>Ga0315279_10007288_pt1 | contig 13723 bp, 10 predicted proteins | sample YL17G06_20_MG_FD_203694 | JGI IMG/M metagenome (GOLD analysis project Ga0315279, IMG submission 203694) | Sediment microbial communities from Yellowstone Lake, YNP, Wyoming, USA - YL17G06_20 | ecosystem: Environmental > Aquatic > Freshwater > Lake > Sediment | place: USA: Wyoming | collected... | reverse complement strand
GTGAATAAATGATATATTAAATCAGCACATTTTATCATTCGACGCCACATGGCATCGCTGCCGCTGATCGATGGTCTGCTGCTCAGCGCCAAGACGATCAGTTGCAATTCGGTTCTCCATCTGCTGCGGGTGGAGGATTACGGTTACAACCTCAGCGACGGATGGTTCTACTGGACGCTGGCTTGCTTGGCGCGTGGCAGGTCGTTCCGCGCGGCGCTGTGGAACGGCGAACCCGACCTGAGCTTCTGCCCCTACTGCTCTGACAGGAAGATATCCGACGCGCTGGTCTTTCGCGGAGACGACATCTACCAGGAGCCGTACACGTCGATGAAGGTTGTGCTGGGCGACGAGGTCCCGCTGCTCATCAGAAACCATGCTGACGAGTCTGCGCCAATTCTTCACGAGTGATGAATAAAATGATCATCAAGATCTTCTATTTCTACTGCTGCTGCTGCTTGCTGAGCATGGCGCTGACTATCAGCGCGTCTCCGAGGCCCGTCGGAGAGGGAGCGACGGCGTCTCCCGCTCCTCTTCCGCCGATGTTGGGCATCATCAGCACGCTGGGCCTGATGCCGGGCGACCTCCACAGCGGCTCGAGCGCGTGCGTCCTGTAGAGCTCCACGAGGTCGACCTGCGGGTCGAGCTTGCGAGCCGTCCCGAGAAGCGCCTCCATCCTCTTCTGGACGCCCTCGGCCTCGGCCGCCGCGCGCGCCGCGGTGGCGCGCGCCTCGGCGGCGGCGCGCCTCTCCGTCGCCTGCGCCTCGGCCTCGGCATCAGCCGCCGTCTTGGCGGCGCGCGCCCGCGTCTGTATCGCGAGGACCTCCGCCTCGTGCTCGGCGGCGGACTTCGCCGTGGCGGCGACCTCGGTGGCCAGCCTGCGCCTGTTCAGCTCGCGGGCGACGTCCGCCTCCTGCTGCTGCCTGTAGCGCAGGTTCTCGGCCTCCTGCTGCTGGCGCAGCTTGGCCTCCTCGCCGAGCTTCTTGGCGATCTCCCTCGGGTAGTCGATTCCCTGCACGCCGCACCTCGCGATGACTATGCCAGATCCCTCGAGCAGCTTCGTCAGGTTCTCGTGCAGGCCCTGCGCGACGTCGTCGTACGTGGCGCGGGCGACGTCCGCCGCTGTCATCTTTCCGACGACGTTCTTCGCCGCCTGCTTGTACATCTCGAACAGGAGGCTCACGGGGTCGGCGGTGCGCTCGAAGAACTCGAAGTCGGCGTGCGCGACGCTCCACCACACGACGCCGTTCAGCGACATGTCCGCCTTGTCCTGCGTGCGCACCGTCAGCGGCGGCGGGTCGAACTTGTCGGCGGCGCTCGGGAAGTCCACGACGTCGCGCGCGACCTCGCGCCCGCCGCCGTCGCTGGTCTCCACGACCTCCGTCCACCGCATCCTCACCAGGCGCTCGAAGGGCACGAGAGCGTAGAACCCCGGCCTCAGTATGCGGTGGTACTTCCCCATCAGCGTGGTCGCGCGGAAGCGCCCGGCAGGGACGACGCCGAAGAACTCGAGAAAGACGACCTCGCACAGCACCAGGGCGAGCGCCACGAAGTCGACCTGGGCGAGACCGCGGAAGCCGAGCAGGAGCGGCCAATACAGGTGAGCCACCAGGGCCGCGAACGCGACGACGCAGCACGGCAGAGCCAACAGCGACCGCATTATGCAAAAAACGATGCCTTCTGTTTTTTTGGAAGAATGAGTGGCCACGCGTATACGCCCGCGCGAGTACACGTGTAGCGCAGGCGAAAAAAATGAATTTAAAATAAAAAATAAAAAATATTAAACGGTCATTTCACTCATTTGGGAGACGAGAGCATGCGCAGCAGAGAAGAGATCATCGCGCTCTCGCTCTTCATCTTCCTCTGTGCCTCATTCTTCTCGGGCGCCTCTGGCGACGGGACCATCGACAGGTGCGAGCTCGTCGACGCGGACGGGTCGCGCTGGCTCAGAGCGTGCGACGACTTCGACGTATGCAGCACGGACTTCTGCTCGCCAGAGCGCGGATGCTCTCACGTGCCCGTGTGCAACCCCGAGCGCTACGGGTACTCCGTGGTCTGCATACTTGGTGAATGCTACGAGTTAGACCAGCGCAGGCCCGAGATCGCCCGCGCTCTTGCGGACAGGGCGAGAGCAGAGCGCGAGGAGATCAACAGGACGAGGGCGAGCAGGACAGTCGCCGATGACATGTGTCGCAGGACGGTCATCGACGCCGAGACCGGCGAGGCGTCGAGGTGGTCCAGGAGCTGCCCGGTCTCTGCGTCGAGGTGCTTCTACAGAGTCTGCGAGCCGGCGGCCGGCTGCGTCGAGCGGCCGGAGCGCTGTCCGCCGTGCGACGGATGGGACGTCTACCAGAGCGGGCCGCTGTGCGACGACGAGAGGGGATGCTACTGCGTCCCGATGCCCAGGGCGCTGGCGTACGTGCGCTCGCTGTGGACCGTGCCGCTCGCGCTCCTGCGCTCGCTGTGGGCCGAGCTGACGTCGCCGCGCGAGCTGCTGACGGACTTCGTGGCGGCGGTCATGCTCCTGCTGTTCATCGTCCTCGCGGCGGTCTTCGAGCTGCTGAAGCTGGCGATACCAGTCGCGGCGGGCCTGCTCATCGTCAAGACCCTGAGGCCAGGCTGGCTGACGTGGCTCGTGAGCGGGGACCAGGCCCGTCCCGCGAGCAAGAGCGATTGAACATGATGAAAACGTATTAGAAATAGATGCGCTTCGGCGCCGCAAGATGACAAGAGCGCGCAGCGCCCGAGCGAAGGGTCGATTGACTCCAGCGCCGGATGGCAGCGGCTGACACCGACGCCGCTGCTGCTCAGTCTGCGACTCGCGATGTCGCATCGAGGAGGAGAGGCAGGAGTGCGAGGGTGGCACCCGTATCCGGGTCCGCCGCCGCGCCCGCTCCGCGTCCTCCTCCGCGCCGGCGGCGAGAGGCCAGGACCGCGCGAGAGAGGGCGGAGATGTCGGAGCAGCTCATGGGCACGGCGCTGCCCGAGACGTTGTCGCGCCCGAGCGACTTCGAGGCGCTCGCCGACGCCGCGTCGGCGGCCCTCGAGTACGCGGACGCTGTGTTCGACTGCGCGAGCGGGCGCGGCGGCGCGGAGCCGCCGGCGGACGACGCCGAGGAGGCGAAGCTGCGCGGCGACATGCTCAAGGTCGCCGACTCGTTCGAGGAGTTCTGGATGGAGCGCGCCGACGAGGTCTCGGCGGAGCGGCAGCTCAGCGCCGACGACGCGTCGCCGCACAGGATCCCCGCCGACGTCGTGTGCATGACGGCGATCGCCTACGCCGAGGCGACGGCGCTGTCGGTCGGGGCGCGCCCCGACTTCGACGACGCGACCGCGCTGAGCTTCGCGCCGGTGCGGCGGCAGCTGCTGGCGCAGACGCCGAGGAGGATCCGCGAGTACGGCCCGTCTGACCTGGCGCGCGCGCTCGACGCCCTGTCGCACGCGTGGCACCGCGCGCGGGTCGACGACGGCGTTCTCGCGTACGCGCGCGCGCTGCGCCTGCGGTTCGGGATGCTGCTGCGGTGCGCCGCGCGGCGGCTGCCCGGCGATCCGCCGACGCCGCCCGCCGACGCCGCGCTGATGACCGAGCCGGCGCCGATGCCGGCGGGCGGCGAGGCGCGGCTGCTGGCGCCGGAGTTCGTGCAGGAGATGACGCAGCGGTTCCGCGCGCTCGCGGAGATGGCGTGGATCCGGCGCTGCCACGGGCGCGAGTGGACGAGGGAGGAGCTGCGCGGCGCGCTCGACGCCGCTGCGCGCATGGGCGAGCCCGAGAGCTGCGCCGAGCAGGTGATGGCGATGCTGCGGGACTACGCCAGGGCCACGAGCGGCGCCGGGTCGGTGTCGGAGCAGGTGCGCGCGTGCTACCTCGAGCGCTGGCTCGGCCCCGGCGACGAGGGCGCGTTCCTAGCGCGGAACCCGAACTACTGCGCCGTCGCCGCCAGGCAGCTGCCGGCGAAGCACGTGGTCAGGGCGTGCAGGGGCGGCAAGTTCTTCACGGCGGCGTCGCACAGGTCGATCGAGGAGCCGCACGAGGCGCTCGACGAGGGCCTCGCGCTGATGCGCGAGCGGGCGGGGGCGGCGATCGGCGAGAGGTCGCTCGCGCGGCTGCACGACGAGATCTTCGGGCTGTGCGCGTTCGACTGCCTGCTGAAGGGCGGGAGGTACGGCGTGCCGTGGCGGGACAGGTTCGTCGTGACGCGCGAGACGTACCGCGCGGCGAGGGACATGGGCCTGCTGGCCGCCGGCGCGCTGCCGGTCGCGCTGTCGTGGGCGAGCTCGTGGGACCTGCTGTGGGGCGGGCGGATCCTGCGGACGTCGAGCCTGTTCGAGACCGTCGCGTGGTGGCTCGAGATCGTGCGCGTCACGCGCGGCGGCGAGCTGCCGGCCAGCGTCGCGCTGTTCAGGGGGGGCATCGCCGCCGCCAGGCGGCGGGGCGCGGGAGCCGGCGCCGGCGACGAGGGCGACGTCGCCGTGCTGGTCGACGGCCAGGACGACGACGACAGGGTCGCCAGGGTGACGAGGGAGATGAGGCGCAGGGCCACGAGGATAGACCTGCGCAACCTGTGCGAGGTGACGGGTCCCGGAGGCGCGGCGGCGGTCGAGGTCAGGCCAGACAGCAGGCAGAGGTGCACGGTTTTGTCAGAGAGCAGAGTGTCTTATTAATAGCACAGCCATTTTTCATCACTAATACCCATATTTGGCTCTCTGCTGTCTCACATACTCGAGCGTTTCTCTGCCCGATGGCAGTCTCTCCGCTTCGCGAGTCCGCCCCAACATCTTCGACATCCGCCTGGCTATGCCCCAGCTCGCGACTGCAGACGCGGCATACGGTAGGACAAACGTCATCACATACGCGGCAGCGATGGTGAACATGCCAAAGCCCGCAACCGCCTTAAACGGATTCTCTCTGAACTGTTCGGCTATCGACTGCGATATCGACACGACCAGGTCGACTATCCAGTGTATCGCGAGCAGGATGCCCGTAGACGCGAACAGAGCTGTTCCGACGCGCACGATCGACCAGCCTATGGTCGGTAACACGTCGGCCGTCGTCAGAGTGCCGCGGGCCGCCTTCACCGCGAGGTTGATCAGGACGTCCAGCAGCACGAGCACTATGGCGGCGACCACATAGACCCACCCGAAGCCGAATATTGCGACAGATACGTATGCCCAGTTCAGCAGCATCGCCAGCGCCCTGAGCCCGATAACGGACCACATCCCGGTCGCGCAGTCCAGCATCTTCCTGAACTCGAACGTGTCCACGTTCCTGAACTCGGGGTTGTACATGTAACTCGGGAGAGGTTGCTTCGCAGCGCGCTCCTCCCCGATCGGGCGGCCTTCCGGATCGAGGCGAACCTTCGTCTCCGTGGCGATCGTCGACAGCTGTGTCGGCATCTCGCTGTAGATGTAGTCCTGGTTATTCTCATAAGCGGATGTCAGAAGCGCCAGCGACTCCTCGTAAGCTCTCGGATCTGTCCCGTATATGCCGTACACCGCCGCCTTGACAGCCTTAGGCGCGTTCGGCAGATTGACGACGTGAGAGGCCACCGCGTTGAACGCCCGTACGTCGTTCGGCGAGCCAAATATCTCGTTGGGAGCTTTGCTTCCGAAGACGCCGCTCTTGACGATGTTCGCGAACGGGTACGACCCCACCGCAACATCGCCGGGTTTAGAGCCCAGAGTTCCCAGATACTCTCGCGCGCGGTTGGGATCGGTCAGCGCCTCCACCTCTTCAAACGTCAGGTTCGTCACCTTGGCGCCGGAATCGCTGATGCCGTTGTCCTTGTAGTAGCAGTACAGAGCCAGCACGTTCCTTATCTTGGTGACGTCGCCGGCGGCGTCGTTCATGATGTCCACAAATTTCTTGGTCAATTCCCGTGTCATGAAACGGCCGCTGTCGGCGCCGCTGAGGTCGTAGTACTCGAACGGCCTCGCCAGCTCGTTCAAGTTGACGAATGCCGTGCCTTTTTCGAGCGTCGCGAAGTCCTTCGCCACCTTGTTGTAGCGCAGCCAGGCAGTGCCAACGCTCGTCTCAAAATGCTCGATATCGTAGTCTGTCATGCCAAGGGCTTTTAAGCCTTCATTCCCTGCTTGGTCTCTCCATTTCTGGCATAGCGTGCCGAACCGACTCCTGGTGAGGAGATACTCGTGCCGCTGCGCGCGCAGCTGCGGGCCGGTGGCAGACTTGCTGAAGACGTCGTGCCAGTACAGCCCAGCGAGGAGCGCGAGCGTGGTGAGCGTCCACATGAAGGATAGCAGGAACCACGTCCCGACGGAGACGAATGTGCCCATCTCGATTCCCACCGGCGGCGCCTCCTTCATCTCTACGTCCGCCTTCGGCAGCTCCGTGGTCAGGATCACCGCGCAGTAGTCTCGCAGGTCTTTGAACTCCTTCCTGCAGCGGTGCCGCACCATCCCGGAGAAGTCGGCGCCGAATATCTCCGGAGGGAACCCGAATCTCACCACGACGTCCAGAGCCGCCTCTCCGCCGCTCGCGTATTCGACGGCGGCCCTAGGATCGTCGGTGAGCGCCACGATGACGAACGTCGCCATGGCATCCCCGCCGGAGCTGGCGGCCGCCATGTACTTCTCAACCGTCAGGCGCGTGAATGACTCGTCCCTGATCGACGGCGGGATGGGCGGAAGGGCCGGCTCCTTCGGCAACGTCTCGGCGGCCGATATCAGCTGCTGGAGCTTGTCGCGCTCTGACGGGGACACGTTCACGAGCCCAGCCAGCAGCTCCTTGGCGCCGGCGAGTATCTCCGTCTCGAGTGGTGTCATCTCCTGACTCGTCGGCTGGTTGGTGCCGAAGAATCGGGTGAACCAGCTGAACAGCTTCTTCGTGACGAACATGACGCCGGTGACGACGCCGGACGAGATCTTGTCCGCGAGCTTCGACATTCTCTCCGAGAGGTACGCTGCCAGACCGGAGGAGGAGGACTCCGCCACGGGCGGCCTCGCCTTCTCTGACTCCGCCGCGGGCGGCGGCCTCTCCTTCTCCACGAGCCACCTGATCACGGGAGTGCCCGAGAGCCACGACATGAACGTCGGCAGCCCGGTCCAGCGCAGCGCGGTCTGTATGACGCTCGCGCCTTTCCGCAGGAGCGCCACCACACCGTCGTATATCGTGAGCAGCGTGTCCTTGATCACGGCGCTGCTGCTCATGACGAGCATCTGCGGCAGCAGCAGCATGGCCGTGACGGGCGCCCCGATGAGCTTCACGATGGGTGCGACGTAGTCTCGCAGGAGCCTCTCGCGAGTCGTCGTCTGGCCGGCCTCGGCGCCGGCGATCGCCTCGCCGCCGCGCGGCAGGTCTTTCGCCCAGTCGAGCGTCTTGAGCAGTATCTCGACCGACTCGGACACCAGGCTGTTGATGCCTTTCCAGAACCAGTCCACGACCGCCCACCGCACCTTGCCCAGGATCGCTCCGGCCGTCTCCCACGCCCACTCGTACGTCGTCTGCACGACGCTGCCGGAGTAGAGGCCCTTGAGGTAAGCGCACACGGACGTGAGCCCGGTCCACGCCGCGGAGGCGACGCCGCCGAGGAAGTCGAAAACGGCCCTGACGGCCCTCGCTATGCTGGTGCCCCACGAGGTCCCCTTCCACCTCGGGACGACGTCCGTCGCGTCCGAGATGATCTTGGTGACATCGGGCAGCGCGCTCTTCTTCTTCTCGCCGACGAGCACGTCCTTGCGCGGCAGGCGATCGAACTGGTCCTGCAGCTGGTAGTACCTCGGCTCGTCGGGCGCGTCGTAGTCGAGCGGAGACGGCAGCGGGTCCCCCCTCTCGTCCGTCGGCACGATCAGGCCCTGCTCCAGCGCCTTGTCGAGAGTCACGCTCATGTTCTGCATGTGCGCGGCCGCTGCGTCGGCGCACATCTCGACTTCCTCGACTTCTGGCGGCAGCCTCTTCCTCTTCTTCGCCTTCGGCTCCTCCTCCTCAGGTTCCTCCTCTCCCTCCTCTCTGGGGCGCTTCGTTGGAGCTCCGACGCACGTGGCGCACGCGTCGCGCAGGGCGCCGAGCTGGTCTTCACCGAGAGCTCTCACGCCGTCGAGCAGCTTCTGCACAATGAGCTGAGGGCGAGCGCAGTAGCGCTTGTGCGCCGCCCAGTCCTCTCTCTGGCACCGCTCCGAGCAGTAGTACGCGAACCCGCAGCGCGCGCAGCGCTTGCAGTATGCGACGCTGAAGCATCTGCAGCAGACGTAAGTGCTGGCTTCCCGAGAGCGCTTCAGCGCATCGCGAACGCCGGCGTCCACGAGGGAGAAGAACTCCGCGTGGCGCGACAGCGCGTCCGAGAAAAAGACCCCAGACGACGGCATCTCCTTCTGGCAGATGCGGTTCGCGAAAGCCAATTTTTTGTATGTGCGCGACGCTCTTCTGGGCGTCGATGCTGCTGTGACAACAGCAGTGGAATCGCATATTAATCGCAAGGTGCGACTGGCACCACAGTCGCCCGGCATGACGTCCGAGAAGGAGCCGTGGGAGACTTTTGCAGAGAGACAGGTCGAGGTCGACATCACTCGCCCCGACGGAACCAGATACAGGCCCAAGATCAAGGATTACTTCGGAATCGGGCGCCGCAACTTTGAGATGATTCTGCTGATGGCGAAGTCCGACGAGGAGCTGAAGCGGTTCATCGAACGCAAGATTCCGGAGAGCCCGGTGGACGCCATGACGAACTACGGCGAAATCGTCACCAAGCTGCAGCAGGTGCTGGCGGAAGACGCGCCGACGAACGATCAGAAGGTCAACCAGGCCAGAGGAATCATCTCGGCGCTGCAGCTCGGTCTCCTGCACTATCAGGACAGAGACGAGACGATCTATGCGCTGATTGCGCTTCACCAGAATGACCTGGCGCGCATACGTTCGTGCCTGGAAGAGCTCGAAAAGCTGGGAAACTCATTCTATCTCGCCAGAAAAAATGCATCAGAATATCTTGACAAGTTAGAAGCATTAGGACGCATCGAGATGTGCATCACGAAGCTCGCGAAGGAGGCGCGATACGCTAACCTGAGTAAGGATCTCTCGGAATGTCTGGAACCATCGAAGAAGAAAGAAGAGCCGAAGATAGAGTGGAAGCCGCCCGAGGCGTGGGACGATTGGGTCGATTTCATGATCGAGGACCTCTCCGACAGCGCCGAGAAGGGAGACGCCGCTCTGATGCAGCTGCCTGAGGGCCGGGATCTCCCAGCGGTGGAGGCGCCGCCAGCGGTACCGCTGCTGCGAAGCGCAGAAGATGAAGCAGCGAAGCCGCTGCTTCTGCCAGCGCCGAAAGATATACCTAAGGAGATTCCAAAAGAGAGGCGCAAGAGAAAAATCTCAAAGAAAGAACTCACCGATCTGGGCGAAGGTCTCAAGCAGGCGCTGTCCAGGCCACCAGAGCTAGGGTTCGCGTATAGGACGAAGAAGCCATGAAAGCAACATTGTTCGATGCATTTTAAGAGATCCAGCGCCCTATATGTTTTACCGATCATCGCTTGCAGCCGCAAGTGTCATAATAAGACACTCATGTCGGCCGGCGCCGAGGTCGCGGAGCCATCGGGCCGCGATGACGACGACGATGACGACGAGCAGCAGCCGGCCGTCCCGCAGTCGCCAGTGTCGGAGTGCCGGCCGCCGCCCTCGCCGTCGCCCCCGCCGATCCCGGTGATCGGGCGGCACTCGGCGGTGTTCACGCAGCCGCAGCTGTACGACGACTATTACAGCGCGTCGTTCCCGTTCTCGGCGCCGCGGAGCGTCCGGGCCGCCGCCGGGGCGGCGCAGCCACCGCCACGGCTGCCGCCGGCGACGGGGAGGACGCTGGCGCGCCACGTTGACTACTTCCGCATGCGGGAGTTCCTGCGGCGGCTCGACCAGACTAACCTGCACAAGCAGCTCTGCGACAAGCTGTGGGAGTCCGTGTGCCCGCAGGGCATCGACCTGTCGTACTACGTGTGCGGCCGGCCGCTGTCGCCGGCTCGCGAGGTGCTCGAGGAGATCCGCACGCGGTGGACCACGCAGGTCCAGGCGATACTGTACGACATGCTCACGGTCGGCTACGCGGTCGTGCTCTACGGCGTCTCCGACGACGACGGCGGCGGCGGCGGCGTCGTGCCGAGGGTGCTGGATCCGGAGGAGTGCATCCTGTGGTGGACGGAGAGCGAGTGCGCGGTGCGAGTGTTCACGCCGCGGCCGGCCGGCGCGCTGGCGCAGCTGTGCCCCCCCGACGCCAGCAACCAGCCAGCGTTCTCGTGCCCGTACGACATCTTCTGGTGGAAGGAGCCGAGGCAGAACGGGATGTGGCAGTCCAAGGCGCTCGAGGCGTACCGCCTGCTGGTGTCCCTCGACCAGCTGTCCAAGGACTACCTGGTGTGCGCGCACGAGCACGTCAACCAGCTGCTCGTGGTGCAGTCGAGGGAGCCGCCGTACGGCAGCCTGACCAGGAGGGGCGGCGGGGTCGGCGGCGGGGAGCCGCTGGTGCCCGGGACCGCCGGCGCCGCGGGCAGGACGTGGGGCCGCGGCGGCGCCGAGAACAGGACGCCCGTGGCGCTGCAGCAGTCGCTGTCGATGCACATGTTCGCGACGAGCGCGATGACGGCGTCGGACGCCAGGCTGAGGCAGACGATGGCGCGCGAGAGCGTCTGCGCCGCGAGCTGCTCCGCCGAGATCATGGGGTTCGAGGTCGGCGAGTCCGACACCGGCGCGTCGCGCATGCTCGCGCCGCCGGAGATGTGGCAGCGCGGCGTGCTCGCGCTGCCGCCCAACGCCGAGATCGGGCACACGAAGCCGGCGGACCTGCCGGCGGAGTTCGCCCTCAACCTGCGACACACGCTGTCGCAGATCACGTCGACGTACGGCGTTCCTGCCGACGTGATACTCGGCGCCGTGACCGGCGTGAGGGCATCATCGACGCTCTCGCAGGAGCAGCTGCGCGCGACCGTGCTGGCCTGGCGGACCAAGCTGGCGGGCGAGTGCCTGCCGCAGATGTACTGGCGCGTGTTCGGCGCCGCGCACGGCGACATCGTCTCCGCCGCCGCCGCGCGCGAGCGGTTCGAGTTCAGCGACGCCGACGCCGAGTCGGCGGTCGTCGACTGCCAGGTGATCTTCACGTTCCGCTCGAACTCGCTCGACCCGGACAAGGCGCGCGCGCTCTGGAGGGAGGGCGTGCTCTCGGACGACGGGTACCGGCGGTACCAGATGACGGAGTTCGGCCTCGACCGAAGAGACATGACCGAGCTGGCGCTGCAGGGGGACGCGACTCAGCCTGAGCCTGAGCCTGAGCCAGCGCCGCCACCTACGAAGCGAGCCAGGAGCAGCGACGATCAGGAGGATGAAGAGCACGAGGATGAGGATGCGCGACGCCCGCGCGGTCTGCTGGTCGGCGACGCCGACGTCGGCGGCGTCGGTTTTGTTCGCAGGGGCCGGGCTGGCGCTCCGGCGCGGCGGGAGACTGTAACGACGACGTGAGAGGAGAGCAGACGCTCGCGGCAGAAAAAACGCCGGACGAGCTACATCTATTTTTCCAGGCCCGCGCCGGTCTCAGCCAGCGAGATATGCCGTCAGATCGGGAAGAAGAGAGTCGATCGAAGCCCGAGGTGCCCGCCGCGCGCGGCAAGAAGAAGAAGAAGAGCACTCGGGTCCTGCCGACGGCGCCGCTGGCGCGCTCGGCGCGCGACATCCTCAGGAAGATCGACCCCGACGCGGAGCCGCGGATGACGCCCGGCGCGGTCGAGATCCTCGGCTACGCCGACGACGTCTACCTGATGGAGCTCTGCTGGAAGGTGTTGGAGCTCGCGACTCACGCCGGCAGGATCACGATCCAGGACAAGGACTTCGTGCGCTGGCAGAGGATATGCCCGGAGGCGGCGATCCCGATGCCCTCGCTCGCCGAGGTGCTGCTCGTCGGAGACGGCCGCCGCCGCCGCCGCCGCAAGTGAAGCGTCGGGGGCGGCGTCGCCCGACAGCGCGGGCCATGCTAAAAAAAGAAATAAAATGAAAAATAAAACAAACCGGGACGCCGCACGCACGCGCACTGGTCAAGATGAAGGGAGCACTGAGAGTCAAAAGACTGGCAGAGACAGTTGCAGAGAAGGGCGGAGCTCCAGAGTTCGCCGTGAACCTCGCGATAAGCGCCCTGCAGACGCTGGCCAAGCACCCGCGCGTCCAGTTCACGCACACTCCGTCCGCGACGGTGCAGCAGCGCGGCCGAGGCGGGGCGACGTCGACCTCCGCCATGATCGTCGCGATCCTGTCGGACCCAGAGAAGGTGCCAGCCGCGGCGAGGGAGCCGGACCTGCCCAGCAAGGACACGCCAAAGGGATGGCACAGGGCGCTCTGCGTGTTCAGGTCCGAGACGCCGCTGAAGATCTTCGTCGGAGACGGCGTCCCGGCCGCCGAGGCGAAGACGAGCGGGTTCGCCGTCGCGGCGGCGCGGATCGTCAGAGACGAGCACCACGGCGAGAGGGTCGGCGCGAGGGTGGACGCGCTCAACGCAGACCACATCAGCCGCATGATGAAGGACGTCGACGGCACCCCGGGTGGCGGCGCTGTGTTCGTGGGCAAGCTGATTGTCATGATTGACATCAGCGCGCTGGAGCCAGCCGGCGCCGGCGCCGCCGCCCCGAGCGACGACTGCATCTGCCCGTACGACCTGCTGTACGAGATAGGAACTTGACTGCGATTTCTCAAGACAACAATGGCGTCATCGCGAGAGACGATCCTCCCGCGTTGCGCGACAGCTTCACTTCTTTCCGGTTCTCTCCACTGCTCTGTCCCCGGCGCCCTTGATCAGCATCGGCACGATCTTCTGATGATCGTAGATGTATTTCACGGCGTTTCCGTAGAGCTCGACGTTATATTTCGGGTCACCTTTCGGGTTCTTGAGGTACTCGGCCTTATTCTTCTTCGTGTTGATCAGCACGACGATTACTCTTGGAGTGGCAGCCTTGTCTTTCTCCTCTCTTGCGAAGCCTTGCACGTGTACCGGAGCCAGGAATTTGGCGGTGAGCTGGCTGACGAGCTTGACTCCGGTGCCGATCTCGTCCACGTGCGCGCCGTAAATCTCGACTATGTATTTCTGCTTCTTGGCCACATCCATCACGTAGTTTTGAAGTACGTCGTCCGCATGTATCAGGCGTCCAACGGTTTGGCCTTTGAAGTCGTCTGGGTTCAGCATGCGCTTTGGCTGCACGATATCTAATCGCAGCCGGTCCGTGTGAATCTCTATCCCGATGTAGGTCCCGTCGTGGAGCTTCGTGGCGACTGCCAGCTCGCCGCAGGCCGCCTCGTGCTCCCTGTCCTTGTCGGTTCCCACGCACTCGGCGCATATCGGCAGGCCGCACTTCCCGCACTCCTTCGCGCAGGACCTGTCGCAGCCCACGCACTGATGCTCGGTCTTGATCTCCTCGCCGCAGTGCTTGCAGGTCCTCTTCGACATCGCTGCCGAGCTGACGTCAGACGGGCGAGCGATCCTTTTTTAGTGCGACTGACTTGTTGTGGAGTGGCTACAAAAAAACGGCGGCCTCGCCCAGCGCGCGCAAGCGCGATGGCGACAGACCGCGATCGGGGCCGCGTCAGCATAACGGTGACCCGGATCTGCGGCAGCAGCTTCGTCACCACGCTGTCGGGGCTGCCCCCGGGCGTCGACTGGAGGAGCGTCCTCAGGGACATGAAGAGCAGGCTGGGATGCGCCGGCGCCCTGTCGTACTCGGAGAGCGGCGCCCCGGTCATAACGCTGTCCGGCGACTG
>Ga0315279_10007287_pt1 | contig 13723 bp, 12 predicted proteins | sample YL17G06_20_MG_FD_203694 | JGI IMG/M metagenome (GOLD analysis project Ga0315279, IMG submission 203694) | Sediment microbial communities from Yellowstone Lake, YNP, Wyoming, USA - YL17G06_20 | ecosystem: Environmental > Aquatic > Freshwater > Lake > Sediment | place: USA: Wyoming | collected... | reverse complement strand
GGTATCGGCGGCAAGCATCTTCTGTCGAAAAACGTGCCTCGAATTCTGTAAGCGTCCGGGGATAATCTTCCATGACCCCGTACACTACATCTTGTGCTTACTTGAGTCAAGTGAATACCCCCTTTACCATAATTCTTATGAGCGGCCGTGATAAAGATAACCTCCAGGACTGGTTTGGGTCGCTTGATATGGGCCTGGTGGCAGAACACGGTGTATGGATAAAGGAGAAAAACGAGGACTGGCGGTTGATAAAGCCGTTAACGAATGACTGGAAAGCACCGCTGCGTCCTGTACTTGAAATGTATGCGGAGCGACTTCCCGGCGCATTTGTGGAGGAAAAGGAGTTTGCCATCGTATGGCATTACCGTAGAGCAGACCCTGAGCTTGCATATCTGCGCGCCAAGGAGCTTATGGACGATTTGGTGAATTTTACGGCCAATATAGATGTGCAGGTCTTACAGGGCAGCAAAGTCATTGAAGTAAGATGCGCTGGGGTAAACAAGGGAATTGCCGGAATGTATTTTATTTCAAAAAACAACTTTGACTTTATGCTGGCGATGGGCGATGATTACGCTGATGAAGACTTGTTTAAGGTGCTTCCCGAAACAGCTTATTCAATCAAAGTGGGGCTTGCCCATTCCTATGCCAAATTTCATCTGCGAAGTCACGTAGAAGTAACAAAACTTCTTGAACAATTAGCGGCGAATTAAGGTTAGACTCAAATGATTGTGCCGGATTCAATTATGCAGTTGGTTGTACCTTTAGCATTGGTCGCAGGATTCTTCATAATTGGGGTAGCTTTCGAAAGAATTGTCCTTGATAGACTCAGAAAACTCGCTGCCCGAACAAAATGGCAAGGCGATGAGATAATCATATCCTCGTTGCGAGGTTTAACCACCGTCTCGTTTTTGCTCCTCGGCGTTTATTTGGCGATACCGTACATCAAGATTTCCATGTATGCCGTAGCCGTCCTCCAAAAGGTCTTATTTGTATCCGTCATTTTCGTGGCCGCGATAATCTTCTCAAGGATTGCCGTGGGATATGTCGGACTGTATTCAAAAAGGACCGAGGCTGTCTTACCTCCGACTTCAATATTCGCCAATCTGGCAAGAGTTCTGGTTTTCATTATCGGCGGTTTGATTATTCTTCAGTCGCTTGGCGTTCCTATTACGCCGCTACTTACTGCATTAGGCGTGGGTGGGCTTGCTGTTGCACTGGCACTTCAGGACACGCTGTCGAATCTTTTTGCCGGCTTACACATTCTGGTTTCGAGGCTGGTAAGGCCGGGAGATTACGTGAAACTGGACACAGGGGAAGAAGGCTACGTACAGGACACAACCTGGCGCCATACTACCATCAGAACATTGCCGAATAATATGGTCATTATTCCTAATTCCAAGCTGGCATCGGCGTTGGTCACGAACTATTATCTGCCGGCAACGGAGATGGCGGTGCTTGTTCAGGTTGGGGTCAGCTATGACAGCGATTTGGAGAAAGTAGAGAAGGTAACTATTGAGGTGGCAAAAGAATTGATGAAGGAGGTTCAAGGAGGGGTGCCTGAATTTGAACCGTTTATCCGTTATCATACTTTGGGCGATTTCAGCATCAACTTCACAGTGATATTACGCGCTAAGGAGTATGCTGATCAGTATCTTATAAAGCATGAATTCATCAAGAGACTTCACCAACGCTATAAGGACCAAGCGATTGAAATTCCCTTCCCTGTGCGAACAGTCTACATAAATAGCGCCAAATTATAGCGGCGCACAAGAAAACGTCAGTTCGAATCCCACTGTAACGTCCCGATGAATTTCGCGTGCTTCAGTACTATCGGGCGAAAAAAGCACTTGCGAATTCCACGATAGCAGAGATAATGATCGGCAATCGTAAATCGAAAATTGACAATCAGAAATTTAAGATTTGGGAGAAGATGAACCATGAATGAGACTACTGGAAGAGACACGTCGCGTCGCGAGTTTTTGAAGAGCACCGGCCGGCTCGCTGCGACATCGGCCCTGGCAGCGGGCATAATCCCGCGCGTGTATGCAGGCCAGAGCAACACCATTAAACTGGCCTTGGTTGGCTGCGGCGGCAGAGGCAGCGGTGCGGCGTCAAATGCCCTTTCCGTCAAGAACGGTCCGATGAAGCTGGTTGCAATGGCCGACGTCTTCGAGAGCAGGCTTGCCAGCAGTTACAAGAACTTGAAGGAGGAGCACGCTGACCAGGTGGACGTGCCCGAAGATCGCAGGTTTGTCGGATTCGACGGCTATAAAAAGGCGATGGACTGCCTTAACGCGGGCGACATCGCCATTTTCGCGACACCGCCGGCCTTCCGCTGGGTGCATTTCGCCTACGCCATCAAAAAAGGTCTAAACGTCTTTATGGAAAAGCCCGTCACGGTGGACGGTCCCAGCACACGCAAGTTACTGAAGCTGGCGGAAGAATCCGTCAAGAAGAACCTCAAAGTGGGCGTCGGCCTGATGTCCCGTCACAGCCGGGCGCTTGAAGAACTGGCCAAACGCGTTCACGACGGCGAAATCGGGGACCTCATCCTGCAGCGCGGCTACCGGATGCATGGCCCCATCGGTTTCTTCGCCTCGCCTCCGAAGCCCAGGAGCATCAGTGATCTGCTCTACCAGGTCCAGCGGTTCCACAGCTTCCTGTGGGCCAGCGGCGGCAACTACAGCGACTTCTACATCCACATCATCGATCAGCTCGGCTGGATGAAGAACGCCTGGCCGGTCAAGGCCCAGGCGCTGGGCGGCCGCCATTATCGCGGCGACTCGGTGGACCAAAATTTCGACGTGTACGCGGTGGAATACACGTATGCCGACGGAACGACCTTCATGTTCGACGGCCGCTGCATTACGGGCTGCCAGGACATCTATTCCAGCTACCTTCACGGCAGTAAAGGCATGGCGATCGCTTCCAAGAGCGGCGATTGCGGGACGCCCTCCAGTATTTACAAGGGCCAGACTCCGGATCGCCAGAGTATGCTCTGGGAATCCAAAATCAGCCGGGACCAGCAGGATCCGTATCAGAATGAGTGGAACGACCTGGTTGACGCCATTCGCAACGACAAGCCCTACAACGAAGCGAAACGCGGCGCTGAAGCCAGCCTAGTGACCTCTATGGGCCGTATGGCCGCCCACACCGGCCAGGTCATCACGTTCGAGCAGATACTGGCCTGTGAGCACGAGTTTGCCCCCGATGTTGACAAGCTGACGATGGATTCTCCTGCGCCGCTTCAGGCTGGTTCAGACGGCAAGTATCCCGTCCCGCAGCCGGGCATCGTAAAGCAGCGCGAATACTAAGGTTTCTAAGGATCAGCATTATGAAAAGCTCAGCCGAATTATCGCGACGTGATTTTGTGCGGACCGCATTGGGTGCGGGCGTGGCCTTAAGCGCTCCAACTGTAGTCGGAGCAGCCGCCAAAGGGCAGGGTAAAACCTTCAAAGTGGGACTGCTCGGCTGCGGCGGCCGGGGTCGCGGAGCCGCTGCCGATGCGCTCGAAGCGGGCAAGATTCTTGGCTTGCCCGTGCAGATCGTTGCTACCGCCGACTATTTCAAGGAGCGGGCACTTCAAGCAGGAAAGGACTTGGGCGTTCCGCCCGAACGTTGTTTCGGCGGTGCGCCCAGTTATAAGGCTCTAATGGAAACCGACGCCCAGATCGTCCTGATGGCTACGGCTCCGCTGTTTCGACCACTGCACCTTGAGGCCGCCGTCAAAGCCGGCAAGCACGTATTTATCGAGAAGCCTGTCGCTGTCGACCCGCCCGGCTGCCGGCGAGTTATTGCCGCCGGCGCGGAGGCAGAGAAGAAGGGCCTGGTGATCACCGCCGGCACGGAGATGCGCCACGACTGGGACTTCATCAAAACCCACCAGGCCGTTGCCGTCGAGAAAGCGCTCGGCAAACTTTACGCCGGTCGCATCTCATTCTGTATCGGCCACATGTTTTGGTCCGAGCCCATCAATCCCAAGACCGGCGATGACCTGGTGCGGACGTGGCAGAATTGGATCGCGCTGTCGGGCGATCACCTCGTTGAGCAGCATGTTCATAACATCGACATTGCGAACTGGTTTTGCGGCGGGCCGCCCGTCAGCGCCGTGGGGTTCGGCGGTCGCGCCCAGCGAAATGCCGGCGACATGTATGACTTCTTCAGCATCGACTACGACTACGGCGACGGCGTGCACATCCACTCGATGTGCCGCCAGGTCAACGGCTGCTGGAACTGGACGGGGCACGACTTCGTCTACGAGAAAGGCCGAACGAACGGCAGCGACTATCCAAAACCTCAAAAATCACCGATTCCCGCCGACCTGACCCAAGGACCGAGCAGTCACCATCAGGAGCAGATCGATACCCTCTACTATGTCAATAAGGGCCAGCCGATTAACCAGGCAAGGGCGGTAGCTGAGTCAACTGCCACGGCTATCATTGGTCGCATCTCCGCTTACACCGGCCAACAGGTCTCCTGGAAAGAAACTATGGAGGACCCCAGCATTAACCCGAAGTATTACAACTTGACGCTAAGGCCGACAGCCGAGGATTTCGAGAAAGGTACAGTCGAAATCACGAAGGAAAATTCTGTGCCCATTCCGGGCTTATCCGCCGCACCTAAGCCGCGGCGGGCATGAGGAGTTATATGGTTAAGAGGAGATAATATGGCAAATTCAAATAAATCAGACAAGAGCCGCGGCACAACCCGGCGTGAATTCCTGAAGGATTCAACCGTGGCGGCTTCGGCTGCCATGGCTGGTGCGCTGGGTATCAATCGCAGCATTTTTGCCGCCGGCAGTAATGTCATCCGCGTGGGCATGATCGGTTGCGGGGGACGCAACGCCGGCGCTGCCGCTCAGGCGCTGGCCGCAGACTCCGGGGCGCGCCTCGTGGCGATGTGTGACATCTTCATGGACCGCGTCAAAGAGAAACGCACAGCCCTGAAGGGGCAGAAACCCGAGCAGGTCGTGGTGGACGACGACCACTGCTTTGTCGGTTTTGACGGCTATAAGCACGTGATCGAGTCATCGGATGTGGTGGTGATCGCCAACGCGGCTAAGTTCCATCCGCTCCATGCTATGGCCGCTATTTCTGCCGGTAAGCACGTGTTCGTGGAGAAACCTCACGGCATCGACCCGGCCGGCGTCAAGCTACTGCAACGCGCAGCAGAGTTGGCAACAGAGAAACGCCTGTGCCTTGTTTCCGGCCTTCAGAGCCGGTATCACACTGGATACGCCGAAACCGTCCAGCGGATATACGACGGCGCGATCGGCGAGGTGGTCGCCATTGAAGAAAACTTCCTTCGCGCCCCGTACGTTATCATCGAGCGTAAGCCCGGACTCTCGGAGCTCCAGTGGCAGTGCAGCACCCAATACCATTTTCACTGGCTGTCCGGGGATGATGTCCCCCAGTCGCTGGTGCATAACCTGGACCGCTCCAGTTGGGTGATGAAAAACCAGGCCCCCGTGAAGTGTCATGGTTTGGGCGGACGGTCTTCGATGACCGAGCCTATCTATGGAGACGTATTCGATCACCATTCGGTCGTCTACGAATTCGCCAACGGCGTGCGAATCTACGCCTTCTGCCGTACCACGACCGGCTGTTATGACGATTCTTCCAGCACCGTGCTCGGCAGCAAAGGCAAGGCGGATATTATGCGCTGCCGAATCTGGGGCGAGACAAACTGGCGCTGGGAAGGAAGATGCGACCCTTACCAGAGAGAGCACGACATATTGTTTGCTGCGATTCGCTCCGGCAAGCCCGTCAACAACGGCGATTACATGACCCGCAGCACGATGATCACCGTGATGGGACAAATCTCCTGTTATACGGGCAAAGAAGTCACCTGGGAGCAGATCAATAAGTCAGACTTCTATTATCCGCCCAAGGCCCAAGAGTGCCGCGACGATATGGAACCGCCTGTTAAGCTCGGCCCCGACGGCAGCTATCCTGTGCCCAAGCCGGGCGTCACAACCATGATTTGAAGTCTTGAGGAGTTAGAGGATGATTACGAGTAGACGCGTGGTTGCTATGCGGACCCAAAAGCACAAAGGCACAGAGGCACAGGGGAACAGAGGCACTTTTTCACTTTGTGCCTTTGCCACTTTGTGCCTTTGTGCCTTTAGCGTTATGGGTGCTGCTGACGCATTGGCATCACAGAAGGATGCCGTCAAGAAATACATCGAGACCGTTAAAACGCAGAGCGGCGAAAAGCTCTCGTTTGAGATGGTGCTGATTCCGGCCGGCAGTTTCTCTATGGGCAGCCCCGGGGGCGAGATCGGTCGTGCAGATAATGAAGGACCACAGCATCAGGTCCGCCTTGATTCATTCTATCTTTGCACGACAGAGACCACGCTCCAGCTATTTCTTGCCTACTATCAAGAAACAGTCAGCGCAAAGAAAGACTTTGTTGAAACTGAGCAAGCACAGAAGGCCGCCGAACAGGCCAGCAGTGATGTTGACGCGATTACAGGTCCTACGCCCGTCTACGGCGACCTGACGATGGGCTACAGCGGTAAGCACCCCGGCATTGGGATGACCTGGCATAATGCTATGACCTTCTGCCGGTGGCTTTCCAAGAAAACCGGCAAACAGTATCGTCTGCCGACAGAAGCGGAATGGGAATATGCCTGCCGGGCGGGCAGCATAAGCGTTTTTGGCTTTGCAGATGCCCCAGATGGACTGCCGGATTACGCCTGGTGTAAGGCCAACTCCGATGCCGAAACCCACGAGGTTGCCAAGAAGAGGTCCAATGCCTGGGGCCTATACGATATGCTGGGCAACGTTCGTGAGTGGGTCTACGATTTCTACAGCCCCACCGCGTATGCCGAAGCTGCCAAGCAAAGCCCGGCGGCGAATCCCAAAGGACCGGAGACTGGCCAGGTGCACGTTGCTCGCGGCGGCGATTATCGTAGCTCTATGGAGGAATTGCGCCCCGCAGCCAGGGCCTTTGAAGAGAAGTGGTGGCGTTTCGGCGACCCGCAGATACCCAAAAGCAAATGGTGGCTGCCCGAAATGGACTTCATAGGCTTCCGCGTGGCCCGATCCGTAGAAACCAGAAGCGATTGAGGATGGACGATGTTTTGCTCCCCGCTTTCGCGGGGACAAGCTTGCCCCTGCGCAGGCAGGGGCCGGTACGGCGACGGGAGACGACAGACAAGGGCGATGGCTCGTTGCATTATTACGGTGGTTTGTGCGGTAGTTTTACTTGTCGGCCTAACAGGAACTGCGGAGATCTCTGCTGTAAGGCCGGGCGAGAGCATCTCTGCTAAACCTGCGTTCACTTCGAACGAAAAGGGCCAATACTCATTCGACACCGGCATTCTTCGCGGACAATTGCTGCATGCGGGCAAATCGCTCGGTTTGTCATCGGTCGTGTACGTTCCTTCCGGCCTCCGGCTCGATGGGGCGTTTGGCATCGCCAGTTGCTACCGCGTTTTCACAACAAACCATAGATACGGCGTCGCAGCATGGGATTGGCCCAGTAAATCAAAGCTGTTGCCTGATGGGGCAGTCCAGATCACTTGGCCTGAAGAGGATAATCGGCCTTTTCAGATGATAGCCGTTTACCGCTTCAAGGATAGCTCGACACTCGATGTTGAGACGATTGTCAAGCCCAGCAAAGACCTAAGTAGTTTCGAGGTATTCCTGGCATCGTATTTTCAGGAGGTTTTTCCGTCGCCTTGTGTATACGTCGGCGTCAATCCTGATGTGGATGGGAAACCAGGTTTCCTGACCGCCAAGAAAGTTTATGGCGACTGGCAAATGTTTCCGCGAAACCAGGAGGTTTTGCCGGCTGTCCAAGATGGTCGATGGCAGAAAGAGCCCAATCCGGTCAAATGGGTGATTATGCCCAGCTTGGCGGCGCCGGTTTGCCTGCGACGCGGTGCCGCAACAGACCTTGTGGTAGTCCTTATGGCGCCGCCCGAAGATTGCTTTGCGATAGCAACACCGTACGAGGGCGAAGGTCACTATTCGCTCTATCTATCGCTTTTTGGCCGAGATGTCAAAGCGGGTGAAACGGCTAAGGCTCGTTCGCGGTTTGTGGTCACGACTCGTCTCGGCGAAGGTCCGAGCCGGAGCGGGACGGGCGTCTCGGACCGCCAAATTCTCGACTTGTATCAGAAGTACGTGAAGCACCTTGCAGATAGGCCATTTTCGAAGGAGTAATTATGAAGCGAGAAACCAAGCATCATACGTTGAAATCCTTGCCGAGCCGCCGGCAGTTCCTAACACAGAGTGCCGGGGTAGTCGCAGGCTCAGTCCTCACCGGTGTCACTCTGTCCAGGGCCTACGCCGGCGAAGACAATACGATACGGCTGGCACTGGTCGGCTGCGGCGGTCGCGGAAGCGGGGCGGTAGGCGACGCCCTATCTTCATCGACAGGGCCCACCAGGCTCGTTGCTATGGCGGATATTTTCGAGGACCGGCTAACACGCTCGTACAAAGCCCTTAGCGAGCAGTTTGGCCAGCGGATAGATGTGCCGGCGGAGCGGCGGTTCGTCGGCTTTGACGCCTATCGCAAGGCCATCGACTGTCTGCGTCCGGGCGACGTTATGATTCAGGCCACACATTCGGTTTTTCGGCCGCCCCACCTGGAATATGCCATAAAAAAGGGCGTAAATGTCTTTATGGAAAAGTCATTCGCGCCCGACCCGGGCGGCACAAAGCGGATTCTCCGCCTGGGCGAGGCTGCGGCGAAGAAGAATCTCAAGATAGCGTGCGGGGTAATGTGCCGGCATTCCTCCGCTCGGCAGGCACTTATCCAAAAGATACGCGACGGCGCACTGGGAGACATCCAACTGATTCGGGCCTATCGGATGGACCCCGGCGCCCGAATGGAGCCCTTCAAACGAGACCAGAACGAGCTATTGTGGCAAATCCGCCGGCCATATTTCTTTATGTGGGTCTCATCAGGCTGGTTCATCGAGATGATGATCCACCAGGTTGACGAGTGCTGCTGGATAAAAGATGGCTGGCCGGTCTCGGCGCACGGCCTGGGCGGACGCGAGCCGGGTATCGCCGATTGCAGTCAGAATCTCCACATCTACGCTATCGAGTACACGTTTGCTGACGGCACTAAGGCGCTGGTGGACAGCCGTGCTATGCCGAACTGCTACAACGATTTTGCCACGTTCGTGCACGGCACCAAGTGTGCCGCGCAGTTCTCGGGCAATGTTCACGCCCCGACCGTGCAAATCTACAAGGATCAGCGGATCGCCAAAGAAAGCATCGTCTGGCAGCCCGAGAAAGAGAAGCTCAGCCCATACCAGCGCGAGTGGGACGTCTTGCTTACGGCGATCCGCAAAGACCGGCCTCACAACGAGGTGCAGCGTGCGGCGTTTGCGAATCTGGCGTCGATTATGGGACGCGCCGCCGTTCACACCGGCAAGATCGTTACCTGGGAAGAGGTTACATCGTCCGATTTCAAATTCTGCCCGAATGTGGACGAGCTGACCTCGGATAGCCCGGCGCCGGTCCAGGCGGATGCACAGGGCCGGTATCCGGTGCCCGTTCCAGGCACGTGGACTGAAATTTGAGCTGGATGCTCGATACCGGATATCAGTACTGATAAGGCGGTTTTTTGCCCCCGTGTCTCCTGTCGAAGGCAGAAACGGGGGCATTTTATTGCCAAATCTAAAGTGATGGCAAGGGCAAGCCGAGTATATTGCCAAGACCTTTTTGTTTTGTGACTTTTATAATATGGGTAAGGAGTCAACCATGCGGCTTTGCGAAGAAATAAAGAAGGGGCTTGGCGAGATCACTGAAATATCTCTGTTGTTGATTGCTCTTGGGATCGTTGCCCAGATCCTTTTTGGGCAAGCGGTTCCCTTTTCCGGCGGGATTGTTACCAATCTGACGGCGTTACTCAGTACGTTGGGCGAGAGCGGATTGACTGGTCTTCTCGCAGTGGGCATTATTCTGTTTTTGTTCAACAGGCAAAGACCTCAACTGGTCACGGCTGCGACCGACACTGAGCCGACGCTGCACCCAGCCCCGACTCGACTTAGGGCTTCGACTGAGCTCAGCCAAATGTCCTCACCGAAGCCTATTGAGCCTGCTGGTGACAAGCCAACCATCCCATCAAAGGCGGATAGATCTGAGCACCGGCCGACCCGTTCGACTGGCTCAGGGCAGGATTGGTCCGGCTCGCAAGCCAACCAGAAACCCCCCAGGGGTGGACGAAATATGTAGCCAAGCAACCGGGCCCCCAACGCAGCGGTTCGTCATAGATGGATTGCGGGCGTGCGTCGCCGTGCCGGCGACGGCTAAACTAGTGTCCGGAAACCGCGATGTGGCTGGCCACCTGGGTGGTGGAGAATGAGATTTTTGCCGCCCCTATCATCACGGTAATTTCCCCCTTGGCGTGCTCCAGAGTGGCATGCTCTACGGAGTTGGTGCTGGCATCAGTCGCTGTCAACACATTCAGGAAGTAGTCGGCGGCCTGGTTCTGGCCTGGCGATATTTCAATACGACACTCCGGCGCAGGTCCTGTGTCTCGCTCAGGAAGATACGTTTTGCCGCCATAGCTGTACAAGTTTGAACCATTGACCAGCCTTATTTGGGGATCGCTAGGCAGCAAGGTCTGGACGAACAAACGTCCCTTGCCGTTAGTGATTACCAAATTCTGCCGGGTCTTGCTGGGGACTTTCATGGCCTGGAGCAGCCAGGTTTTATTGAAGTCTGGCCGCTTGGAAATTACGCGGTCGAAGATCACAAATGTGCCGGGCCGCAGAAAGACAATCTGCCGGGTGAAACAGGCGAGCTTTTCCGGCGAGTAGGCTCGTGTGCAGTCACCAGCCACGTACATATAGGCCCCGCGGTCCTCGAAGGCCAGAATATCGGCAATGTCGTAAAGCTCGCTTCTTCTCTGCCAATCGGCAACATCCGCCACGGCACCATTATGATGAGGCCAGTGGTGCCGCTGGCCGCCGTCGTTACCCGAGACAGGTCCAGCACGCATCGCGGGCCAAACCTCGCACGGGTCGTGGACCAGTATCGTGTTATGCGCAATAGTCCGCAGGTGATAGTTGACATCGTGACTTGAACCGAACGAGTCGTAGTGGCCGCCGTCGCCGGCAAGCTCCTCGTATTTGTAAATCAGAAAATGTCCCACATCCAGATGCTGGTGCGCGGTGAAGCGATCTCCGCACTTGAAGAAGAAGTGCGTGGCATCTTCGTCCCAGGAACTGCGGGCGTAGACATAGCCGGGCCCTGGGCTGATGTGCGAGAGCCTGAAGTTTTTTGGATCGCCTTTTTCGACGGTAGTATCTCGCCAGAGAAAATCCTTGTATGCGTAGACGCCGACGCTTGATCGCGGCGTGGTCTCATTGAAGGCGTGCACAACCTGATGGTTCGGGTCTTGGCGGAAGTAATTCACCAGAATTCTTCTGGCCGCCAGCGCCTTATCGCGGTCTCCGCCGAAGACCCGGCCTCCGCTGTCGCCTATTGGGATAGGCCGACGCGAATTATATATTCCGATGCCTGGGTATGCTTCGAACATGCTCGCGACGGCCCGATTCTGGAAGAACTTTGGCGCCATCGCGTAATAGCCGATACCTTCGCATCGGCGAGCAACCTCACAGAAGAAAAGCCATTCATACAGCCAATAGTTTATGTAATAGCCTTCGGCCCACCCTCCGCCGTCGCCGGCCATATCCAGTGCCGGCGCGGCGCGAGTACGCCACTCACGATGCAGAGCTTCCAGAATCTCTGGAGCACGGGGATTCTCATAATAGGTTGCGTAACAAGCCAATCCGATGCCCCAGTTCTTGTAACCGTACCAGCCGTTATGAAAAACATGGGTTTCAGAGTCGATGTTGGCGTCCACGGTCTTATTCATATACTCGTGGAACTTGGCGCGTTCTTGGTCGGTCCAATATTCATGGCACAAATCGTACGCGATGGCGCAGAGGGCAAGGTCGTGCGCAAAAGGGACGTGACCCTTTCGGATAGGACCGTTTATGTACTTCATAGCCATCTGCACCGCTTGTTTGCCAAGCTGCTTATCTTGGTCTATGGCACAGACCAACGCCATCGAGATAATTCTCGAGTGATCGTCCGCATCGAGCTGCCGTGCAACCTGGACCACGCGTTTGTAAGTCTCGCTACGCTCCTTTGCCAGTTTCTGCAGGTCTTGGCGGGAGCCCAGAAGGCGGGGATGTTGTTGCGGGACGGCGTGTCCCTTCGACCTTAGCCCCCGCCTCTCGGCGGGGGTACCCCGGCCAGTGGCCGGGGCTAAGAGGGCAGGCTTTGTGCTCTGGGCGATAGATAGGGGGGCGCTCGCCCCGCAAAGTAGCGCGGCCGAAATACAAATGATGTAGCGCGCGCCAAGGCGAGCCCTCAAATTATCAGCGACGCAGATCTTCATCATATCGACAATCCTCAAACCTGTTTTCCGAATCTGACGCTGCGAATATCTCGTTCCAGGCCGGTACGAACCGTCAGCGGTTTATACAACTCCGGTCGACGTGTCTTAATCCATCTGACGCCCGTGCAATTGTCGCGCAGCGACGCATCCAGGTCGGCGATAACCATGTCGTCACCTGCCTTGCATGTCTCGGTTATGACTCGGCCATAAGGGTCCAGAATCATCGCGTTACCGGTTCTGATCTCGTTGTCATTGATGCCAACGCCGTTGCTGAAGATTAAGAACAACCCATTGTCGTGAGCGCGGGCGGGCAGCCAGGTCATAAGCCACTCTCGGCCCTTTGGTCCTTTGAATTCAGCCTCTATGGCGGCGGGATTTTCTTTTCGGTTGTCCCACAGCGTTCTTTCAATCGGTCCCATGCAGCAAGGACTGGGCGTTTTGCATCCGCCGGTTTGATGCGGCGCAAGCAGAATCTCCGCTCCTTTCAACGCCGTGATACGAACATTCTCACCAATGTTGTTATCATAACAGGTTAGCACGCCCACGCGGCAGCCGTGAGGTGTGTCAAACACCGTGAAGTCGGGCCCACACGACAGATGTTCGCTAACAAAGCAGTGTATCTTACGGTGCCGTTGAAATCCTCCGTCCGGCATCGCGATGACGTATGTGTTGAACATTATCTTATCGGCGGTGATTTCCACCAGTCCTGCTGCCACCGTCATATTATATTGCCGGGCCAAACTCATAAGAGCTTGTGACGAAGGTCCCTCAGGAACTGGCTCGGCCAGAGCCTCTAACTCGCCACGCGAGAGCTTTCGCAGAAACCAATAGCCGGTGATGCAACATTCCGGAAACGCGATCAATTCAACGTTTCCTCTGGCAGCGCGCCCTACAAAATGACTGATTTTGGCTAAGTTAGCCTTCTTGTCGCCGGCCACATGCTCGAATTGAACAGAAGCAACACGGATATTTCTCATAGACTTATCGGTGGGCTAAAGCCCACCCTACCTAAGATCCTTGATTTTTTCGCCCTCTGGACTATCCTCCTTGGCTCCATACCGGCGCAGCAGGTCAACGACTTCGTAATGCCCTGCTCCTACAGCCAGTGACAAGGGTTTTTTGCCGAGCTTATCCGGTTGCTGGACATCAGCGCCTTTAGCGATTAGGGACTCGACCACTGCCTTGTGCCCCTGCATCGCTGCCCAGTGCAAGGGCGTTCGACCGTATTTGTCCTTTGCGTGGGCATCGGCGCCCTTAGAAAGTGTATTAAAAGCCCGATCAACCAGGTTTGAGTCGATGGATCATCAAGTTAATCATCGCCAATTCAATCATGGCTTCACTACTGACAGGC
>Ga0315279_10007285_pt1 | contig 13724 bp, 7 predicted proteins | sample YL17G06_20_MG_FD_203694 | JGI IMG/M metagenome (GOLD analysis project Ga0315279, IMG submission 203694) | Sediment microbial communities from Yellowstone Lake, YNP, Wyoming, USA - YL17G06_20 | ecosystem: Environmental > Aquatic > Freshwater > Lake > Sediment | place: USA: Wyoming | collected... | reverse complement strand
ATGCTACGAGGATACTGCTGAGGAACGGGCCGTCAGGCGGTAATGTGCATGATGTGAAAAAGATGGATGTCGTGGTTGCCGGTATAGATCAGGTTGCCGTAGATTCACTTGGCGCATCTTTTTTTGGCATCAAAGGTGAAGAGCTGGGATTTCTGAGGATCGCTGAGAAAATGGGGAAGGGAACCATTGACTATAAAAAACTTCGTTTTAAGTCTATCGAACTTTGATGAGCAGTTAGCTTTCAGCTATCAGCCTTCAGCTATCAGACATCAGACGCCAGACATCAGACCTTAGACTTAATTGGTCTGGAGTCTATAGTCTATAGTCTGAAGTCTGACAGTGAGCGCTGAACGCTGAAAGCTTTTTTATGAGAAAATACCGTATCTTCAGTCAGTTCCTTTTTTTCCTTCTCTTTATTTTTCTTTTTTTCAAGACCACCTATGATAAAAATAATCTCATAGCCTATCCCGTAAAGGCATTCCTCGATCTCGATCCCTTTATTTTTTTCTCAACCCTGTTTTCTCTCCGCGGTGCCCTCCGCCTCCTTCCCCCGGCACTATTTCTGTCTCTGGTCACTCTGCTCGTTACTCTCTTGCTCGGGAGGGTTTTCTGTGGATGGATCTGCCCCCTCGGGACAATAAACCAGTGGATAGGATCAAAAAGAAATGCGGAATGCAGAGTGCAGACTGCGGAATATACAGCGGAAATGCAAACCCGGAACCCAAAACTATTTTTAACTTACAGATTCAAATATTACCTGCTCATATTCCTTCTGACAACGTCCCTATTTACTCTTCAGCTTTCCGGTATCTTCGACCCTCTCTCATTTCTCATCCGCTCTTTTTCAGTCAGCGTATACCCTGCGTTTCAGTATGTGGTAACTTCTGTCCTTGATGGGTTATCATCATCAGGTTTCCTCTGGCTCAATGACATAGTAGATATTATCTACTCACGCAGCAGGAACATCGTCCTCTCCCTCAGTCAGCCGTATTATTCCCAGAGTTTATTTATTGCGATGATCTTCATCGCCGTACTCCTCATGAACCTCTACCGGGCACGTTTTTTCTGCAGGTATCTCTGCCCGCTCGGTGCATGCCTTGGAATATGCTCCTCCCTCAGTCCGCTCAGAATAGAGCTGAACGACACATGCAACAGGTGTGAAAGATGTCTTTCCGACTGTCAGGGAGGACTGAATGCTGACAGGGAAGCAGGATGGAAGAAAAGTGAATGTCTCCTCTGCGGGAATTGTGTTTCTTCATGCCCGGTTAAAGCCCTCCAGGTAACGTTTTCAAAAGGATTAACCCCCGGAATACAGCAGCCTGATTTGAGAAAGAGGGCTCTTCTCATTTCCCTTTCTTCAGGGATTGTCGCTGTTCCCCTCCTGCGGATAAGTCCTTCAGAAAAGACCTTGAAGCCTGAGCTCATCCGTCCGCCCGGATCCTTAGAGGAAAAAGAGTTTCTCAGACGGTGTGTGAAGTGCGGCGAGTGTATGAAGGTATGTCTTACTAACGGGCTTCAGCCAACTCTGTTTGAGGCAGGTGTTGAGGGAATATGGTCACCCCGCCTTGTGCCCCTGATCGGCTACTGCTCGTACAACTGCACCCTGTGCGGGCAAGTATGCCCAACCGGTGCAATCAAAAAGCTGTCAACTGGTGAAAAGACAAAAGTAAAGATCGGCCTTGCCTTCATTGACCAGAGCAGATGCCTCCCGTATGCTTTCGGGAAGAGCTGTATAGTATGCGAGGAACACTGCCCGACACCAAAAAAGGCAATCTGGTTTCACGAAAAAGAGATAGGAGACAGGGGAGGGGGGAGGTGGAGCGTAAAACAGCCGGTTGTTGACCCGGAACTCTGCATTGGGTGCGGTATCTGCGAGTACAAATGCCCGGTGAAAGACCTGCCTGCTATCCGGATTACCAGTGCAGGGGAGTCGAGGTCGAAGGTGAACCAACCGCTGCTGGTGTAAAAATTAAGAGTCAAGAATTAAGAATGAAGAATTATTTTAATTAAATTCTTCACTCTTCATTTTTAATTCTTAATTGTTTTAATTTACTTGACCCTGCATGTATCTTGGGATAATTATCATCTGTCATGAAGCGCAGAGAGCAGTTCCCCACTACCTACCAGGGCATTGCCCTGATTGCAGACCCCATTTATAACTACATATCTTTCACGGTTCCTAAGAACGGTGAACTCTCCGAGATAACGGAGAAGGACATCATTGATAATTCCTGGATGCAGAGGCTCCGCAGGATACATCAGCTCCAGAGTGCGCGCTGGGTCTATCCCTCTGCTGAGCACAGCCGTTTTCAGCATTCCCTCGGTGTCATGCATGTGTCTGGTGACTTTGCCCTTCACATGTATCCAAGCCTCAAGCAGGTATGTCCGGATATTCCGTCCCGCTGCTGCTTTGAAGAACTGTTCCGAATTGCAGGGCTTCTCCACGACGTTGGACATGGTCCCTACGGACACTTTTTTGATACAAACTTTTTGAGCAAATACCATCTCAGCCATGAAATATTGGGACAGGAAATTGTGATTAAAAAGCTGGGAGAGATGATCAGAGGTATCAAAAGGAGCCCGAACGGACCTTTTGAACCAGGTGAAAAGCTTGATTCAAGACAGATTGCTTTCCTGATCCGGAAGCCTGAGGACACGGAATACCGGCATCCAACCTGGCTCAAATTCAGCCGGCAGCTTTTTTCCGGAATCTATACGGTGGACAATCTGGACTATGTCCAGAGAGATGCCTACATGACCGGGTTTTCGATTGACATTGTGGATATCAAGAGGCTCCTCTACTATTCCTTTTTTACCGATAACGGGCTCACCCTCCATCAGGCAGGCATTTCTGCCTTTACCCGGTTTCTGAATGCCCGTTTGAATCTCTACTCGAATATCTACTATCATCGTACCACCCGGGCTATTGACCTCCATATGCAGGAAATATTTGAAGATACCATGAAGCTCCTTTTCCCTTATAACCCGGTTGTGGAACTGGATAAATACCTCGGCTTGAATGAATGGTACCTTTTTCAGGAAGTAGAGAAATGGGCACGCTCAAAGGACAGAAACAAGCGAGCCCTGGGCAAGGAATGGGGTAAAATTATCTCGCGGGAAGTGAAGTGGAGGATGGCGTATTCAACCGAGCTTACCATTGATATTGCGCTGAAAGGCATCGGTTTTTCCCATGCGTCGGATTATGAAAGGGCGATCCGTGAACGGCTGCCTGGCAAATACAAGAGAGTAAAGTTTCTTGTGGACCTTGCCACTCAGGACCCGCGGCCTTTAAACCCTGTAGCGGAAAGTGAGAAGCGGATTAACATCTACAATCCTTCAAACGGTATCACTTCCCCGGAGCCATTGCGGGAGATTTTCAAATTCATACCTGCCAAGATGATACACTTCCGGGTCTTTGCACTGAACCATGACCACGACACTGTCCTTTCTGCTGCTGCAGAACAGGTTTTGAATGCTTCAGATAAGGAAGAGTTTCATACAAATGTATAGAGGAAAATATAAGTATAAAGGAAGTCAGGAGACAGGATCCAGAATGTTTTTACTCTACTGACTACTGACTTCTATTCCCATCTTTTATATTTTTATGCTCATTGGCGGCAGGGCACACAGCTTAGAAGACATCGCAGCAATCGGGGCAATGAATCTGCCTTTTGCCGAGATCAGCCTCATCGATCCCGAACAGGTTGAAAGAGATTTTTCCCGCTTGGTCGAAATGAAGAATGATTATCAGATTTTCTATCTTGCTCACGGTCCTGAAGAAGGAAACCCCTGGGATGTCAGTGAGCTGAAGAAAAGAATGCTGCCCAAAATCAGCACACTCAGCGGCTGGGCGCAGAGACTGGGGATCAGCCTCTTCACCATTCATTTCTGGCTTGATAAGCGGTTTATCCAGAAAGGAATTATCATCCAGAAAATTGATCTCTTGAAGGATATGGCAGACTACGCCACATCGAAAGGAGTTGTTTTATCTATCGAGAATTTGAGCGAAACATCAAAAGACTTTGGTGCAACGTTTGAAAAGCTTCCCCACCTGGGGTTTACGCTGGATATCGGTCATGGTGAGCTGTTGACCGAGCGGAATACCGCCTACGGGTTTATCCAGGACTACCCGGAGAGGATCAGGCATGTCCATGCCCATGACAACCGGGGCGGCAATTCACCGGTTGATGACCTGCACCTGCCTATCGGTGAAGGGATCATAGATTATTCCAAAATCCTAAGCAGGCTCCTGGATACCGGGTATGACCACACCATTACCCTTGAGATACAGCCTTCCTGTTTGCTTCAGGGGAAAAGAGAGATAGAGAAAAGGATCTTCAGAAACACTTGAGGACAGGCTTTTCTCTGCACGGAACAGGATAATTCCCGTCAAAGCAGGAAAGGCAGAATTCATTCTTTCTGAAGGGCATGGACTTGATCATCCCTTCCATGCTCAGGTATCCCAGGCTGTCAAGGCCGAGGTATTTCCTGATTTCTTCCGTAGAATGAGAGGAGGCGATCAGCTCCTCGCGGGTGGGAAAGTCAATGCCGTAAAAGCACGGGTAGCGGTGAGGGGGACAGCTTACCCGCATATGAACCTCTTTGGCACCTGCCTCTCTCAGGTTTTTCATCCTGGTACGGCTGGTAGTACCACGGACGATAGAGTCTTCAATCACAACCACCCGTTTCCCCTTGATGACATCGCGCACCGGATTGATTTTTATCTTTACGCCAAGATCTCTCACGGGTTGAGAGGGCTGAATAAAGGTTCTCCCCACGTAATGGTTTCTGATGAATCCCATTTCAAACGGTATCCCGGAGACTTCAAAAAACCCCAGTGCAGCACAGTTGCCTGAGTCAGGCATCGGAACTACAATATCTGCGTCTACGGGAGATTCCTTTGCCAACTCTCTTCCCAGGTTCTTTCTGATACTGTAGACACTTTTTCCAAAAGCCAGGCTGTCCGGACGGGCAAAGTATATATATTCGAAGATACACTGAGCTGGACGGGTTCTGGGAAAGGGTTTAAGCGATCGAAGCCCTTTCCTGTCCACGATGACCAATTCCCCTGGTTCGATCTCTCTGAGATATTCAGCCTGGATGAGGTCAAGGGCGCAGGTTTCTGATGAAAATACATAGGACCCGTCAAGGACGCCGAGACAGAGGGGTCTGAAACCGTGAGGATCCCTTACCCCAACCAGCTGGTCTTTATTCATTACTACCAGAGAGTAGGCTCCTTTTACCTGTTTGAGAGCTTTGATCAGCCTGTCTTCAAATCTTTCCCCATGTGCTTTTGCCAGAAGATGAACAATCATCTCGCTGTCCATGGTTGACTGGAAGATTGAGCCGTGTTCCTCAAGCTTCCTCCTCACGGACTGGGTGTTAACAAGATTGCCGTTATGGGCAATGGCAACTGATCCCTGGAAATAATCAACGACTAAGGGCTGTGCATTCTTGATTTCAGATGAACCGGTGGTGGAATAGCGGATATGACCAACGGCCAGGTGACCTTTCATTTTAGCCAGTTTCTCTTCATTAAAAACCTCTGAAACCAGCCCCATGCCTTTGTAGCACTCTATCTTAGAGCCGTCTGCTATAGCAATGCCGGCGCTTTCTTGGCCCCGGTGCTGTAAGGCATAAAGCCCCAGATAAGCAAATCTGGCTGCGTCTTTGTGGCCGAATATCCCGAATACTCCGCAATTCTCTTTCAGTTCGTCTAACATAATGTTGGGTATCCCTTCCGTTTTCGTGGTTAGGGATTCGGGGTTAGGGGTTAGTGTTTTTCAAATCCCTAATTCCCAGTCCCTAATCCCTGCCTTCATGGTATTCCTGCAATGACATGACGTGCAGTTCTCCTTTTAAAAGCGATTCGATGGCGCTGACTGCTGCATGTGCGCCGGCGATGGTCGTTATGTAGGGAATACTGTACTGTACAGCGATACTTCGAATGGAAGCCTCGTCTACCTTGGGTTTTCTGCCGGTTGGGGTGTTGATGACCAGGTTTATCTCCCTGTTTTTGATCAGGTCAACCACACTGGGCCTGCCCTCGCTCACCTTTAGCACTTGTTTTACCGGCAGTCCGTTCTGAGTCAGCGCCTCGGCCGTACCAGCGGTAGAAACCAGGGTAAAGCCGAGATCAGAAAGCTGTTTGGCTATCGGTGCGATGGCGCTTTTATCTTTATCACTCACGCTGATGAATACAGCACCGCTCAGGGGAAGGATCTGACCTGCCGCAATCTGGGATTTGGCAAAGGCAATGCCAAAGTCTCTGTCAATACCCATTACCTCGCCGGTTGACTTCATCTCAGGCCCGAGAACCGGATCAACCCCTATGAACCGCTTAAAGGGGAATACTGACTCTTTTACTGAGATGTGCCCTGTTTCTACTTCGGTTATGATCCCCAGTTCCGAAAGTTTCTTCCCTACCATAAGCTTGGCTGCAATCTTTGCCCAGGGGATTCCGGTAGCCTTGCTGACAAAAGGTACTGTCCGGGAGGCACGTGGGTTAACCTCCAGCACATAGACCGTATCCTTTTTTACTGCATACTGGACGTTCATCAGACCGACCACATTCAATCCCCGGGCAAGAGAGCGGGTATTGTTCTTAATCAGCGTGAGGATTTCGTGAGAGAGGGTGTGGGGTGGAAGGACGCTGGCACTGTCTCCGGAATGTATTCCAGCCTGCTCGATGTGCTCCATGACCCCGGCAATTACACATGTCTCGCCATCCGCCACGGCATCTACATCAACCTCAATGGCATCCTCCAGGAACTTGTCTATGAGAACAGGATGTTCAGGAGATGCCTGAATTGCCTTTTTGACGAACTCCTCGAGAGAATCTTCATCATAGACGATCTTCATAGCCCTCCCGCCGAGGACATACGAAGGCCTTACCATGAGGGGAAACCCGATCTCCCGGGCAACCCGCTCTGCCTCTTTAAGGGAAGAGGCCATGCCGTTCGGTGCCTGGTGGAGGCGGAGTTTGTTCAACAGTTCCTTGAATCTATCCCTGTCCTCTGCCAGGTCGATACTGTCCGGCGTTGTCCCGATAATGGGAACGCCTGCCTGATAGAGAGGTACCGCAAGATTCAGGGGAGTCTGCCCGCCGAACTGGACGATAACCCCGTCAGGTTTTTCCCGCTCAACAATATTGAGAATGTCCTCCAGAGTCAGGGGTTCAAAGTAAAGTTTGCTCGAGGTATCGTAGTCGGTGCTCACCGTTTCGGGATTGCTGTTCACCATAATGGTTTCATATCCAAGCTCCTGGAGCGAAAACGAGGCGTGAACGCAGCAGTAGTCGAATTCTATCCCCTGCCCGATCCTGTTGGGACCGCTGCCAAGGATCATGATCTTCTTCCGGGAGGTGACCTTCACTTCGTCCTCTTCTTCGTAGGTCGAGTAATAGTAGGGTGTATATGCATCAAATTCGGCTGCGCAGGTGTCAACCAGCTTGAATACCGCCTCAATGCCATGCTGTTTCCTGAGCTTACGGATGGAAAGCTCATCACTCTTCAAAAGGCAGGCAAGCTGACGGTCAGAGAAGCCGAATTCCTTCGCCCTCTTAAGCAGGTCACGTGGAAAACGTTGAATTTGCCCCTTGCCCCTTGCCCCTTGCCCCTTGATTTCTTCTTCCAGTTCAACAATTTCCTTCAGATTATGAATGAACCATGGGTCTATCTTAGTCAGCTCACAAATTTCTTCCACGCTCATATTATTCTGGAGGGCATATCGCAGGAAGAATATTCTCTCAGCGCAGGGGATTGTCAGCTTTTCTCTGATTTTGTGATTCAGCTCAGAATCAGGGATAGAGCGCTTCATCTCCTCAAAGACGCTGTCCTTTCCATCGGCACCGAAGCCGCTCCTGCCGGTTTCGAGAGAACGTAATCCTTTCTGAAGTGCTTCTTTGAAGGTGCGGCCGATAGCCATAATCTCTCCCACCGACTTCATGGAGATGGTGAGGGTGGGATCGGCTTCCGGAAACTTTTCAAAGGTGAAGCGGGGTATCTTTACCACGCAGTAGTCAATCGTTGGCTCAAAAGAGGCGGGAGTTTCCTTGGTAATGTCATTTGCAATCTCGTCGAGTGTATATCCTACCGCAAGTTTTGCTGCAATTTTTGCTATGGGAAATCCGGTAGCCTTTGAAGCCAGGGCAGAGCTCCTCGAAACCCGGGGATTCATCTCGATTATTACCATTCTGCCGTTCCCGGGGTGGAGGGCGAACTGGATATTCGAGCCACCGGTTTCCACGCCGATCTCACGGATTACGGCGATAGCGGCGTCTCTCATCATTTGATACTCTTTGTCAGTTAGCGTCTGGGCAGGGGCCACGGTAATGCTGTCCCCGGTATGGACCCCCATGGGATCAAAGTTTTCTATGGAACAGATGATGACCACGTTATCCCTGAGGTCTCTCATCACCTCCAGCTCAAACTCCTTCCAGCCCAGTACCGATTCTTCGATCAGGATCTCGCTGATCATGCTGCTTTCAATCCCGTAAGCTGCGAGTTCCGCGAACTCCTTCTCATTATACGCAACTGATCCGCCAGTCCCTCCAAGGGTAAAACTTGGGCGGATGATAGCGGGGAACCCGATTTCCCTGACGACTTTAAGAGCTTCTTCAGGAGAATGGGCAAAACCGCTTTTCGGCAGGTCAAGCCCGATCTTCGTCATTGCCTTTTTGAAAAGCTCCCTGTCTTCCGCCTTCCTGATGGCATCATAGTTGGCGCCGATCATCTCGACGTTGTACTTTTTCAACACTCCTCGTTCTGCCAGCACTGCCGCAACATTCAGTCCGGTCTGCCCGCCCAGCGTCGGAAGCAGGGCATCGGGCCTTTCTTTTTCGATTATCTTCTCAAGAATCTCCGGCGTAACGGGTTCAAGGTAGGTATGATGAGCCGTACCGGGGTCGGTCATGATGGTGGCAGGGTTACTGTTCACCAGCACAATTTCATATCCCTCTTCCTTCAGGGCTTTGCAGGCTTGGGTTCCGGAATAATCAAATTCACAAGCCTGGCCGATGACAATGGGACCGGAGCCGATAATGAGGATTTTCTTCAGGTCAGTTCGCTTGGGCATTATTTTAATGAAGAGTTAAAAAAATAAGAATTACAACAGGGTAAAGTCCCATTTTAGCTGCTCAATTTATTTTGCCCATTAATGACATTTTAGCAAGGAGAGCACCTCACGTTATTTTTTCATCATCTCAATAAATTCATCAAACAGATACCTGGCATCATGCGGTCCGGGGGACGCCTCGGGATGGTACTGGACAGAGAAGATGGGGAGTTTTTTGTGCCTCATCCCCTCCACGGTCTGGTCATTGAGGTTGATGTGGGTTAACTGCACGTCGTCCGGATTGAGGCTGTTCATATCCACGCAGAAACCGTGATTCTGGGAAGTGATATCAACTTTTCCCGTTAAAAGGTTTTTGACCGGCTGATTCCCACCCCGGTGTCCGAACTTCAGCTTGTAGGTGCTCCCGCCAAAAGCCAGTCCCAGAAGCTGCTGACCGAGGCAGATTCCAAAGATGGGGAGCTGGTCAAGCAGCTTTCTCACGGTATCTATGACATAGGGGACGCCTGCCGGATCACCCGGCCCATTGGATAAAAGCAGGCCGTCGGGTTTGTATGCGAGCACCTCTTCTGGTGAGGCGGTGGCCGGTACAACCTGTACTTTACAGCCTGTTTGGCGCAGCTTCCTCAGGATGTTGTACTTCACGCCGAAATCCATGACCACAACGGTAAAGCCTATGTTTTGCGGTTGCGCACCTTCTGACCAGACATATGGATTCTTACAGGTTACCTCTTTCACTAAATCCCTGCCGACAAGGCCAGGAGATGATAGGGCTTTTTCAATGAGAGAATCCCTCTCATGATCAATGCTGGAAATGACAGCCTTCATGGCACCGGCTGTGCGGATATGCTTGGTCAGGGCGCGGGTATCGATTCCCTCGATTCCCATGATCCCGTTTTCTTTCAGGTACTGCTCAAGCCCTGCCTTTCCCCTCCAGTTGCTGTAGAGCCTGCTCAACTCCTTTACGATGAACCCCTCTACCCTGGGACTGTCTGATTCAATGTCTTCCAGGTTAACTCCATAATTTCCAATCAAAGGATAGGTCATGGTAACGATTTGACCTTTGTAGGAGGGGTCAGTCAGGATTTCCTGGTAACCTGACATGCTGGTGTTGAAAACCACTTCGCCGGTCTTCTCACCTTCTGCGCCGAAGGCTCTCCCCCTGAATATTCTCCCGTCTTCTAAGGCAAGGTATGCGTCCATAATAAAGTTAGCTTTCAGCGGTCAGCGTTCAGCCATCAGCTAAAAAAGACCGAAGGCCGCTCCTGCGGTATGCTTTTAACGCTCATAGCTGACAACTTTTCAATCCACATCGTCTTCCACCTTTGCCAGGACGGAGAGTTTTACTGCCCCTATCTTCCGGTAAACCTCTTCAGGTTTTCGTATCTCGCCGTCTATGGTAAGGAGGTTATGCTCAACTGAAATGCCGAAAAGCCGCTCATTTTCATTGAGGTAAGGAAGGATTAGTTTCCAGTCGTCAGGAGTTAAAGGGAGGAACGAGCCGCCGTTCAACTGGTCATCATTGATCCTGAGATGGGGATCCCGTAGATAGATTGCTCCGCCGGAAGCAAGTGAAAAAAGATTGGATCCGGGATACGGGGTGGACTGCTCTCGTATTTCCCCCTGCTCATTAAATTCCATGCCATTCAGAACGACAAACCCTCCGCCGTTCAGAGGGTCACCAGCCATGAACGATTCAGCAAGATAATCAAGACAGGTGCCGTTGATGACTACCCGGGGTTTACCCACTGCATTGATCAGCGGTCTGCCGGCGGCATTACCCATAATGTAAACCTCTCCTCCTTTTGCACCATACATGAAGGTCTGACCCACATCACCGAAAACTATTAGTTTTCCGCATTTCAGGATCTGACCGATCTGGTCCTGGCCATTCCCGTGAACGTAAATCTCCAGACCGTCAATGGATGAAGCAAGATAGTCTCCGGAGCTGCCGTAAACATCGATCCTCACGCCCAGTGTGTCCGGTCCCAGACCGGAACCGCAGAAGCGTTGTCCCCGGTAGCCATAGGCAATGAAACGTTTCCAGCCGAGGTGGTACGCTTCACAGATGAGGCGGGCATCGCACTCATCTCCCTCAGGCGGAAATTCCTGGGCATTGAGGAGGAGGATCTTTTCGCCCGTCCTGGGGGCACGGAGAGAATGTCTGGCAACCCAGTCAATTCTACAGAAGGAGCTGGTTGAATTTTCATGAAGAAGCGGTATGGAATCAAAAATCTCATTGAGACTTTCTTCCAGTATCTCGATGAGGGAGCTCCTCTTTTTCTTGCCCGGGTCATAGCGGCGGTCGTGGAGTAGGGTAAAAATATCAATGGCAAACATTCGTGTGCCGTCACTTTCACTAGATATTTTTACTACTTCATTGCAGAAAAAACGGAACGTGTTGAAATCCCAGGATGGGATACAGCCGCGCATTTTTTCGTAGAGGAAAAGGGCGTTCTGGTTTTCAAAAAAATTACCAATCAGGTTCGAAAGCATCACTGACTGTTCAGGATCAGTAACGGTTAAGCTCCGGTCATGGTGGACCTGTTCTCGCAGAGTGGATATTACCCTGCCGAATTTGTCCGTGCAGGTAAGCATTTTACGGGCATTGCCTGAATCACTGACCGTAAAGATGAAAGCGCCGCCGTCAGTATGGCTTCCACCCCGTGCATTCCAGTATTTATCTGCCACTTTGTGGAAGCGGTTGTCTTCTTCGGAAAGGCTGTGCAGCGTGGCATCAATCGCCTGTTTCTCAGAACAGACAAGGCCAATCTGCACTTCGCCTTCCTGGATTGCAAACACCTGGGGGCGGAGCATTGAGGTATCAGTGATGCCGAGGAGCTGACAGGAGTTATCATCGGGATTGCTCCTGGCTATGATGAAGAACCAGGGGCCGTCAGGTGAGCCGTGGATATGGACAGCCTGGAGGGCGCGGTATATTTTCTGCTTTTGTTCGGGGAGGAGGTCAAAGTCCATCTCCGTCGTTGGCGCCATCGCCTCTATGATATATTCGAGAGGATACCGGTAGATCCGGTTCCACAGGTCAAAGAGCAATACAGAGACCTCGGTATCCGTAAGAAAGAGGGGAAAGATATTTCTCTGCCGCAGGTATTCCGTGACGGAATAGTAATTGGCAAAATCCCCGTTGTGGACAAGTGCCTCGTTCAGTCCGATAAAGGGATGAGCACCGCCCGGATGCCAGACCCGACCTTTAGTCGGATAACGCTGGTGGGCAATCCAGATGTGCGCCTTGAAATCATCAAGCTGGTAATACTGTACCACCTGTTCTGCATATCCTACAATCTTCATGATCATCATGTCCCGGCCATGGGAGAGGACGAAAGCCTTTTTTTCGCCGAGTGAGGCATAGAACTTTTTGTTCAAATGGAAACTGTTCTGGTAGACAAATTCATCCTCAGCCTGGCGCAGGGCAAGGGAGGTAAAATGGCTCTTTTGAATAAAATCCCTGAGGATGTTCACCTTAACCCGGACGAAGTACCGCCATACATCGGGGGGCTTTACCTCGAGGCCGGGGATATCCCGGTAGTCATCCACCGTAGTTACCTTGTTTGAATGATCAATATCAAAAAATGGTGTAATGAATTCATCTTCTACCGCTCGCCGTGCCTCCGGAACAAGGTATGCAACCTGCAGCAGATAGTTGTTCTTCAGCACCTCCTGCGAGACCCCTAATGTCTCGGCAGAAAGCCCTGCTGCAGCTATCCCGCCGCCTTTCCCGTTGCCTCGGTTGTGCATCTGGACGGAAGGCTCAAAAATGTGACGCCCGCTGACGGGGATACTGCAGGCAAAGCCGGTTACGCCGCATCCGCCTTCCTCCTCGCGGCCCGCGAGAGAAAGGGGAGAAAGAGGATTCCCCAGGTCTTTCCTGCTTCTTAAAATCTCATGTGCAGATGAAATAAGTTTCTCCATATCGTTCAGCTCTCTCAGGAAACCGTTGGTGCTTCAAAAGGAATATCGTTTTCATATTCCTGTGCGATATCTTCTTTCAGGTAGTCGAGGTGTACGAGACAATCAGTCCTTCCTACCAGTTCATGGATGCTCCGCATTCCGAGATGCCGGAGGATTTCTGCAAGTTGGTAATACCAGGAAGCATAGAGGTTGATGATCCGCTGGGTTCCCCATTCAACCCGGATGAGGCTGACAAGTTCAGGATCGGTAGTTGCAATGCCGCGCACGCATCCTCTGCCGCTCTCGCAGTTGTGACAACGCAGGCATTTGAGCGCTACCAGCTCAGACGTGCCGGTCACTACTCCATCCGCACCGAGGGCAATCGCCTTGGCAATATCATACGCCGTGCGGATGCCCCCGCTGGCAATCAGTGTTATTTCATTGCGTATCCCTTCTTCAATGAGAAAGCGGTGTACCTTAGGGATTGCATATTCAATGGGCATGGCAATGTTCTTCTTGGCGATATCCGGGGCTGCCCCCGTACCGCCGTAACTTCCGTCGAGGTGGATGATATGTGCTCCTGCGTAGTAAATCCCAACCGCAACCATGTCAACATCAGTAGGGGTGGAGACCTTTACTGAGACCAGCGCCCTGGGATTGAGTTCCTTGATCCAGTCCACGTGCTTCTTGTGGTCCTCGACCGAATACACGCTGTGGAAAGGGAAGGGGGAGAAAAGGGAATT
>Ga0315279_10007284_pt1 | contig 13728 bp, 15 predicted proteins | sample YL17G06_20_MG_FD_203694 | JGI IMG/M metagenome (GOLD analysis project Ga0315279, IMG submission 203694) | Sediment microbial communities from Yellowstone Lake, YNP, Wyoming, USA - YL17G06_20 | ecosystem: Environmental > Aquatic > Freshwater > Lake > Sediment | place: USA: Wyoming | collected... | reverse complement strand
TGGCCGAGCTGGACGGGGTGGAGGGGCTCCGCAACGTCATCGTCATCGGGGCGAGCAACCGGCAGGACCTGATCGACCCGGCCGTGCTCCGCCCCGGCCGCTTCGACGTGAAGATCCGGATCGACCGGCCCACCCGGGAGGCCGCCCGGGAGATCTTCGGCAAGTACTGCACGGCCGAGCTGCCCTGGCGCCCCGGGGAGACCCCCGAGGCGGCCATCGAGGCCGCGACGGCCGAGATGTTCGCCGCCGACGAGGCCCACCGCTTCCTGGAGGTCACCTACGCCTCCGGGGAGAAGGAGACCCTCTACTTCAAGGACTTCGTCAGCGGCGCCCTCATCGAGAGCGTCTGCACCCGGGCCAAGAAGGCCGCCGTCAAGCGCATGATCGCCACCGGGGTCAAGGGCCTCACCGCGGCCGACCTGGTGGAGGCGGTGAAGACCGAGTTCCGGGAGAACGAGGACCTCCCCAACACCACCAACCCCGACGACTGGGCGAAGATCGCCGCCCGCCGCACCGAGCGGATCGTGCACGTCCGGCCGGTGTTCCGCCAGGAGAACGAGAAGGCCAAGAAGGCGGAGATCGTGAGCACCGGGCACTATCTGTAAGCCGTACCGAACCGATGCCGCCCCGCTGAGGCAGGCCGGGCGGGACGCAGGAAGAAAAAACGGGGGTCGCGGCGTCGCGACCCCCGTTCCTTTTCGCCGGACGGGCAGGATTACAGGTATTGCCCGTAGCGGATCTTCTCGATGATCTCCTTGGTCTTGCGGTACTCCTCGATGGTGTGCTGCATGTCCTTCCTGGTGACGGGGCCGGGCTGGGCCCCGGCCCCCTCCTGCTGGACCTTCCCCTCCAGGGCCTTCTGGACGATCTCCCCGATATCGGCGCCGCTCATCTTCACCGTCCGCGCCAGGATGGCGTCGAAGTCCAGGTCGGCGAAGAGCGGGCGTCCGGCGATGGCCTCGGCCCGGTCCAGGTGGATCTGGAAGATCTCTCGCTTCCCCTCGTTCTCGGGCAGCGGGACCTCGATCAGCCTGCCGATCCGGCCCGGCCGGATCAGCGTGGGATCCACGGCGTCGGGCCGGTTCGTCGAGGCGACGGCCAGGATGTCTCCCGAGCGGCCGATGTCGTCGAGCTGCTCTCCGATGCTGTTGACCAGGCGGCGGCTGGCGGCCCGCAGCTCTTCCGGGGCCGCGCGGTCGAAGACCAGGTCGTCGATCTCGTCCAGGAAGAGCACGCAGCGCCCACTCTCCTTGGCCTGGACGAAGACCTCCTGCAGCACCTCCCAGGACTCGGCGTACCACTTGGTCACGACGTTGGTCACGCGGATGTGAAAGAAGACCGCCTCGGACTCGCGCGCCAGGGCCTTGGCCAGGAGGCTCTTCCCCGTCCCGGGCGGGCCATACAGCAGGACGCCGTTGGGGGGTTGCGTCCCCCACTTCTTGTGGAGGTCCGGACTCTTGAGGGCAAAGACGAGGCCGGCGATCTCCTGCTTGGCGCGCGCCAGGCCGCCGATGTCCTTGAACGACACCTCCGGCTGCGTCGCGATCTCGATCTTGCCCTTCATCTCGCCGAAGCGCTTCGTCAGCCGCGCCAGGAAGTCCTCGAGCTGGCGCCGCAGCAGGGCGGGCGTGTGACCGGTGAGCATCTTCCGTTCGACCATCGGTGCCACCTCGTCAACCCGGATGGTACACAACCCGAAAACGAGTGACAAGCGAAAAGGCCGTCATCGCAAGGGCAAGGCCGGGGCCAGGCGAATTCAGGGACGGGTCCCCATGCGAGGGGAAGGCTGCTGACACGGCCGGCCTTGGCATCCGGGAGACGAGGCAGAGCGGCGCGCGGACCGCGTTCCTGGTCAGTAGTCCACGGAGCCGGCGGCGCGCAGGAACGACTCCTGCATCTTCTGCATGAGGGCGGGGATGTCGGTGGTCATGATGACCAGGTCGTGCTTCCGGCCCTGGAGGTCGACGATGTGGTTGGCCAAGCGGGCCTCCCGCTGGAATCCGAGCCTTTCAAAGACCTTGATCGCGGCAACCTGGTCCGCCACCATCTCGGCGACCATCTTGTCCAGGCCGAATTGGAGCGCCAGGTAAAAGATCTCTCTCGCCATGGCCAAGGCCAGGCCGCGCCGCCGGAAGTACGCGTCCGTCACCACGCGGATCTCTCCCACGTGACGCATCCAGCCGTAGGTTTTCCGGTGCAGCGTCGCGTTGCCGACGATTTGGCCGTCGTGGTCCGCCAGGATCGGCAGGACCCGGTCGTAGTCCAGATCCCGCACCCAGGCCTCGATGATCTCGGCGCGGGTCACGTCATCCTTCAGGAACTGGCGATCCTCCGGCGGCAGGCGGCGGAAGAACGCGAGGAGTTCATCCCGGTCCTCTCGCACCATGGGACGCAGAGTGACGACGGTCTGGTCGCGAAGGGTGACGCGTTTCGGGAATTCCCTGAGAGGCATGGCGGACCTCCTCACGCCGATGCGTGCATCGGCGCCGTTGCTGCACTGGCCTAAATACTATCAGAGATGCTGCCCCGGCCGCAAGCGCGAGCAGCCCTTCGGTCAATTGTCAGGAACTTCGGGCTAGCGATGGCGGGGACCAGGGGAAAGCCGCACGGGGGTCCGGGCTATTCGCTGGCAAGGAGCTTGGTCAACATCTGGGCGTTGGTGGCGGCCTGGCCGCAGGCATGCCACCCAAGGCCAGGGCGCATACGTCATGCGGACTTCTCAGCCAGAGAGCAGCCGAATCAGCATCTGAGCGTTGGTCACCGCCTGGCCTCGGGCATGATTGTTAAAGAACGCATAGCACTTCTGCGTTCCTTCGGCCAGGGATCGGATCTTGGGGACCCATTCGAGAAGCTCGGCCTCGCTGTACAGATAGTCATAGCGCTCCCAGGCCTCGGCGTGGGTCCACCATTTCTGGCGATTCCGCCCGTGGAGCCGGACGTAGGCGATGGGGGATGTGACCCGCACCACGGGCGGCGGCAGGTTCGGCAGGCGCGGCTCGTCCACGCAGCAGTAGGCCACGCCCAGGCTGCGGAGCAGCTCGAAGGTCTCTTCGGTCGTCCAGCTCCGGTGGCGGAACTCCACCGCCACGGGATCAGGGCAAAGGTCCGAGGTGACGCGGCGCAGGAACTCGGTATTCGCGGGCGTGGCCTTGAAGGAGAAGGGGAACTGGACCAGGATACAGCCCAGGGCGCCGGCCTCGCGGAGCGGGGCCAGGGCCGCCCGGAAGTGGGGTAGCGCCTCCGCGTACTTGTCACGAGCGTGGGTCATGTCCTGGTGGGCCTTGACCGAGAATTCCAGGCGTCCCTCGGCCCGCTTCGCCATGGCGGCCATGTTCCGAGGCGTGGGGATGTGATAGTACGTCGAATTGATCTCGACCGCGGGGAAGTGCCGGGCGTAAAACTCCAGCATCTGCTGCTGGGCCAGCCCCTCCGGATAGAACGGCCCGCGCCACTCGGGATAACTGAACCCGCTGGTCCCAACCTTGATCCCTCTTGGACCGACGCCGTCGTGTCCAGAGGAAAACAGATCCAACACCGTTCAGCCTTTCGGCCCGGCGAGACAGACCGGCAAGGATCCAAGCCGGGGCGGGCACGCCGGTTCACCTCTCATACCAGCCTGAGGTCCGGGATATCTCGAAAATCCTCCGGGTTCAGCGTCCAGAGAGCGGCCCCATGCGTCAGCGCGCAGGCGGCCACGGCGAGGTCGAGTTCCCGGCCGCGCGGCCGCCGGAGCGTTCGGTACAAATCGGCGGCGACGGCGGCCTCCTGCGGCCCGAATGGGATGGCCAGCACCGACGGGAAGAGCGCCTCCTGGGCCTCGAGTTCCTCGCGCAGCCGCGGACCACGAAGCCACTCGTAGAGGACCAGAGTGCTCACAAGGATACGTTCCCTGTCGTCAATCCGCTGTCGAAGCTGGGAGGCAGACCGCCTGGGTCCAGTCAAGGCGTCAATGAGGACGGAGGTGTCGAGGTGAATCACCGGCGTGCAGAGCGATGCCTGCGGCCGCCTCGACGCCGAGCGGCTCGCACTCCGGCGATCTCCGCCCGGACCTCTGAGAGGGGCCGCGGGGGAATGGCGGGAACGACGGTGTCGAAGGCCTTGAGCAGGCGCCGCCGCTCCTGCTCGCTGAGGCTGCCGATTTGCTCGGCATACTCCCGGACTGCCTCGCGCACCACATAGCTTTGCGGCCGGGCCAGGCGGGCGGCGGCCTGCCGGAGGCGAGCCACCGTCTCTTCGTCGAACGTGAACGTCATCTTAACCATACCGAGACCATACCCCCATACTCTACGGGCGTCAAGTGCCGCAGCCGCCTTCACCGTTCCGATGTCGCCAGACGGCCGAGGCCGCGGCCTATCCCTTCACATACGACAGCTTCTCCGCCACCTTCCCATCGCGCACGCGAAAGATGTCCACACCCCGCACGTGCCCGGGCTTTCCATCCTTCACCCAGTGATACGTCCACCGGACCACACAGCGGTCGCCGGCGGCGAAAATCTCCTCCGTGTCGAACCTCGCATCAGGTGAGCGCCGGAAGAACTTCGCCCAGAACGCCCGCACGGCGGTCTGACCCACGATCCGCTCGCCGTCCGGCGGCGGCCGCGTGTTGTCAAAAATGCAATCGTCCGTCATCAGCTCCATAACGGCGTCCACATCGTGCCGATTGAAGGCGTCGTTGAACCGGTGGATCACGGCCAGCGTCTGCTCGGTCATTCTCCCCCCTCGCGGTTGTCCCCCGCTCAGTCGAGAAGCTCCGGGAGGGACTCTCCCTCGGGGACGAACTCGAGTGCCAGCCCGTTGTTGCACCAGCGCTGGCCGGTGGGCGCCGGCCCGTCGGTGAAGACGTGGCCCTGGTGACCGCCGCAGCGGGCGCAATGGTACTCGGTGCGGGGCAAGATCAGCTTGAAGTCCCTCTTGGTGCCGACGTGTCCGGGAACCGGCTGGGTGAAACTGGGCCAGCCGGTCTCGCTCTCACATTTCGCCTCGGCGGTGAAGAGCGGCAGGTGGCAGGCGGCGCAGATGTACGTCCCCGGGCGCTTCTCCTGGTTCAGCGGGCTGGAACGGGGCGGCTCCGTGGCCTCTTCGAAGAGGACCGGATAGCGCTCCGGCGCAAGGGCGTTGCGCCAGGCCGCGTGGGGTTTCTCGAGCTTCTTGACGGGCTCCGACATGACTGGGCTCCTCCCGGACGGGGAATCGCGCGTCCAGGGGCAGTGTACGGCGTGAGGGCGAAGACCGCAAGGGAGGCGATGCAGACGCCCGAACGAGCCGGTCCGGGTAGCGCCCCACGAGGCTGCGCCAGGCGAGTGTGAGGCGGCTACAGGTGTCCAATCAAGGCCGGTCGGGTGTGAGGAACTTCCGGAGAATTTTTACTTTCGAGGAATGTCCCCTCTTAGAGGTCAGAGGGCCGCGCAAGAGCCGGAGGTGTTGGCGTGGCGGATTGCCCAGAGCGGGTCGCGGGAGGCAGGGGGACTCAGAATGCCATCTCTCCTTTTACATCCGCGGTGGGGTACCAAGTCATAATTTCATGCCCGTCCCCTATTTATTTCCGTATTTCCGGGGCTCGGGAGCTGGAGCAGCACGGCCAGCACGCCATCCGGCGTGAGGCCGGCGCGCAGGTTGGCCAGTACCAGGGGGGGATTGACGTATTCGAAGACCAGCCCGGCAAAGATGAGCTGCACCGGGGCGAACGTGACGGCGGCGCCCTGCACGTCGCCCGCGATCAGCTCGAGGCTTTCGAAGGACCCGGCAAAGCGGTTCCGGGCGGCTGTAATGTACTTGGGGTTCAGGTCGAGGCCGACGACTCGCTTCGTCTGCACGGGCGAGATGCGCTCAAAGCCATTTCCCCCAGCGCAGCCAATCACGGCGACCGAGGCGGGCCGATATTCCCGCAGCAGCGACTCGAACGCCTCGGCCAGCATCCTGGCCTGGTCCACATACGGGAGGGCCATGTGGCCCTCGTAATCCGCCAGTGGGATTTCCAGCCAGGGGTTTTTCATCGGTGTCATAGGGCGGCGGCTGAGCCACAGGCGCGGCAACAGCCGGACATGCCAAGATGCACAGTGGGTCCCGGAATGGCTCCTGCGCAGCCAGTGAGTCAACCTCGGAAACGGCGTCTCTCATTACGTTACGCCGAATCCGCCCGCCGTCCGTTCACTCCTTCCGCGCGCCCCCAAAAGAAAACCAACCGCCTTACATCTGCCCCCTATGCCCCGCCTTCGGCAGAATTTCCCGCGCCTTGACCGGCACCTTCGCCCCTAGCTATCTTCCGAGTGCGATACGCCTCGTAATCGGGTACCAGACGATCATATTCTCCATCCATTAACGGAGAGGAGATCATGAAATCGGCGGAGGCGCGATTGCAGGCAATGGGAATATTCCAAACGACCGCCATGCGCAAGAGCGCCTTGACATCCGGATCGTGGGGCTGGGGTTCGAGCGGATCCCAGAAAAAGATGAGAAAATCCACCTCGCTGTCGGCTATCTTGGCGCCGATTTGCTGATCCCCGCCCAAAGGTCCACTCTGGAGTTTGTTAATTGTGAAGCCCAGTTCTTGTTCCAAGATCTCGCCGGTTGTCCCGGTTGCATATAACTTGTGGTGAGCCAAGAGCACTCGATTGTATTTTGCCCACTCAACCAGATCGCCCTTCTTATTGTCGTGCGCGACGAGGGCGATCTTCTTATCGTGTTCCATGGCGATCTTCTTGTGATTCATGGAAACTCCCCCGCTTCCCACGCAATAGAAATTATTCCACTGTGGCTAATGCCCAGGCGCCGGTCGCCGCCATTCCCATTCGGGAATCCCTGACGACAAAACGGCCCCCTGGGATCAATCGTTCCAGAACCGGAAGTCCTCTCTGTCCGCTGCCCTGCCCCGAACCTTTCGAATTGTCCAGGTCCTCCCCTGCCGGGCAACTCGCCGCGTCCGTCCGCTCTTTCTACCGGGAGACGGTTTTCGATCCACGCGGTGGCATGTTCCGGTTTCACCTCAACGCCGGTTCTGGGGAAGTTCTGCAAAGTGCACGACCAATCCTCATCGTCAGTGCAATCGTCATGGGCCGTGGGCCGACCCGCGCGGAATGAAAATGTGCTTCCACGTGGATCTCTAGAGGTCACGGAAGCTCGTCAAGGTCGGCCAGGTCCCTATGTCTCCCTGCAGCCTTCTTGCTGGACTTGAGATGGGTGAGGCTCACCAAGTCGACTTCGACCCCGTCTACCGTATCACTGACGCGGCGCGCGTACGCATCCTCGAAATCCACGCCGGAAATGGACGTGAGAACGTCGATTCGCAGGGGGGGTCTTCCCATCCGGATGAGGCTGCTCCTGTGCTGGAAGAGCTGCGGCGAGATGTCTGGTGTGTTGAATCCGAACGCGCGGACGGCCGCCACCGTCCGCTCGGCATTGGCAGGGTCGGGAGAAACCCAGACGTCGAGGTCGTCTGTCGCCCGCGGATAGCCGTGGTAGGCGACGGCGTATCCACCGACGACAAGGTACCTAACGCCGTGGATCCTCAACAACCTCAAAAACTCTTTGAAGTCGGGCGGTAGCCTGGCGGCCATAGTTCACGCGGCGGAGGTATTCGACTTGTTCCAGCCGTTCCTCCGAGGTTCGAGAGAGCCAGTACGCCTTGGCGTCTGAGTCGTCCGATAGCGCGCGAATGGAGATGCTGCTCCTGTCCATCTTCGGGAAACCCTCGAACAGGTCCGGGGCGCCAGTATCTGGCGCCGTGGGGTCGTTCTCTGGCCCGTTTCTCTCTGCAGTCGTCATTCCACTAGAACTTCCGCAGGATCCCGACGACCTTGCCGATGATCTGGAAACTCTTCTCGCCCTTCTTCACCTGGATCGGCGACATGGTGGGATGCTCGGGCTGGAGAACGACGAGGTCTTTCTTGAAGAAAACCCGCTTGATCGTGGCCTCGTCGTTCACCAGGGCCACGACGATCTCGCCGTTCTCCGCCGTGACCTGCCGGCGGACCAGGGCATAGTCCCCGGGGAGGATGTGCGCGTTGATCATGCTTTCGCCCTCCACCTTGAGGATGAATGCCTCATCGCCATTTACCCAGTCGCGGGAGACGGTCAAGGTCCCCTCGACGTTCTCCTCGGCGAGGAGCGGCTCGCCCGCTGCGACGCGGCCGAGAATGGGCAACTCGCGGAACAGGGCCGCGGTCCTTCCGGCGGCCGGGAGAGGCGGGGCGGAAGGCGGGTCGAGGATCTGGAGGGAGCGGGACTTGGAGGCGACGCGCCTGAGGACGCCTTTCCGCTGCAGCGCCTTGAGATGATCGAACACGCTGCGAGGCACGAAGCCGAAATGGGCGCCGATCTCCCGCACCGTGGGTGGGTAGCCGGCCTGCGTCATGAAATGGCGGATGAATTCCAGCACCTCGCGCTGTCTGGCGGTCAGCGTCGATCTTGTAGCCATCGCCTTCCTCTCATTCCGTAGCGGCTGCGCGATATGTCTTCATACGTGCTGCCATATACCATACGTGCGTATGGTTGGTCAAGGCAAAACACATCTCTCTCCGCAATTTCTTCCAGCCCAAATTCGTGATAGGCTTCGGGCATCAGAGCGGTCAGGCTCGCCCAAGTCAATTCGCTGATCGCTTTGAGTGAGAAAGGAATCTGAGGGGCCCAAGGCCGAGGACGTGATCGCCCGCCCCCACAAGAAAGTTCCAGAAATTCTCGGCCAAGAATCAGCGATAGGAGGATCTCAACGCGGGGCGGGACGCGTCTTCCCGCACGATTTGCGGAGAGGAAGACCAGGCGGTGGATTCGTTGCGCGGGAGGTGATGAGCGACCCGATTGCAGGTGTCCGAAGGAGGGGCCTTGACAGGGCCGTTCCGACTGGATAAGTTGCACACAGGAATCTCATTCTCCAGGAGCCGTTGGGAGGGAGAGGAGGCCAACATGAAGCAGCGAAAGCAGCATGTCACAGGTTCGAGCGGGGTGAGCCGGCGGGATGTCTTGCGGCTGGGTGCGGCGGCGACTGCCGGCGCGGCGGTCGGCCCGTTCGTGATGCGGGTCGCCGGGGCCGCGGATGCTTTCAGCTGGCAGCGATTCAAGGGCAGCAAGATTTTCATCCAGTTCACGAAGAACCCCTGGTCCGAGACGATGGAGAAGATGCTGCCGGACTTCGAAAAGCAGACCGGGATCAAGGTGGAGTTCGCGGACCTGCCCGAGATCCAGGCCCGGCAGAAGGTCACCGTGGAATTCACGGCAGGCTCGGGCGGGATCGACGTCTGGTACAGCAGCCTGCACGTGGAGAAGCGGCGGTTCTGGAAGTCGGGCTGGTACCTCGACCTCCGGAAGTTCCTGAATGACCCGACCATGACGGCGCCGGACTACGATTGGAACGACATGACTGGTGGCGCAAAGGATGCGGTGACGCAGTCGGACGGGAGCATCTCTGCCCTGCCGGCCTTCGTGGACCCGTGGATCCTCTTTTACCGGAAGGACCTGTTCGCGCAGAAGGGCTTGAAGCCGCCCCGCACGCTGGCCGAGATGGAAGAGTTCGCCCAGACGTTCCACAACCCGCCGGGGATGTATGGGTTCGTGGCCCGCGGCCTGAAGAACGCCAATGCCCCCGCCTGGGACTGGGTGCTCTTCAGCATGGGCGGGAGCTTCTTGACGAAGGACGGGAAGGCATCCATCAACACGCCCGAGGCGGTGAAGGCCATGGATTACTATGCCGGCATACTCCGCCGCTTCGCCCCTCCGGGCGTGGTGAACTTCAACTGGTACGAGTGCAGCGCGGTCTTCATGCAAGGCCAGACCCCCCTGTATTTCGACGGCGTCAATTTCGCGAACCAGTTTGAGGACAAGGAGAAGTCCAAGGTCGTGGGCAAGACGGGGTACACCGTCCTGCCGGCCGGACCCGGCGGCCACTTCTCGCCGATCTTCAGCAACTCCGTGGCCGTCAGCGCCCAGAGCAAGGTGCAGGGGCCGGCCTACTTCTTTGCCCAGTGGGCCACGACGAAGCAGAGCGCCAAGCAGGAACTCCTGGCCGGGACCGGCAGCGGCCGGGCGTCGGTCTGGAACGATCCGGAGGTGAAAGCGAAGGCCAAGATGCCCCCCGATTGGGCGCAGTCCTACGTGGACAGCATCAAGATCGGCCGCATGGGCCTGCCGGAAGTCGTGGACGTGACGCAGTACCGGGACATCGTGGGTGTCGCCATCCAGAAGGCCATCGAGGGGGCCAAGTCCGCCGACGTCTTGGCCCAGGCCCAGAAGGAATGGCAGGCCGTCTTGGACCAGACAGAGAAGTAAGACAGGGGAGGAGATCGCCATGAAGGGACGCAAGATCGGCATGACCCGACGAGAGGTGTTGCGCTTGGGTGCGGCGGCAGCGGCCGGGGCGGCGGTGGGTCCGTTCGTCGTCACGCCGGGCCATGGGCAGACTTTCAATTGGCAGCGATTCAAAGGCAAGGAGCTTTACTGCATCTTCTACAAGCACCCGTGGATCGACGAGATGGTCAAGTACTTCCCCGAATTCACCGACCTTACCGGGATCAAGGTCAACCACGAGGTCCTGCCGGAGGTTCAGGGACGACAGAAGCTGACGGTGGAGTTGACCGCCGGCAGCGGGGGTGTGGATGCCTGGCATGCCAGCATGCACGTAGAGAAGCGCCGCTTCTGGAAGTCCGGCTGGTTCTTGCCGCTGAACAAGTTCTTGGAGGACAAGAGCCTGACTGCCCCAGATTACGACTGGAACGACTTCACGACCGGGGCCCGGAGCGATGTCGCCCAGCCGGACAAGACGATCAGTGCGATTCCCACTTTCGTCGACGTTTTCACCTTCTTTTACCGGAAAGATCTCTTCCAGGAGAAGGGCATCAAGGTCCCCCGGACGATGGCCGAGCTGGAGGACATCGCCAAGAAGCTCCACGATCCTCCGCGCATGTACGGGTTCGTGTCCCGGGGGCTGAAGAATGCGAACGCCACTCCGTGGGCCTATGTGATTTACGGGTTTGGCGGGGAGTACCTGACAAAGGACGGGAAGTCCGCGATCAACTCGCCGGCGTGGGTGAAGAGCCTGGATTGGTACGCGGGCATGCTCAAGCGGTACGCGCCGCCCGGCGTGGTGAACTTCAACTGGTACGAGTGTAGCAGCGCGTTCATGCAAGGCCAGGTGGCGATGTACTACGACGGCGTGAACTTCGCCAACCAGTTCGAGGTGCCCGAGAAGTCCAAGATCGCCGGCAAGGTGGGGTACGCGGTGTTGCCGGCCGGGCCAGTGGCGCACGTCGCCCCGACCTACACCAACGCCATGGCCATCAGTGCGCAGAGCCGCAACAAAGAGGCGGCCTATTTCCTGATCCAGTGGGCCACCACGAAGAAGATGTGTGTGCGTGAATTGCTGAGCGGTGTCGGCGTGGGCCGGGTTTCACCTTGGAGTGACCCCGAGGTGAAGGCGAAGCCCAAGATGCCGGCCGACTGGTACACCGCGTATCTGGAGAGCCTGAAGATCGGGCGGGCTGGGCTGCCGGAAATCGTGGACGTGACCCAGTACCGGGACATCTTTGGCGTGGCCATTCAAAAGGCGATCGAAGGCGGTAACGCAGCAGAGCTTGTCGCCCAGGCCAGCAAGGAGTTCCAGGAGATGCTGGACAAAACCGAGAAGTAGTCACGCCGGTAACAGGGCAGAGCCCAATCCTCCCACGGCCGCTGTGCACGGTGCGGGAGGATTGGGCTTTTCGTCTGCACAGAAAAGAGGGTTGCCTGCAATGCCGAATCAGAGCGATTTCGGTCAGCGGTCAGCGTCCGGGGGCGAGGTGCTGCCCATGGAGCGGTTCATGCGCTTCGCCCACCGGAACGCCCGCTTCATCTTCCCGGCTCCGGCCGTCATCGCGGTGGCCCTCATCATCGTGTACCCCGTGATCTACACCGGATGGATGAGCCTCCAGGAATGGTTCGCTTCCAGTCTCACTCTGCCCAAGTTCATCGCCCTCGCCAACTACAAGCAGATCCTGACGGGCGATCCGCGGTTCCGGGATGCCTTCTTTCGGACGCTGTACTTCACGCTCATCGCGGTGTCGGTGGAGACCGTTCTGGGCGTGGCGATGGCCCTCCTGTTCAACCGGGAATTCTGGGGTCGGGGGCTGGTCCGGACCCTGTCCATCCTGCCCATGATGGCCACCCCCACCGCCATCTCGTTGGTCTTCGTGATGATGTACCACCCCACGCTGGGGGTGATGAACTACCTGGTCAGCCTCGTGGGACTGTCGCCGTTCAAGTGGACCTACAGCAGCAAGACCGCGCTGTACGCGATCGCCCTGGTGGACGTGTGGGAATGGACCCCGCTCATCATGCTCATCGCCCTGGCGGGGCTGGCCGCCCTGCCCAAGGAGCCCTACGAGTCTGCCCTGATCGACGGCGCCTCGAACCTGCAATCGTTCTGGTACATCACGCTTCCCCTGCTGCGGCCGACCCTGATCGTGGCCATCCTGTTCCGGTCCATTGACTCGCTGAAGACCTTCGACATCATCTTCGTCATGACCCAGGGCGGCCCGGCGAACGCCTCGGAGACGATCAATGTCCTGCTGTTCAACCAGGCATTCTCATACTTCAACATGGGCTATGCCTCGTCCATGGCGGTCGCCCTATTCGCAATCGTCATGGGAGCATCCCTGATTCTGATGAAGGTCCGGAGGGTAGGGTGGTGAGCGAAAAGATCCTCAAGCAGCGGCTGCGGACGGCGGGGTTCTATGCCCTGGTGATCATCGTCATGCTTCCCACCGTCTTCGTGTTCTACTGGATGATCACGCTCTCCCTGAAGCCGCAGGTCGAGGCCGCCGGCTATCCGCCCAGCTTCTTCTGGTTCAAGGTGACCTTCAAGGGGTACGTGGACGTGTTCGCCAAGAATCCGTTCCTGCTCTACACCTGGAACAGCCTGGTGGTGGCGACCGGCTGCACGCTCCTGGCCCTCATCGTGGGGCTCCCCTGCGCCTACAGCATCGCCCACTGGCGCCAGAATGGCCTGGCCCTCGTCGTCCTGGCGGCACGCATTATCCCGGGGATCAGCTACCTCATCCCCTGGTACATCCTGTTCCGCAACCTGAAAATGGTGGATACCTACCAGGCCCTCATTCTCACCCATCTGGTGGTGGGCCTCCCCATCGTCATCTGGGTCATGATCGGGTTCTTCGAAGATATCCCGACCGAACTGCGCGAGGCGGCCCTGATCGACGGCTGCACCGATTACGGGGCGTTCTTGCGGGTCGCCATCCCCCTGGTCAAGCCGGGCATCGTGGCGACATCCATCTTGAGCTTCATCTTCTCCTGGAACAACTTCCTGTTCTCGGTGATCCTGGCCGGCCGGAACACCCGGACCCTGCCCATCGCCGTCTTCAATATGATCGGCTACGAGGAGATCAACTGGGGACCCCTGGCGGCCGCGGCGACCATGATCACGCTCCCGGTGATAATCCTCACCCTCATCATCCAACGCCACATCGTCGCCGGCCTGACCTTCGGCGCGGTCAAGGGGTAACCGGCTCCATCCTTCTTGACCCGTTGTGGGGGATGGCGATACGCTAAGCGTGGAAGGCCGGCACCGATCGTGGTGCGGAGCGTGAGGGCATGTTGAGAGCCTGGACGATGAGTTTCCGGGAATGGCTGGACGGGTGGCGGAAGTGGTTTCGGGGCTTCATCTACGGCCTGACCCTCTACGATGGCGTGGTGATGTTCCGGAAACAGCGGGGCGACCTGGAGCATTTGTTCGTGCTCATCGTCTTCGGC
>Ga0315279_10007283_pt1 | contig 13728 bp, 9 predicted proteins | sample YL17G06_20_MG_FD_203694 | JGI IMG/M metagenome (GOLD analysis project Ga0315279, IMG submission 203694) | Sediment microbial communities from Yellowstone Lake, YNP, Wyoming, USA - YL17G06_20 | ecosystem: Environmental > Aquatic > Freshwater > Lake > Sediment | place: USA: Wyoming | collected... | reverse complement strand
AATTTTAAGATAAATCCATGAATAAAGTAAGAAGAAAGCTAAGGTTATTATTTGGTTTAATAGGGGTTATTGTGTTGGCAGAAATATCTCTTCGGCTGGCAGGGGTGATTGAGAGGAAGGTAAGTGGTTCTACGGCAGCCAAGAAAGGTTTTTACACCGTATTATGCGTAGGTGACTACTATACTTTCGGATTAGGAGTTGAGCGCAAGGACAGTTATCCTGGGCAGTTGGAGAAGTTATTGAATTCGGGAAAAGGCGGAGGCAAGTACGTAGTGATAAACAAAGGAGTTGCTGGCCAGAACAGCCGGGAGATGATAAAGGAATTGGGAAAGGATATAGAGGAGATCAGTCCTGACATTGTGGTAGTGTTGACTGGCAAAGAGAATTACCATAATTTCAGCGGATACGGAGAATATTTAAAAGAGCGGGGTTTATTATCCAGGGTAGGCAGATCGATATCAGAGTTAAGGCTTTACCGTTTGCTTGAAGGAATAGGACATAATCTGGCAGGCATAGGGAGAAGTTGGAAGGATAAACTTTTGTTTAAGGGAGCAGTTCGCAGTGACAATATCTTGTTTAAGACAGAAAAAGGATTATCATTGAGCAAATATGCTTATGCCGGGGTCAATGAGGAGAGAATAAAAGAAGGGACAGAGAAGATACCTAAGGCAGGAGAGGATTATTACGAGAGAGGTAGAATACACTTAGCCGAAGGCAGATATGAAGAGGCGTTGAAGTGGTTTAAGGAAGGTATAAAGGCAAACCCTGCGGATTCCAGAAATTATACGGGAACAGGTTGGGTTTATATTCACCAGGGTAAATATGAAGAGGCATTCAGGTCGTTTAAGGATGGATTCAGAATAAATCCTGGGAATAATAACAACCTTATGGGATTAGGTGTTGTTTGCCTGAAACAAGGCCGATATGAAGAAGCAGAAAAGTGGTTTAGCGGTATCAAGACAGAAAAATTTAACAGCCAGGATTACGGCCAGATTGGCTGGGTTTATAGCGATCAGGGTAAATTTGAAGAAGCATTGAGATGGTTTAAAAAAGGGATAAAATCCGATCCGCAGGTTAGCAGCAATTATACCGGGATTGGTTGGGTGTGTCGTAAACGAGGACTCAATCAAGAGGCTCTTGAGTGGTTTAAAGAAGCTTTAAGGCTAAATCCAGCGGATACGAGAAATTACAACGGGATTGGTTGGGTTTATAAAGACCTGAAGCTTTTTAATGAGGCGATGAAATGGTTTAAAGATGCAATTAAGACAAACCCTTCTGATAGCAGCAATTACTGTGGAGTGGGCTGGATTTATAGAGATAAAGGGATATATTATGAGGCAATCAATTGGTTTAAAGAGGGGATAAAAATAAATCCCAATTTCGCTGGTAATTATCAGGGCCTCGGTCTCATTTACCTGAAGCAGGATAAATCTAAAGATTCACTGGATTGTTTTAAAAAGGTTATAGAAATAAATCCGAATGATGACGCTGCTTATAATGAAATAGGCTATATTTACAGAGCCCTCGGTAAATATGAACAAGCTCTGGAATGGCTTAAAAAAGGAATTAAAGTAAATCGCTCTGATAGCAAAAATTATGCTGCGATAGCCTGGATTTACCTGGAAATGGGGTGTTATGAAGAAGCCTTGAATTGGTTGCAAGAGCAAAACATGACTAGACAGGATCATCTTTCCTCAGATGCTTTTCAGAATATGGGATTTCTTTACCTGGATCAAAATTGCTATACAGAAGCTAAGGATTGCTTTAAGGAAGGGCTAAGATTAAATCCGGCTGAAAGCGGTAATTATAACGGACTGGGTATTGTTTATAAAGATGAAGGCAGATATGAAGAAGCATTGGGTTATTTTAAAGAAGGGATAAAGATAAATCAAGAGGATAGCAGAAATTATAGCGGAGTAGGCTGGGTTTATTACGAACAGGGACAGCTGGAGGAGGCCAAGACTTGGTTTCAAGCAGGTATTAGGATAAATCCGGAGGATAGCGATAATTATAAAGGAATGGGATTTGTTTATGAGGTAGAGGGCAACTACGAAGAGGCGCTTAAGTGGTTTAAGGAAGGGTTAAGGTTGACTCCATCTGATAGCAGGATTTATTATGAAATTAGCTTGATCTTAAGATTGAAGGGCGAATACTATGAAGGGCTAGAGTTTTTGAAAAGTTTAGAAGGGCTTAATCCTGATGCAATAGATTATATTAAAGTTTTCCAGACTAAAGTCAAGGATAAAAAGCTTCTGGAATGGATAATGTGGGATATAGAGAAGATTATCAGGGTATGCAGAGCCAAGAAGGTTAAGTTAATATTGCAGAATTATCCAGATTTCTATGGGGTAGGGGATATTGCAGTGAGTCTTGGACAAAGGTACTCAATTCCATACGTTGACAACTTTGGGGTATTCCAGGGCTTTAAGATCAAAAATGAGAATGTGAGTGCATATTTTCGCAGTGACGCTAGATGCAATCCGATGGGATACGAAATTATGGCCAGAGGTGTATATGATAAGATACTCCGATTAGGACTAAAGGACTCATGCAGAGAGAAAGAGAAATGACGAAGAAGCCCGGTCTTATAAATTTATTGTCACTGGCCGTAATTTGCGGATTTGTAATAGGATTTACGCAGGGTTTTTATTTTATTAACGCCAACCAGTACCTAAGATACGGGATGTTCAGGTTGGTGGCTTTAAGCTTTGCGGAAGAAATAAACAGGTGGGTAATATTATCAGTAGGTTTATTGTCAGGAATTACCGTAATCATAATATTGATTTCCGTCTGTTTGAAGTCGCTAAATAAGAGGAAAGATTTTAAGAATACCGGTATTATGGTCGTCTTAAGAACTTTTATTTCGGCTGAAAGAGGTGCTGTTAAAAAATGGGCTTTCGGTTTAGTGGTATCCGGGATTATTTTGAACTTAGGTATTTTTATTGACGGGATAGTCAATGCGCCGCAGGGTCCTAACGTGATATTGATTTCTGTGGATACTCTGCGTGCGGACCACCTGGGTTGTTATGGCTACGATTTTGATACTAGTCCCAATATTGATAAGTTTTCCAGAGAGTCGGTAATGTTTGAGAATGCCAAGTGTCAGATAAATTGGACTTTACCGTCTCATATCTCGTTCTTGACATCCTTATACCCTTCAGTTTTTAAGAAGTGGACGGCTAATAGCTCTGCCTTGGAGGATAAATATTTGATGTTAGCCGAGATTATGCGCAATTACCGGTATAAGACCGCCGCCTTTACTGCTGGGGTTTGGTTGACCAAAAAATATGGTTTCAAGCAGGGATTTGATTGTTTTGTGGATAATGTAAAGCCGACCAACATCGAAAACATCTTTAACAAATTCGGTATTAATTGGATTAAACGACAGAAGAATAAATTTTTTGTATTTCTGCATTGTTATGAGCCACATGCGCCCTACGATCCACCCAAGCCATTCAAAGAAAAATTTGCCTGCCGTTATACTCCGTTATCTAAGCTAACGCCGTACCATTACAATATAGGGGAAGACCTGGGCAAAACTGGTGAAAATGCCAGGAAATGGTTTTGGAAAGCAAAAGACAAAACCACCATTCTCAAAACCATTATCGGGCTTTACGACGGAGAAATCGGCTATGTTGATTCCGAAATAAACAAGCTATTTTTCAGACTTAAACAACTCGGGTTGTTTGATAACACTCTTATAGTATTCTTGTCCGATCACGGAGAAGGATTCTTTGAGCATGACCGGTTCGGCCATTATAACCTCTACGAGGAAGTCCGGCATGTCCCTTTAATCATCCTTTTGCCCAAGTCGATGCAGCGCTACAACAAGCAAATAATACAAAATCTTGTCGGTTTGGTGGATGTAATGCCTACAATCCTGCAAATATGTCAAATCCCATATTCTGAAATGCCGCTTCAAGGGGTAAGTTTACTGGATTTAATTAAAGGTAAAGGGACTTTTCCAAATATCATTTCATTCAGTGAGAACTTCGAGCTAAGGGTAGTTTCCAATTTAAGATATAAATATATTCTATCCGATTATGGAAAAAATAACGAATCCGAGACATTATTCGATCTTTTTACCGATCCCAAAGAGTCGGATAATCTTTTGGGAGGCGGGATAAAAGATAACAGGGTGAGGAGAGTTTATTTGCAGCTCAGGATGGAGCTCTTCAGGAAGTTAAGCAAAAACTCAGATTTGGTTAAAATGTTCGGGGCTAAGATTACACTTAGGAAGAAAAGCCATCTTGATAAAGAGATGCAAGAGCAATTCAGGAGCTTGGGATATTTACAATAGCGGTTTGCCTTCGAAACCGCATTTTCTCAGCCTGTGTTCAGGATAACCGATTATCTTAAGGATTGTCGGGGTAAGGTCATAGATTGAAGGGTTTTCTTTGTTGATCTGTTTATTCGATAAAATCACTCCGGGTATTAACACAGGGTCAAAAAGATGGTCTCCCGACCATTTTTTTAGATTGTCTTCTACTAATTCTTCTGGCACATCTCCCAAAGCAGTTTGCCAGGATGCGCGATAACCGATATTAAAACCCACATAGAGATCAGGTGTATCTTTTTTGTACTTTCCGTGGAATAAATCCTGCTGTTTATAGATATGGTTTATCAGCGGTGCGTTGTCTTTTTCATCATGCCACGCCATTAATTTTTGCGCGATTTCTTCCTTTAAATCCTCGGTTTCCGCTCCAGGAGCGACTATGCCGTCCCGTTCCCGTCCTTTTTGATTGAGGTAAATCGCCCCAAATCCGACGGCATAAGCTTTAGTTTTAGACCAGTCAATATCTTTCATTAACCCGCAACCTGCTTGGACTTCGCTTTTTAACGTCAGGTAACCATGTTTCTTTAGCCAGCTATTCAGATGCACCGCTCTTCTAAATGTGTTAAAGCCGTGGTCGGATAAGACAATGAGTGTATCCCCCTGATTTAAATTGCTCATGACTTTGCCTAAAACGTTGTCCATTTTTATATACCAGGTTTTTATGACCTCTCTATACCGATTTGCCGCGTCTTCTTCATAGAGAGGATGCCCTCGATCGGTATAACGCCAGAACATATGTTGTATGGTATCGGTAAAACCGAAATAACAAAATAGGATTCCTTTTTTAAAACGCTTTAGTTCTGAATACAGCATTGCGGTTTTTGTAAGCATAACTTCTTCGGCTTGCTCTAATAATGCTGTTTCGGGAATTCTTTTTTCATTAACCGGCCAGGTGTCTAAAGGCATACCCTGAGTGTAGTAGAGGCCGATATTTTCGGCTAATTGCCGGCTGTAAACTTCGGGATAAGATATGGGAAAGAAAGGTGCTCGGGGGTCAAAATTAATGGGGCTGATATAAAGTTTAAATTCAGGTCGGGTTTCCACCAGATAAAATTTAAAAATGCCTTTCATTTTTCTGAATATCCCTAATCTGAAAGTCAGCTCTTTCCATTGACTCCAGCAGCCTTCTTTAAGTTCAAAGCTTTCATTCGGCAGTTTTATAAAAGCAGATTCTTTATCTTCTTGGAGAAAAACCTGAAAAGAAATTTTGACATTTTCCGGATTTCCCTTGAAAGAGAAAACCCGGGGACCGATAAGGTCTAACGTCATAAAAGGAGATTTATTTATGTGGAATACATTCCCTCCTATATCCTTTTCGTTATTTACTTCCTCAGTGGTATAAAAAGAAAAAGTCCCTTCTGTGCCGAGAACATCGGTTACACCCATCCCCGAGAGCATTCTGCCGGAGATTTTTTCGGGAGGAAAAGTCAAAGGGTAATTAATCAGGATTGTGGGCACCTGGATTTGCGACGCATATTGCCAGAAACACTTGCTCTTTATAACCTTCTTGGGACGGCCTAGTTGCACATTAGAGATAGTAAGATGTAAGGAGTAATCTTTTGGGTCACGGGCAATGAAATCAAAAATGCCGTTTTCTGCGGGATTTTTACCTGTTGCAAGACCTGCCCAGGCCACAGGAGACTGCGAAGGATTGGTAGTAGAAAGATGGCGATAAGAGCCTGTTTTTTGTAAACGAGAGAAATTTGGCAGGAGGTTATCGCGCATCAGCGGCTCAAGTATGTCAGGGCTTAAGCCGTCAAATCCAAGGATGACCACTTTTTTATCAAATTTTGATTGTCTTTTATTCATAATTGCTCCTGTTATGGATAAACCAAGAATTAGCATAAATAGAAGAATAACCGTTGCTTTTTTCTTATTTTGCTTTAGGAAATTAAGAAGTTTTCTGAAAAACAAGATAAAGAAACTAAAAAAACCGAATAATAAAGCGACGATCCAGGCTCCAAGGTTAAAGAAAGTGAAGCCGCTCCCGGGATCTATATATCCTAAAAACATAGCGACCTTTTTATCTGGTTTGCCAGCAATGACGGTTATTGCTGATTTCGAAATAGTATAATGATTAAAATATTTTAACACATTTGAAGCATTACTTCAATAATTTTACATTATCATAGGCACCGTGGGCTAGGTCGCCCGCGGTGCCTAAAGAGCTTGACTAGTTTCTCTGATCGTAGTAATCTTTAAGTGAATAGTTTATTTGACAAACTGCCTTTTGGGTATTTCTCAGAAGAAAGGCATAAAATACTACGGCGGATCCCGCGCGAACCACTGGCCGTAGATCTTGCCCCAGGCCGCCTTTGCCCAGCCCGTATCCGCCACCGTGAAGTGCAGTCCGTTCTCCTGGACATTCTGCCAGTATTTCGCCGTCAGGATGTGGCCGAGGGGATAGGTGAAGTTGTGCTGGACCATCTTGGGCATGCCGGTGATCCCGGAGGTGAAATACAACAGCATGCTGTCGCTGTTCTTGGTCGCTTCGCCTCCGCGGGGGCGGGGGAACCAGTCAGGCAGATCTTGTGCCGGAGTTTTTTCGACTGCGGGTGTGCGGCATCGATCTCGCCGAGTATCTCGGACTCGTTGACCGCGACGATCATCTTGACGTCGGCCGCATTGTGCCGGTATTCGATATCCTTGCGTTTGAGGAGATGGTTTCCCAGGAGAGCCCGGCGATCTCCCGTAGCTCCCTGATGCGCACTGCGATCTGCCTGACATTGTCGGACATGACGCCTCCTTTGTTGGCAGATATTATTATAACCGCATTGCGGATTTCTTAAAGCGCAAAAAAGCCGCTTTCGCCTGAGGTGTCGACGCCGGAGGCGGCCGGCGTAAGTTTTTGATTGAAATCTGGTATCTGCCGGGTATAATACATTCTAGAACAACCACGCGTTCCGATCCATGAAAGAACCGACATCCAATCTCTCTGCTACCAGCCCCGGCTTCCCCGCGGTCATCCTGTCTGTTGTACTTGTTTCCCTGTCGCTTGCGCAGTTGGCTTTCGTGTTGCATTATTCGGTCAATGTTATTTTCATGGATCAGTTCCACTACGTCAGCCTTCTGACTAACTTTGACTGGCATCACCTCTTCGCCCAGTACAGTGCCCACCGGCTTGTTATCCCCAGGCTTTTTTCCTGTTTCTCGCCCGGCTGACGCACTGGAATACCCGCGCAGAAGCGGTATGCAACTGGGGCTTCCTTCAGGCGTCAATCGTTCTGCTCTTTATCATCCTCGGGAGAGGCGTACACCACAAGCGGCTCTGGATGCTGTTGATCTCCCTTTGTTTCTTCCTGTCGCCCCAGTATTATGATGATCTTCTTTTCGGGTTCCAAAATCAGTATCAGATCAATTTGCTCGGCGCTATCGCTGCCGCTTGTATCCTGGGGATGAATCGGGGGGCTCTCTTGAAAGATGCCGCCGCTGTCGCGTGCTGCGCGATCTCCGCTTTCAGCGCCGTCAACGGCCTGGCTACCTGGATTGCCTTTGCGCCCGCGGTATTCGGAACAGCCGTCCGCGGCTCCGGCGTGGACAGGCGGCGGCCGGTCTGGAGGATGGCGTTATGGGCGGCGTCATTCGCGGTTGTCTGTTTCGTTTATTTCTGGCATTACAAAATCGGCCTGACCTTTACGCGCATCACGATGCCGTGGGAATCGCCGCTCGTTTTTGCGCGTTATGTCCTGGTGTATCTGGGGGCCGGTTTTCTTGCGGGGTTGAATGAGATTATGCCCGGCAAGGTCTTTATCCACAGCCTTGCCGGCATGGTGTTGTGCGTCATCTTCATAACGGGCTGGCTCCGCGGTTATTGGCGCGGCGCGCATAAAAAAGTGATGCTGGGGTTGATCCTGTTCGTTTTTATGACGGCATTGCTTACGGCGACCGGAAGGATATCGTGGGGGATCGAGACGGCGCTGCTGACCCGCTACCGGCTTTACAGCGCCCTTTTCCCCGTCCTGATGCTCGGCATGCTTGTTTCCGGCCCGGCCGTGAAGAGCAAGCTTGGAGCGTGGATGGCCGGATTCTTATTGCTGGGGATCGTTCTGGGAACGGCTACCGGATGGTATGCGGGGATACGCCAGGGCGTGCACTGGAAAGCGATCCAGGAACGAAATGCCAAGATACTGGTTTCTTATGCGACCGCGCGGGATGACGAGCTGGCCCGTGTCTTCCGGATCCGGGATCCCAGCAGGCCGCAATCGGTCGTGCGATCAGGTGTGGCCGTTTTAGAAAAATTGAGATATAATGTCTTCAGCGTTCACCCGTGACACGTTCAGGGGTCCCCCTATGAATATCGAGGCGGTTCGGTTCATCGACCGTTGGATCGGAGTGCCGTTCTGTTTTGCGCTGAGCGGTGTCCGCGTCGTTTCCGCCGCGCTGCGCCGGCACAAGAAAAACAGCGGCACGGTCAGGAAGATCGCGTTTATAAAACTGTCGGAACTGGGGGCGATCATCCTGGCGTATCCGCTCATGGCATCGGTCCGGAAGGAATATCCCGGCGCGGAATTCTTTTTTGTGACGTTCGACCAGAATAAAGATTTTTTTACCGTACAGAACGACATAGTTCCGGAAGCAAATGTCCTGACGATCCGCGCAACGCCGTTTTCCCTGATCCCGGATACGCTACGGGCGATCTCCCGGCTGCGCCGGGAAAGAGTGGATATCATTTTCGACCTTGAATTCTTCTCCCGTTTTTCCGTTCTTATTGCCTATGCGGCTCGGGCGGAGAAGCGGGCGGGGTTTCATGCGTATACGCTTGAAGGACTGTACAGGGGCGATCTGTTAACGCACCGGATTCAATACAATCTGGAACGGCACGTGGCGGAGAATTATGTATCCTTGGGCAGGGAGATTGCGCGTACAGACAAGCATACGCCTCAATTCCTGCGGAATACGGGGGACGGGGAAATGATTTTTCCGAAATACGCGTCAAACGGCTACGCGCGGGAAAGGCTCTTCGCCTTGCTGCGTGAACGGCGAATAGACGCAGCCGGCAAGAGGCTTTTCCTTATTAATCCCGGTGAAGGCGTATTGCCGCTTCGGGAGTGGCCAGTGGAAAATTTCATCCTCCTGTCCCGGCGTATCGCGTCCGATCCGCAGAATTATATTATCGTCATCGGTTCCGCAGGGGCGGCTGAGAAGGCCGGCAGGATCGTACAGGCGGTCCGGGACGGGCGGTGCGCCGATCTGTCCGGGAGAACAGGGTTGGCCGAACTGCTGGAGCTTTTTACCGTCTCGGATGCATTGATCTCCAATGATTGCGGTCTGGCGCACGTGGGGATGCTGACCCCGGTTAAAAAATTCATCATCTTCGGTCCGGAATCTCCCCGCGCCTTCGGTCCTCCGGGTGACAATACGTGGTTCCTGTATTCGCAGTGGCCGTGCTCTCCGTGTTTCTCCGTGTTGAACCACAGAAAATCAGCATGCACCGACAACGTGTGTCTCAAGGCGATCACCCCGGAATACGTAGTCGACGTCATCATGAAACACACCCAGCTGCCCTAAATTCCGCTTTACATACTGCCACTGAACTGCTAAATTGTCACTTGAGAAGTTTAAGCTTCTCAAGGCATACCTCCTTGTCCGCTTTACGCGGACGGCTAATGGTTATTGTTTGCTTGCAACAACCATTAGGGTATGCCATTTTTTGTTACTTTTCAAAGAACTTTAAAGCTAAAAGCGTGCAATTTATTTTACACTATCATTTCCTGAAATACCCGTTTTATCGCTTTTATGCAAAATGATTCCATTTTTATTGAAAGAGTGTATAATAAATATCGTAGTATTACTAAAAGACGGACGAATAATTTTTAAACCAAACCAACGAAACAGCCAATTCAGTTGATCTTAACCAAACCAGCCATTAGTTATATGAATTCATTGAGTAGGCAGAGTTTTGTATTGCTTGCTATTTTATTTTTAGGGGCAATCCTCAGGTTATATAATCTGGATAGATATCCCTTATGGTATGATGAGGCCAGCGTTGCCTTGGAAGAAAAAGGGATATCCTCTCTTGCGCCTGTCCATAAATTTATGGATCCCGGATTTTATGTAGAAAAACAGGGCTATCTTTATCTTTACAATCACGTATTCATTTATTACTGGAAAAAGATATTCGGTAATTCTGTTTTTAACCTTAGATTATCTTCTGTTATCTGGGGCATACTGGGATTATATATGTTTTACTGGCTTGCCAGATGCATTTATAATAAGAATGTCGCATTGATTTCGGTTTTTCTTTTAGCAATCTCGCCTTTTCACCTGCAATATTCACAGGAGCTAAGGCCGTATGCCGCGGTGAGCTTTTTTAGCCTCGCGGCTTTCTTTGCTTTATTCAATATCTTAATAGGCAAAGGGAAAAAATATTGGGTGTTTTTTGTGGTGGCCAATACCCTAAACATTTATCTTCTTTCCACGACATTCCCTATTCTTTTAGCTCAGATAATTTTTGTTTTGATTTTAAAGCCTGAGAGAAAGAAACTTCTAGGTTTGTCAGCAGCTGTCCTTGCGATTTTACTCCTGACCATTCCGGTTGTCCTGATAATTATCCCCAATTTAGTAATCATGTTGACTAAGAGCGTTGATCTTGATCTTACCGAATTTCCTCTGTGGTGGCAGAAGATAGGGTTTGTCAATCTTCTGTTCACCCTGAGGAATTTCAGCCTTGGCTACTATGTTAACTTTTTTTCTCCGGTTGGACTGATTACGCCCTTAATCCTGTTTTTTCTTTTTGTGCGCGGAAATTATAAAGACAGTTCTAAACCACGGGTTTTATTTAATACGACAATGTTAGCTTTTCCCATCTTGTCGATTTTCCTGGTTTCGAAATTAGTTAAGGTTTTTTATATCGATAGATATTTTCTTTGTCTTCTGCCTATTTATATCCTGGTGGCGGCCAGAGGGCTGGATTATTATAGAAAATGGCTACGGTATGTTTTACTTATTGTTATTACGGCCTTGACAAGTGTAGGAATTCGAAATTATTACCTTGATCTGTTACCCTCGGATTATCAACAGCATATTGCGGTAATGCCCAAAAATAATGAAATCAGTCAACTGGCGGGTTTTTTGGCGGAAAATTATAAAAGTGGAGATAAAGTATTTTGTACGTCAAAACTGATGATTTTCTCCTTAAAATTTTACCTAAACGGACTGGAAGAGAGGAAAACAGATAAGATTGTCAAAGAGCTTATTAGTGAGGGCGATGAGGGTAAGTTAATTTGGTTTGATGATAAGAACGGATTGAGGCAGTTTTTTTATAAGGATAGCCGGCCGATATCGGTTATCTCTCAACCCTTCAGGTCGTCAACGATTGATTCGCGGATATGGGTAATAAATGGTTTATTTGATTCTCGGCTTGCCGCAGTGGAAAAGCTAAAAAAGGATTTTGTCCTGAAAGAAAAACGAGATTTTAAGGGATTGGAGCTTTATTTATTTGTTTTGCAAGGTTAAGTGATATCGATAAATTATACCTCTTTATGGTTTATACTTTCGCGGACTAAAAACCGTGCGCCTTTAGGGTGCGGATAAGTTGTGCCGTGGAAACGCTAAAGCGTTTCCCGGGCTTTAATCCCCGAAATTGCTAAGAAATTTCAGGTGATGGCCGCTCTGGTATGAATAAAGGAGAAAAGCCCGGCTTTTACCGGGGTGACAAAAATTCATTAAACAATAATTAGAAAAACGTGGCTTTGCTGGAATGAATTTTCACAAAAGAGTAATTCTCATAATCTCCGGGATAATATTAGCCCTGTCGATGCTGGAGATAGGATTGCGTATCGGCGGATTTGTTTTTTATTTTTGCCAGGAGTACAGAAATAAGGCCGCCAGCAATAAAAGAGGAACCTACCGTATTATATGTTTAGGCGAATCAACCACAGCCGCAGGCGAATCGCCTTACCCAGGACAGCTGGAGGAAATTCTTAATCAAAGCAACATCGGCCTGAGATTCAGCGTGTTGAATAAAGGTGTTATCGCGATTAATAGCTCATATATACTGCAACAATTGGAAGCCAACCTCAGGCAGTATAAACCCCAAATGGTGATTGCGATGATGGGCATGAACGATAAATATATAAAATATTACGAAGGCATCGGTGCCGCCGATAGTCTCCTGTTTAATAAATTCAAGGTATACAAGTTAGTCCGGTTAATCGGAAAAACCCTATGGGGTAGATTAAGGGGGCAAATAAGTGACAATTGTCCCCCGGAGAAGAATCATTCGGGTTTAGGGGTTCCGTTTGATAAGGTCGTTTCGCAAGGATCTCAACCGCCGCAGACAAATCCTAACTTTTTTTCTGAGGAGAATAGTCTCGGGAAGTCTCCCTTGTTTAAAACCGGGAACTTCGAGGAATTCATGGAACGTGGTAAATTATTCCGGGAACGGAAAAGATATTCTCAAGCCGTAAAAATGTTTGAAAGTGCCATTAAATTAGACCCTTTAAGCCCGGAGGCATATATCGCCCTGGGATGGTCTTATCAGTTCCAAGAAAATTATCCCCGGGCAGAAGAGATGTTCAAAAAGGCCATTGGGTTGAGTCCCGAAAATCTCGATGCATATTTAGGATTGGGCACCTGCTATCGAAACGAGGTAAAATATGCTTTAGCGCAGGAGATGTTCAAAAAGATTACTCAGTTAAGTCCCAAAAGCTATGAAGCGCGTCTTGGTTTGGGCCGTGCTTATCTTTACCAGGGGAAACGCCTTCAGGCAGCGGAAGAATTAAAAAAAGCCATAGAGATAAATCCGGAGATTGACAGCGCATATATCGAATTGGGAATTTGTTATAGGGATTTGAAACAATATGCCCGGGCAGAAGAAATGTTCAAGAAGGCTATTGAGATAAATCCCAGAGAGGGAAAAGCGCACCTTGAATTAGGATGGATTTATCAATATGAAGGAAAGATTTCTGAAGCCGAAGAATTTTTCAAGAAAGCTATCGAGCTTGATCCAGGTAATGATAAGGCATATGCGGGATTGGCAATATTATATCGGGGATTAAAACAGCAGGAAACCTCAGATTGGTATTATAAGAAAGCCAATCAGATAAGATTGGAAAATTACAGCCTTTTGACTGTGCGTAATTATCAGAGGATTAAGGAATTTTTAGACAGAAAGGGAGTAAAATTAGTATGTGTGCAATATCCCATGCGTAGCATTGAGCCATTAAAGAGGATATTTGAAGGGCAGAGCGGCGTTATATTCGTAGATAATGAAAGGATATTCAAGGAAGCGGTAAAAAGAGATAGGTTCAAAGCATATTTTATGGATATGTTTGGAGGGGATTTCGGGCATTGCACCAGAAAAGGTAACAGGCTTCTTGCGGAAAACATAGTTAACACTATATTAAGGGAATATTTTCATAAGTAGATTTTATCAAAGGATCGAGAATAAA
>Ga0315279_10007281_pt1 | contig 13731 bp, 26 predicted proteins | sample YL17G06_20_MG_FD_203694 | JGI IMG/M metagenome (GOLD analysis project Ga0315279, IMG submission 203694) | Sediment microbial communities from Yellowstone Lake, YNP, Wyoming, USA - YL17G06_20 | ecosystem: Environmental > Aquatic > Freshwater > Lake > Sediment | place: USA: Wyoming | collected... | reverse complement strand
ATGATAAATTCACATGAAAAATCACGGGTTTCTAAAATAATAGATTTTGTGATAATCTTTATAGACTATATCTGGGATTTTAACAAAGCCTTCTATGATCTTCCTAAGGAATTAAAGAATGCTAATATTGATTGGTATAAACTGATAACAATTTGTGTATTAACTGGAATGTTTCTTTTTGTAGTTCTTTATGGATTACTTGTTATGGCGTGGGGCGGATTTAGATAGGAGATAGATAATGTGGGGTTTTGTTGATTCTGAAGGAAAAAGCATTCCTCCAAGAGTTTATACAGATGGTAGATCTCAAGAAGATATTATAGAGGAAGTTCTTAATGAACTGAAGAAGAACGATATTGTATTTTTGAAGGGAGGAGTTGGTACAGGGAAGAGTGTTATCGGATTATCAGTAATATCTTCTTATGGTACTGGAATTGTTGTAACTCCTACGAAGATATTAGAGGATCAGTATGTTAATGATTATTGTACAAATAGATTTAGAATTATTGATAATTATGGAACTGCTTTAGAGGCATATCCTTTCAAGGGTAAGAATAATTTTAGATGTCGTTATCATAAAGGATTTTTGTGTGGAAATAAGGATACTGTTTGTTCTAGGAAATTAGAGGATCATGAAAGTAGGATTGTGATTGCTAGTGATTGTCCTTATTGGTCTCCTGTATATTCTTTTATTCCAGACACTATAGGGAAATGGCTTCCTGAGCATAATAGATTTAGATATGATAGCATTACAGGAGAAAGATCGTATTATAGAGCTCCAGATCCATGTGAATATTTTGATCAGTTCTATTATTTTACTAAAGAATGTGCGATGATAATGAATTTGGCTAAGTGGGAGATAGAGACGTGGATTGGTAGAAAGGCAAGGGTTCCTATAGAAATTATAGATGAAGGGGATGATTTCTTAGATAGTTTGAAGTATAAGGTTGTTATATCTAAAAGATATTTTGAATCTATAAGTAGAGAAGGATTAGTTCCTCTTGGTAAGATAAAATATTTAGAGTTTTTGTTTGATAATCTTATTGAGAAAGTTAGAGATTATGACTATTATATGGATGATGTGATAGGAGATTATCTAGAGAAATTTATATCTACTCTAGCTGGTGAGAGTACTTCTGGTAGAGTTTGCGATTTTGTAAATAGATTAGGTCTTATGCTTAGGCATAGAAATGAGAGTTGGATAAGAGTATATAGAGGTATTCTAACAGCTTTTATTCCTAGACCAGATATAACATTAGAGGAACTTAAGCATAGGTCTGGGAAGATGTTGATAATGTCTGCTACTATTCATAGATCTCAGGTTTTGAAGGGAGTATTTGGAATTGGTAATCCAGTTATTGTAGAAGCCGAGAGCAAGTTTCCCGGATTGTTATTTATAAAAGAAACTGGAAAAGAACAGAATGTAACTGCCAAGAATTGGAATGATGAAGAGTTTAAGAGAGATTATTGGAAGACATTAGATGAGATTATTTCTATGGCAAAGAGACCGACTTTGATACAGGTTCATGCATTCAAGTATGTTCCTGATAAATATAAGGAGAATATAAATGAGTGGAGAAATAATATTATGTTCTCTACAACTTCAGACAGGGGGTTAGATTTGGTTGATGATAAGTGTAGATCTATTGTTATAATGAAGTATCCTCTTCCTGATATAAGTGATATTATGTTTCTTACTATGAAGAAGCAATTAGGAGATGGAAGATTCTGGTCATATCTTACTGATCTAGCAGATAGGAATCTTGTTCAGCAGTGTGGAAGGGCAGTTCGTAATGACAATGATTGGTGTGAAGTATACACTCTAGATAAGAAGGTTATAAGTAGATTAAAAGCGTTGTGGAGAGGAAGATATTCTATAGAAGATTTGTCTAAGAGACTTAGTCAGACTAAAATTTCTGGATTTGGTGATAAAAATAGATAAAAAGTTTTTTGCCGACGGGGTTAAAAAACGCCTAAGTTTAGCACAAAGATTTGGATGTAAGTGTTCCGCTATAACCAGCCATCTGTTTGGGATAAGAATCGCCTACAAGAGGGTTAATAGTGTCGCCTCACTCTGAGCAACAGTGCGCGAGTCTGACTGGTGCGCAACAGGATGACAATGACGCAACTCCTGAGGAAAGTGGCAACTCTGAAGGGCAGAAGGGAAGTGACTACCCAAGAAGCCCAACCCTAAATGGTGGAGGGTGGCGATAGAATGCAAACATCTTTAAAATCTTTTAAAGGAACTGGGAAAAAAGGTGAAATATAAATTAATTTTTCTTATAGTTGCTATAACTGTTTACATATCAGTAATTATTATATGGAAAACTGAAATTTCTAATCCTCTATTCGTTGAGAATACTTATGATTATAGAGATGTGAAAGTTTCTATCTTGAAAATTTCTGCAACGTGGATGAACCAAACTATCTCTCGTGTTCCATTTTCTCTAATTGATAAAAACTTTAATTTATTATATGAAAATTTCACAAATGTTTCTCCAGTTTTTATAAATATGACGAAAGTCTGTAGAGATAATGGATCATATTATTTGAATATGACATATACTGCGCATTTTATTGAAGGAGGAGAGGAAATTAGATATATATATTTCTTAATTAATTATGATAAAATCTCTAAGGATACTCTAAATATTATACTGCATCTTAATCCAAACATTTGGGAGAAAGACCCTACAATCCTTGTGGAGTCTAAATAATTTGTCAATAATAATAACTCTTTCTAAAATAAACATTGAAACCATAAATAATCTATGGTCTAAAGTCAAAAATAACTATATAATCCTGTTTTCTGCTATATTACGATTTTTGGTTATGATTTATCTAAATGGAGGTGTTGGAATGGATGAATACCATGCAGAAGACTCTTAAAGATTTTAAGGAAACTTCAGAAATTTCTGAATATTTAGAAGAGAATGGAGTTATGAGATTATTTAGAAGAGCGGAGAAATTTGTAAAGGAGAACTTTCCTGAGGATGTCGAGTGGAGTCTTAGAGCTTCTGAAAATGTTGATTGGGATAGGGAGAAATTCATATGTGAATATGTATTTGCTGTATATGTCTCTGGATTTAGATATAGTGTAATTCAAGGAAGGATGGATAGTTTTAGGAAGGTATTTTATGATTGGAATTTAGAAAAGATTCTTAGATATGAGAATGAAGTTAAGATAGGAGCAAGGAAATTAGTAAATAATAGGAATAAGATAAATGGAATAATTCGTGGTCTTAAGATTTTAGAAAAATTGGATTTTGATATATTTAAGGGAGATGTGATGAAGGATATAAATACTCTTAAGATGTTTCCTTATGTTGGAAATATTATAAAATATCAATTAGCTAGAAATCTTGGATATGATGTTATAAAGCCGGATAAGCATATAGTTAGGATAGCTGAAAAATATGGATTAGATCCATTTGAGATGTGTAGTATGATTTCTAAGATTACACAATATAAGGTTCATACAGTAGATTCTATTTTGTGGAGATATGCGGAGCAAGGAATGGTAAGTTATGACTGAAGTGAAGAAAGACTATGAAGGTAATAAATTGAGACCATATGTATTTTACATAGAATGTAATAGTTGTGGAAAATTGTTTGAATATAAGGGAGATTACAATTGTCCAAATTGTTATAAGGAATCTTTTAAGCGTATGGGGAAGGATTTATCGTGAAGTTTACTAAAGAGCAGTGGAAGATATATAATGCATTAAAAGATAGTGATTCTATGGAAAGTTGGCTTGTTTTAAGAGAATATCCTCTAGGTCAGACAGAATATACTCAATGTCCTTTGTGTGGTTATGAGACTAATTCGACTAATGTTCATAGACAGTGTTCTCTTGCTCCTCTTCTTTCAAATGATAAATTTTTCGATGGAGAACGTCTTTCTTTATACAATAAACTTGCATTTTTAAATATGATAGATGTAAAGGGAGTGGGTAGGCAGAGAAGAGGGTACGTTCCAAGAGGATGGGATGATTTACAATGGAGAAGAGATATTACTCCAGAACAATGGGATGAGATTATTAAGAAACAAGATTTTGTCTATTAAAATATGAATGAGAGTGGTTAGCTATGAATAAGTGGATTGAATATCGTAATTTTGATAAATGTAAAGAATGTGGTGGAAAATGTTGTAAAATATATGATGATGATATTAATGGAATAAGAGATAAGAGTGAGTGGTTTGAAGAATGGTGTGAAGGATTTCATTTTGGTAGGGAGAAATATGGAGTAGATCCACTTTTCGATCCTCTTATTGTGCACATGAATGAATTAGATGGAAGTAGAGGATTTGAGTGGAAGGTTTTACTTGCGAAAGGTATTGATCCAGAGTATTGTGAATATATAGGATCAGATGGATGTAGAATATCTTGGGAAAAAAGACCACTTCATTGTCGTATATTTAGATGTGATAAATTTACAGATGACGATATTGTGAGATGATAGTTTTGATAGATGAAAAATGGGATATTAGAGGAGTAGAGGAACTTCGGAAGTTGTTTTCTAAGCCGAGGAAGGGATATTGGTTTATGGTTGATAGAGATAAGGCACTTAAGATTTGTGATATTCTTTCTAGAGCGTATGGCATATCCTCTCCAGATGTAGTTGTAGATATATTATTTCTTCGTAGAAATCATTGTAATGCTATGTATTTTAGTTATGGGTACTCCCCAGATGATGGATTTGGAGGTCAAAAAGTTTTTAATGAAGCAGGACATGCTACGATTGTAATGTATAATAGAAATCACGCAAAATCAATATTTCACGAGTTTTATCATGATTTAGATTATAAGACAAAAGGAAAATATGATAGTGATGATAACTATAGTGGAAGTTCTAGTTATGGATGGATATTTGCAGATATATTGTGGAATATGATATTATCTGGAGAAGGTAGTGATGGTATATTTGAGCCTGATTATAAGGGATTTGTGAGTCGTGTAAGAGAATTGAAAGATTGTGGTTGTCCTATAGATATTGAAGAACTTTCGGTACTTGCTTCTAAGTATAAAACACCAATACCGAAGGATTTGATGTAATATGCCTATTGCTTGTGTAGATCTAGATGGTGTTCTTGCATATTTTGATGAATGGAAAGGAGATGATCATATTGGAGATCCTATCCCAACAGGAGTAAGTTTAGTGAGAAAATTAATAGGAAGAGGATTTCGTATTATAATATATTCGTGTAGATTAAATGGATCTCGGGAAGGATGTGATTATGTTAAATCATATAATTTAATAAGAGAGTGGCTGAATAGATATTGCATTCCTTATGATAAGATAGCAGTGCAGAGTGATGGGAAGCCTTATGCAGATGTATATATAGATGATAGGAGTGTTTACTTTCCTCCAAATAGCAGTGATATGAGTATAGTGGATTCTATAGTTGAAACTGTTTGTAAGATATCAGGAACTTATTCAGGAGAGGTTATGTCATTTTCTCTAGAAGATATTAATGGAAGTATGAGTCTTGTAAAATTAAAGTGTCCAGAATGTGGATCTTATAGAGTAATGAATCATTTGACTTGTTTAGATTGTGGATATGAATATTTTGAATGGGACTTTAATAAAGTTAGCGATAAGAAATATATGGTATGCGTGATGCTGTAGATTGTATAGAGAAGGAAAAGGCTTAAATATGTACCTACCTAATAGGCTAGTTGTAAGGGTAGTATGATAGGAAGTGGGCATATTGTCTGATGTTACGAGGAGACTTCCAGTAACGACTTATATACTTCCTAGAGTAGAAGATATGCTTATTCAGATTTCTAAGAGATCTAGAAGAGAGAGGGAAACTGAAGAGAAGAAGTCAGGTCATTATATTCCAATTCTAACTAAAAGTAATGTTCCAGCATATTTTATAGAAAAGTTTATACAGGGTAGTACGAGCTTGGAAGATATTATAAGATTAGTTGTGTCTAGAAAAGATTCCGATTTAGAAAGAGTTCCAGTAACAGTGTATGTTCTTCCATCTACTTTACAAAAGGCGGAAAGTCTTTCTAAAGGTTCTAAGGATAGAGAGGAGACCTATTCAGTTAGTAGGATATTTTCTCTAATAATTGAGAGTAATGAGGAAGTAATAAAAGATTACGATAGGTTGAAAAAGGAGGTATCGGAGTATGTCGAAATATGTAGATCGTAGCACAGTTGGAAACGTTCCTGTACACGAGTCTATAGAAGTTTTGGCTGCGAAAGTCATCTATAAGACTCCTAGATGGTGGAGTGCAGTAACTCTCCAGATTAATCGTGGCAGACTAGAAGTTTGTCAATATCTCTGGACTAACACTAAAGGAAAGTGGGTAAGAAAGCAGAAGGCAGTGTTCAGAGATAGATCTCAATGGGAAGTTGCTAAAGGAGCAATAGATGCGTTCCTAGCCGATATAGAAAGCGGAAAGTATGATAAGAAGGTCGAGGAACACAGAGCGGCTCATAAGGAAGACTCAGAAAAGGAAGAAGACGAATAATCCAGTCAATCTAAGTTGGTGCAGCGGTCTAGCACGCCGGTGGGGGAGAAGATAGTCCTTCGTGAGAACCTGCCGGAGACGCCGGTTCGAATCCGGCACTTAGGGCTACAGGATTAATAAGATTGATCTGGGACTTAGAAATATTCTATTCGTGAATACGAAGGGTAAAGCTTATATTATAAACCTACCTAATAGGTAACGCCTAAAGGCAGGGTAAGTATTGTCAGATACTCGTTCTATGATAGAGGCTAATTGGCGTGCTCATCTAAGAATGGATAAGTTGTTAGAGAGCGGAATAGAGCCATTTCCTAGGCAAATGTTATATTTGAATAAAGATACTAAAGGTAAAAAAGTGACAGTTTCTGATTTTGATGAGTTGTCTAGAAATGCTAGATTGTGGTTTGGTAATCTTAGTACATATTGTATGGTTTATAGTTTTGATCAGATAGAAAAGAGATTATATGACATAATATTTTTAGATACAGATAAAGAAAAAGTTGATATTTTTGATGAGGATGGAAATCCTAAAAAATTAGATGATAGAGAACTTTTAGAATATGCTTTTGAGGATGCTAGAACAATAGGAAGAGAATATAAGACGTATACAAACTTTACAGGACAAGGAGGATGTGGAGTTTATATAGGATTTCCTTTTGTAGAACTTCAATATCCTAAATATGCTATAAGGAGATTTGTCTCAGAATTAGAGAGTAGATTGAAACTTAAGTCTTTAGATTGGTCGGTTGTTGGAGATATTCAGAGAGTTAGTCGTTTACCCGATACTGTAAATATGAAGAATTTTAGGTTATGTTTTCCAGTAGATCTTAATTGGACTCTAGATAAGATAATAAAGAATTCTTTAAAATGTTCTTCTAATCTTCCTGTAATAATTCCAGATAATAAGGGAGTTTGTAAAGATTTAAAGGATTATGATTATCCTCCAAGTGAGAAGGAAGTGAAATTTGATAATTCTGATATAGATGTAGATAGATACATGATAGAAGTAAAAGGATTTTTAGAAGTAGCTGATAAAGTGGAAGATGGTAGACATACAATTATGTATATGGGAATTATTCCAAGACTTGTTTTATTAGGATATTCAGACGAAGAGATATTATTTGTATGTAAAGAATTTATAGAAAGAAGTGGAAAGGAATGGAGTGGTCCCAAATATAAAGATTATGTAATAAATGATGTTCTTCCAAGAACTAGAGAAAGGATTGAAGGAGGAAAAACAGTGAAGATGAGTCTAGAAAGTATATTTATGGAGAGACCCGAACTCCTGAAGTTTTTTAAGATTCAAGAAAGTGTGAAGGTGTAATATATGCCCACAACTATCCCAACCGAGCAAGAGATGCTTAATCTAGCATCTGAAAAGAAAGGAATACCTGTAAATGAGCTAAAGAAGAATATAGATGAATTTGCGTCTAAGTATTCTTCTTTTCTTCCAAAAAGATTGCTCACTTACAGGTACATAGTAGATGTTCTTGGTATACAACCAGAACTGTCGGTAATAGCTCCTAAGGGAGTTATAACGATAGCAGATATGAAGAAGTCTCTAGCAAAGACTGGAATTCATACACAGGGGTATATAATTCGTAATGAACTATCTAAGACTGCGAAGGGAGATCCGATTTGGAGAATTAATATTATGGATAATACAGACTTTATATCTGGAAACGTTTTCTTTGAAAAGATAAGGGAGGCATGGGAGGAGCAGAATATTCCTTCTGGAAGTTTCCTAGATATAGAAAACTGTGGAGTTGAGGAGTATAAAGAGAGGAAGGTTATTAGATTTACAGAGTCTACTAAATTTACAATTGTTAAGGAACCTCCGTACAAGATAGATGATATATCGGTGCCGATAAATGCGCTTAAGGAGAATGATTTTGCATTTATTAGATGTATGATAGTTGTAGTAGAAGATAATCCTCCGTATATAGGATGTCCTTATTGTCTTAAGAAATTACCAGATATAGAGGAAGGACAGGAAGCTGAGTGTCCTAATGAAAAATGTAGTCATGCCGGAGAAGATGTAGTAGCAGAAGAACTTCAGTTTATACGTTGTTTCTGTTCAGATGGAAATGACGATATAAGAGTATCGTTTGATCCTAGACTTTTAAAGAAGTATGGAATGTCTTCATTTGTAGAAGGAAGATGGCTAGAACTGACAGGAAATGTATCTAGTAGCGGAGAGTTTAGAGTGAATTCTGTAACCTTCAAGGATCTATTCAAAGATTCTGATAAAGAAGTTGCTAAGAGGATTATTGTACCTGCTGAAATGACTGTTGAAGCGGCTGCTGATAAGATATCATTTATGCTAGCATCTTATGATAAAATGGGAGAAGAGGAGCTTCTCCAAAATGCTATAGATCTTCTAGATATAAATGAAGAGAAGGCTAAGGAAGCTCTGAAGACTGCTATAGATAAGAATCTTGTGAAACTGGAAGGAAAATACTACGTTCGGAGTAAGGACTAGTTGTGTCAAAAGAAGGTAAGGTTGAATTCGTAAAGAAATACGAGTTCTTAATCGGCGATCAACCAGTAATTCTAACAGAAGAACAACTTACTAGTTTATGGATAGAGATTGGAGTTGCACTAGGGAGGATAAAGGGAAAGAAGAAGATAGAGAAGAAACAAAAAGAGCAGTCTTCCGATAGAAAGTCTCTATTATCAGAACTTCCGCTTATAGGGTGGATTTTTGACAGGTGATAGTGTGTCGTCTGCTACTATGATGATATTAGATGATTATCCGGTCTACTATAATATTAGGGATGAATTTCTTACTGAAGATATTAAGGAAAGGATAAGAGAAATTATTAAATCTATAAAATCTGGCAATATTCCACAGGGAGTTATAATGATTGGAGAAATGATTATTATTAAGATAGGAGAAGATGAATTTAGAATTTATTTAGGAGAGGAAGAGGAATGAGTGTTCCTAGATTTAATAAGTTGAAGAGTATAATAAAGAAGCTGAACGTGAAATTACCACTTGAGATTATAGATGAATTGGAAAATATAGAGCATGAATATGGAAGATTACAGAATGATCTTATAGATTTAAAGAAGGTGATTTCTGGTTGAAGGAGAAGACGTTTTCTCGATTATGTGGTATTGGTTGCTTGCTGCTGATGTTCTTATTTTTTGGCATGATTATTTTTTATGATTCTTTCACCGTTCAGTTTATGATGAGTGCTTTTGTCATTGGTTTTGTTACTGGCATTTTATGGGTTTGTGCGGTGTTATTTGATCCAAAGAGCAAGTATTATGTAAGGAAAAAGGAGGCTTCTGAATGACTACAACATTTGATGCATTAGCAAGATTACTTCAAGCATATCATAAAAGACTTCGTGATGACGATTATTCAATTCTAAAGGGAGCAATTGAAACAATGCATGATATTCAACATACTGAAGGAACACATCGTATTGATGGTCTCATTGAGGATGCAGTTCGTATCTGGAATAAACGCTTTCAAGAATGGCGTAGAGGATATGCTGATATAGAGGAGGCTGAGGTCTGATGCCGTTCAAACCTTCTGAAGCTGACTTAAAGGCATGTGATCTCCTAGTTAAGGCACTCCATCAGATAGACCCAGATATATGGCAATTCTGGATTGATCCGATTAAAGAATGTCTCTCCTACATTGAACTGCCTGATAAAATATGTGATGCCTGCAAAGAAACGGTGATGAGCTACTTTGACTATCATATGGCTCAAGGTATGTGCAAACGTTGTGCTGAGAAGTTCTCTAAGGAGCAGGAGGCTGAGGGCTGATGAAGAGTAGACTTGTCCTTATTACAGGTCCTCAGGGTGCGGGAAAGTCTACTTACGTTAAGGAGTTGTCATTGAAGTTAGGAATGAAGATGAATAAGGATAAATTTGTGCATGTTAAAGATAAGATTTGTATTTGGGGAAAATATAATATGGAAAGGAGATTAGGAGAGTTTGAATATTCTTCAGGTGGAGGAAATGATAACGTTTCTCCTAAATATGTATGGACTTCTTTATTTAATTGTTTTACTGTTAGAGAATGTAAAACTGTAATTATAGAAGGAGTAATTCACTGTTGGAGGTCTGGAAGAGGAAGAGATAAGGTTGGTATGAGAAGAGAAGAAAGTTATGAATATTTAGAGAATGAGATTAAAAGATTTAAGGAGATTGGGATTAAAGTTATTCTTGTTTATCTTATGGTAAGTAAGAAAATTAGTGAAGAGAGATATGAAAAAAGATATCCATCTAAATGGACTGAGAGTAAGGAATTAAGTCGTACAGCAGATAAGACTTATGATAAGATAATATCTGATATTGATTGGATGAAGATGATAGTTGATGAATATGTAGAGATAGACACTGAAAGAGAATCTAAAGAAGTCTTACAGGAGATAGAAAATCTTGTTAGAAAATATTAAGGGGATGTTCATAAAAGAAGAATGGTTGATTTATATTTGGAATTTGATTCCTGTTCTGCTTATAGTGATAATGGTGATAGTGTGCATTATAGGAATTATTGGCTTTACGATAGATTATTTTGGTGATATGAGACGTGAAAGACAGTTACAAATAGAGGCTAGAAAATTGAAGGAAGATGATGAATTTCGTAGTATAGAGAGTATGGAGTTAGAAGCTGAGAATTATTTTTGTAAGCTTAGATATGATGATAATCTGGATATAGAAGAAGCAAAAAGACTTACAGAAGAGAAATATCCTGATATAGGAGTGAGTTATGAAGTAGAAATCTACGGAGAATTATTTTATCATAAGAGACGAGACGAAGTTAAGAGAAGGGTGTTAGAAAATGAGAATTGTTAGTCTAAGGTGAAAGAATGAGTGAAATGAATCCAATTGAGAAGCTGGTTCGTGACGTTCGTCGTGTTATGCAGACATCTTGTGTTCTTGTGGGCTTGATGAGTTTGGTTGGATTATATCTTCTTCCAAATCCTGAGAGAACTGATTTTGATATGTGCGGAATAGCAATACTATTCTGCTCAGTTATATTTTGTCAGGCACAATTATTAACTATAAAACGGTGAAAGAATGAGAGAGATACATAAGAGGACTTGGACTCCTTATTTTGAAGAAATTATTGCAGGTAGGAAGCACTCTGAGATTAGATTGTCAGATTTTGATATTGAAGAGGGTGATGTTATTATATTTGAAGAATGGAATCCACATACAGAATATACAGGACGTTCAGTATCTAGAGTAGTCGATAAATTGTTTAAGGTGAATTTGACTGAATTTTGGACGGAGGAGGAAATAGATAAATTTGGTGTTTATTTGATAGAGTTATCAGATGGGTATGGTAAGGATGTGAAGAAACTAAATTCGTCTAAGATAGATGATATGAGTTCTAAGTATCCTATAGTATGTCCTAAGTGTAGAAATAGGAATGACGAGGTATATGATAGTGAGTTGACGACGACTTATCAACTTATTGAATACCATCGTTGTCTTAAGTGTGGATATAGGTGGAAAGAATTTTATAGATTCGATAAATGGGAGGAAGTGAAGGAATGAGTAGTAAGTGGACTGGGAAAGACAAAGATGGAAAACCATTCACAGCAGGCATGTTGCGTGAGCATAGTGAAATTTGGATTTCTTTATCTCGTGGTCGTAGTCATGGAATATTTGAAAGGAATGTAATTCCACGACCTTGTTATAAATGTGGATTTCCAGTTTTAGATATTATGTATAAGGATTATGAGCATCATCAGATTCATCTAGGATGTCCTTGGTGTGATTCTGCTATGTATTTATGTCTTATTTGTGGGAAAATTGCTTATATTCTTCCCGATAGTTGTGATTGTCATACTATTGAGGAAATGATGATAGAGGCAAAAAGAAAATAAGAGTGTGGAAGAGGTTGATTATTAAACGGGAGTGAAAAAATGTCTAATAGTTTATTGAATATAAAAGTGATTCATGCTATAGATTTTGCAACAAAGAAACATTCTTTTCAATTTGATGATAGTGGGATACCTTATGTAGAACACTCGATTGGTGTAATGAAAATACTTTCTTTAGTTACAAATGATATAGATATCTTATGTGCTGCGGTGCTTCATGATACTATTGAGGATACAGATACAACATACGAGGAAATTGTTAAAGAATTTGGTTCTAAAGTTGCCGATTTAATTATGGAAGTTACGCATGATGGTATGGAAGATAATCATTATTTTCCAAGGCTTCATACTCAGCAAGGAATAATGATTAAGTTTGCAGATAGGTTGAATAATATATCTAGAATGGAACCATGGGCTGAGGATAAGCGAAAAAAATATTTAGATAAGTCTCATTTTTGGAGAGATATTCCTTTGGAAATGAGGTGAAAAAATGAGTGAAAAACGGAGGATATTTGAAATGGAGAAAAAGTATCATAGTCCAATTAGAAAAGTTAAAAAGAGAAGGGATCATTTACTTATGATACAAAAAACATTAAAAGAATCCAAGGAGGTGGATGAAAAGTGATAATGTGTAAAGATTGTCACGTTTATTGTGTCTATATTGGAAGTACAGTAGGAGGTAAAAGATTAATGGGTTGCCCAATCTGTAAGATGGTTTATTACGAAGAGGAATAGGTGAATGTAAATGACTCTTGAAGCATTTTTAGATTTTCTCTATGCTCTAATCTGGGCTTGTCTACTCAGTCCTGTAATATTAGTAGTTGGAGTGACAATTATTATTGGGATTCTCTATATAAAGGAAAAGATTGAGTTAAATGATGACTTTGGTAAAATATTTGAATTTATTGCAATTGTTTTTATAATTTTGCTTCTGTGGCGAACTGAGTACTTTAATCAAGTTTTTGAGAGATTAAAACAGATATCGTAAAATCAAAAAGAAGAGAAGGTGAAGGAATGGTAAAGATTGCAGTCTGCTTGTTTGCGGTATCAAAAATGGGTGGAATTTGGACATTCCACAAGGAGATAGTAGCCGGATTCAGGGATGCTGGACATCAAGTTCAGGACTTCCTTATTAGTAATAAGGAGAGAGTTGGTAAGAGGCACATTCGTAGAGAAAGGACTATGCAGATAGAAGATGAAGGAATTTTGAAAATGAGAGAATTAGGATTTAGATCTAAGTTGTTATTAGAGCAATATAAGAATGTTATGAGTGCTTATGATATAGTGCTATTTACTCATGCGTGTCCACATGAGACTAAGGGATTTGATGATGATGCATGGATGCAGTGCTATGATATTCCACAAGTAAAGATAGCAGCATTTCACGATGCTATGGC
>Ga0315279_10007279_pt1 | contig 13735 bp, 7 predicted proteins | sample YL17G06_20_MG_FD_203694 | JGI IMG/M metagenome (GOLD analysis project Ga0315279, IMG submission 203694) | Sediment microbial communities from Yellowstone Lake, YNP, Wyoming, USA - YL17G06_20 | ecosystem: Environmental > Aquatic > Freshwater > Lake > Sediment | place: USA: Wyoming | collected... | reverse complement strand
ACTGTTTAGAGTTAAGAGTCAGGAGTTAAGAGTTTTAAACATATGATCATAAAAGGTACGTTATCACCTTTTAAGAAAATAAATAATCATGAAAAATTCAAGAAGAGATTTTATTAAAAAGGCTGGCCTTGGATCGGCAGCAATTACGCTTGGTGGCACAGCATTTGGACTTGATGCCAGAAGTTATTCGCGGGTCATGGGGGCCAACAGCAGGATCCGCATTGCTCATGTGGGTGTAAATTCACGTGGAGATGAACTTGCAAAGAATTTCGTTAAACAAAAAAATGCGGAGATCATCTATATTTGTGATGTTGATGAAAGAGCTGTTGCCAAAACCATTAACACGGTTACCAGCGCCGGCCAGCCTGCTCCCAAAGGTGAAAAAGACTTCAGGATAGCATTAAAGGATAAAACGCTTGATGCCGTTGTGATTGCCACACCGGACCACTGGCATGCACCTGCTACCATTATCGCCTGCCAGGCCGGTAAACATGTATATTGTGAAAAACCATTAAGCCATAATCCGAATGAGGGAGAACTTGCCGTTCAGGCTGCACGTAAATATAACCGGATAGTTCAAATGGGTACCCAGCGCCGCTCCTCCCCTTCAGACATTGAAGGTATCCAGGAACTGAAGAACGGGGTCATCGGCAGGGTTTACTTTGGCAGAGCCTGGTACAACCGGGCACGTACCTCAATAGGATTTGGTAAGGAAGCTCCCGTTCCGGTATGGCTTGATTATGATTTATGGCAGGGTCCGGCACCGCGTCGCGTTTATAAAGATAATGTGATCCATTATAACTGGCACTGGTTCTGGCATTGGGGAACAGGAGAGGCTCTTAACAATGGTACCCACGAAATGGACATTGTCAGATGGGGCCTGGATGCTGATTTTCCAATCCGTGTAAGTTCCCTGGGCGGAAGATATGCTTTTAAAGACGATTGGGAAACACCCGATACCCAGATCATCACATTCGACTTTCCAAACAATACCTCAGCAGTCTGGCAAGGTATTAGTTGTAACGGGAAATATGAAGTTGGTTCGCTCTTTTACGGGGAAAAAGGAAGCATGGAAATTAAGGAAGATGGTTACACCATTCTTGATCTGGAAGGTAAGATAGTCAAAGATGTCAAAAAGGAGGATCTTATGGTTGGCATCCCCACAATAGTGACCTCAAGCCCCATAAAGGATGAGCTTCATGTTGCCAATTTTCTTGAAAGTATCCGTGATAATAAGCTACCTAGTGCAGATGTGGAGATTGGACATAAAAGTACCCTTCTCGTGCAATTAGGTAATATATCTTATCGTGTAGGACGTACTCTGAATATCGATCCAAAAAACGGCCATATTTTAGGTGATCCTGAGGCATTAAGATTATGGAGCCGTGATTATGAGAAAGGTTGGGAACCTGTTGTGTAATAAACTTATTGTGAGGGTATCAAAAGAATATAATTCAAATTATAAAATAATTAAGTAGTAGATGGCTAAATATAATCTAAATCCGGTTGATGTACCTAAGGTAAGCACAAAATACAGAAAGATTAAGACGAAATTACCTGTTCCGGAATCGTTAAGTATTTTCCAGACTTTATCTGAATCAGAACCTGTTTCAATGATGGGACAGCCTCCTGTTGTGTGGGACAAAGCTGAAGGATTTCAGGTTTACGACAAATGGGGTAACAAATGGATTGACTGGTCATCAGGTGTATTAATTACCAACGCAGGACACGGCCGTAAGGAAATAATTAAAGCACTTCGAAATTTATTGGATCGTAAGCTTATTGCAACTTATGTGTTTGTTCATGAAAAACGTGCTGAACTGACAAAAATGCTTCAGGGATTATCTCCAGATCCCGCGAATTATCTGGTATTTCTTCTCAGCACCGGTAGCGAAGCGACAGAAAATTGTATTAAGCTTGCTAAAACCTATGCATTGGAAAAACATGGACCCCAAAAGAAATATATTGTTTCATTCAATAATTCATTTCATGGCAGGACACTTGGGGCACAGCTTGCAGGAGGTATGGCAAAACTAAAAACCTGGATTGTTGATGAAGGAAAAACATTTGTTCAGGTGCCTTTCCCCGACGGTTATAAAAATGAAAACACGTCTTTCGATCTCTTTCTTGACACTCTGAAGGAGCAGGGTATTAAACCGGATGATATTGCCGGAATAATAACTGAATCTTATCAGGGAGTCGGACCTGATTTCTTACCTGTAGAATACTCAAAAAAGCTTGAAACATTTTGCCTTGAAAATGATATCGTGAGTATCTTTGATGAAGTTCAGTCCGGATTTGGCAGAACAGGAAAGATGTTCGCTTATGAACACTATGGAATTAAGCCTGACCTGATCGCCTGTGGAAAAGGAATTTCTTCATCTTTACCGATTTCTGCTGTTATAGGCAGGAAAGATATCATGAGTCTTTATGCACCCGGCTCAATGACTTCAACACATTCAGGAAGTCCATTACCCGTTGTTGCAGCTGTTGAAAATCTGAAGATTATTAAAAAAGAAAACCTGGTGGAGAATGCCAGAAAATTAGGTGAAATATTAATCCCCGAATTAACCAGGATTAGAAATAAATATCCTGATGTTTTAGGTTGCATGCAGGGAAAAGGCCTTGTAGCCGGTATTCAGGTAGTAAAAAAGGGTACAAAAGCACCTGATTCGGAGACTGCGCTGAAAATCAACGAAAAATGTTTCCATAAGGGATTGTTGATGTTCGCTCCGGTAGGTATTGCGGGGGAATGTTTAAAAATTGCACCACCATTAATCACTACTGAAGAAGCCCTGAGGGAAGGCATTCAGGTTTTCGAAGAAGCTTGTGATGAAATTTTAGGAAAATTATCAAATTAAAAGCTAAGACCAATGGGGCCGCTTGATATAGTTATTATTGGCGGAGGTATGATCACCTATGATTTAATATTGCCTTCCGTATATCATTTACAACGAACTGGTTATGTGAACAATATTAAAATCTGTGCGCTCGATTCTGCTCCATTGAAGGCATTAAAAAACAGTAAAGAAATTTTTGAAGCATTTCCTTTTCAGGATTTCGAAGCTTATCCCTCAATTTCCGAACCGGAAGAAAAGAAGTTTCCTGATCTGTATAAAGAAGTAATAGCAAAGATGAAGCCCAGGCAGATAGTTGTTGTTGCTATGCCGGATCAGCTCCATTATCCTGTGATTATGGAGGCGCTGAAGAATGACCAGCATATTCTTTGTGTTAAACCATTGGTGCTTAAATACGAACAAGCGGCTGAGATAGAGAAAATTGCTTACAAAAAAGGATTATTTATAGGAGTTGAATATCATAAACGGTTTGACAGAAGATCACTAATTGCCAAACGGAGTTATGAGCTTAATCAATTCGGAGAATTTGTCATGGGTGAGGCAAAACTAATTGAACCCTACTTTTACAGGTCATCAAATTTTCAGAATTGGTTCACCTGCGATAAAACAGATCCTTTCGTATATATTGGTTGTCACTATGTCGACCTGGTTTACTTCATTACCGGTTTAAAACCTATTGAAGTATCCGTTTCCGGGATCAAAGGGAAATTCCCAAACGGTAACGAAGGATATATGTGGGCAAATGGCAGGATACGTTTTGAAAATAATGCCCTTTTGTCAGTGATTAATGGTTTGGGTTATCCTGATCAGGCAGCAGGAAGTAACGATCAAAGCCTGCTGATGTTCTTTGAAGGTGATAATAAAACCGGAATGTTGAAACATGATGATCAGTTCAGAGGTGTTGAACACTCCTACCTGGATGGAATCGGATGTGGCGGATCTTATTTTAACTATGTAAGTCCAGATTTCTATAAGCTTGTTCCATGGGAAGGCAAAGGCTATAAACCAACCGGATATGGTTTTGATTCCGTTTCCGCCTCCATTACTATGGCATATAATATTGAAAATGAAGTACATAAAATGTCAGAAGCTGATTCACTGATCAAAAGACAGGAAATGATCAGGGAAGTCGACAAAAAAGGAATTATTGCTACACCGGCTAACAGCTTTATAAATGAGCTGGTGATTGAAGCTGCACGCATTTCAATATTAAATGATGGAGATATCGTAAATATTGAATACGGACAAACCCCTCATATAAAACTTCGTCTGGAAAATAATTAAGCACCAGGGATTAATACCCAGCATGAAATTTATCACTTACGAATATTTAAAGAAGCAACGCTCCTGCAGGCTAAAGGATCTGAATATTTAAAAAAGTCTGATGGTTCAGCATTTCATTTAACATGACAATTAACAATTAATCAATTCCTCTATGAATAAAATTTACTCGATTTTCATTTTTACAGTTTTTGCATTACCGGTTTGGCAGGATAAAAATGAAATTGCACGTCCTTCAGAATATTTAAATGACATAAGATCAGAACTCAAAAAGGAATGGCCACAAAACAGGACCATTAATCTGGTCTTTCATGGACATTCTGTTCCTGCCGGATATTTTGTAACACCCGATGTGAATACTTTTGATTCATATCCGTTCTTATTATTAAAGGAATTAAAGACTCTGTATCCATATGCAGTGATTAATATTATAAATACATCAATCGGCGGTGAGAATTCAATAAGCGGTGAGAAACGGTTTGAATCAGATGTATTAATTCATAAACCCGATGTGATTTTTATTGATTATGCATTGAATGACAGGAGTTGTGGTCTTGAAAAATCAAAGGATGCATGGGAATCGATGCTCAGGAAAGCTATAAAAAATAACATCAAAGTCATTCTACTGACTCCTTCTCCAGATCAAAGAGTCAACATACTTGAACCAAATAATGATTTAGAAAAACACACATTGCAAATAAGAGATTTAGCAAAGGTATTTGGAGTCGGGCTTGTTGATAGTTACGAAATTTTTAAGCAAATTGCTGTTGCAGGCGACAGCATATCGAATTATATGTCACAGGTCAATCACCCTAACAAAAAGGGACATTCATTGATAGCGCAGGAACTATTGAAATATTTTAAATGACATCTGGTCGGGCTTGAAATTAATTTAAATCTGAAACATTTACGCATGCAAAAAAAATTACCTGCCGTCATCCTGATTTTTGTGCTGGGCTACTTATCAGGATGTGTCCGGGATTCAATTAAAGTGAAAGATATTCTTTGTGAAAATCTGAATAATCCAGGGGGGATTACCAGCATCACTCCCCGATTCAGCTGGATATCTGAAAGTAAGAAACGATCTCAGGTACAAACTGCTTATCAGATACTTGTCGCAAGCACTATTGAGAAACTGAAAAACAATAATGGTGATATATGGGATTCGAAAAGAGTTGAATCCGACAAGTCGATACTTATCAATTATGAAGGAAGTGAGTTAAAACCGGCAACCGGTTATTATTGGAAAGTAAAGGTTTGGAACAGGGAAGGAGATGATTCGGGCTGGAGTAAAACAGCCACCTGGCATATGGGTCTATTGAAAGTAAACGATTGGAGGAGCGCAAAATGGATTGGCTACCGCGAACTGCCTGATTCAATGAGGGTGGTCCCGGGTTTGCCACAAGATGATAAAAATCTTGGTAAGAGGGCGATTGAGAGAGCAGTTATTCCCCTGTTTCGCAAAGAATTTGAGCTGAGCAAAAGAATTAAGGAAGCCAGCTTGTTCATAAGCGGGTTGGGCCAATATGAAGCTTCAATTAACGGGATGAGAATCGGAACCGGCTTTTTAACTCCCGGGTGGACCAATTACGATAAATCAGTATTTTATAATTGCTATGATGTGACCAGCTTGCTGCAACAGGGGAAAAATGCTATCGGGATTATTGTCGGAAATGGCTTTTACTACATCAACCGCGAGCGTTACAGAAAACTGGTCGTAGCTTATGGGGAACCAACACTGATTGGACAGTTGAGGGTAATATACACTGATGGTGCCATTGAGACGTTTGTGACGGACGAAAACTGGAAATGTGCTCCATCACCAATTACATATAGCAGCATTTATGGCGGTGAAGATTATGATGCACGATTGGAACAGAACAACTGGAATAAATATGGTTTTAATGACTCTGGCTGGCAAAATGCCTTAATAGTGAAAGGTCCCTCCGGGCAGCTGGTCGCAGAAAATGATTATCCTGTAAGTATAATGGAGAAGATTGATGTGAAAAAAATTACATCCTTGTCTTCAGGTGGCTTTTTATATGATTTCGGACAGAATGCTTCCGGAATTATTGAACTCATGGTGAAAGGCAGGAAGGGACAGCAGATCAAATTAATTCCTGCCGAGCTGATAACCAAAGATAATTCGGCAGATCAGACTGCATCAGGTGATCCCTTTTATTTCACCTATACACTGAAGGGAGATGGCGTTGAATCGTGGATGCCCCGCTTTACATACTACGGTTTCCGTTATGTGCAGGTGGAAGGTGCCGTTCCTGATTCATTTAAATCAGGCTCTGATGCTCCCCGCCTCGTGGATTTAAAACTATTACATACACGGAATTCATCTCCATCTACCGGTAATTTTAATTGTTCATACGACTTGTTCAATCGTACGAATGAATTAATCAGATGGGCAATAAAAAGCAATTTTCAAAGTGTGATAACCGATTGTCCTCATCGGGAGAAACTGGGATGGCTTGAACAGACTTACCTTATGGGGGGTTCGATACATTATAATTTCGACTTGTTCCATTTATACAGCAAGCAGGTTCATGATGTGATGGAGTCTCAGACTGAGGATGGCCTGGTACCAAGTTTCGCCCCGGAATATAAACCATCCACCGGAGGATTTCGTGATTCACCGGAGTGGGGAAGCGCATCGGTCATTCTTCCATGGTTAATCTACAAATGGTACGGTGATATATCCTTAATGGAAAAAGCCTGGCCTATGATGGTTCAATATGTAGAATATTTGAAAAGCAAATCAATTGAAAATATTCTTTCGTACGGACTTGGCGACTGGTTCGACCTCGGCCCCCAAATGCCGGGGCCATCGCAGCTAACCCCTATTGCTCTGACCGCAACGGCTATCTATTATTATGACCTGGTTTTATTGTCGGAGATGGCAGGAATTCTGAAAAAAGATGAAGAGAAGAAAAGTTTATCCTCATGGGCATCAGAGGTAAAAATGGCCTTTAATAAAAAATTCTATAATTCACAGACCGGAGTCTATTCAACCGGAAGTCAAACGGCCATGGCTATGCCCTTGTGTGTTGGACTGGTTGACGATGCCAATCAGATTAAAGTGATGGAAAACCTGGCAGATTCGATCTCAACCCATGGAAAAGAGCTGACTGCAGGTGATGTTGGCTTTTACTATCTGGTGATGGCATTGACTAAAGGAGATAAGTCTCAGTTGTTATATGAAATGAACGCCCGGGATGATGTCCCGGGATATGGTTTTCAGCTTAAAAAAGGAGCTACTGCTCTTACCGAATCCTGGGCGGCACTGGAAATTGTGTCCAATAATCACCTGATGCTGGGGCACCTTATGGAGTGGTTTTACAGTGGATTGGGAGGAATAGATCAGGAGGAAAGTTCAGTGGGTTATAAGAAAATAATTATCAAACCTGAAATGGCAGGTGATATTACTTTTTCGAAAACCAGTTATCAGTCGCCTTATGGAGAAATCAGATGTAATTGGGATAAACACGCGGATGTGGTAAGGATTAATGTTAAAATTCCGGTAAATACCACTGCCAAAGTTTTCATTCCTGTAAAACTGAAATCATTTGTTGCAGAAAATGGGATAGAAATTTCCAAAGTTAAAGATGTTAAGGTCTTATCGGAGAAAGATGGGTGGATGCTTTGCCAGGTCGGTTCCGGAAGCTATTCTTTTACCGTCAAATAATATTTAAGTCAGTATCTTTCAACCGATAAAATGTATTACGGCTGTAACACATTACTTTACATGCATGAGAAACATTGTCAGGTTCTTCATCTAATATCGTAGCTTTCACAAATCAGGTGAAGTAACTTTTCTGTTATTCAGTATGCGTTCCTGTTTATAATAAATTCATATTTACCCGAACCAATTTGCAAAACTGCACACCCGTTTTCCATTCGAAGAAATTTGACATCCTCAGTTTCAGATACTGGTACCCCGCTCTCGGATATGGCATCCTTATTTACAGCAGGAATATAAGCTGTTGCTGTTGTATTAGCAGGAATGGTAATTAACCATCTGAATTTATCAACGGCATTTTGCAATTCACTTCTGATCATACCATGAACTGAATTATACTGAGCCTTTTCAAAATTCAAAGTATTAATTATGTGAGGTTTAAATATAATATGTTTAAATCCGGGATTTTCAGGATCAGGAATAATACCTGCAATACCATTATAAAACCATGCATCAAATCCCCCCTGGAACGCGTGATTTTTGGAACGCTCATCTCCGGGCTCACTGTCGTCCTCAAACTTCATTTCTCCCCAATTCTCCCAAAATGTAGTTGCGCCGCGTGAAAACAGATATCCATAACCCGGGTATGTAGTTTGATTAAGTACTTTTTTCACAGTTTCTCCATAACCATATTTTCCAAGAGTTTCATATATGTAGCGACTTCCAAATATCCCAGTTGAAACATGTCCCTTCTGTTTGTTTACAAGATAGTTATGCAAATTTTCCGCAACAGCCACTTCATCATTTTCCGGTACGAGCCCAAAAGCCAGCGCCAGTGTATTTTTCTCCTGGCAACCGTAAGTTTTTTCTGAATCATTATAGAATTTGCTGTTAAACGAGAATTTAATATCTTTTGCTGTTTGTGAATACCGTTTTAAATCTTCCTCCTTACCTGTTACCCGTGCCATACTTGACATGACATCTGCACAAAAATAATAGAGCACTGTAGATGTATATTCTTTTGGTGTTTCTCCAGGCATTATTCTTCCCGGTGAAAACAAGCTCCCGATTCCGGCATAAATAATATTATCGACTGCTATTCTTTGCAGATAGTTCATAAAAATGTTCATACCTGCATAGTGTTCACTGATGATCGATTTGTCTCCGTAATACAGGAACATTTTCCACGGCAGCTGAATATATGCTACTCCCCAGTCTGGGTCACTCCCGCCAAATCTTCTTCCTGGCGCAATATTTTGAGGTATATAGCCTTTGCGTGTAGTCTCAATATCTTCAATAAATTTTGACCAGAATAAAGGCACATCAAAATTATATATTGCCATATCAGAGGTTAAAAATGCGTCTCCAAGCCAGCCGCATTTCTCCCTGTGAGGACAATCGGTCGGAATCCCGTACATATTGCTCAGCTCTGTCCATAGGGCCGTTTTATGGAGCCTATTGATCATAGAATCCGAACAGGCAAATTCCCCGGTCTGTTTAACAGAAGTATGCACAAATATCCCTTCAATATTCCCGGGTGCAGGCTTCCCCGGGAAACCGGTCATCTCGATATAGCGGAATCCATGGTATGTAAAGCGAGGTTCCCATACTTCAACACCTTTACCATTGCAGATATATTTATCGGTCTGGACTACATTTGTCGCATAAACTCCGGTACTTGCAGGGTCAATCATTCCATCCTGATGAAGACACTCGGCAAACCGCAGCTTTATTTCAGTACCTTCCGGGGCTTTGAGATTTATTTTTGCCCATCCCGCAAAGTTTTGCCCCATATCAAATATATAAATACCCGGCTTCGGACTATTCATACTGACAGGCCGGATACTCTGTATCTTTTTTATAGGAGGGATCTGCTGAGATATCAGTTTTCCGCCCGGACTTTCAGAAATCAAAACCTGATTCCACTTTGAATCATCAAATCCGGGAGTATCCCAGCCATCCGGTTCCAGTCGGGCATCATAAACCTCACCGGCATATACATTATCAGATAGTATAGGTCCTGATGAACCTTTCCATGTTTCATCGGATGGGATCAACATTTCAGTCCCGTCGGAATAGATCAGGCGCATTTGAAAAATCAATCGAGGTTTTCCATAGATAACATCCTTCCAGCCATATTTTCCATGGTTAACAGCAAACTGATTATACCAGCCGTTGCCCAATATAATACCTGCAACATTCTCCCCAATGCTGATATTGTCCTTAATGTCATAAACAGTATAAAAGGTACGCTGTTCATAGTCCGTCTGTGCAGGATCAAGCACATTTTCCCCGATTTTTGAACCGTTCATACGCAACTCATAATAACCCAGTCCGCTGATATAAACGTGTGCCTCCTTTACTTCTTTTGTAATTTTAAACTCCTTACGAAACAGGGGAGCTGACTGGCATTCATAACTGATCCACTTCGCCTTCCAGTCTTCCGGATTAAGCAGTCCCATTTCCCAGGAGGCGGGCTCACTCCAGTCTGACCTTTTTTTATCTCTATCCCAAACGCACACTTTCCACCAGCAGCGTAAACCGGAAGAGAGTGCCTTGCCTTTGTATACTATATGAACCGATTCATCGGAGATTACTCTGTGACTGTCCCATAAATCTCCAATATTTCTTTTAAGGTTTTCTTCACTGCTTGCAACCAGAATCCGGTATGCACTTTGCTTCTGATTGCGGATATCTGAATGAAGAATCCAGCTTAGCTTCGGATTATTATTCTCAATTCCGAGAGGATTATCACTGTATTCACATTTTAATTCAAATGGTTCAATCCTTTCTGCCCGCCTCTGCCCGCATGATATACCAAAGAGAGATGCCATGGCAATGCAAATCAACAGATTCACTATTGAACTACCAGATCTATACTCATAAATCTTCATTTAGAGAAGTTATTATATTTCTTGATTTTCTTAAAAACATGTACCGTTGAAGCCATCACCATTATTCTGGTTTGTTTCTGACTACTCCGTCCCTGCCTTTTGGGATTAGATTTTTTATCAATCCCGATATCAATGATCTATTTTAAATATTTGTCAAAAAACCTGAATATGCCGGGTATGTCATATTCATGCCCCGCAGGATGAATATTAAACTCGAACCGGTCGCTTATTCCCAGTTTCTCATAGAATTGTGAAGCTCTTGCTGCTTCCCTGTGAGCCTCTTCCAGATTAAATAAGCTATCGTTTTCGCCAAGCTGGATCATACATGGACGGGGACATATTAACCCAACTGCCTGAAAATGTCCAAAGCCAGTGAATAAAAGTCTGTCAGGAGGCATTTTTGAGTCATCTGCGATCGTATTTTTTAATTCGATCTCATAATCACTTAGATTTCCGGAGGGAACAGCAACTTTTATAAACGGACAAACCGCTGTAACATACAAAGTATAAAATCCGCCCCATGAGAGTCCTGTCATGCCAACACGCTCTGCATCAATTTCAGGGCGTTCCTTAATAAGGGCTTTTGTGCTTTCAATGATTTTCTGAATTTCAACACCGATAATACTTGTTCCGGCAAATTGTAGTTTACGGTCAAGGATTTCCCTGTTTGCTCCGGGTATTTCAGGATCCTCACAGTAACTACAATTCATTGTCAGTGCGGGAGCCCAGACAATGTATCCTCTCTTAACCGCTTCCGGACCAAAGGAGTGGTAGTTAATGCGTGTATCCAGGTCACAGATAGCTTCTGGATTTCCGCTGCCTCCGTGCTGAGCAATCAAAAGAGGAGCTTTACATTTCAGGTTTTTCGGTACCATATATAATCCATAAGCAGTAACCCCCTCAATTACCTCAACCCAAACGCGATAGATGGTGCAATGTACATCTTCACCAATCTTTACAAATTTTGAGATTTTACCATCTTTTGCTTTTGGAGGGGGATAGCCAAAAAAGTCACCTGCTTTTTTCCTGTAAGGATACAGGGAGTTTTGATAATCTTCGATGCTGAAGTAATCAGGCTTAAAAGATGTGAGTGATGTTCTTATATTCTCCTCAAGCAATTTGTCAGCGTATGCCTTTATTTCTAAATGCTGATCCTTACGGATCGGAAAGGAATTTGAAAAATTTTCCCTGTACTGTTCAGGGATTTGCTGTGCAATTAAATTAATCGGAAATAAGCCTGCAGCAGTAAAAAGCATAATAATTACCTGTGCAATGCAAATTGATGTTTTTCTTTTCATCTTAACCTCCCTGATACTCATATTATATTAAAATCCAATATTATTTTCGACCCTGATACTTGCAGTATCACAACCATCACCTATTTTTAGTCCAACTTTGCAATTGGTTAATTTATTACCGCTTATACGGATATTCCGGCTGTTATATAGCAAGATCGCTTCTTCTTCAGGCTGATCCATGATATTGTTAATAATATCCACCCCATCGGCCGAACCTATCTTAATAATATTGCCAACTGAACCCAGGAAAACGTTGTTTTCAATGGTAATTCTCCGGTATACGCCGGCCGGAGCAGTCTGGCTCATCGTATGAAACTCTATCACACCATGAAGATACCCGGGATCAAATTTACTATCGATGAACCTGTTGTTTCTTATAATTATATCCCTTGAACTAATTGCTTCCCACCATGCATTTACATCTGATTCCAATGCCACTCCACATTCAGTTATATCCTGGAAAGTACAATCTTCAATAACCACATTACGTGTCTTAATTATAAAACCACGGGAACGGTTGCGAATTGTAGTGCAATTGCGGATACGTAATACCGGAATTGAACTGGCATTACCCACAACATCACCCTTAACTGTTCTTTCCGGCAGTTTTTCTGAAAAACCGACTACCAGTGTTTTATCCTGTTTATTTATTTCCACTGACCTGACAGTTACAGTTGCATAAGGCAATAGCAGCTTATCCTCACCGCTTAGTTCCAGCTTATCGCCAATTTCGGGTGGTGTGGGGTCGCCTCCATAGCGATAACCTGTCCTGATGCGTAACTTATTATTATCCAATCGCTCGGATACAAGCAAATAATGACTGCTGCGCACATTGGTTGCATCGTCTCCCATACCTTCAAAAAGACAGTTTTCCATAATAATGGTACCCCGGCATCCCCCGAAATGTGTCGCATCCGCAGTACATGACATCCATCTTCCGGACCCCGGTCTTATCATTACTTTCAGGTGTCTGATATTAATATCCCGGCACGCTTCACCAACAACACCCATACCCGGATTTGAGTAAATATTCACATTCTCAATGTGAACATCTGTGCATTTTATAAATTCAAATGACTGATAACCATAAACATGATGTCTTGCAATTACATACTGCCCCACTGAAGGCATAGTTCCGGCAAATCTGTCCCGGTGTCCGATAAACAGCCTCATTACTCCCGGCCGGATCAGTTCGGTGGTCTTCTCAAATCCCAGCTGATAATGATCAGTAAATCTTCTGTCCATCCGGTGGTTCTGCGGGTCATAACCTAATATTGCTTCGGTATGGAGTCCCTGCTTTGCAATAAAAGGAGCTAACACTTCAATATCTATAGAATTGCTGTCAGCCTGAATCACTTTTCCCTGCGTATATGGCAGAGGATCCCAATCAACAGACAGGTTGGTTATTGATACATTCCTGCAATTTGTAAATTGAAACATTGTTGAATAATCGTGCCCGATAAACTCGGAACCATTCCCTTCAATTGTCAGATTGCTGACATTGTTTATGTCGATCGCCGGTTCGAAATTACCCCGTTTATCTTTTTGACTTCCATAAATATCATATGAACCAAATTCAAATACCAGTTTTGAATTCTGTTTGTTCTTACAAGCTTCTATTGCAGAAAGTATTGCACGTGTATCGTCTTTGTTATCATTGGGTACTGCACCAAAATCTTTCACCTTTATTTCAAATGCTGGTTTTGAACAGCTGAA
>Ga0315279_10007278_pt1 | contig 13736 bp, 12 predicted proteins | sample YL17G06_20_MG_FD_203694 | JGI IMG/M metagenome (GOLD analysis project Ga0315279, IMG submission 203694) | Sediment microbial communities from Yellowstone Lake, YNP, Wyoming, USA - YL17G06_20 | ecosystem: Environmental > Aquatic > Freshwater > Lake > Sediment | place: USA: Wyoming | collected... | reverse complement strand
ACCGAAAACAGGCCCCAAAACCGCCACCAAAGCGCTACTCTTGCGCTATGATTGAGCTCAGGCGGAGCGCGCCATGCGGACTCCGGCTTACAGGCCCGCTCCTCGCTTGTCCTCCATGTAGCACAGCCGCCCCGGCTGTGAGCCCTTTCGCCACTATATCTATATAGCGACCCTGCCTCACCTCCGCCCGAATCCGCCGGTCCGCTTGTCGCCGTTTCCCGACACCCGACAGTTGCGGTATTACAGGCCCAGATCTGGGCCACTTTCGCGGCTCAAGGTTGGACCCGGAAATGCTGGACTTTCTGGCGAAAATGGAGGCGCAGCACACCTCGCGCAGAACCCTGCTCACCCGACCGCTGAACGTAGGGATCTGGCCGAGGTTGACCCCGTGGCCGCTGGTGCCAGCGATCGAGAGCAGGTCTTGCAGTCCCACTTGCAGAACCCGAGTACTGGATGAGCCCAGCCAATCGGCCATCGTCGCGGACTATATGCTGGGAGTTGTGCGGAGGTGAAGCTCCATGCCTGGCCTGAAAAAGGGAGGCCGCACTGCAGCTACAAGGAGCGCCCGGGCTGACGAAGACAGAATGAGAGAAATGTGGGCCTCTGTCTACCTATACTTCGCGCATGAGCCGCAACTGACCACGTCGGAAATCGGCCGGCGACTGTACATAAGCCGCAGCAAGGTCTCGCGCTACATTTCGGAGGCCAAACGTGAGGGATTCGTTCGGATTATCGTTGAGCCACCGGCCATTACCGTCCTGGAGCAAGAGCTTGTCACCCGCTTTTCTCTTCGAGACGCAAAGGTGGTCATGGCGGATGAGGACACTCCGGAAACACATCTCGTTCGCCTTCTTGGGGCCGCCGCGGCGCGATATGTTGAGCGCAACGTGCACGACAACATGGCCATCGGGTTGGCCGGCGGGAAAAGTATCAACGAGACGGTGCGAGCTCTGCGTCCTGGTAAACTGCAGAACGTTGACATCTATCCCCTTGTTGGACCGACAACGTTCGACCCAGCAACCTCTGCCGTGGGCCTGGTCCGCGCCATGTGGGACAAGTACGCTGCTGGCGACGTACGCGGCCACCAGCTGGCTGAATACCTGCCACGGAACCGTCGGGACAAGCAGCGCATTGCGGATACTTCGCCTTACAAGGAAGCGCTCGAGGCGGCATCGAACGTAGACCTAGCGCTCGTTGGTGTGGGGAGCGTTGCCCGGGGCTCGACTCTGGTGCAAACGCTACAGGCGCTCGCGATAGAGGTCCCGGCATCGAGCGTTGCAGTGGGTGATGTTGCTTACCAGCTCTTCGACGCTGACGGCAAGCATGTGCGTTCTCGGTTGGACGATGTAGTTGTCGCCGTCTCGCCGAGTCGCTTGAGAGAGCTTCACGAGAAAGAGGGCAAGCGCGTTGTCGCAGTTGCTGGGGGAGACCACAAGGTGGAGGCCATTGCAGCGGGTCTTCGCGGACGTTTCTTCGATGTCCTCGTCACAGACGAACGGACGGCACGCAAATTGCTCCGTTGGTGATCAGGGTCTGGATGCCAAGGGCTGCACATATGTGCAATCAGAAACATTTGTGATAAATCCTGCCTGAACAAGGGGAAGTCACCGGTTGGCGTATAATGGGGCACAAAAGTGTGGTGATGCACGTATGCGCAGTCCGCACAACCTCGGGGGGTACTCGTGCGCACCCTATGCATAACAGTCTTGGGTTATCTCCTACCATTTGGCGCCTGAGTCACATGCAACGGTATGTTTCCCGAGCCATGCGTGTGTGCAATACACTGACCGGACAGATTGCGCTGTGAAAGAGTGAGACTTCCCGTGCCGTCCGCTCGGCAGGAACCCGCGATAGCCCGAAAGGATGAGCAGGTTTCTACCGCTTATGGCGTGTATGCTATTGGAAAACCCTGTCTCCATTCTTCCATGAGAGCTTCGCACGCGTCGGTGACTCAGCATGCCGTGGCAAGTTAGCAAGCTACTCGCTGGCGCCGCCGGGGGGTTTGTCTCCTGGCTTGTCCACGCCTTACTCGCCAGGCGCATGCAAGCACGCAGTGGTCTGGTCTTCATCACCATAGGGGCTATCTTGGCGTATTACACTGTCCGGTGCAAGTACGAAACAGATGCCTTTCTCGTCGGACTCATGTGGCCTCAGCTGATCGCGGGCAGCGTCACTGTGTTGGCTAGCCGGTTCATTGACGGCGACGGAAACGGCGGCGAAGGAGGAGTCGCGCGCGCCTTAGGGATGCCATAGTCCTTGCCAGCTCGGCATCATTCTTCGGCATTTTTGCGGAACAATCATCTTGGCTAGCCATAGCGGTGAATATATGCGTCTGAGTGCTCTCTCTGTACTGCAATGGATAGGGCTACTGCCCGATGATATCGTTGTGGCGCTTCGTCGCAAGGAAGCCGCCAGGGATTGGCTTAATCGTCTGTCCGCGGATGAGATTACGGCGCAGTCTTTTTCGGCGCCGCCGCGAGCGGCCTCTGATCAGCAACTTAGCTCGCTTATTCCCGCTCTGCGCGTTCTCTTTGGAGTTCGGGAAGGAGGCATTAGGATTATACCTGCCGCGAGGCGCAGCGAAGAACCACAGAGCACAGAATGGCCTGAGGGCGAGGCTCTTGCTACACCAGAACTGCTTTACCTGCTAAGGCGTACGTATCCTGACAGAGATGTCTCGGTAACCGCGTGTAGCGACCTCGCTGAGGATGCCAAGTGGCAAAACTGCAATCTCATCGTCTTGGGCGGTCCCCAGGGAAACACCGTTGCTCGCAGGGTTTGGCCTTGCTTAGTACAGCCGTACGTCTTCGTTGAGGACGGGATAGTGGACGCGCATGGAACTGAACTATGCAAGTGCCGCCATGAAGGTTGCGAGATCACAGACTGCGCGCTATTCCTCAGGGCACGGTCTCCCTTCAGGCCTGACGACAGGATAATCGTCCTTATGGCGGGGGTACGGACTTACGGGACTTGCGCGGCCGCCACCTATGTGACGAGTCAAGAGTGGCTGCGATTAGTTGTGCCACGTCTTATGAGGAACAGAATGTCATCCGTTCACGCCTTGTGGGAAGTGCGCACCAGTGTACATGACCCGTGGCCTCGCGCCGGGAAGTTCCTCGCGCCCCTCGGCGAAGTAAGTCTAAGGGGCTCATGCACAGAATAGGCGTGCCGGCACCGCTGACCTCTTTCGATCTTCAGTCCTTATTGTTGATCTTCCGTCGTCAGGACTCAGCCGCACGAATAACGCCGCATCAACGCACAGTATCGGCTTTGGCGATGCGACCAGTTGTCGGCGTCGTAGCATAGCCCCGCCGCGCTCCCGAATCGCCCTGCTGACCCACGGCATTACCTGCTCCTTTCCCTTGACTTTCCGCCCGTTCAGAGTGACGAATGTAGCCACAGAATGTTGGTTACAGGAGGTCTACGTGCCAGTCACTCAGACGGAGGAAGGGCAGGCAGTCGAAGGCCAGGAAGGGCCGGCGGCGGAAACGCCAACCGCCTTTGACGCCGCGGTCTCGGAGTTCCTCGCCTATCTGCAAGGCTACCGCCAGTACTCGCCGTGGACAGTCGGGGCGTACCGGATTGACCTGCGCGAGTTCCGGGAGTTCCTACTGGAGCACGAAGGTCGAGTGCCTGCGCCCGCGGAGATCACGCGCCCGCAGGTCGTCGCCTGGGGTCTGTCTCTCAAGGGGATGAAGCCGCTGACCATCCGCCGCAAGTACGGCTGCCTCTCGTCGTTCTTCTCGTTCCTGCAGGACATGGGCCTTTGCACCAGCAACCCCGCCCGCCGCCTGCCGCTGCCCAAGGTGGCGAGGAATCTGCCCACCGTGCTGTCAGCCGAGCAGGTGCAACAACTGCTCGCGGCAGCACAGACTCCTGACCGCAGGCTGTTAGTTCTCCTGTTGCTCTCAACCGGCCTGCGCCGCAGTGAAGCCGCCGCCATCACCCTAGATCAGGTTAACCTGGACCATCGCCAGCTTCGCGTGCGCGGCAAGGGCAACAAGGAACGGGTGGTGCCCTTGACTGGCGAAGTGGTGGAGGCGATCCAGGAATACCTGGCCTGGCGCGGACCGACACAGAGCGGCCACCTCTTCATCAGCCAGATGTGGGGCCAGCCGATCTCCGGCGCCCGCATCCACCGCATCGTGCGCGCACTGCTGGAGCGGGCGGGCTTGGCTGGCCAGGGCATCACGGTTCACAAGCTGCGCCACACCTTCGCCACCCATCTGGTGAGAAACGGCGTAGATGTCAGGACCGTGCAGGAACTGCTAGGCCACTCCGATCTCGGCACCACCGCTAAGTACCTGCATTCAGACGGCCAAGCCAAGCAGGCGGCAGTAGCAAGGCTGAACGGTTTGCTCGGGGCAGATGTAGCACAGCCGCCCTCGGCTGTGATTGGGCGCGACGAAGTCGCGCCGTGAAAGGAGCGAAGAGCATGACCACACGGACGGTTAACGACGCGGCGCAGAGAACAGTTCTCGAAGATAAGATCGAGCGGTTCCTGGAGTACCAGCGCTCCTACCGGAGCCACTCGCCGCTGACCGTTTCCACCTATCGCTGCGATCTGAGCCAGTTCTGTCGCTGGTTGATGGGGCGCTTGGGCAGCCTTCCTGAACCGAGCGCCATCACCCGCGAACTGGTGATGCAGTATGCCGTGACCCTGAGCGGTCGAGCGGCAGCCACCGTCTGTCGCAAAATCACCGTCCTGTCGGTGTTCTTCGGTTTCCTGATGGACTTGGGAGAACTGGACACCAACCCCGCGCGGCGGATTCCCTTGCCCAAGCCCGCCGGTCGCATCCCCAATGCTATCTCCGAGGAAGACGCCCAGAGGCTTATCGCAGCAGCCGACTCCCCCTTTGAGCGGGCCATGCTGCTATTGATGCTGACCGCCGGCCTGCGCCGCAGCGAGGTAGGCGCGATTCGGCTGGAGGACGTGAACCTGGAAAACCATGCGCTGCTGGTGCGCGGCAAGGGCGCCAAGCAGCGCATAGTGCCACTGATGCCCCAGGCCGCCGAAGCGATTCGCAATTATCTCGCAGCCCGCCCGGACGTGGATCAGCCCTATCTATTCCTCAGCCCTCAAGGCCAGCGGCTGGCCAACGACTACCTCAACCGCACGTTGCGGCGCATCCTCGCCCGAGCCGGCCTCACCAAGCGTATCACGCCCCATATGTTGCGCCACACCTTTGCGACCCACCTCGTCCGCAACGGCGTGGACGTGCGCACCGTCCAGGAGCTCCTCGGCCACTCCGACCTCGAAACCACCGCCGGCTACCTCCACTCCGACACCCGCGCCAAGCAAACCGCCGTCGCCCTGATCGCCAGCCTCACTCGTACCGCATAGTGAGATCAGCTCGTCCGCGTATCCTCGGCCGCTCCGACCTCGAAATCGCCGCCACCACCTCTACTTCAACACCCGCCGGCAGTCCCGCCGACCGCACTAAGGTGTGCAGGAACCACCCAGCCGCCGGGAGAACTTCCGTTTGACCCCAAAACCATGATGAGGGAGCCTCCGCGATGAGCCACAACGCGGGCCGAGAGAAGCCGGACACTCCTTTCTTTGCCCACAGCGCCGGCAAGTCAGGTCGCGCCTGGCAGCCGCTTCCCGACCATCTGCGTAACGTCGCTTCGCTGGCGGCCTCGTTTGCGAGTGCGTTCGGCGCTGAGGCAGAAGCCAACCTCGCCGGCCTTCTACATGACCTCGGCAAGTACGGAGATCTCTTCCAACGCCGTCTTCGAGGGGCCGAACACGGAATTGACCACTGGTCTGCGGGAGCATGGCTCGCACTGACCCGTCAGCGCACGCTCGCGGCAACTGCTGCCATCCAGGGGCACCACGTAGGATTGCAGCAACTCGACAAGAGCGCATTGCAGGCGCTCAACCCCGGCAAGCTGTCAGTTGAGCATCCTCTGGGATTGCGGCTCTCCGACCCCGACCCGGACATCCTGATGCACCGATTAGAGGCCGACGGCCTTAGACTTCCGCTGAACGTTTCGTCGCTGTACGGTAATCAAGGCCTGCGCATGACGGCCTCGGCCATGCTCGACGTGCGACTGCTGTACTCCGCGCTCGCCGATGCTGATTTCCTCGATACCGACGCGCACTTCTCAGGCGATACCAGAGCACTGGATGTGGACTCGCTCGATGGACCTCCGCTTGATGCCGCAAAGGCTCTGGCCATCTTGAAGGAACACCTGGCGGGCCTCGCGCAATCGTCAACGGCCTCGGATGCCGTCGCGCGGGTGCGTACCGACGTCTTGGAGGCCTGCCTCGCGGCGGGTCGCCTGCCGCAGGGGCTCTGGACTCTCTCCGCGCCTACCGGTGCGGGCAAGACTTTGGCCATGCTCGCATTTGCCCTCCAGCACGCGATCCAGCACGACCTTCGTCGTGTGGTGTTCGTGATTCCATACCTGAGTATCATCGAGCAGACGGCGCGAACTTACCGAAAGATTCTCGGCGCGCACTTCGGCCCGGACTGGCTACTCGAGCATCACAGTCTCTCTGGAACCGGACCCGAACAGGGTTCTTCAGGGCTAGCCGACCTCGACGGTGACAACGAAGCATACCGACGCGCCCAGGGCCTCGCGCTAAGCTGGAATGCTCCCCTCATCGTCACGACCAGCGTCCAGCTTCTTGAATCGCTGTTCTCAAACCGCTCGTCAGCCTGTCGCAAACTCCATCGCCTCGCGCGCAGCGTGATCTTGTTCGACGAGGTACAGACGATACCGGATCACCTGGCCGTGCCGACGCTCGCAACCTTGTCATGGCTGGCCGAGCGTTATAGGGCGACCATCGTGTTTTCGACCGCGACGCAGCCAAGCTACTCGTATCTGGACCGGGCCGTACGCGGGGTGGGCGATTCGGGCTGGCAGCCTGCGGAGATCGTTCCCAGTGATCTGGGCCTGTTCGAACGAGCCAAGCGTACCAAGGTCACGTGGCCTGACCTCGACTGCCCAACGTCCTGGGACGACCTCGCCGCCCGTATTGCCAACCCTGAGTGCCGGCAGATGCTGTGCGTACTCAACGTCAAGCGCCATGCACGAGACCTGTTTCGTCGCCTCGAAGACCAACGCGTTGAGGGGCTCCTACACCTTTCCACGGCAATGTGTCCCGCTCACCGCCAGGCGAAGCTGGCCGTAGCGCGAAAGCAGCTTGAACAACCGGACGACCGGATGCTAGCGCCAGCGCTGAGGGCGAAGCTGGCCGCAGCGCGAAAGCAGCTTGAACAGGGTCTGCCGTGCCGCCTCATTTCCACCCAATGCGTTGAAGCCGGTGTTGACATTGACTTTCCGGTCGTTTACCGCGCCCTCGGACCGCTGGAGGCTATCGCGCAGGCCGCCGGACGCTGCAATCGCAACGGCAGACGCAAGCGGGGCGATGTGAAGGTGTTCCTGCCGGAAGATGATGCCCTGCCTCCCGGCGGCGGCTACCGGCAAGCCACCGACATGACGCGGATGCTTCTGCGGGAGCGCGGGGCCGGGAAGATGGACATTGACAGCCCGGACCTGTTCGAGGAGTACTACCGCAAGCTATACAGCCTGGTTCGACCCGAGGAGAAGCTGCCGAAGCTTACCGAGACGATCCGCAGACAGGACTTCGCGGCGGTGGCAAAGCTCTACCGCTTGATAGGAGAGGATACCATCAACGTCCTTGTCCCGTGGAGTCAAGCCCTGGATGAATACCACCGCCTCGCAGACATGGCGCGCAGGGAGGGCCTCAATGCCAGGTGGATGCGAGATGCGCAGCCGTACGCGGTATCCGTCTATCGGCCGCGGAACGATCATCCGATCTGGACCTGTCTCGAACGCATTCCGCTGACGGTTAAGGCATTCTCCGACGAATGGTTCATCTATCGCTGTCAAGAGGACTACCACGACGATCTCGGTTTGCTGCCGAGGGATGCACCAGCCCTCTGGCTGGCATGAAGTCAATGAAGGGGAGAAAGGAGGTCGGATAGCAGCTCTATTGGTTTGGCTGCATCGTCCGCAGAGATCACATTCGAAAGGAGGGGCCATGAAACCATCAGCCCAGACACTTGAGGTCTGGGGCGACCTCGCCTGCTTCACCCGCCCCGAGCTCAAGGTGGAGCGGTTCAGCTACCCCGTGATCACCCCGTCTGCGGCGCGGAGTGTGTTCGAGGCGGTGTACTGGAAGCCGCAGTTTCGCTGGCAAGTGACGAAAATCGAGGTTCTCAAGTCGCCGCGATACATCGCCCTGAGGCGCAATGAGGTCAAGGGCAAGGTCCCGGCAGCGCGCACTATCGAGCAATGGCGCATGGGTAAGGCGCCGCCCCAACCCCTATGGGCCGACGGCGACGACGAGGGGGCGGGCCGCACCCAACGCCAGACGATGGCGCTCAAGGATGTGCGCTACCGCATCCATGCCGAGATTAGGCCCTGGGGCGACGCCTCGGAGTTGCCGGCGATGGAGGCCCAGTTCCGCCGTCGCGGGGCACACGGCCAGTGTATCTATCAGCCCTACCTTGGCTGTCGGGAGTTCCCGGCCTTCTTCGAACTGGTCGCTCGCGACAGCGCAGGCAAGTCGCCAGTACCACTGGATGCCGACCTCGGCTTTATGCTCTACGACGTGTTCGATCTGTCACGGCCGGGAACAAGCGGGGATGCACCCGCAATCAGCCTCTTTCGGGCAACGGTCACCAACGGCGTGCTGCACGTCCCCGACTACGAAGACAGCGCGGTCATGAAAGCCGTCAAGGAGGCGCGATGAGATGCTCAACCTCCTGATGAAGTACGCCTACGATCACGATCTCGCGCCCGAACCGGGCTTCGCGCGCAAGTGGGTTCGTTGGGCCATCGTATGTGACGCGAATGGTCGGTTCCTCGAAGTCATCGAACTCGGCGACACTGCCCAGCGACGGAATCCCGGCCTGGTCTTCCCGAGATGCCCAGACCTCCCGTCGTTCGAGGTTGCCGCTGGAGACAAGGGCGAAAGGAGGTCCCATTTCCTCATCGAGGCGGCGCAGGTCGTTGTTCTCTACGGGCTCGAACCGGGAGACGCGAAGACAGAGAGCAAGCATCGCTACTTCCTGCGCCTGCTCCGCGAGGCATCGCCCACCATGCCTGAGATCGCGGCTGCCCATCGGTTACTTGACGATGGCGACAGTATCGCGCAGATTCGCGCTGCACTTCAGTCGCACAAGGCGAAGCCCACCGACAGCGTCACCGTGAACGTCGCCGGAACCTTCCCGGTGGAATCGGACGCGTGGCATGAGTGGTGGCGCACTTTCCGAGACGGGCTTATCGCGGGCAAGCGGAGCGAAGATATGATGCGGTGCTTCGCCACCGGCGACTCCGCTCCGCCGTTGCTCACTTGGCCCAAGATCAAGCGGCTTGGCGGACAGCCGGCGGGCGATGCTTTGGTCTGCTTTGACAAAGCCGCCTTCCGTTCCTACGGCCTTGACCAATCGGCTAACGCGGCCGTGTCTGAAGAAGCTGCCGTCGCCTGCTGTACAGCCCTTGACGACCTGGTATCCAACCACTCGCGGGCACTAGCTGGGACCAGGCTCATCCATTGGTTCTCCAAGAGCGTACCCCCTGAGGACGACCTCCTGGACTGGCTTCATGAACCACGGGAATTGCAGGAATCAGCGGCCCAGGACCGTGCATCTAAACTCCTTGAATCCATCCGCACCGGCAAGCGAGCGCATCTCGCCGACAACCACTATTACGCTCTGACCCTCTCCGGCATGTCTGGCCGCATCATGATTCGCGACTGGATGCAGGGCCGGTTCGAGGAACTCGCGGCCAACGTCAAGTCCTGGTTCGATGACTTGCAGATAGTGCGTCGCGATGGCAAGGGGCTGACGCTCCCGCCTAAGTTCATGGCGGTGCTCGGATCGCTCGTCCGCGACCTGGATGAGTTACCGCCGCCGCTGGGGGCCCGGATGTGGCGCGTCGCGGTTAACCACGAGCCGATACCACACGACGCCCTCGTGCGTGCCTTAATCCGTGCCAGGGCGGACGTAGTCACCGATCAGCCCCCCAATCATGCCCGCATGGGCTTGATGAAAGCCTACCACATTCGGAAAGGAGATCCACACATCATGCCCGGACTCAATGAGAACCATCCCCATCCCGCCTACCACTGCGGGCGGCTGATGGCCGTTCTCGCCGACCTGCAGCGGGCCGCGCTGCACAACGTCAACGCCGGCGTCGTGCAGCGCTTCTACGCCGCCGCCAGCAGCACCCCCGCGCTCGTGCTTGGCCGCCTGACCCGCACCAGCAAGTTCCACCTCGACAAGCTGGACGCGGGCCTTGCCTACTGGTTCGACGGCCGCATCGCCGATATCTGGGTGAAACTAGACAGCGTCCCCCGCGTTCTCAGCCTCGAAGAGCAGAGCCTGTTTGCTCTCGGCTACTACCATCAGTTGGCTGAGAACCGCAAGAAAAGAGAAGTCAAGGAAGTGCTCGACGAGCAGATAGATGGCGCTAACACCGAGGAGGATAACACCAATGCCTGAGCCGATCAAGAATCGGTACGAGTTCCTGTACCTGTTTGACTGCGAGAACGGCAACCCCAATGGCGATCCCGATGCCGGCAACGCGCCGCGCGTTGACCCCGAGGACATGCACGGCCTGGTGTCCGATGTCGCCCTCAAGCGCCGCGTGCGCAATTACGTCCAGGCAGCGAAGGGCAACGAGATGCCTTTCGCCATCTTCGTGGAACACGCGACCAACCTCAATACGAAGATCGCGACCTCGCACGAGCAGGCCAACGGCGGCTACGATCCCGGCAAGAAGCCGAATAAGGACAAGGTTGCCAGGGCCACCGCCTACATGTGCGAGAGCTTCTACGACGTACGCACCTTCGGCGCTGTCATGAGCACCGGTCCCAATGCTGGTCAGGTCCGAGGTCCGGTGCAGTTCTCCTTCGCCCGCTCGCTGCATCCGGTCCTGCCACTGGACATATCCATCACGCGCATGGCTGTCGCAAAACCCGACAGGGTGCTCGAGTCAAGTGCCGCCTATGCAAAGTGGGAAGCCGAGCAACCTGAGGACGAGCTTCGCACCATGGGCCGCAAGGCGCTCATCCCGTATGGCCTCTATGTCGCCAAGGGCTTCATCAGCGCCCACCTCGCGCGAGGCACCGGCTTTTCCCAGGATGACCTTGACCTCTTCTGGGAAGCGCTGCTCAACATGTATGACCACGACCGCTCGGCGAGCAAGGGCATGATGTCCGCGCGCAAGCTCTTCGTCTTCAAGCACGTCGGCACCGACTCCGATCCAGAGAAGCGCGCTCGCCAGTGCATCCTGGGTTGCGCTCCCGCCCACAAGCTGCTCGATGAAGGGGAAATCGTGAAGGCAAGCCTCGCCCGGGGCGACGGCGAGCCCCCGCGGCGATTCGCCGACTACTCCGTCACCGTGGTCAACCAGCCGCCGCCGGGCGTCGAGCTCATCGAATTGCTTTAGCACAGTCTGAACACGCTGCCGCGGCAAAGGACGGCGATCATGGCTTACAGCGAAGACGACGTCGTGCTGGTCTCCGCCATCACGCAGTATGCCTACTGCCCACGGCGTTGCGCGCTCATACACGTGGAGGGCGAGTTCGTAGACAACCAGTTCACACTCCACGGCAGTTCGTTGCATGATCGCGCAGACACGCCCCAGACCTCGCACGAAGAGGGGAAGCGCATCGAACATGCGCTTCCCCTGTGGTCCGACCGTCTCGGTCTCGTCGGCAAGGCCGACACCGTGGAGTTCTTGGATGATGGTCAGGTGCGCCCCGTCGAATACAAACGCGGGCGGCGACGGCCTCAGCGCTGCGACGACCTCCAGTTATGCGCGCAGGCCCTATGCCTGGAAGAGATGCTCGGGGTCCCGGTGTCGGGCGGCGCGATCTTCTACCACGAGTCGCGTCGCTGTCGCGAGGTGGCATTTGACGCGTCGCTTCGTGAGGCAACGGTCGCCACGATCGGCGCCATCCGCGACATGCTGCGCTCCGGCGCGCTTCCGTCGCCACTCAACAATGCCCGCTGCCGGGACTGCTCGCTCGCCGATGCCTGCGCGCCCGACATTCTGGAAAACGCGCGCCGCTCGCCCGTCCCCGCGAGTCTCTTCCGCGCGCCCACGGAGGAGGTCTGACCTTGGTTCGCCAACTCCTCAACACTCTCTTCGTCACGCGCCCCGATGCCTACGTGCGCCTGGAACACGAAACCCTGCGCGTCGAGGCCGGCGGCGAACAACTGCTGCAAGTCCCCCTGCACCACCTCGGCTCGGTCGTGCTCTTCGACACCGCCATGATGTCGCCCCAGGCCATGCAGCGCTGCGTCGAGGACGGCCGCGAGGTCGCCTTCATGGACTTCGCCGGGCGCTTCCGGTGCCGCGTCGTCGGGCCGGTAAGCGGCAACGTCCTGCTGCGCGCCGCCCAGTACGAGGCTCACCGCGATCCCACGTGCGCCCGTAACCTCGCTCGCGTCACCGTTGCCGCGAAGATTCGCAACTCGCGGCAGACGCTCATGCGCGGCGCCCGAGACTCTCGCGACCCCGAGAATGCCGCGCGGCTGTCGGCAGCCGCCGAGCAGCTTGCGGCATTGCTGGAGGCGCTGCCGGACCAGCCGACGCTCGATGCGGTTCGCGGCATCGAAGGCCAGGCGGGAGCCGTCTATTTCGGGGTGTTTGGGGCGCTGATTACCGCGCCGACTGACGCCTTCTCATTTCGCCTGCGCACGCGCCGCCCGCCCCGCGACCGGGTCAACGCGCTCCTGTCGTTCGTCTATTCCCTGCTGGCGCACGACTGCATCTCCGCCGTCGAAGGCGTGGGGCTGGACACACAATTCGGGTTTCTGCACGCCATCCGACCGGGCCGCCCCGCGCTCGCGCTCGATCTCATGGAGGAGTTTCGGTCATGCTTCGCCGACCGCCTGGTGCTCTCACTTATCAACCTCCGCCAGATCCAGGCGGACGACCTGGAGAGGCGTGAGGCCGGCAACACCTATCTGCTCACCGACGACGGGCGGCGCACGGTGCTGACAGCTTATCAGAAGCGCAAGCAGGAGACCGTTTCACATTCGCTGCTCAAGGAGCCGGTGCCGCTCGGCTTGGTGCCGCATCTGCAAGCGCGCCTGCTCGCCCGCCATCTGCGGGGGGATCTCGACAACTACCCGCCCTATCTCAGCCGATAGAGGACGGCCATGTACGTGCTCGTAGCCTATGACGTGAACACCCTGACCGCGAAGGGACGCCGTCGCCTGCGCAAGGTCGCCAAGGCGTGCGAAGGCAAGGGCCAGCGCGTCCAGTATTCAGTCTTTGAGTGCTCGGTCAACGAAACCGACTTCGCGCGGCTGCGCATTGAGTTGCTCGATATTGTTGACCCCGAGGAGGACAGCCTGAGGTTCTACTTTCTACGAGGCCCGCGCGAGGAGGTGGTCGAGGCGCATGGGCGCGATTCGTACCTGGACTATCATGGCCCCCTCATTGCGTAGCGCGAACCCCAAGCGATGCAAGCCTCAGCGTGAGGTTCGCGCAAAGGCACAAGCGTGGGATGACAAGGAATGATGCGGACTCGAAACGAAGCTTGATTCTGCCCCACCCGCAGCGTGCGGGAAGGGACAGTTGCATCCGCCCCGCGGGGCGGATGAGGATTGAAACCGCAGTCGCAGAGGACCAATTCGGGTTCGGGCCGTTGCATCCGCCCCGCGGGGCGGATGAGGATTGAAACATCATCCGACTTCGGCGTGCGCGTGCCATAGAGCGTTGCATCCGCCCCGCGGGGCGGA
>Ga0315279_10007277_pt1 | contig 13736 bp, 10 predicted proteins | sample YL17G06_20_MG_FD_203694 | JGI IMG/M metagenome (GOLD analysis project Ga0315279, IMG submission 203694) | Sediment microbial communities from Yellowstone Lake, YNP, Wyoming, USA - YL17G06_20 | ecosystem: Environmental > Aquatic > Freshwater > Lake > Sediment | place: USA: Wyoming | collected... | reverse complement strand
AGGGCCGCTTCTCGTCGTGCCCGATGGACGGTCCGCACACGCTGGCGGCAGCGCGATACGTCGAGCGGAACCCCGTGCGGGCAGGGTGGGTCGCCCAGGCGTGGGACTGGCCGTGGTCGAGCGCGGCAGCGCATCCGGCGGGCCGAGGCGACCGCCTCGTGAAGGCCGGCGGCCCGCTGGCAGCCGAGGTGCCCGATGGGCGGGCCTTCCTTGTGGCCGAGGACGAGGAGGATAGGCTCCGGCGATTGCGCCGGCACGGCCGTACGGGCCGCCCGCTAGGCAGCCCGCGCTTCGTGACCGATCTGGAACAGCGCCTCTCCCATCCGCTCTCCCCCCGCAAACCCGGACCCAAGCCCCGATAGAGGAGATAAGTTCTATGTCACCGGATTCTTCTGTCACCGGATTCTTCACGGCGTCGAGCGTGAAAACCTGCCGGCATGAGAAGCCAAACCGAGCGGAAAAGCACTGGCCGAACCGCGCCAACCGGCCTATCGAACCGCGAACCCAATCTCGCTGGCCTACTACACCCGTCATTCGATATTGTACTCGGCAAGCAGGAAAGAAAACCAAGCAGCGGGCTCTGCACCAACTGCGCCTCGCCGTATCATTTCAACAACGGACCGCGCATCATGCTCACAAACGAGTAAGCCGTTTCCACCAGGTCGAATTCCTAACTGTAGAGAGGCTTCTTTCTCTACGCTGTTGCACAGCCACGAGTGAAGCCCCCCCCCGAACTCGTAGCCGAGAATCTCCCATCCGAGAGGTTTTCCGCCCGAAGCCATCGAGTTTCCTGTACGAAGCATTGTGCACATGCCTGAGTGGTCTTCCGGAGTCGCCCTTGCCAGGAAGTCACCCACTAGGTCTCGGGGTAACCCAAGGCCCATGAGCACCAACTTATCAAATGCAGGCACGAATTCCTTGATCGCCGCAATGGCCGCCTCGGACGAGAACCACACACACGGCCAACCAAACTCGCGTTGATCTAACGCCCTAGACATGTATTCGATAAGGCGCGGCAAATCATCCGGCGCAACACCAAACTTGGCCGCCTCGACTGCTCGCTCATCCTCGGAAAACGCCGTCCAGCGCAAAGCCCAAAGCGACGGAAACATGTCCGCCATACACTCGCTTGCGGTGATCAGTCGCGATGGCACCAGAGACGCGTCGGAGTAGGCCGGCCGTTGAATCCGCCGCGTCACGATGTACCCGGCAGCAACCATGTCCAGACTCTCTGGCTCCATAATCTGATCGCCCTTAAATGATTAACTCACTTGCCGCGCCAAGCAGAAACCATACGCGTCTGAAACTTACCGCAATTATACTGCGGTACCTGGTTTCAGCAAGGTAGCTCTCGGATTCATTTGCAACCCGGGCTAGAAGTCGGCGTGTTGTCGTAACCCTGTGGCAAAGGCCGAACGTTCTCCTTTGTGATTGGCCTGCCCTGCGCGTCGAAGTCCCGCAAGTGCTCATGTTCCTGCATGCCGCCGTGCTCATGAGCAAAGTCTTGACGCGAGAATGTGAATCCATTTTCATCGAGGAAGTAGCGAGAGGTCACATCCCCTTGGGGTCCAAATTTCTCGTAGATCGAGTTTGGTCGGCCGGGAATAGGGGGCCGTCCAGGACCCGAGTAAACTTCAGTAATCAGCCCATTGTGTACCAATACCGAATTCACGCCGACGAAGTAATTGTGGAGTCGTTCGACTTCGAGGTTGTAGGTTGCTCGAGAATGCTCATAAAGCGTAATGCCTTCGATCTGGACAATCTCACCGCTGCTCAGGCGAACCTCGTCTCCTTTGCAGAGTGCTATGGCCGGAACCCATCTCTTCGCGTGCTCTATCCAGAAGAAGTGAAGCCGCGTGGCGGAAATCGTTTCCCCACAGAATTTAACATCTACGAGTTGCTTCGCTCTCCCTCTCAACGCCTTCAGCACGGTCTCCTCAACAACCCGTTCTTTCTCGAAGTCATACGCGAATACTGTGTCGCCCGCTGTGATCTGTTCAATGGGCACAAGACCTTTCGGCGTGGAGACAAGCGTGCCGGCTACGAAGCACGGAGGCCTAAGACCTTCGGGGTTGGGCTTGGGCTGAGAGCCTGGCCCTGGGGGTGCTGGCCCTTCCCCGGAGTTCTTGCCCGACTCAGCCGCCCCCTTGCCCGATTTTACCGCCTCCTTGGCGGCCGACTTGACGGTCTCGCCGGCCGACTTGATGGTCTCGCCGGCCGACTTGATGGTCTCCCCGGCCGACTTAACGGTCTCCCCGGCCGACTTAACGGTCTCCCCGGCCGACTTGAAGGTCTCCCCTGCCGACTTGAAGGTCTCCCCTGCCGTTTTAAACCCCTGTTCTACGGCTGGTTTTACGCCCTCGGCTATGGGCCTTGGGACTAGGGACCTTGGGACTATGGGATCTAAGTCGAACATCACCTCGAATGTGACAATAAAAACCTGAGTACCCTCAGGGTCGGTGGCATTCTCTGGCGCTGACTTCAGATATGCATAAAGGGAGAGTCCATCGATGTACCCCTTCGGATCCCTCTGCATCCACCGGCCCAAGGTCGGATGATAATGCCGGTGCAGGGTGATGTAAAGGCCCGATTCCGGGTCGAGGCGGTGGCCGGTGAAGAGGAGTTCGTTCGCGCAGGCGGAAATCGTGCCCGCCGGGTGCTGCTCGTCGCCGTCCTGGAGGCTCCAGTCGGCCTTGAGGAACGTCACCTTGCCGTAGGGGTCGTACAGGTACCGCTCGACCACCTGGCCGAAGGTCTCGCTGCCGCTCGTCCCGTCCACCAGGGCCGTGACGTTGAAGTTCGCGTCGTTGCAGTAATAGAGCGTGGAATCGCCTTCGTCCTCCAGGTCCCCGTCAGTGTTGCCGTCGCGCCAGCGGAGGATGGGGGCGTGAACGTAGCGGGGAGACCAGACGTACTGTTCCAGCGGGTGGTCGTCGACGCCATCCTTGTGGGCCTCGATGATCTGGCCGCCGGTGTTGTGGTAGTAGTCGAGCGCCAGAGTCGGCGCGGCCGGATTCGTTCCCAGCAACTTGCGGATCCGCCGCCCTGCGGCGTCGTGGGCATGCCACCCGGCAACGGGAAGAAGCCCACATAAGGGGCGCAATACGGGCCTGCTAGCGTTCGGATCAACCGCGGCAACCGCAGGGGACGTAGCGAGAAGAATAAGGGTAGCCAAGCCCTTGTCTCTCGGGCATATCGGACGGCGCTAACGTAAGTTGTTGCCCGCAAAGCGGTTAGGCCGTTTTTCGCTCAATCCTTTCCCCGATCTTCGTCTTCCGGGCGGTTGAACGGAATGGCGGAAGACCTCACACGCGGGCGAGAAGTTGTTTGACTTTCGGCCAAAATGTTGTATTTTATCAACAGCGACGCACCCGGGGTGTAGCCTGGTTTCCGTTCATCTCGAGGGGTATGTGGCGAAACAGAAACGGCCAGTGCGCAAACTTTCCACAATTCCGGACTGTTCCGGTTCGCTCTGGATTCTGGCGAACCTGGCCGAGGAACTTGTTTCCCTTGACGACCTGGAGTCCATCCAGGAAGAGGTCCTGGAGCGGGCCCTTCTGATGTTCCGCTGCCGCAGCGGTGCATTCTGCCCGCTGGACGGCAAGAGCGGCCGCGTCCGCATCGGGTCGGCCAGCGGCAACGTCCGGGGACTGAAGCCCGAAGCAATCCTGGCGGCCAAGTCCGTCCGCGAGGTTGTCCTCGACAAGCGGCGGCCCCTGCTGGTTGCCGATCCGGCGACGGTCCTGGGGGCACACTGGGCCTGGCGCGGCATGGCGGTTGTTCCGATTAGAGGGGCGGACAGCCTCCTGGCGCTCCTGGTCATCGGCGACCTCGCCGCCGGCGAGGCGTTTACGGACTCGGATGCGGCCCTGATGGCGGCCCTCGGCGGGATGACGGCCGCCGCCATGGAGACCCACGTGGCGATGCTCGAGTTCCGCCGCCAGGTCGGCCTCCGCATGACCGACATGGTGGCGCAACTGAACCGCACGGCGGCGGAACTGGAGCGCGTCAGGACCTTTGCCGACGACTTCTTCGAGTCCGTGCCTTTCGGGATCATTCTTTTCGACCGGGAATTCCGCGTCACGTTTCACAACCGGGCCGCCGACCGCCTGTGGCCGCTGGACCGGTCCGTCCTCCTGGCGGCGCGAAGGACCGGCATCGCCCACAGCGACCCCGACTGGGAGGGCGACCTCAGGGACGTCATCAACATGCAGCAGCCCTGGCTGGCGGAAGCCGTCGCCGTGGAGCAGCCCGGCTCGTCCGGGCGACGCGGCGGCAAGCCGGGCCAGGACGCCATCCGCGTGAACCTGTGGTGTGCGCCCCTCGTGAGCGGCAAGAACAAACTCGTGGGCGGCGTCCTGATTGTCGAAGACGTCTCGCAGCGCGTCCAGATGGAGCGGCGGCTGGCCGTGTCGGAACGCCTGGCCGGCGTGGGGCGACTGGCCGCCATGGTGGCCCACGAGATCAACAATCCCCTGGACGGCATCCTGCGCCTCCTGGGCCTGGCGCGGCGGGCCGGGACCGAGGCGGGCGACCCCCGGGTCGAGCAGTACCTGGCCGATGCCCACAAGGGCTTGATGCGGCTGGTCATGATCGTCCGGGACCTCCTGGATTTTTCGCGCAGCGCCTCCGGCGCCGTGGACCCCATGCCGCTGCGTGAGACGCTCTCGGAGGTGGCCCGGAACATGGCGCCGGCGGCCGAGAAGGCCGGCGTCCGCATCGGCATCGACTGCGACGCTCATCTGCCGCCGCTCCGCAGCGCCACGCTCTACCACGTGCTCGTGAACCTCATCAAGAACGCGATCGAGGCGATGCCGTCCGGCGGGCGGGTCGAGGTCCGGGCCCGGAGCCTGCCGGATGCCGTCGTGCTCTCGGTGGCGGACACGGGGCCGGGTATCCCGACCGAAGTCCTGCCGCGCCTCTTTGAACCGTTCTTCAGCCTCAAGGCCACCGGCAAGGGAACCGGCCTGGGGCTGGTCATCTGCAAGGACCTCATTGAGAAACAGGGCGGAACGGTTGCGGCCGCCAACCGCCCGGAAGGCGGGGCCGTGTTTACCGTTACGATCCCAGTGGCGCGGTCGAGGGAGCATTGAGAATGACCAAGCACCCATGACCAATCAAACGGCAAACAGCAAACGGCAATGTCTAATCAAAAGGCAAAAGGCAAACGGCAATGCCGAATGCGGCCGCGGCGCGATTCTTTTCATTAGTCATTGCTGTTTGTAGTTTGATTAGTCATTGCCGTTTGCTGTTTGCCGTTTGATCAGGCGTTAGACATCAGGCCTTAGACATTTGGGATTCGGCGGTTTTGGGAGGTAGGGGTCATGGCTACTAGCGCACGCATCCTCGTTGTGGACGACGACGACATCATCCTCACCAGCCTGTCGGAATTCCTGCGCCTGGAGAAGTATGCCGTGGAGACGGCCAGGAGTTTCCGCGAGGCCTCGGCCCGCCTGGCGGCCGCGCCGTGCCAACTGGTCATCGCCGACGTCTCAATGCCCGAGGCCGACGGCTTCGAACTCCTCAAGGTGGTCCGCAACTGTTACCCCGACACCGCCGTCATCATGGTCACCGGCTACGGCACGATCGAGGATGCCGTCCGCGCCATCAAGCAGGGGGCCGCCGACTACCTGACGAAGCCCATCATCGATGACGAGATCAAGGTCCGCATCGAGCGGGTCCTGGCCCAGCAGTCGTTGCGGGCCGAGGTCAAGAGCCTCAAGAACCAACTGGCCGAGCGCTACAGCCTCGGCAACATCGTCGGCCACGACTACGAGATGCTTAAGTTATTCGACTTGGTGGAGTCCGTCGCCGACACGCCCACGACCGTCCTTGTGACCGGCGAAAGCGGCACGGGCAAGAGCATGGTCGCCCGGACCATCCACCAGTGCTCCAACCGCAGGACCGGCCCGTTCGTCGAGGTGGCCTGCGGGGCGCTGCCCGAGACCCTGCTGGAGAGCGAACTGTTTGGCCACGTGCGCGGCTCGTTCACCGGCGCGGTCGCCGACAAGGCCGGCAAGTTCACGCAGGCCGACGGCGGCACGATCTTCCTGGACGAGATCTCCACCGCCACGCCCGCCCTCCAGGTGAAACTCCTGAGGGTCCTCCAGGACTTCGAGTTCGAGCCGGTGGGCGGCTCCAAGACCGAGCGCGTGGACGTGCGGTGCATCCTGGCCACGAACCAGGACCTGGCCGAGGCCGTCAGGGCCGGCGCGTTCCGCCAGGACCTGTACTACCGCGTCAACGTCGTGTCGATTCACCTGCCGCCGCTGCGGGACCGGCTGGGCGACATCCCGCTACTGGCCGAGCACTTCCTGAAGCGGCATTGCGAGCGCACCAGCCGCCACGTCGTGGGATTCAAGGATGAGGCCCTCCGCGCGCTCCAGGCGTTCCACTGGCCCGGCAACGTGCGGCAGTTGGAGAACGTGATCGAGCGGGCGGTGATTCTTACGAAGAGCCCGACCATCGGCCTGGACGACCTGCCGGAGGAAATTCGCGTCCCGCGCGGCAAGGGCGACGGCAACGGCCACGGCAACGGCCTGCCCCTGAAGCAGGCCCTCCAGACGCCCGAGAAGGAACTCATCTTGCGGGCCCTGAAGGCCCATCACGGCAGCCGCCAGGCCACCGCCCGGGCCCTGGGCATCAACCGCACGACGCTCTATAAGAAGATGAAACGCTACGGCATCGAGGCAAAGGAGTAAGCCGGGGCGAACATGCAGGCCGGGGCGAGCCCCGGTGCCGCATTGACCCGCACCGGCCTGCATCGGAACGAGGATTGCTATTGCGGCAAGGGCGGGTATAATCCTTTGGAGAAGGAGCATGTATCATGGCCTTTGACCATATCACGTCTGACCCGGCCCGGCTGAACGGCCAGCCCTGCATCCGCAACCTGCGGCTGACGGTGCGGCGGGTGGTGGAGGCCGTGGCCATGTACCCGGACCGGGCCGAACTGCGGCGGGAGTATCCGGAGTTGGAGGATGAGGACATCCGGCAGGCCCTGGAGTATGCCGCCGCGATGCTCGACGACAAGGCCCTTCCGCTGACGCCCACGCGATGAAACTCCTCCTGGACCAAGGGCTGCCCCGCTCAGCGGCCGGAATCCTCCGAATGCCTAATTAGAGCGTTTTAAGATTGCGTATGGGCGCGGCGGGTCTGGAGCACCCGCCGCGCAAGGGGGTAGTGTATGCACGCAATCTTAAAATGCTCTAACCGCAAAGAACGCAAAGAGCGCAAAGGGAAGATGGGTATAAGAAGCGATGTGCTGCTGCAGCAGTATCTCGGTTCTCTCTTTGCGTTCTTTGCGCTCTTTGCGGTTAAAAGCACTTCCCGAGAACGGGAAAGCCTATGACGCCACGACAGCGCTACGGTACGCACAGTGCCCGACGCGGCGGGTCAGGAGACCCGCCGCGCAAAGGGGCAGTGTATGCACGCAACCTTAAAATGCTCTAGTCATAGTCATTAGTCATTCGTCATTAGCGCCAGGCAATTCGCGGATTTGGCGAAGGGGGCTCTGGTCTCGGTTCCCCCCGACCAGGTACGCGTTCGTCGGCTCCCCATCAAGGTCCTTCGGAGGAGGCGCTGAGGCGGTTGGCATTCTCAGGTCTTCGGCGCCAGGAGAAACAGGAACTCGGCGTTGCCGCCGCCGCCGGCGATGGGCGAGCGGGTCTCCGCCACGAGCGCCAGGCCCGCCTCCTGGACGTGCACGCGCACGCGCGACAGAATCGGCTCGAGGTTCTCTTCGGGCACGACCCCTTCGACCCGTTCGTCCTCGACGGCCTCGTACTGGGGCTTGACGAGCGAGAGGATGCGGCCGCCGGGCCTGACGATGCGCCTGGCCGCCGGCAGCACGTGCCGCTGCTGCGTCCAGCCCACGTCGATGGTCACCAGGTCGACCGGTTCGGGCAGCACGACGTGCATGGCGTTGGTGCGTTCCATGACGACCACGCGCGGGTCGATGCGCAGTTTCCACGCCAGCGTGCCGTAGGAGGTGTCGACGGAGTAGACCTTGGCGGCGCCGCGGGCCAGGAGGCAGTCCACGAAGCCTCCCTGGTGGCTGCCGAGGTCGGCACAGGTTCTTCCCGAAGGGTCAACGCCGAAGACCTCGAGGGCGTGCTCCAGTTTCAGCCCCGACCGCGTGACGTACTTGTCTTCGCCCAAGATGTTTCCCTCGCGAGACGCAGACCGACTCTATTATAGCAGGAAGCCCCCCGCGTGCCTATTACTACGACGCGCCGCTTGAGCCTTTGCGCGGCGGGTCTCCGTACCCGCCGCGCGAGTCCACGCCACGAGGCCGAAATCGCGGGTTCCGGCGCGGTGGGTCAGGAGACCCACCGCGCAAATCCCGAAGTGGCGTTGTAGTACTTTTTGCCGTCGCATTTGCTTGCATGTCGGCCGGGGGCGCGTCTATCATGGGGGTCAGCCCTTCATGCACGCGGTGACGGACAGACCAGGAAAGGGAACGCACATGAGGTACGCCATTCTGGCAGCACTCCTTGGGACGCTGGCGGCGGCGTCGGGTTGCGTGGGGACGGCCGTGAGCCAGGGCCTCTCGACGGTCACGGGCGCGACGCCGCGGTTCTTCGAACTGCGCGACATCCGCGGGCCGACGGTTCTGGACCGGTACAAGTCGGTCGTGGTCCAGCCGTTCGACGCGTCGCCGCTGCTGGGGACGTTGCCCGCCGACGCGGTCGATGAGACCGTGGCCCAGACCGTCAAGCGCCTGACGGATACGAAACTGTTCGAGAGCGTCGGCCGCACGCCGGGGGCCAGGCCCATCCTCATCATCCGCGGCAAGTTTGTCGACTACGACCCGGGCGGGTCGCCGGCGCGCGTCGTCGGCGTGGGCGGGAACCCCTTCCTTACGGCCATGATTGAAATCGTCGACGGCGATACGATGCAGGTCCTGGGCATTGCCATGGTCTCGGGCACCGTCAAGAGCGCCATCCGCACCGGCATGAAGGAGCAGGCCGACGGCGTGGCCAAGGCCATTGAGGGCCTCCTTAAGCAGCACCACACCAAGCCCGAGAAAGAGGATGCCCAGGCCGCGCAAACCCCCGCGCAGGAGAAGAAAGGCCTCAAGATGCCCTGGAGCAAGTAAGGCGCCCGGGCGCGCCTGCCGCGCGAATCTCCGATTCAATCGCCGGGGCATCAGGCATCCCCGCCGCGGGGTTGCGGCTGCCGCCGCGGTGCGGGGTGGGTGTCCTCTTCCCAGCAATGGGTGGCCATGAAGCGGTCGGCGTACCGGCCGCGCTGGTGGATATGCTGGATCTTGCCTTCCTTTTCCAGCAGGTAGCAGCGTTTCTCGAGGTACTCCACCAGGGCGGCCACGACTTCGGCATGGCTCCACGCCAGCGGCGAGACGCTCAAGGGTTCGCCCGTCTCGGGATGCAACTGCTCGCCGAGGACGCCCGAGGGCAGGCACCGCTTGGAGACCCAGCGCATCCAGCGGAAACTGCGGTCGAGTTGTTCCGCGGTTTCGGCCGCCGCGATCTCGCACCGCATCAGCCACAGGGTCGTGATGAACCACGGGTTGCCCGGCACGCGTGCGGGGTTGTCCGTGGCGCGGTACCACTTATCGCCCTGGTAGCGGGCGATGCCTCCGACCGGCGTATGGACGGCAAGGCCGTCGGCCACCGCCTGGAGGGTCTGGAGGACCTTCGGGTCGGCCGGGTCCATCGCCCCGAACAGCGCCAAGCCGCACAGGCTGGCGTCGAGGGTCATGTCGAGTTGGAGCCCGCCTGCGCCGGGCACGGCGCCGCGGGCGAAGCGGCCATGGTCCTTGCTCCACAGGTGATCCACGAGGGCCGTCCGCATCCGTGACGCCACGCGCTGGTACCGGGTGGCCAGTTGCGATTCTCCGAAGGCCGCGGCGAACCGGGCGGCGGAATCCAGGCCCGCGATCACCGCCGAGACGGTCCAGGTGTGGACGCCCCAGCGTTCCTCCCAGAGGTCGTACGAGGGCAGGGGCAGGCCCGTGGCCGCGTCGATGTGGCGGGTCATGAACTCGGCGGCCTTCATGATCATCGGCCGGTAGTGCTTGGCGACGAACTCCACGTCGCGGTACTTCTGGAAGTGCCGCCAGAAGGCCCAGATCACGAGGGCCGTCTCGTCCTCCTGGATGGGCAGGCGCGGCGAGTGGTCCTCGAGCCACGGGTGCCAGGACGACGCCAGCGATCCGTCAGGGTTGTACTTATGCAGAAAGTATCCGTCCTGGTGGATGATGTCGGAGCAGAACTCGAAGAACCGCCGCGAGATGCCGCTGTGCCCCGCCTTGATGAGCGCGTATGCCGCCAGGGCGCCGTCGCGGGGCCAGCAGTAGGAGTAGGTGTCGCGGCTGACGCTGACGATGTCGCTGTCGTTGCCCGCCAGGATGGCGCCCTGGTTGTCAATCTGCGTCCGGAGGATCAACTGGCTGCGCTTGAAGAGCCACACCACGTCCTCCGGCACGCCCTCGAAGTTGAACTCCTCCTTGTTCACGTAGAGGTGCCAGTAGTTCCGCGTCCGCGTCATCAGGACGTCGGGCGTCTTGTCGAGGACCGTCTGGTTGATGCGGCGGACCTCCTGGTACGTGCGGCCGGCCGCGATCCAGTAGTAGGCGGCGGCCTGGCCCTTGGGGTCCAGCGGCAGCCGCAGGGCGCACGTCGAGTCCACCGTCCCCTGGGCGATCGGGTTGCCCGCGAGCGCGCCGTCCTCGGCATCGCGCCACGTCCCTTCCAGGCCGCGCACCTCCTTGGTGCCGCAGGTGAATTCCTGGATGCCGCACCGGCCCGGGTCGCAGCAGTTGATCAGCAGGTACCGGCGCGCCTTGTAGTGGATGATGCCCCGCGTTTCCGGGTCGTAGAACGCCGTGTCGCCGACCTTGGTGCCGTAGAGGTTGAAGTCCTGGTTGAAGAACAGCCGCACGTCGCGCTTCCGGCCCGAAAGATTCGAAACCACCAGGTGCCTCAGATAGACGTTCTCGTAGAAGTCGACGCAGTCGGCGCATTCCAGTTGGATCTCGAAATCCTTGTGGACGCACGTGACGTGGGTGACCAGCGTTTCGGGTTCGTAGTCCAGGTGGACGTCCCAGTCGGGGCCCATCCAGGAAAACCGGCCGTCGCACCAGACGCCGAAGCGGCCCAGGGCATCCTGGTTGTGGTTTTCCTGGCCGACGTGCGGGAAGTAGAGGTCCCGGAGCCGATAGTGCCGGTCGAACGTGACCAGCAGGTTGCCGTTGCCGACGGGAATATCGCGTGCCATCGGTGGTCCCCCGCATCAGGCCGGGTTTCTGACGCACTGCGTCAACCGCCGCCGAGCCGCTCCTCGGCCGCCGCCAGAAGCGTTTTCGCGTCGGCGCCGTCTTTCGGGAACTCCGCAAGGCTCGCGCGCAGGCGCGGTTCGCCGGCGCCCAGGTCGACGAGGCCCCCCGCGCGGGCCGCTTGGACGAGGTGTGCCTGGAGGGCCGGGAGTTCCTCGCCGGGCCCGCGGGCGCCGACGACCGCAAAGCGGTTCGCCGACAGCCTGGCGCCCTGCCATCCCTTGGGCAGCCGCGCGCCAATCGCCAGGCCGATCCGCCCCAGGACGGGGGCCGGCCCGTACGGGCGCTCGGGCGCAAAGACCAGCAGCGACACCTGTGCGTTGTGCGTGCCCGCGCGGCTGATGAGTTTGGCCAGGTACGCCTCGAAGGCGTCCAGTTTCAGGAGGCCCGTTTCCGGGTCTCGCAGGGCGTACGTTGCAAACTGCTCCCGCTGCGCGGCCGCGCCGTACAGCCGCGCCAGTGAGGCGACCAGGGCCGTTGCCGCATCGCGGTCGTCGGGGCCGAGGGCGAGGCCGTCATCCTTGCGCGATACGCACAGGACGCCGATGGTCTCGTTCTCTCCGCCGACGGGCACGCAAAGCAGGGTATCGCCCGGCGTGCGGCCGGGGACGAGCGCGGCCTTGCCGGTGCGGAAGACGCGCTCAGCGGCGGCCCGCTCGCCCTCAAGGCGCTCGACGTTCACGCCGAGCGGTTCGCCTACGGCCACGGCAAGGTCGAGCCCTGAAGTCCGGCTGTTCCACGCGAAGAGGCATCCGCGTGCCGCGCCAAGGCCCTGCAGGATAACGGCCGCACCTTCGCGCAGGAGCGCCTCGGCCTGGAGTTGGGCGAGGCCTGCCAGTGCGCAGGCGGCGTCGAAGAGCCGTTGCGGGTCGGGCTGGTCGCCCAGGCGACCCGCGCGGCTCGGCGCCATTTCGGCTGCGGCCGGGGCCGGCGGCGCCGGGGCGAGAACCTGCGGCAGACGGTACACGTCCGTCGGCAGGACGAAGTAGTCGCCCGCGCCCTGGCGGACCAAGCCGCGCCCGCGCGGCTCATCCTCGGACTTGACTATCACGTACACCGGGACTTCGGGCCGGGCGCGACGCAGCGCGCCCACCAGGTCGCGTTCCGAGCCGTCGATGTCCTCGAGGTTGACGACCACGGCGCGCGGCCCCTTGCGGGTCACAGCCAGCACGGCTTCGACGGCCGACGTGTGGGTCTCGGCGGCGGGAACGAGCCCTTCCAGGAGCGCCCGCCGGCCGGGGTCCCGGCAAAGGAGCACCACGCGACTGGCGGACGGGTCCGCGGCCCCGGGTTGGGTTTCCGGCATCACGCTTTCTCATCCTCGCCCAGCAAGAGGCGCAGTTCTTCTTCCGTCAGTTCGATCGTTCCAATGACCTCGCCTTGGACCGTGTCTTCCGCATCGAACGGTTCGGCGGGCAGCGCGGCAACCGGTTGCGGGCCAGTACGCCCGCCCGTACTGGGCGGCGGGCGCGGCCTCGCGCGGGCGTCGGGCCGGGGCGGCGGGACGGCGCCGCCGGCGGGGCGGTCCGCCGGGGGCGCGGCCGGGGCGGCTTCCACCCGTGCTGGAGGCGCCGCGGTGGAGAGCGCCTCGGCCTCTTTCGCGACGGCCTTGAGCAGGTCCGGCGGCGGCTGAGCCGCGGGCGGTCCCGCCCCCTGGCGCGCGGGGGTGGCCGGAGACGCCCTTGGCGCCGGGGCGCTCCCGCTCTTGGCGCCCAGAAGATGTAGCGAGGGCGGGGCCGACGCCAACTGGCCCTCGCCTGTCTGGACCCGCGCATCTTGAACCGGGGCCAACGGCGGCGCCGGGGCCTCTTTCCCTGCGGCCTCGTGCGGCGGCTGAACGCTTGTTGGGGTCGGCGGGGCGGCGGCAGGCTGGGCCGGCGCCAGGCTCTCGATGAATCGCGAAATCTCCTCCACGCCGCAGACCACCACGTCCGCCCCGACGAGTTCCGCCACGCGCCCCTTGTACTCGAAACCCGGCGAGTGGCAAGCGACGAGCCGTACGGCCGCCCACTCTCGCCGCACGAGCGGGAACAGGCGAAACTCACCGGGCCCGAAGTAGTCCACGTCCACGATGAGGTACTCTAGGGCGCCGCCCGCGCGCTGGGCCTCGGCGACCGCGTCGAAAACCGTGGGCACGACGGAGACCCGCAGGCCTGCGGCCCGAAGGCCCTGGGCCAGGACTTCGCCGGCCGGGCCGGCGGGCTTAACCAGAAGTGAGACGGCTGCCGCTTGACTCATCGAAACCGCTTCCTCGCAGGCCGCCGGAACCTTCATGCTTCTACTATGGCGGATTTACGCCGTCGCGTCAAGCGGGCGTTTTCGCCGCGGGCCGGCCGCCGCACGCCAGTTGTACGGCGTCGGTTACGGGGGAGCCGTTACTAGCCCCCGCCGTCAGGCGGGGGTCGAAATTCCGATCGATGCTCGATAACCCGGCGACCCC
>Ga0315279_10007276_pt1 | contig 13738 bp, 14 predicted proteins | sample YL17G06_20_MG_FD_203694 | JGI IMG/M metagenome (GOLD analysis project Ga0315279, IMG submission 203694) | Sediment microbial communities from Yellowstone Lake, YNP, Wyoming, USA - YL17G06_20 | ecosystem: Environmental > Aquatic > Freshwater > Lake > Sediment | place: USA: Wyoming | collected... | reverse complement strand
TTGCCGCCGAAGTGCCCCACCGATTCGACCTTCAGCTCGAAGTTCTTGTGCCGGCCTGCGACTTCTTTGGCTATGTTACAGGCCTCGGCAGCCTGCTCATCTTTAATCTCGCCGAGGAATTTCAACGTCAGGTGCATCGCCTGAGGCTCAACCCATTTGACGTCACCTTTCCTGATGTCGGCACCGTCTGCTAATTTGTGCTGCAAGTCGCCCAGAGCAGCCCGTATTTTATCATTTATATCTATTGCAATGAAACAACGCATATTCAGTCCCCGGTCATTAGTCGTTAGTCCGCCTTTGGCGGATTAAAAATGCGTTAATTTTCGCAAAGTTTCAAGTCTTTTATCTATTTCGTTTTTGGTAATAGACGTAAGCCCCTGCAGCGAAAAATCGGAAATCGTGAACGATGCTGCCGCTGTGCCGTAGGCGACAGCCGTTTTCATAGTGTCAAAGTCTGTCTTACCCGTCTGCGCCAGATAACCCAGAACCGCGCCGGCGAAACTGTCACCTGCACCCGTGGGGTCCGTGACATCGGCAGCCGGATAGGCCGGCAGGATAAACTGATGACCTTCCGCATCGCACGTTATCGACCCCGATTCACCCTTCTTGATAATCACCACGCTCGGCCCCATATCCAGAATCTTCCGGGCGGCCCTGATTAAATTCAAGTCCGCTGCCAGCATCTTGGCCTCGTCTTCATTGATTATAAGGCAATCGATTCTTTCCAGCAGCGTATTTAAGTCCGCCCGGCAGCTCTGAATCCAGCAGTTCATCGTGTCGGCGGCCACAAAGAGCGGCTCATCGATTTGCCCGAGCATCTCCAGTTGCAGCTTGGGGGTCGTATTTGCGAGAAAGACGAATTTGCTGTCCCTGAATCGCTCGGGCACGCTCGGCGGGTGTTCGGCGAGCACATTCAATTCCAGGCAGTCGGTCGTCCTGTCATCCATATCATCGCGATAAGAACCGGCCCAGCGAAAGGTCTTGCTGTGCGGCCTTATCTCCAGCCCGGCCAGGTCCACGTTTCTGCCGGCAAAGACCCTGGCCAAATCAAATGGGCAGTCATCGCCGATAACGCCTATTAATCTGACCGGCGAAAAGAAGCTCGCCGCCATACTGAAATACACAGCCGAACCGCCGAGACAATTTTCCCGGACGCCGTGAGGCGTCTTGACAGTATCAATCCCTATCGAACCGGTCACCAGCAGCGACACGTAATAGTTCCTTATTGAATGCGAGCATCTGTTTCGACTATTTTCACCGTATTATCAATTCTGCATAGAGTATTTCCCCGACCTAAGATTTCAACGGAATCAAATATTGGGGTACTTATTGTAGAGCCGCAAATAGCGACACGCAGCGGCTGGGCGATTTCGCCAAGACCGACTTTTTTTTCCGCAGCCAGGGAACGCAGCATATTTTCAATGGACTCTTTGCTGAAGGGTTCGAGCACGGCCAGTTTCTCGCGAAGGACAGGCAAGATGGCTCGGCCGCCGTCCTTCAGTAAGACCTTCTCAACGGCTTTTCGGTCATACTTGATTTTGTCATTTGGCAGGAAAAGGAATCCGGCCTTGCGCTCAATTTCCGCCAAGGTCCTTGCGCCTGCACATATTTCCAGGATTCTCGCAAGCTTCTTATCATCGTCTGCAGGAATCAGCGACTTTGCGGCCTTTAAGTAGTCCTTGAAGTGCTGAAGGAGCTTTCCTTTGGGGGCCATCCGGATGTGCTCGGTGTTGAAAGCGAGCAGTTTTTTTCGGTCAAATAGACTATTGCTCTTTGTTAGTCTGCCTAAGTCGAACGATTTGATTAGCTCATCAAGCGGCATAATCTCCCGCTTGTCCCCCGGATTCCAGCCAAGCAGCGCAAGGAAATTCACCATCGTCTCAGGCAGATAGCCGCTTTTGAAAAAATCCACGATATTGATTTCGGGCAGTTGAACCGCGAGAAATTCAGCCATTGCATCAATGCTCGGCATATCAGGCGTACTCTTGCCGCCAATAAAATCCTCGAGCTCTTCGCGTGTAATGCCGCCAGAATCCGCAAGTTTGTCAAGGTCGATACCCCCCCTCATTTTGATTGCATCGCGAAGCGCCTTCGGCCGCTCACGTTTTGAGAGCTTCCCGCCGCTGTCACTTACAGTAACGGACATATGAACATATTTGGGCAGCGGCGCATCAGGGAAAAGGGCCTGCCAGAGCGCCTGCTGGGCGGGCGTGTTCATCAGGTGTTCCTGGCCGCGGATAACGTGCGTAATCTTCATCAGGTAGTCATCGACCACGCAGGCGAAATTATAGGTGGGCATCCCATCCGATTTCTGTATAATAAAGTCGCCTATTTGAGCGGTGTCGAAGGCGACCTCGCCCCTGACGATATCATTGACGACAATGGTCTCATTTTGCGGCATAGCGAAGCGAACCGTCACCGATTGGCCCCGGGCACGGGCTTTCTTGGTATCTTTTGCATCAGGAAAGTCCTTGGGACGGGAATAGATGAAGCCCTTCTTCTGGGCCTCGGCCTCGCTGCGAAGCTCCTCAAGCTCTTCCGTGGTATCGAAACAGTAATAGGCCTTTTGCTCATCGAGCAATTTCTTTACATATCTATCGTAGATGTCCTTTCGCTGCGATTGCAAATATGGCACGTTTGGACCGCCGACCTCAGGGCCTTCGTCCCACTCAATTCCAAGCCAGTGCAGGTCCTCTATTACCTGCCGGATGGCGGTCGGCGTATTTCGTTTCTGGTCGGTGTCCTCAATGCGCAGGATAAATACCCCTCCCGTTCGACGGGCCCATAGCCAGTTAAAAAGGGCCGTCCTCCCTCCGCCTACGTGCAGGTATCCTGTCGGCGATGGCGCAAAACGTGTTACGATTTTTTCTGACATACCTTATGGTTCCTTATCAGTTGCGGGACACCAGGAGGTAATAGCGTAAGCCACAGAATACCCGTTGTCAAGGGTTACGCGCGCAAACACGCAGACTGGCGAGGGATTTACCCGCCAGACGTATGGCGGGTTTACTCACAAAACGTAATTTATTTGCCTGAGATGGGCATAATACGCTAAAATACCTTGTAAGCAGGATTGACCATAAAGGGGTCTGCTGTGGAAAGAAAAGTGATTCTGGAAAAACTTAAAGCCGGCGCGGAAGAGATGCGAAGGATTTTTCGGGTCAAAAGACTCTCTGTTTTTGGTTCGGTGGCGAGGGGAGAGACCGGCGAAGACAGTGACATAGACGTGCTGGTGGCATTTGAGCAGCGAGCCAGCTTCGATGGATTTATGGAGCTTAAGTTTTATCTGGAAGACCTTCTCGGGATAGGAGTTGACCTCGTTACGGAGAAAGCGCTGCGGCCTGAGGTCCGGCAGGCAATAGAGAAGGAGATGATTGATGTCTCGTAACGAGATAATGTATTTGCGGGATATTGCACAGAGCTGCCGGAAGATTTTGCAGTTCACTGAAGGTCTGACCCAAAACGGTGCTGACGGCGGCCCCGCAATGACAAAACGATATACGCACCACGCACTACGAGCGACTAACTACGGCGGGCATTTGGCACAGGCGGAGCGGAAAAGCATCGTGCTTAGATACCTGTCGCCGCGGTCAGGTATTATGGTAACAACCGTGCCGGATTTCATCCCCTCGGCGACACGCAAAGCGCCGGCAACGGCGGCGCCGCTGGATATGCCGGCGAAAATGCCTTCCTCGGATGCAAGACGCCGGGCCATTTCAAATGCCTCCTCATCCCGTACGGTCATTATGTCGTCCAACCGGCCCCTGTCATAAATGTCGGGCACAATAGATTCGCTCATATTCTTAAGCCCCTGAATGGCGTGACCAGGCGTAGGCTCGATGCCGATAATCTTGATATGCTTTGATTTTTCTTTCAGATGCCGTGACACGCCCATAAGTGTCCCCGTGGTGCCCATACCTGCGACAAAGACATCAATCTGTCCGCCACTCTGCCTGAAGATTTCCGGTGCGGTTGTCTCATAGTGAGCGAGCGGATTGTTCTCGTTAGTGAATTGGTTCGGCATAAAGTATTTGTCGGGGTTTTCATCGAGGATTTTGTGGGCCATTCTTATCGCGCCATCGGTGCCTTCTCGTGCGGACGTCAGGATGACCTCGGCGCCATAAGCTTCGAGGACGTGACGGCGTTCGGTGCTGACACACTCAGGCAAAGTGAGCTTGACGCGATAGCCCTTGGCGGCGCCAATCATAGCCAGAGCAATGCCCATATTGCCGGAGGTGGGTTCGAGGATGGTTTTGCCTTTGGCCAGTTGCCCGGACTGCTCGGCCTTATTTATCATATAAAGTGCAGGTCGGTCCTTGACCGAGCCGCTGGGGTTGTTACCTTCGAGCTTGGCAAATATTTTGACCTTCGAATTATGATCGAGATTCTTTAACTCCACCAGCGGCGTATTGCCAATCGCAGAAAGTATGTCCATCCAATTTCTCCAGACTTATATGTTCACAAAGACGGCCAGCATAATAGCAAAAATGAGGCGAATTGTCCATTGCCTGCCAATATTTTGCTGCCGGGTCAACAAACTGGACGCAATAGTGATAATATGCTACACTGACACCGCAACAGCGTTGTTTGATTGAACTTAAATTATACAGAAAGCCGAACGAGAACCTCTGGTATGTCGGACAGCAAGCGAAATAGCAATGGTAGAACAGGAAAAGACGCAGGTGAAGGGCCGGAGCGGACGGATTTTATCCGGCAGATTATCGTCGAAGACCTCAAAACCAATAAATGGGGCGGGCGGGTCGTGACCCGGTTTCCGCCTGAGCCGAACGGCTATCTGCACATCGGGCACGCCAAAAGCATCTGCCTGAATTTTGGCATCGCAGCGGAGTTCGGCGGCAGGTGCCATTTGCGTTTTGACGACACAAATCCCACAAAGGAAGAAGAGGAATACGTTGAGGCCATAAAAGAAGATGTCCGCTGGCTCGGCTGGGACTGGGATGAGCACTTATATTTTGCATCGGACTATTTCGAGCAGATGTACCGATACGCCGTCGAGCTTGTAAAAAAGGGCAAGGCATACGTCTGTGACTTGACGGCAGACCAAACAAGAGAATATCGCGGCACCCTGACCAGGCCGGGAAAAAACAGCCCCTGGCGCAATCGCTCCGTCGAGGAAAACCTGGATTTGCTTGAGCGGATGCGGGCAGGCGAGTTTCCCGATGGCTCACGCACCCTGCGTGCAAAAATAGATATGGCGCATCCGAATTTGAATATGCGCGACCCGGTTATGTATAGAATCCTGCACGCCGCTCACCACCGCACAGGCGATAAGTGGTGCATTTATCCAATGTATGATTGGGCGCACGGCCTTGAAGATTCCGTCGAAAATATCACTCACTCGATTTGCACGCTCGAATTCGAGAACCATCGGCCGCTATATGACTGGTTCCTCGATGAGCTTGGCGTTTATCATCCGCAGCAGATAGAATTCGCCCGGCTCAATCTGATCTTTACTGTGATGAGTAAGCGCAAACTCCTGCAACTGGTGCAGCAGGGCCGCGTCCGCGGCTGGGATGACCCGCAGATGCCGACAATATGCGGCCTGCGCAGACGCGGCTACTCGCCGCAGTCTATCCGCGAGTTCGCCGGACGCATCGGGGTCAACAAATTCAACAGCACCGTCGATATTGCGCTGTTGGAACATTGTGTGCGAGAGGACCTGAATAAAACTTCTCCGCGCGTGATGGCGGTGCTCCGGCCGCTCAAGATAATCATTGACAATTATCCGCCCGACAAGGTCGAACAAATGCAGGCCATAAACAACCCCGAAGACCCGGGCGCCGGCACGCGGATGGTGCCCTTCTCGCGGGAGCTTTATATCGAACAGGACGATTTTATGGAGGTCCCGCCTAAAAAGTTTTACCGCCTGGCTCCGGGCCGGGAGGTCCGGCTGCGATACGCATACTTTGTTCGCTGCACAGGCGTCGTTAAAGATTCCGGCGGCAATATGGTGGAGCTGCACTGCACTTATGACCCCGCGACACGTGGCGGCGACGCCCCGGACGGCCGCAAGGTCCAGTCAACAATGCACTGGGTTTCGGCAGCTCACGCACTGCCGGCGGAAGTCCGGCTGTACGACAACCTGTTCACAAAAGAAAATCCGGATGATGTGCCGGAGGGCGAGGACTTCACATCAAGTCTGAACCCGAAGTCGCTGGAGGTTTTGACCGGCTGCCAGGTCGAGCCGTCCTTGAAGGGCGCAAAGCCGCTCAATCGTTATCAGTTTGAACGGCTGGGCTATTTCTGTGTTGACCCCGATACTTCGGGCGACAAGCTTATATTCAACCGGACCGTAACCCTGCGTGACGAATGGGCGAAAATCCAAAAAGCCGGCGCATAAAACCACAGAGGAAATAGAATAAAATTTATTTAGCCACAGAGGTCACAGAGAACACAGAGGGAGTAAAAAATATATAGTTGAATAATAATATTAGAACCAATCTTAAAACAACCATCAGAGTTTAAAAGGGGGAATTTATAATGGCAAAGAAAGAACCATGTTCATTATGTGACACGTTGTGTACAGAATACCATTCTCCTCTGCTACTCAAAATAGATGATGTTGACCGAGAGATACATTGGATAGAATGTCCTGTTTGTGGCGAATATTCCATTACAGAGGGAGCAAAAGACTGTCTCCAAGATAACCCAGATCGGAAAGAAAATTGTTACATAATTTCTGGCGTAACACGGAATCGTTATGAATCTGGGGAAGGAAATGTTAACATAATTTCTGGCGTAACGGGGAAATCGAATAAATCAGAGTTTATGATCACAGGCAAAATGCTTTGTGAAGATTCAGAATTTCAAGCGGAGTTTTTGAGCAAGGCGCCTAAAAGCGTACTTGATAAAGCAGCACTTCTCTTGCAATACATCGCTCGTAAATCAAGTCATCCGGGGGATAGGGTAGTAATTATACCTGCACAAGATTACACTGTTTGTTTCTGTAAAAATGCAGAAGAATTGATATTTTATATCAAACACATTAGAGACATAGGAGATATTAAATCAGAAGGAACAATGAGAGATTATAGTCTTTCTCTAACGGCAGATGGTTGGCAGAAAGTTGAAAGTCTTAATATGCCCAATATAGAATCCAAACAGGCATTTGTTGCTATGTGGTTTAGTGAAGACTTTAAAGAGATTTTTACGAAAGGGGTTGAACCTTTGGAGGAAGATACTGGTTTTAAGATGTATCGGGTTGACCAAGAGCCATTTAATGAAAAAATATGTGACCGTATTATAGCCGATATAAGAAAAAGCCGGTTTTTGATTGCTGATGTAACGGGGTTACGTCACGCAGTCTTTTTTGAGGCAGGATATGCTATGGGATTAGGACTTCCTGTAATATTTACTTGCAAAGAAGGAACAGAAATAGAAGGCTGCTTTGATACTCGTCAATATAATCATATAGTCTGGGAAAATGCTGAAGATTTGAAAAGTAAACTTAAGGACAGAATACTGGCAACAATAGGCAAAGCTCACAGTTAATTTTAAAATTCTCTGTGTTCTCTGTGAACTCTGTGGCTTTTTAATTTGTGGTTAATTCTCTCTGTGGCGAAAATCCAGAAGGCACAGAAAGAGACGGCGAAATGATAGCTTTTGCTAATGTTATTTGCCGAGAATCATTTTTAGTGAAACACCGAGCATTACTATTCCAAACATTTTTTTCAAAATTGGTTCGGGAATTTCGACGGCGAATTTATAGCACCCAGCAGACGACGAAAAAACCGAGGCATATAACACCGCGATTTCAAGTCGACGAATCCGGGCGACTGGTTCGCTTTTACTGTCGAAAAGTCCAGCCAGTTGGCTGGTCGTATTCAAATCGACCTGCATTGTGTCAAGGCCTCGATTGTTGATTCCAAGAACGCTATATCCTTTTTTAGGAAAACCAATCATGCTCCAGACCGCCAACGGCGTATCGGTGCGGTGAATATCCAACAGGACAGTTAAAGTCAGCTCGGCTGCACCACGAAACCGGCTTTGCGGGCGATTTCGATTATCGGCGTAAAATCATCTTTCTTCCACCGCTCAAGACCGCAGGGAAAAGGTTCAATACGACTGTCAGTGCGGGCGGCAAGCTGCCAGAGCAAATCGAGCGTCCTGCATTGTATCTGTTTGTCAAAATCAGGCGATACAACTATTAAATCTATATCGCTCATATCCGTTGCCGTTCCAGAAGCCTGAGAGCCGAACAATACGGCGAAGCTTACGTCAAATCCTCTCTCTTTCAGGTAATTGAGATACTTTTGAACCGACCTTATAACTGTCGCTTCAGCCATTTGAAGACCTCTCCTGCTATTTGAAGGTAATGCAATGCCTCATTCTTGTCCGGTATTATCGACAACCCCTCAGGATACCTGCCTTCTAAACAAAACCTGTTTAATGTCGCCAGCATATCTTGTCTTTCAATATCTGTTTCAATGCCGGCTAACCGAGATAATCTGACAAGATTATGAATCTTTGGCGGTACTTTGTTCTGGTTTTTGCAGTAATGTGCCTTTATTACCTTCTCCAGTGCCAGATGTAAAAAAAACAAGCCGTGACGAAACTTGCCGTTTTCAATAAGATGCCCGGCAACTGAAAAATCCTCATCGGCGCTCTTGAGCCACATTTCTATTTGTTTCGGAATATCCGTCACTTCTTAAATTCCGCTGACAATATGCGTTCGTTCCCTTATTATGAGCGATTGTAGCAATCTTATAAAATGAGGTCAATTGTTGACTCTCTCTTATTTACTCTACTTGAAAAAAATCATTCTCAGCGATACAAGAAACAGTACTGACCCGAAAATCTTTTTTAAGATAGGTTCTGGTATCCCCACCGCGAACTTCGCGCCCAGCAGGCCGCCGACAAAGAAACCCAGACATATAAAGGCCGCCACTTTCAGGTCAACAAATCCCTGCTTATAATACGCCCACGCAGCGAGCAGGCCGATTGGCGGCACCATCAATGCCAGTGTTGTGCCCTGGGCGGTATGCTGTGAGAAGCCAAACAAAAGCACCAGTGCGGGGACTATGATTATTCCTCCGCCGAGGCCCATTAAGCCGCTAAGAACTCCGGCAGCCAGGCCGAGGGATAAATACGCAAGTATTTTCATAATGTCGTAATCACTCATGTCGTAATCGCTCCTTTCGATGAACAGGCTGAGTTTAACCTTTTCACCCGAACAGTTCGGCGAATTTCTGCTCGATGTCGGGGCTTTCGCACAGCACCTGGCCGACCAAGACCGCTTTTACGCCGACTTTCTTTAGCTTCTCCACATCGGCTTTTGTTTTTATTCCGCTTTCGGCGACCAGCTCGTTTTTGTTATCGAGAAGTCCGGCCAACCTGCTGGTCGTATTCAAATCCACCTCCATCGTGGCCAGGTCCCGGTTATTGATTCCCAGAACACTGTATCCTTTTTTTGGAAAGCCCACCATGCTGCGGACCGCCAACAGGGTGTCTGCCTGGTGGACCTCCAGCAGGACCGTTAAAGTCAGCTCGGCCGCGGCTATCATAAGGTCCATCAGTTCCCCTGGCTTCAGGGCTTCCGCTATCAATAGTATCGCATCAGCGCCGGCGGCACGCGACTCATACACCTGCCAGATGTCGATAATGAAGTCCTTGCGCAAAATGGGCAATTCGACTATCTTGTGTATTTGGTCGATGTATTCGAGCCGGCCCTGGAAATATTTTTCATCGGTCAGGACGCTGATTGCATCGGCTCCGCATTTTTCGAGGACTTGCGCGATTGCAACAGGGTCGAAGTCCGCGCGAATCACCCCTGCGGAAGGCGAGGCCTTTTTAATCTCTGCGATGACGTTTATGCCTCGCCTGTTTGGTTTGGTGACGGCCTTGTAAAAGTTGCGGCACTTGGGCAGACCGAGAATCTGGTCTTTAAGCTGCTCAAGACTTGTCTGTGATTTTCGGCAGCTTACCTCGGCTTTTTTGTCGGCAATTATTTTGTCCAGCATATTTGCCAATGTCGTTCACCCTGCGACCTTGACGTAGCTCATACGGATTTCGTGAAGGGCGTTCTCGAGAAGTCTCTCTTCCTGTTTGGTCAGGTTGCCTTTGGTCTTCTGCTGAAGTATCTCGAGCACGTCTATATTGTATTTTGCCAGCGAAAGGTCCGGCTCTTTTTGCTGCCCCTCTATCTCCAAAAGGCCCAGTGCAAATAAAGTCTGCGTCGCGAGCATACTTACCAGCGCCGCGAAATCGCCCTTCGGCAGAGCCCTGCGAGGCCGGCGGCCTTGCTCTTTTTTCTTTTCGGCCTCTTCCTGCGCAGCCAGTATCTCCTTTTCCTTTTGTGCTTCCTTTTTCCAGTCCTCATCTATTATTATCTTTTTCTCTTCTTCAGCCATATCTAAAGCTCCTTATAAGTCCCGCTTTTCTCCCAAAATACACAGCGGATTATCTTTTCCGATACCTTCTCATATCTCTGTCAACATCACGTTTTTGTTGTTGTTCCGCAATCGTCCTGCGCTTGTCGTATTGTCTCTTTCCTTTGGCCAGGGCCACTTCTATCTTCGCAAACCCCCTGTTACTAAAGTAAATCCGCAGCGGCACGAGCGTAAAGCCCCGCTGTTCGAGCTTGGTTCTTATCCTGCGGATCTCGGATTTATGCAGTAATAATTTTCTTTTCCTGGCCGGTTCGTGGCCGACAATGCCGCCCGGATCAGTCTGGTACTGCGCAATCTTGGCGCCTACGAGCCAGCACTGGCTGTTTTCAACCCTCGCGTATGAGCCGGTAAGGTCGGCCTGCGCGGCCCGCAGAGATTTTACCTCGCTGCCCAGCAGCTCCAGCCCCGCCTCGAACCTCTCAATAAGCTCAAAGTTCCCGTAGGCCTTTTTATTGACCGTTACTTCCCTGAAGGCGGATTGCTTATCCTTGCCATTTTGCGATTTTGCAGCCATTGATGTTATGATAGCAATTGCAGACCGATTTTGCAATCCGCCTTTGAGACACAACTGCCCCGAAGGTCAGGAGGATTTTTCCTGATTTACGGCGCTCTGGGAATCGTGAGAGTGGCAACTGTTCATACCACAGTTACCCGGCGATGGAATCGCAACCTGACCGAAAAGCATTAGTCCCTGTCGTTTTTGTCGGCGGCAAGCAGCTTCGCCCTGGAATATTGGGCCGATGAAAACCGGCCTACCCAGCTACAGGACCAGCGGTCAAAAAGGACAATTTTGCCCATTGTTCCGCCCTTGGCGGAGTTGATTTCAAAGATAGTGCTCTGCTTCCACGCGGCAAGCTCATCTGCGATTTGTTTAGCATGTAACTGCGGCAGGACCAATCTGGAGGATTCGAGCGGGTCGCTTTTAAGGTCAAAGCTGTAAACCGTTTTACCTGTAGGCTCATATACGAGCTTCCGGTCGCCCTGGACAAACCCGACAGGCCCTGCCTCCATCCAGCAAGAGAAATATATCTTCCGCTCGGAAGGAATAGAGCCAAGCGCATCAATACCCTCAAAGCCGGTTTCCCATTCGCCGGGCGCCCGGCGAGTTTCAAAACCCAACAGGCCCAGTAAAGTCGGCGCCAAATCGATGGAGCTGACCGGCTCAGTGACTTTTGTTCCGGGTTCGACCAGAAGCGGAGCCCGCATCACCCAGGGCACTCGCAGAACCTCTTCAAACGCGATTCGCTCGTGTGCGAAAAGACCGTGCTCGCCGAAGGCCTCGCCATGGTCGCCGATTACACAAAGAATCGTCTCGTCCGTAAGGCCCAGCTTGTCAAGCTCCGTATCGAGCACAGCCAGGAACTTGTCCGTATAAGAAATCGCCTGCAGATAACGTTGCAGCGGCTCCTTGGCAGGTGCGCCAAACCATTTGGGCACCTCATAAGGGTCGTGCGTAACCGAGCACATAATCACCAGGCAAAAAGGACCTTCGTCTGCTTTTATCCAGTCAACGACGGGAGTCAGCATCGCAAACTCATCGGAGGCAAAGTATCCCACAAATGCGTTCGGGTCGTTCAAATCATCCCTTGCCCAGAACTTGTCAAACCCGAGGTTATAGATTAGCCCCGGCCAGCATTCGAAGTTGCCCTTGGCGGATTCGAAACACGCGGTTCGAAAATGTAACTTGTGCTTGAGAACAGAAGGAACGGCAATATAAGGTTTTGCCGCAGGGACCGCCTCCGATAGGTCATGAGATGCAGAAGGAAAACGCCCCGTCAAAAGTGCGAACAATGCCTTGTTAGTGTGTGGCACCGATGAGCGGGCATTTGTGAACTCCACACCCTGTTTGGCCAGTGCTCCGAGGTATGGAGTCAAGCCGACCTGTTCATTTGCAAGCGAAGTATATTTATATTGAATGCCTTCGAGGACAACTATGACGACATTATAGTTCGGCCTATCTTCTCTCAAAGTCAGCGCACTTTCAAGCTGGTCATAGGCAGGTATTTTTCGTTTTGCCCTGGCGGACTCGGACCCTGATTCACCACGCCAGGTGGAATCAGAGGGAAGAATGCTAATTACGGCCCGCAATTGGGAATTGCAGGACAGTTCTTTGGACACAGTCTGTCCGGGGTTGTATGTAGTCTGCCAAAAGGCGGCGGACCCGCGAGCCAGAAGAGGGACAAAAACAAACAAAATAGACACGGTAATTCTATTGCCGAAGTGCCCCCGGCTATGACGCGGCGGCACCGGCTTCGCCAACACAAATGATATAAAGGCAATGGCTACCGCACTGGGACCAAGAAGAGCCACAGCCGCCCCGGGCATCTTTATAAGGTTAACACCAACCATACTCAACGAGTTTACCGGGTCATAAAGCAGCGGCAAAAAGGTGGCCGGCAAAATCTGCGTGCCGGTCCTTATCAGCCACCCTGCGTTGAGCACCGACCACGTGCAAACGATTGCCGCGATAATGGTAGCCATCCGAAGGACCGATTTTCGGGGCCGGAAAAAGCAGGCAGCCGCCAGGACAAGCTCGATTCCCGACAGCACGGAGATGTCGGTAAGTATCCACGCGGGATATTGACTGATGAGGTTTGTCCGCCAGGAGTGGAAAAATTTCACCCCCAGTGTGCAAAATAGCGCGGCAAACACCAGGATACTGTAGGCACGCGGACTAAAAAGCCCGCGCAGACGGCGGACCACAAAGCTCTTTCTGACCTTGCCCCCGGGCTGTGAACCGTGATTATTCATACAATAAGGATACCAAAGGTTCTTCCAAATTACAATATCGTCAGATAAGTTCTCCTGAAATAAGCGGCGAAACTCTTTTTTTGACCCTGTCTGCTGTTTGAGGTTCTAAATTCTATACTTCTCCGGCCGGTCTTCTGTTCTTGCCCGTCATATTTTTGGTCGAGTCGCCGAGGTCCTCCCGCATCTTTTCAGCAAGGTCCGCAAGCCGCGCAACTACGTCCGGATGCTGTGCGGAAACGTCTTTCTGCTCGCTTATGTCTTCTTTGAGGTCAAATAGCGATAATCCTATTTTGGTTTGCTCGTAGTTTGCCGGCTGCCCGCCCGTACCGCCCTTTTTGCCGGCGAGTGTGCGGTAGCCGTGAGGCAGGTGCAGTTTCCACCTGCCGCTTCGCACCGCCTCCAGCGCCCAGCCATTGTAGTAGAAAAATGCCTCGTATGTCCCCTTGGCCCCCCGCTGCCCCGACAGCAAAGGCCGGATGTCCTTGCCGTCAATGGGTAAAGAAGGCGGTTGCGCACCGGCGAGCTTCGCCAGAGTCGGCAGGATGTCCATCGTTGTGGCAAGTTCGCTGCAGATTACT
>Ga0315279_10007274_pt1 | contig 13739 bp, 9 predicted proteins | sample YL17G06_20_MG_FD_203694 | JGI IMG/M metagenome (GOLD analysis project Ga0315279, IMG submission 203694) | Sediment microbial communities from Yellowstone Lake, YNP, Wyoming, USA - YL17G06_20 | ecosystem: Environmental > Aquatic > Freshwater > Lake > Sediment | place: USA: Wyoming | collected... | reverse complement strand
TCCCATCAGGGTCCCAGAGGGGCCGCAGGGGCAATGGCCCGCAGGTCGCCTTCGTTGGCAAGGGCCTCACCTTTGACAGCGGCGGGCTTTCCATCAAACCCTCCGATAAGATGGAGACGATGAAGCAGGATATGGCCGGCGCGGCCGCGGTGCTCGCCGCCATGCGCGCCATCGGGGAGATGAAGCTCGATCTCGACCTGACCGCGTACATCCCGGCGACCGAGAACGTGATAAGCGGCCACGCCTACCGGCCCGGCGATGTCGTCAAGGCCATCAACGGGAAGACCATCGAGATCATCAGCACCGATGCGGAGGGCCGGCTGCTGCTCGCCGACGCGCTTGCCTATGCGCAGCAGCAAGGCGCCACCCATCTGGTTGACGTCGCCACGCTGACCGGCGCCTGCATCATCGCGCTGGGCCACGTCGCTTCCGGAGTGATGGGCAACGACAGCGCGCTCGTGGAGGCCGTGCTCGATGCGGGCGAGCGCGCGGGCGAGCGCATGTGGCGCCTTCCGCTGTTCCCCGAGTACCGCGTGCAGCTCGACAGCTCCATCGCCGACCTGAAGAACGTCGGCGGCCGTCCGGCCGGCACGATCACGGCGGGTTGGTTTCTGCGTGAGTTCGTGGGCGAGACCGCCTGGGTGCATATGGACATCGCCGGGCCAGCCTGGAGTGAGAAGGACCAGCCCCATCAGATCGAGGGTGGCACCGGCGCCGGCACGAGGACCCTCATCGCCCTTGCTGAAAGACTAGCAGGAGGTGGGACATGAGATCAGTGGGTAGAGCTTCAGCCGTATTCCTGGTCGCTTTGCTCGGGGTTCTGGTGGGCGCGGCGGTGGTGCTGGTGGTGGCCCCGCGGGCGCCGCGGGGCGGTGTGGCAGCGGCGACGAGACAGCGATCTGCTGTCGGAACAACTTCCAGTCAACCGGTAGTTAGCTCTGCTTCCGAGGATGCGATCACGGCCGCGGTGAAAACGGTTGGGCCGGCCGTCGTCAACATCAACACCCTCTTCGCACCGCCGCAGGAGGACCGCCTGCAGCGCATGATGCGCCAGCAGTTCGGGCTGCCGCGGGAGCCGTTCCCCCGCGCGGGACAGGGCAGCGGGATCATCATAGACAAGAAGAACGGCTACGTGCTCACCAACGCCCACGTGGTCAAGGGTGCCCAGCGCGTGCGCGTGCTGCTTGCTGATGGGCGGCAGTTCGAGGCGAAAGTGGTCGGCATTGACCCGCTCACGGAGGTGGCGGTGGTGAAGGTCCCCGGCGACAACCTGCCTGAGGCGACGCTCGGCAGCGCCGACAAACTTCCCATCGGCGCCTGGGTGATTGCTATCGGCAATCCGTTCGGCTTTGAGAACAGCGTCACCGTCGGCGTGCTTAGCGCGAAGGGCCGTGAGATCGCCGGCCCCAACAAGATGGTGCTGCAGGATCTGCTTCAGACGGACGCCTCGATCAACCCGGGCAACAGCGGCGGCGCGCTGGTTGATGTGACCGGCAAAGTGGTGGGAATCCCAACCGCGGTTATCCCATATGCCCAGGGCATTGGCTTCGCGGTTTCAATAGATGTCGCCAAGCAGGTGGCCCAGCGGCTGATCGAAACCGGCAAGATGCCGTGGCTGGGCATCCAGCACCGGGGTCTCCTGCCCGAGGAAGCCAAGCAGAAGGACCTCCCAGTGGGCAAGGGCACGATGGTGTTCGGGGTCGTCCCCGGCGGCCCAGCCGACAAGGCCGGCATCAAGCAGGGCGATCTCGTCCTCCAGGTGGGCAAGGATAAGATAGACAGCGAGCACCCCCTCGGACGGGCCATCCGGTCCTATAACGCGGGCCAGGGTGTGGAGATCACCGTGGTGCGGAAGGGCAAGGAGGTGAAGGTCGCTGTTACGCTGGGAGCGGTGCCGGAGCAGTTGCCGGGCGGGTGACCCGACTAGTCCCGCCGGTAGTGGCACCCTCTGCTGGTGGGGTTGCGCCGGGCCGCCTCGGCGATGATCTGGGCGGCGGCGATGCCGTTGCGCAAGCCCACGATCGGGTCGGCGAGTTTGGTCTCGCGGTAGAACTGCTCGACCCGGTGGGCGAGGTAGTTGAGGTCGGCGACGGCGCGCTGTAGGCGCTTGGCGGTGCGCACGATGCCGGCGTAGTTCCACATCGTGCTCTTGATGAACATCCAGTCCTGGATGATGAGCAGGGGGTCAACCTCTTCGGTCAGACCCTCGTCATGCCACACGGCAATCGAATCGGGCGCGCTGGGAGGAAGCGGGTCGCCCTTCTTCGCCGCGTGCTCTCCCGCGCGCCGCCCCCACAGAATCGCCTCCGGGAGTGAAGTCGAGGCCAGACGGTTGGCGCCGTGCAGCCCCGTGCAGCCGACCTCGCCGACGGCGTAGAGCCGCCGTATGTTGGTCTGCCCCCAGGTGTTGACCTTCACCCCTCCACAGAAGTAGTGGGCGGCCGGCACGACCGGGATCGGCTGCTTCGTGATATCCACGCCGTACTGCAAGAGCTTCTCATAGATCGTCGGGAACCTTAGCTTCGGGTCAACCTTCAGCGGCGAGAGATCGAGCAGCACATACTCGTCGCCGTACTTGAGCATCTCCTCCTGGATCGCCCGCGCCAGCACATCGCGGGGGGCCAGCGGGCCATCGGGGTGGTAGTCGTACATGAACTCCGCGCTGTCCCGCCGGCGCAAGATAGCGCCCTCTCCCCGCACGGACTCCGAGATGAGGAAGCGATCGGCGTCCCGGTGGTAGAAGGCCGTGGGGTGGAACTGCACGTACTCCGCGTTGACGATCTCGGCGCCGGCGCGGTGCGCCATCGCGAGGCCGTCGCCGCGAGCCACCCTCGGGTTGGTTGTGTGAAGGTAGAGCTGGCCGAGTCCGCCCGTCGCCAGCACCGTGTGCGGAGCGATGTACCGCTTGATCCTGCCTGTCGTCTGGTCCAACGCGTACACGCCGTAACACTCGACGGGCCCGTAGACAGTGAGCGGCTTCAGGGAATGGTGGGGTATAGTGATGAGGTCCACCGCGGTGTGCCGCGGCGCCAACTCGATCCGCCGCTCCGCCCGCACCGCCGCCATGATCTTCACGAGGATTGCGTGCCCGGTCGCGTCATCAGCGTGGGCGATGCGCCGACGCGAGTGGGCGGCCTCCTGGGTGAAATCGAGATTGCCCTTCGCATCTCGGGAGAACTCGACGTCAAGCTCCCCGACGAGGAATCGGTCAACCACCTCCGGGATGCTCTCGGCCAGCAGCTCCACCGCCTCGGGATTGCACAGGCCGTCGCCGGCCGCGATGATGTCGGCGGCCAGCTCCTCCGCCGTGTCCCCGGGCGGCCGCGCCACGATTCCCCCCTGCGCGTAGTCACTGTTGGACTCCATGGGGTCGGCTGCGCCGCTGAGCACGATAACCCGCAGCCCGGCCCGCGCCGCCGCCAGCGCGCAGGAAGAGCCGGCTGCGCCGGAGCCGATGACGATGAGATCAGCGATTATGTCCTCGTTGACGTGGGTCATACTCCAATCACTTCGTTCCACCGGCCCCAACTTCCTGTGTGCGGCGATGGTGCAAGGCATTTCGGCCGGCGCACAGCGGTGCCTCCCCACGGGGTACGGGTGACCGCGGGCGGGCATCTCCTTGTCTTGCCCCTCCTAGCTATGCTAGAATCCCCTCATGCAGACAGGCCTACGGCGCGCGCGGACGGCGGACGTCCCCACTCTTCATAAGCTGATAAACCACTTCGCCAGCGGCGACGCGATGCTGCCGCGCTCCCTCAATGAGCTGTACGAGAACGTGCGGGACTACTTCGTAATGGAGAACGAGGGAGAGGTGGTGGGGTGCTGCGCGCTGCATGTCACCTGGGGGGACCTGGGTGAGGTCAAGGGCCTCGCCGTGCGGGAGGATCACCAGGGAAAGGGGCTGGCAGATCGGCTTGTCGAGGCCTGCCTGGAGGACGCGCGCCAGCTCGGCCTGCCGCGGCTGTTCGTTCTGACATATATACCGGATTACTTTCAGCGCTTCGGCTTTCGCCGGGTCGAGAAGGCGGAGCTTCCGCAGAAGGTGTGGAGCGAGTGCATCCGCTGCCCCAAGTTCCCCGACTGCGGCGAGGTAAGTATGGTCTTGGACGTCTAGCCCGCGCCGACGGTGCGAGAGGATGAGCTTCTCAGATTGCGAGGGGTCACATGGCCGCTAAGCACATCTTGGTGATTCACGGCTGCAACCTGAACCTGTTGGGGGTCCGCGAGCCCGAGGTTTATGGCACGCTGACGCTCGGCGAGGTCAACGAGCGGATTCAGGCGCTTGCCAAAGAGCTCGGCGTGGAGGTCACTTGCCTTCAGTCCAACCACGAGGGCGAGGTGATTGATGCGATCCAGAAAGCGCGGGCGAATGCCGACGCCATCATCATCAACCCGGCGGGCTGGACGACCACAAGCGTAGGCATCCTCGACGCGATCAAGGCCTGCGCCCTGCCGGTGGTGGAGGTGCATCTCTCCAACATCCACGCCCGCGAGAAGTTCCGGCGCCGCTCGCTCATCGCGCCCGCCGCCATCGGCCAAATGACCGGCTTCGGCGCGCAGAGCTACCTGCTTGCGCTGCGCTATCTGGCTCATCACGTGGGCGCGACCGAGCGCTCATGACGGAGCAACTCGCCCGCCTCAGCCGTCTGCGCGCGCGGATGAAAGAGGCCGGCCTCGACGGCCTTATCGTCTCCTCGCCCAGCAACATCTTCTACCTCAGCGGCTTCCGCGGTTCCAGCGGTGCGCTGCTAATCACGGGCGGCCGCGCGGTTCTCTTCAGTGACTTTCGTTATCGCCTCCAAGCTCGCCGGCAAGCCCCGGACTTCGAGTTCATCGAGGTCGAACGGCGGTCGTTCTTCACGGTCGGCGCGACGGCCGGGGCAGCCGGCCTGAAGCGCCTGGGCTATGATCCTGCCAACCTCACATGTGAGCTGCGGGACGAGCTTTGTGAGGGAGCAGAAGGCCTCGAGCTGATGAGCTCGGCCGGGCTCGTCGAGCAGCTTCGGGCGGTCAAGTCGTCTGAGGAGATTGCCCTCATCCGTGCGGCCGTCTCGCTATCTGACCGGGCCATTGCCCACATGATAGCCTTGCTGAAACCCGGCGTCTCCGAGCGCGAGATCGCCCTCGAGGGCGAGTTCGTGATGCGCCGCGCAGGCGCCGAGGAGACGGCCTTCGACTTCATCGTGGCCTCCGGCCCCAATAGCGCCTTGCCTCACGCCGAGACTTCCGACCGCCGCCTCGAGCCAGGCGACCTGGTGGTGATAGACATCGGCGCGCGGACGGCCGGCTATTGCTCCGACATGACACGCACGTTTGCCGTGCAGTCGGCATCGGCCCAGGGGCGGGAGCTCTACAGGATCGTCTACCGGGCCCAGCGCGCGGCGGCCGCGTCGGTGAGGGCCGGGGCCGTCTGCGGGGATGTGGACAGGATAGCTCGGGGCCTTATCGAAGAGGCGGGCCACGGCGATGCCTTCGGGCATGGGTTGGGCCACGGGGTCGGCCTCGAGGTGCACGAGGGACCCCGCCTGCGAAAAGGGGAGGAGGCCGAGCTTCTCGCCGGCCACGTCGTCACGGTGGAGCCGGGCATCTACCTGGACGGCTTTGGCGGCATCCGGCTCGAGGACCTGCTGCTGGTGACGGCCGAAGGCGCCGAAACGCTCACTGGCGCGCCCATGCCGCCGGAGTTGCCGATCGTGTAGCATGACGCAGAGGAGCTAGGATATGACCAAGCGCTGTCTAACCGCAATTGCCGCGCTGGCGCTGCTGACTGCCGCTCTTCCGGCCCACGCCATCGTGCTCAGCTATCAGCCCAAGGTTGGCTCGGTCCAGCGCCAGAAGGTCAGCATGGCCGGTCGCATGGAGACCTCTGTCCCAGGGCTGGAAGAGGCCGTCCGGATGGAAGTGACCGGCGAGACGAGCTACGAGCAGGAAGCGCTGTCGGCGACCGGGGAGTTGACTCGCGTGGAGACCAGGCTGCTCGGCGGGCGCCTGGTCCTTCGGCAGCAAACCCCTGGAACACCGGAGGGCGAACAGCAAAGACACTCCGTTGATATGCCTACGGGCAGGATCGTGGCCGACATGGATCGTCGCGGTCGGGTCGTCAAGGTTGTCGAGAAGGACCTCAAGGGCGAGTATGCCGATCAGCTGATGGGCGCGGAGTCGGCCAACAGCCTGGTTCAGTCGCCGGGCCTCCCGGAGGGCGATGTCGCGGCAGGCGCCGTCTGGTCCGACAACGTCACCGTCCCGCTCGGAGCCAACGCCCCGGAGATCAGCCTGACGCTGAAGTCCCAGCTCGTCTCTCTGGAGACCTTCCAGAACCGTAAGTGCGCGAAGATCCGGACCACCTTCTCCTATCCCGAGCAGCAGGGCCAGTCGGAGCTGGCGGACAGCCTGGGTGGCGCCCTCCAGGCCGATATGGTCTGGTACTACGACTATGAGGACAGCGTCTTTGTCTACGCCGAAGGCACGGTCGGCGGCACAACCTCCTTCGAGCCGGGGTTGATCGAGGGGGCGATCACGACCAACATGATCATCAACGTGAAGGTGGCGCTGGTCAAATGAGAGCGACTTCGTGCTTATGATCGCCCGGTCCGCGGCACGCGCCCTAACACTCGTCGGCGTCGCCCTTGCACTGCTCGGAGCAGGGCGCGCGCCTGCTTCCACGCAGTCTCTCCTCCCGCGCTCCCAGATGCTCACTGTTGACGAGCTTCGGCCGGGCATGAAGGGCGTGGGCAAGAGCGTTTTTCGCGGGACGAAGGTGGAGGACTTCGGTGTGACGGTCATCGGGGTGCTGCGCAAAGTGGACTTCGATGGCGACATCATCCTGATCCGCATTGACTCCGGCCCGCCCGTCAGCCAGGGGTTCGGCGTGGTTGCCGGGATGAGCGGCAGCCCCATCTACGTCAAAGGGAAGCTGATAGGCGCGCTGGCTTACGCGTGGGCTTTCGCCAAGCAGCCGATCGCCGGCGTGACGCCGATCGCACAGATGCTGGAGGCCTTTCAGCCCGGCTCCTCGCCGGTGCGGCGGCAGGGGTCCCTGCGTGCGGCACAGCCCTTCCTGCTGAATGGGCAGCGCATCGAGCGCGGGGTGGTCTATGCCTCCGGCTCGGCGGTGCGGACGGGCGCTCCGAACACGGCGGCGCTTGTGCCGATCGCTACGCCGGTGCTGGTGAGCGGCTTGAGCCCGCGCTTGATCGAGGGGCTGCGCAGGGCCCTCGCGCCGATGGGCCTGATACCGGTTGGGGCGGGTGGTTCGGCCGGCCGGGTGGAAACGCGCATGGTCCCCGGCCAGGCGGTGGGCGCGCAGCTCGTGGGGGGCGACCTGGACCTGACCGCGGTCGGCACCGTCACCTATGTCAAGGGCGATGTCGTCATCGCCTTCGGCCACCCGATGGCGAGCCTGGGGAGCACCGATGTGCCGCTGGTCGCCGCTTACGTGCACGGTGTCATGCCGTCCGCCGAGCTTTCGTTCAAGCTTGCCTCGGGCGGGCAAGCCCTAGGCCGGTTTACCGAAGATCGCCCGTGGTGCATCGGCGGGCGGCTCGGGGGCAAGGCGAGGGTCATAGACACGAAGCTGCGCGTGACGGACCTCGACCGCGGCGTCGCCCGCGACTACACAGTAGGGGTGATCCAGAACCGCTCGCTTACTTCGATGCTGCTCGTCCTCGTGCTGGGGGCGGCCGTAGATAGCATCGGCCCGCCGGTCGAGGGGACGACGCGCGCCAGCTTCTCGCTCGAAGCCGAAGGTCTGCCGCCGCTGCACCGCGAGAACACTTACACAGTTGACGGGGGCGGCGGCATCCTCGCGCTTCTCTTCGGCGGGATGGGGGCCGAGTCGGCCACGGGAGAGCTCTCGCAGATGCTGGAGGCGCTGCGGAACAGCGAGTTCGGCGAAGCGCGCCTCGACCGCGTTGGGGTCGAGGTCGAGCTGAGCAAGGCACGGCGCCTGGCCCGGGTCGAGGATGTCTACCTCCGCACACCAAAGGTGCGCGCCGGCGACGAGGTTGACCTCACCGTCACCCTCCGCGCGTCGAACGGCGGCCTGACCACGCGCACGGAGAAGATCCGCATCCCCGCCAACTGCCCCCCCGGGACGGTGCGCGTGGGCGTCGCGGGCGGCCGGTCGGCGGAGCGGTTGCGCTCCCGCCTGGCGATCTCAGAGCCTCGGGCCGTCTCGCTCGCCCAGATGGTAGAGCAAATGCTAGCTCGCCCAGGCAACGATGACCTGGTCATTGACCTGGCGTTCCCGACCGTCGGAATCGAAGCGCGCGGCTTCGCCTTCCGCGACCTGCCTCCGGCTGCGATCGAGGTGCTCCGTTCCCCTGTCGCCAATCGCCTGCGGCCTCTTCGCGACTACGCGGAGCAGCGCGCCAGGACCGAGTGGGTCCTGTCCGGGACTGCCGTTCTGAACCTGATCGTCGAAGGGGATGAGAAGGACAAGGCAGGGCGCCTGCCTTCCCCCCAGTACGAGCCACCTCGCTACGAGCAGACGGGAGGAGGGCTCGCCAGTGTGCTCTTCGGCACGGAAGGCGATGACTCCGCCCGCCGGGCTGCCGACATGCTCCGGGCGGGGGAGGAGGAGAAGGAAGAGGAGCCGGTGGACCTCGAGAGCCCGCCTCCCATGCCGAGCTGGGAGGAAGTCGAGACTGTAGACGAGCGAGAGCTAACCACGCCCGCGGCGGCCGAGGGGGAAAAGCCCGCGAAAGGCGAACGCGGCAAGGCGGTCGGTCGGGTGGCGTCGGTCTGGCGGTTGAGCGATCCGAAGGAGCTGCTTGAGGGAAAGGCGGACGGCACGGCTATCCTCAGCACCGGCGGCCTTACCCTGGCGCCCGCGCCGCGGGATTTCGCCCGGATCGAGGCGCGCTGTGTATGGCCGCTGGCGGTCGCAGCCGATGGGTCGGTCTACACGGGTTCGTGGACCGACGGCGTGCTGCGCCGCACGACGCCGGAGGGGGCAACGACGGAGGTCCTCAAGACACAGGAGGCCGCTATCCAGGCGGTCGCGGCGGGGCCTGACGACACGATCTACGCGGCCTCGGCGCCGGGCGGCGCGATCTACCGCTTATCAACAGGCCAAGAAGCAAAGCAGATCTGCCGGCTCGATGTCCAGAACGTATGGGCCCTCGCAGTTGCCCCCTCCGGCGAGATCTGGGTCGCCACGGGCCCGCAGGGCAAGCTCTATCGCATCTCGCCCGACGGCGTCGCCACGCTCGCCTTCACCGCGGCCGACCGCCACATCACTTGCTTGGCGCGGGGCGCTGAGGGCACGGTCTACGCGGGCACGTCGCCGCTGGGGAAGGTGTACGCGCTGTCGCCGGAGGGTGGAGCTCGGTCTGTGTACGAGGTGGACAAGGCTGCGATCCAGAGCCTCGCGGTGGACGCGGCCGGCAACGTCTTCCTTGGCCTGTCGCCCGAGGCCCGCGTGCTCAAGCTGACGCGCGACGGTGGCGCCCGCGAAGTTCTGAAGCTCAAGGGGAAGCATGTCCTCGCCCTGCTGGCGAAGGCCGACGGTGTGGTGTATGCCGCCACCGGCCCCGAGGCCAAGGTCACGGCCATCTACCCGGATGAGAGCACCGCGCTGATCTATGACGGCAAGACCGCGTTCATCGCCGCGCTTGCCAGTGACTCGGCGGGCAACATCCTGCTGACCGCGGCCGACTCGGGCCGCGTGGTCAAGCTCGATTCGGCGACGTCTCGCACCGCCAGCTATTCGTCCAACCCGAAGGATGCCGGGGCGACGGCGAAGTGGGGCGCGGTGCGGGCCCGCGGCGACCTCCCAACAGGCTCCGACCTCCGCATCTGGACGCGCACCGGGGAGACCGCATATCCGGATGCAACGTGGAGCCCGTGGGCGCAGACCCGCTTGCCGGCCGGCGGGCAGGCCGGCGACTCGGTCGTGAGCCCGCCGGGCCGGTTCCTCCAGTGCCGGCTCGACCTGAGCGGAAGCGGCGCGGCCGCGCCGCGGATCGAAGCGGTCGAATTCGTTTATCTGCCGGTCAACCGCGGTCCGTCGGTCCGGCTCACGTCGCCCAGGGACGCCGAGATATGGTCGGGCCCGCAGACGATAAGGTGGTCGGGCTCTGACCCCGACCAGGACCGGCTCGCCTACGAGGTCTACTGGTCCTCGGATCGCGGGCAGACCTGGACCAGGATCGAGACACCCACGGGCGCGGCGGAAGAAGAGGAGACGGGGAAGGGGACCGGGGAGAAGGACAAGCCGGAAGTCAGGACAAGCGATGAGAAAGGGGAGGAGCCCGCGGCGGGAACGAAGCCCGCGGCCTCCGGCAAGGTAAGTAAGCAGGAGCTTGATATTCTAGGAAACGGACTCCGACTGGGCGCGCCGGAAGAGGACCAAGACACCGCGGCTCTGATTGAGGAGCTGATGGCCGCCGAGGCACCACCCGAGGTGCAGGGTGAGGAAGAGGAGGCAGGGGAGGAGCCGCGCGAGAGGGTCAGCGCCCCGCCCTCGCGCGCCACATCGGCGAAATGGGATACCTCCAAGGTGGCCGATGGCCTCTACCTGATCAAGGTGATCGCCAGCGATGAGCGCGCCAACCCTGGGGACCCTCGCAAGGCGGAGGTCATTTCCCCGTCTGTCCTGATAGACAACACGCCGCCGGAGCTGATACTGGACCGCAACCGCAAAGAGGACGAGGCGCCGCCCGCTGCCGTCTCGGCCTTCGACCGCGCCTCTTATGTCACCAGCGCCGAGTTCAAGGTGGATGAGGGTGAATGGCTGGCGGCGCTTCCGGCCGACGGCATCTTCGACGGCCAGTATGAGGTGATCGCGGTGGACCTTGCTCGTCTCCCCCAGGGATCACACGCGCTTGCGCTGCGGGTGCGGGACGCGGCCGGGAACGTCGCCGAGAAGACGCTGCAGTACAAGCGCTAGCCCGCGCTCTTCGGTCTCCCAGACAAAGGCGAACGCTCCGCCTTCCCCATGGCGGAGCGTCCCCAGTGGCATCCCGCGCCTTCAGCACTGCACAGCGGTCTTACCCGCGGCGAGATTGCCTCAACCGCGGCCAAACAAGTTTCTAGCGCATATTCATGAACATCTTGAAATCGGCTGGATTGCTGGCAACGGCCATCGCCATCTGCGGCACCACCTTGCCCTGCTGGACCAGGGACTTGAGCGCCTGATCGAGGGCCTGCATCCCTTCGGCCGCGCCTGATTGGAGCACCGACGGCATCTGGTGTGTCTTGCCCTCACGGATGAGGTTTCGGATGGCGGAGTTGGCCACGAGTATCTCCTGTGCGCAGATGCGGCCTTTGCCATCGGCCAGCGGCAGCAGCGTCTGGCACAGGATCCCTTCGAGCACGGTGGAGAGCTGCACCCGGATCTGCTCCTGCTGGTGCGGCGGAAAGACGTCAACGATTCGGTCAACCGTCTGCGCGGCGCTGGTCGTGTGAAGGGTGGCCAGCACCAGGTGTCCCGTCTCGGCCGCGGTGATGGCGGCGCTGATGGTCTCGAGGTCGCGCATCTCTCCGATCAGGATCACGTCCGGGTCCTGGCGCAGCACGTGCCTCAGCGCCGCCGAGAAGGACTTCGTGTCACTGCCGACTTCGCGCTGGATGATGATGCTCTTCTCGTTGCGGTGTAGGAACTCGATCGGGTCTTCGATCGTGACAATGTGGCGACGGCGCGTCACGTTGATCTCGCGGATCATCGCCGCCAGCGTCGTGGACTTGCCGGACCCCGTCGGCCCGGTCACCAGGACGAGGCCGCGCGGCCGCACCGCCATCTTCTTCACAATGTCGGGCATTCCCAGCCCGTCCAAGGAGGGCGGGTCAACCGGCACCGCCCGGAAGACCGCCCCGATGGTGCCCCTCTGCCGGTGGACGTTCACGCGGAAGCGGGAGAGCCCGCGCACGCTGTAGGCGAAGTCCAGCTCCCAGCTGTTCTCGAACTCGCTGATCTGCTCGTCGGTCAGGATCGCATAGATGAGCTCATTCATCCTCGTGGGCGTCATGCGCTCGGCGTTGATGGCCGAGAGATCGCCGTCAACCCGCAGCATCGGGGGGACCCCTACGCTCAGGTGAAGGTCGGAGGCACGGCTCTCGTTCATTATTCGAAGGAGGTCGTCAACGTGCAGCACCTCCTCCGGGCGGGCCTCGTGCTTTTCCCTCTTATCATCCTTATGCGCGGTTGGCTGACGCTGTGCTCGCGTGAGATGCCCGTAGAGCCGGTCAATCGCGCTCCGAACGTCGCGCTCCGTGGCGAGCAGTGGTTCCAGCCTCATGCCGGTGCGCGCCTGGATCAGGTCGAATGCCAGGCTATCGAGCGGGTTGACCATTGCCAGGTGAAGAGTGTTATCCAGGACCGACACGGGCACGACGCCGAAGCGCCTTGCCATGGACTCCGGCAGCAGCTGCATCGCGCCGACGTTGTAGGAGACCTTCGAGAGCTCCACCGTCTTGAGCTTCAGGTGGTTGGCAAGGGTCGCGACTATCTCCTCGGGCCCAACGGCTCCAAGCTCGACGAGCACGCTGCCAAGCCATCGCCCTTGCGTCTGCTGGATCGCCTTCCCGCGCTCCAGCATGTGCCGGTCTACCGCGCCGGACGAGAGGAGTATCTCCGCCAACTGGTCGCTGTCGCTTTTCCCTTCGGGCTCTGCTGCTTTCATAGTGAGGCCAGTCTCAGGTAGGGACATATCGGTTCACCTTGCCGTGATCGGTCTACGTGTGATGTGTGGCGGCTAGCGCGCGCCGCCCGCGTTCGGCACCATGCTGTTCTTGTGTCGCGCTGCCGCCGCGGAGAGCTGGCCCTGCGCGGTCTCGCGCGGTGCTTCTGCATCGTCTCCACGCACGACCGCGCACAACGCGCCCACCGAAACGGGATCGTAGAGCTTGCCCGAATACTGCCGGAAATGCGCCAACACCTCCTGATCGCTCATGGCCGGCTGATAGGGGCGGTCGGTCCTCATGGCATCATAGCTGTCGGCCACCGACAGCAGCCGCGCGAGCAGAGGGATCCGCTCCTCTGCGAGCCCATCCGGATAGCCCCGCCCATCCCACGATTCATGATGGTTGCGGACCATCGCGAGGGCCTCGCGGCCTGGCCTGAGGGGCCGCAAGATGCGCTCGCCGATCTCGCAGTGCTCCCGGCAGGCGGTCCTCTCGTCCTCCGAGAGGGGGTCGGGCTTCAGCAGGATCTTGTCCCTGATTCCGATCTTTCCCACGTCGTGGAGGGGGCCGAACACCTCGATGTCGCGAACCATCGAATCGGCAAGCCCGAGGTACTCCGCCATCCTCACGGCCAGCCCCGCGACCCGCTCGCCATGTGAGGCGGTGTAGTTGTCCCTCGCGTGCAGGGAGTTCACGAGGGACCGCACGGTGGCGAGGTAGCTCTCCTTGAGCTCGGCATGAAGCTGTGCGCTCTCGATGGCCTTGGCGGCCATATTGGCCAGCGTCGTCAGTAATCTGAGGTCGTCGCTGGAGAAGACTCCGTCCTTCTCGCCGCGCCGAGCGCCGAGCACCCCCATGAGGTCGTTGCTCAGGCGCAGCGGGGCCCGCATCTCACGGTGCCACTCATCCCAGGGCTCCAACTCCCAGTCGGCGTCTTGGGACCGGGGCGGCCGGAAGTGAGCCCTGATCGCGTCGATGTCGAGCGTGCCGTCGGCCGCACCCTCGGGCTGCGAGCACCGCAGGTATACCGGCTTCAGGCTCTCGCCCTCGACCAGCGCCAGGTAGGAGGCCTCAGCCCCGACGGCGTTGACGGCCGCCTCGACCACGGAATGGGA
>Ga0315279_10007273_pt1 | contig 13739 bp, 7 predicted proteins | sample YL17G06_20_MG_FD_203694 | JGI IMG/M metagenome (GOLD analysis project Ga0315279, IMG submission 203694) | Sediment microbial communities from Yellowstone Lake, YNP, Wyoming, USA - YL17G06_20 | ecosystem: Environmental > Aquatic > Freshwater > Lake > Sediment | place: USA: Wyoming | collected... | reverse complement strand
TCGGCGGACTCCCTTTCACCGCCTCAATGATCAACTTCATCGCCGTTCTCATTATCGCTTGCCCGTGCGCACTGGGTTTGGCGACTCCAACCGCAATTATGGTGGGGACCGGCCTCGGGGCCTCACGAGGAATCCTGATCAAAAACGCAGAAAGCCTCGAGCGAGCGCATAAGGTGCAGATGGTCGTGCTGGACAAGACCGGCACCGTCACCACCGGCACGCCGACCGTGACTGACCTTGTTCCGCTAAGTGGAACTGACGAGCGCACGCTGCTTCAACGGGCAGCCTCCGTTGAAAGCCGGTCCGAGCATCCCCTGGCTCAGGCTATTGTCGATGCCGCACGAGGTCGTGGCGTTGCGCTCAGCTCGGTTGAATGGTTCCAGTCCCACACCGGCGTTGGTGTCATGGGCCTCGTTGACGGTGATGCGTTGCTGGCGGGGAACCTGACATTGATGAAGGAGTATTCGATCCCAACCGCCTCTGCCGAGAGCGAAGCTGCGAAGCTTTCAGAGGGAGGCAAGACCACGGTCTACATTGCCATCAATGGGACGCTCTGCGGTATCATCGGCGTTGCCGATCCCATCAAGCCGACATCAAAGCAGGCCGTCGCAGCTTTGAAACGGATGAAAATACGAGTCGTGCTCATCACAGGTGATAACGAGCGGACGGCAAATGCGATCGCCCGGGAGGCTGGCGTGGACAGCGCCATCGCTGGCGTGATGCCTCAGGAGAAAGCAGCCCACGTTCAATCGCTGCAGCAACAGGGAAGAATCGTAGCGATGGTCGGTGACGGCATCAATGACGCCCCGGCTCTCGCCCAGGCCGATGTCGGCATCGCCATGGGCACCGGCACAGATGTCGCGATGGAGACCGCCGATATCACGCTGATGAAAGGCGATCTGAACGGCGTCGTCGACGCAATCAGACTCTCCAGGCGAACGATTTTGGCCATCAAACAGAACCTCTTCTGGGCGTTCATTTACAATGTCATCGGGATCCCTGTCGCCGCTCTCGGCCTGCTCAATCCGATGTTTGCGGCCGCAGCAATGGCGTTCAGCTCGGTGAGCGTTGTGTCGAATTCCCTGCGGCTGCGGACCTATCGATTCAAATGATGATCTCCCTCATTCAAGCACTCCTTCAGACACGAGTTTACCTACCTAACAGATAGTCACCCCGAGCGCAGCATTTAGCTCTAATATTCGCTCGGAGTCTGCGCCCGAGGCGCATGAGCCTCTGGCTCAGAGGGGTGCTCCGCGATTGAGGCCCTGAAACCTCAGATTAGCGCCACATCAGATCTCCCATTCCCCTGTTCTTGATTCAAGGTATAGGTTGCCATATATTTGCAGTGAAAGTCCCCCTGTTCATATCAACGAAAACTGGTAACATGGGTGGAGATAGGTCGCGAGCAGTCGTGCCGCAACACGGTTGGCGGCGGGACAGCTTACTTGTCCCCCACGTGGTTTAGCAGGGCTCCGGTCCGCCAGGCAGCAGCGTCCGTCAAAACGGGAAAAGAATCATCAAGGACAACCAGGGTGAAATCAAGAAAGGATATCAAGAGGGAATACAAAGAACGCAAGAAACCAGCCGGCGTCTTCCAGGTGAAGAACACCGCAAACGGCAAAGTGTTGCTTGGAAGCAGCCTGGACCTTCAAGGACCGCTAAACCGCCACAAGTTCATGCTGACAATCGAACGTCATCAGAACGAAACACTTCAGAAGGAATGGAATGAATACGGTCCAGAAAAGTTCGTCTTCGAAATTCTGGAGCTTGTGAAGGTCAAAGACGATCCGAACTTCAACCTGAGCGATGAGCTGACGCTGCTTGAGCAGATCTGGCTTGAGAAACTTCAACCCTTCGGCGAGCGAGGGTACAACACCGATTCAAACATTCGTCAGGTATAACGCGGGAAAACAACCTCAGCGCAAGCGCCTAACCACTCGCTCCCCGCTGGAAAGCAGCGGGGGCTCCGGTCCGTTGGGCAGCGGCCCAGAGCATCTTGCGTCAGTCACACCGCTTGAGCAGCCGTTCGTACCGTCAGAGCTTTTCCGGTTCATCCGCACTGTCCACGTAACGCTGAATAACCTGCGATTCCCCGAATAGGCGCATTTCGGGGCATGACAAATCCCACCGCGATTCCTTCAGAACAGACACAATCAGAGCTGCTCCGACCGCCACTGCAAGTCGAAACTAATCCTGCCGGAAGTACGTTAGTAAGAGTTAGTGCGCGATTCCTTTGTCCGTCACCAGCCCGTCACGCAATGTGACGGGCACCTTCTGGCGGACCTAGCCCGCAAGACTGCAACAACAGGAGGATCAATGTCGATACGACCAATTAAGCGAATCATTCAGGCTCAACCCACAATCGAAGGCGCGGGAGTGCGATTGCGCCGCGCGTTTGGCTTTGGAAATACGAACGACTTCGATCCGTTTCTCTTGCTCGATGACTTCCGGAACGAAAATCCTGACGACTATCTGGCGGGATTTCCATGGCACCCGCATCGGGGCATCGAAACGATCACCTACGTCCTCGCAGGCACGGTCAATCACGGTGACAGTCTGGGGAACCGCGGCACGCTGGGGTCCGGCGATGTGCAGTGGATGACTGCCGGCAGCGGTATTCTTCATCAAGAAATGCCAAAGGGTGACCAGCAGGGTCGGATGCACGGATTCCAGCTATGGGCGAATCTTCCCTCTTCGCTCAAGATGACCGCTCCTCGCTACCAGGACATCCCTTCCGGCGAGATACCCGAAGTGACCGACGATGACGGGACGAGCGTTCGTGTCGTTTGTGGAGATTTCTGGGGAAAAACCGGTCCAGTGAACGGTATCGCGGCGGACCCGCGGTATCTCGACATCTGGGTGCCGCCGGGTCGACGCAAGACGCTGCGGGTCGAAACCTCCCGGCACGCGTTCGCTTACGTATTCGACGGAGATGGCACGTTTCGCGATGCATCGCCCCCTGGTCCAGTACGGACGGAACAGGTCGGACTCATCGAGGGCATGTCGCAAGACAAAACGGGGAACCGCTCACTTGTGCTTTTTGACAGCGGTGACGAGGTGACTGTACAAGCCGGAGACAACGGAATCAGATTCCTGCTGGTATCAGGTAAGCCGATTGAGGAACCCGTCGCCTGGTATGGCCCGATTGTGATGAATACCGAGGGAGAGCTGCGCCAGGCCTACGCTGAACTGCAGAATGGAACATTCATAAAGCACTAATGTGAAGTCTGCCAGGCGGCATTTGGAAAAAGGTCATTCATGAAACCGAAAAGAGTGTACCTCGGCCTTTGCATCATGGGCACGGTTCTTCCGTACACCCAGCTTATCCCCTTTCTCCGCGAACACGGTTTGGATTTCCGGCTGTTTTTCGAGCAGCTTTTCTCCAATTGGATCGGTGGCTTCTTCGGTATGGACGTTTTCATCTCGTCCGTCGTTCTTTTGGTGCTTGTGTACATTGAGGGACACAGATCCGGGGTGAAGCACCTCTGGGCTCCAGTTGCGGCTAACCTGGTGGTCGGCGTTTCGCTTGGATTGCCGCTGTTCGTCTACATGCGCGAGGCGCGACTCGAGCATCACGCGATAGGGCAGCTGTGAATCTCCGTTCAGCTAATTTTACGCTCAGGCCCGCTGCTGATGCAGACCTCAAGGTGGCAGCACCATTAACTCTAGAGAGATCGCAATGACCAAAGGGCAAATGGAAGCGTTTAGTGATGGTGTTATCGCCATCATCATTACGATCATGGTTCTCGAGCTGAAAGTACCACATGGAGCCGATGTGGCAGCTTTGTTTCCCTTTATGCCCGTTTTCCTGAGCTATGCCCTCAGCTTTGTTTTTCTCGGAATCTACTGGAGCAACCATCATCATCTGCTCCAGGCGATCAAGCACGTCGATGGTCGCGTGCTCTGGGCAAATCTCCATCTTCTGTTCTGGTTGTCACTGACTCCCTTCGTCACTGCCTGGATGGGAGAGAACCAATTTGCCGCCGGGCCCGTTGCGCTCTACGGTGTCGTACTTCCGTTTGCTGCTGTGGCCTACTATATCCTCGTACAAGCACTCATTGCTGTCCATGGCAAGGATTCGGTTATATCGTCTGCAGTTGGCAGAGATTTCAAAGGAAAGGTCTCAGTGCTTATCTATGCTGCAGCAATCCTGCTTTGTTTCGTGAGCCCATGGATCTCTTGTGCGCTGTATGTCTTGGTCGCGATCATGTGGCTCGTTCCTGACCGTCGCATAGAGAAGACCCTTATCCAATGACAGTGGCCAACCGCCGAAGGCTTCAATATGTTGACTGGGGAGCCTCCCATACGTTCGCTGGTTGCAAACCATGTGTACCTAAAGACTGAATCGACAAGGGGAATTGCTTGACAACAAAACGACGCTTCGGCAGCAGCACCCTGGCTGCCATCAGGGATAACAAGATTCTGGGTATACGCGCCGGCACTCAACCACACCGTATCATCGGGATCTGGGCAGTGGTCGTTGAACGCCGTGTATTTGTCCGGTCGTGGAGCCTGAAGCCGCGAAGCTGGTACCGGACGTTTCTTAAGGATCCCAGAGGTGTTATTCAGGTCGGCAGTCGCAAAATCTCAGTGCGAACCGTGCGGACAAGAAGCGAGCGCTTGAAGCACTCTATTGACCGCGCCTACTTGAAAAAATACAATACTCCCGGTTCCATCAAGTTCGCCAAAGACCTTGGACGAGCAAAGTCCAGGGCTACGACCACGGAGCTGGTGCCACTCTAATCGACATTGACGCGAAGAGCGACGAAGCCTGCCCATTGATCATATCGGTTCATTCGGGCGGCACCCTGCAGTAGACATCCCACTAGTTTTTTCCCTTATTTTTGTGGAATTTCAGCGAATTTTTTGGCAATTTTATCAGTCTTTCAGACTTTTTTCTCCTTATTGCATCAAGTGACAGATGGAAGAACCGAGTGAATAACGATAGCGACCGATCTCTTCCGGAACGCCTCCAACGTTTAGCCTACAATCTTTGGTGGACCTGGAATCCTCAGGCTCAAGAGATCTTCCGTGAGCTCTCCCCCCTTGTGTGGGAGCGATCCTCTCACAGCGCCATCGAGGTCCTGAGAGAGATTTCAATTCAGGAGCTCGCCGCCCGTCTTTGCGATCCCGACTTCAGACGAAAGGTTCTCTCCGTTATCGAGGAGCTCGAATCCTACTTGCACGAGGAGAACACGTGGGCAGCTGCACTCTTCCCGCAGTTCAGAGATCCTGTTGCGTACTTCAGTGCAGAGTTCGGCCTCCACGAGTCGATACCGATCTATTCGGGCGGACTGGGCGTTCTCTCGGGCGATCACACGAAGTCCGCGAGCGATCTCGGCATTCCCTTCATCGGCATCAGCCTCTTCTACCGGCACGGATACTTCCAGCAGCGCATTGGACCGGATGGATGGCAGCAGGAGTCCTATCCGATCTACCATCCCGAGAACTTGCCGCTCGAGCTTGTCAGAACCGAGGAAGGTAAACCACTGCTGAATTCCGTCGAGATCGGGCACAGCACGGTTTATTTTCAGGCGTGGCGCGTTCGCGTCGGCCGAGCAACGATCTACCTGCTCGATACAAACCTGCCCGAGAACGACCAGCACTATCAGGGACTCACAGCCCATGTGTACGGCGGCGACATCGACACGAGGATTGGACAGGAGATTGTGCTCGGCGTCGGTGGGGTTCGCCTGCTCCGTTCGCTGGAAGTCGAGCCTTCCGTTTTCCACATGAATGAGGGACATTCAGCATTACTCACACTTGAACTCTTGCGCGAGGAACTGCAATCCGGGAAGACTCTGCCCGAAGCGGAGAAGTCCGTCATCGAGCGGTGCATCTTCACGACCCACACGCCGGTGCCTGCGGGACACGATCGCTTCAGCGCGGCGCTCCTGCATCATGCCCTGGGGCCATTCTGGTCGAAGACCGGGCTCACCCCCGATCAACTCACGAACTACGGACGGATCAATCCTCAGGAGCAAAACGAGCTCTTCACGATGACCGTGTTGGCGCTCAAAATGTCCCGCGGTGCAAATGGAGTAAGCGAACTCCACGGACAGGTGAGCCGGGAAATGTGGAAAGACCTCTTCCCGACGAACGGTCCTGATGAGATGCGCATCGGGCATATCACCAACGGCGTGCATACCCCAAGCTGGGCAACATTGAAGGCGCATGATTTCTGGAATAAGCGGCTGGGTGTGGACTGGACATTGAAGCTTCTTGATGTCAAGTTCTGGAGCAAGATCGAGGAGGACAGCCTCGCCAGCGACGAGGAGCTGTGGGCCTTGCGGTATGTCTTGCGCAGGGATTTGGTGGAGTTCGTTCGCCGCCGGCTCCGCGAACACTATGCGCGCTTGGACGGCGATGCAGCGGACTTCGCTGACCATGCCCTCTCTCCCGACGCTCTGACGATCTGCTTCGCCAGAAGGTTCGCGACCTATAAGCGCGCGCCACTGATATTCCGGGAGCTCGATCGTCTCATCCCTATCGTGACCGATCGAGAGCGGCCTGTGCAGTTTGTCTTTGCCGGGAAAGCACATCCACGTGACAATGAGGGAAAAAGGTTCATCCAACGCATACACGAGATCACACGCCATCCGCAGTTCATCGGGAGAGTCATTCTTCTCGAAAACTACGACATGAATGTTGCGCGCCACCTCATTGCCGGGGCCGACGTATGGCTGAATACCCCACGCCGACCACTGGAGGCCAGCGGAACCAGCGGCCAAAAGGTCATCATTCACGGGGGGTTGAATCTGAGCATTATGGACGGGTGGTGGCGCGAAGCATTCAACAACTCGAACGGCTGGACCATTGGAGAAGACAAGTCTGAGCTAGACCTGGAAGCTCAGGACGAGACGGACTTTGAACATCTGTTCCTCACCTTGACCGAAAAGGTCATTCCCGAATTCTACACACGAAACGCTCGCGGGATACCGGAGCAGTGGATCAAGCGTATCCGGAACGCCATGCGCTCGCTCATCCCGGTGTATAACACGGAGCGGATGGTGGCAGAATATGTCAAAAAGTACTATATCAAGAAGTAGGCCTGCTACCGCCTACCGCATCGCCCATTGCCTTGAGCCTGCCAACTCCTGACACGGAGAGCACGGTGGCTCGGATTTTCCCTGCTGTATTGACATTCCGCAAACCCTTGAATATCTTGGATTGGTTTGCGCCGAAGGGTGTACATGCTGCACGCACTGAGAGGTGCACTCGTGCGTGCGATACCGAATCAGTAAAGATGATGTATCACCCTGTCAGTCCCACCTCATCCATTGCTTAACCTTTAGGACCGCGACTCGCTGGAAATGGCTTCGAACGAAGACATCGGCACTCGGAAACTCGCCGCGATCATGTTCACGGACATTCGTGATTTCTCCAAGAAGATGGGGGAGAACGAAGTCGCTGCTATGGATCTCCTGAAGGTCCATGATGCCATGATTCGGGACGCCGTGGCCAAATACAGCGGCACGATAATCAAGTCCCTTGGCGACTCGTTTATGGTGGATTTCACCAGCGCTGTGAACGCGGTGAAATGCGCCATCGAGGCCCAGGAGCGATTCTGGCAGTACAATCAAGATAAATCCGCTTTCGAGAAGCTCGAGATTCGAGTCGGCATCCACCTGGGGGATGTCATCACCGTCGGCAACGACATCTACGGCGACGGCGTGAACATCGCCGCTCGCATCGAGGCCATCGCTGAGCCGACGCGCATTTGTGTTTCCGCCGACATTTACAACCAGATCAAGAACAAGCTTCCTGTTCGCGCCTTCGCCTTTGGATCGATCGAGCTGAAGAACATCGCCGAGCCGGTTGAGGTGTTCGAGCTTCTCCTCGATTCCATCCCCGAACTCTCCACCCCGTCCCAATCAGCACGGCAAGCGCCTGCCCGGAGAAAGGCTGAAACCATCTCGAGGCGGGAAGAGGAGGAAGCCAAACGGGTTGAAGTAACGAAAAAGAAGGTGGATGAAGAGAAACAGCGAGAGAAGAAGGAAAAGCAGGAGCGAGCGCGCGTGCACTTCGTGAGGGCAGAGGAATTTTTCCGTTCTGGTGACTTCGCAAAAGCCGAAGAAGAGATTAAAGAGATTTACACGATTGTCGACGTTCACTATGATGCACAGATGCTGTTGCTGCGGGTAGAAGAGGAGCGAACCCGAAAGGATGAGGAGGACCGCCGCCGGCGCGTCATCGAGGAGAAGAAACGAAAGGAAGAGGAGCGGAAACAACGGATTCAAGACTGCCTGCAACGTGCGATCCGGCACGTTGAACAGGATCAGTTCGCCGAGGCCCTCGCCGCCGTTCAGGATGTGTACCGAATCGACCCCAACAACGAGGACGCCAAGCAACTCGAAGAGCAGATTCGGCAAGCAGAACAGGCAAAGGCCGAGCTCGAGCGGCTCCAAATCGTTGAAGAACAGGAGAAGGCCCTTCAGGAGCAGCAGCTGAACGAGCAGCAGGAGGCCCAGGAGGCCTTGGCAAGAGCCAAAGCGGTCATTGCCGAAGCGCAAATTGGCGGCGAAGAAAAACCGATATCAAAACGAATTCTGTACGGCGCAATTGCCGGGGGGGTTGTCGTCCTCGTCGTGGCAACTCTCCTCATTCTCCACCTCCTCAGCAAACCGGCCTCCATAGCTGTCCTTACGTTCACGAGCTCTTCTTCACAGAGCTCCTACGTAGGGGAAGCGCTTTCTGCTCTTGTGGCTGAAGAGATCGCTCGAGATGAACAACTCATCGTCATTTCTCCATCCAGCGCCAGAACAATTGATGCGCGAGGAACGGACCTCGGGGAGGTTGCCCGCACCTTCGGGGTGAGATATGCCCTTGTGGGATCAGTTGAGGCTGATACACAGAGGGTCGCGCTGACTGCCCGATTCATCGAAATCGAAACTCAGAAGCCTTTGTGGGAGTCCGCAGCCACGGGTGACCTGATCGGCCTGAGCGATCTTGCGGGAAAGGTGAGCGCGGAAATCCACACTGCGCTTGAGATTGAAGCACCGCCGGAACGCCTGCAGCGCTCAACCCCAAATGCCAAAGCGTATGACCATTATCTCCGTGGGCGACAGCTCGTTCACCAACTCTCACTGGCCTCGATTGAGCAAGGACTGTCAGAGTTGCAGCAGGCCCTTCAGCTCGACTCAACCTTCGGGCTTGCGTACGCTACGATTGCGGAAGGCAATCTGCAGCTCTTCAAGCGAGGAGGGGAACGTGATCGGGCTCGACTCAACCAGGCACTTCGAGCGGGCAGGCTGGCAGTCTCATTGAACCCGGAAATTGCCTCCGCGTATCAGGTCCTGAGTGAAGTATATCGGTACACCCAGCAGCTTGATAACGCCTGGCAAGCAGTCAACAAGAGCCTGTCGCTTCAACCCGGGAGCGCTCAATGCTATCGGCAGCTGGCGCTGCTTTCGTTGGTTGACGGCAATCGAGAGACGGCGACGGAGTACACCAACCAAGCTCTGAGGATTGATCCCAAGCACTATGAATCACACTTCGTGCAAGGCCTTCTCCACCTTTACAATCAGGAATACGAAGCCGCATCGCAGTCGTTCGAAAGCGCAACAAGCCTGGGAGCGGAAGATTCACTGCTGACGGTCGATTACAAGCTCAAGGCTTGGACCGGCCTCGATCAGGACAAGAAGATCGTCGGGTATTGCCAGGGACTGCTCGATCGGGCAGATGACCCGACGAAGGTGATTCTGCATTACTGGATTGGACGGGGTTATCAGCTGGGAGGAAAAATCGAATCCATCGGTGGCTTGGATGAGGGAATCGAGCTGGCTGATAAAGTTCATTCTCAAAACCCGAACGATGCCATAACCTTGGCCTATTACGCCCTTCTCGAGGCCCGCCGCGGAAAAAACCCGGAGATGGCCGTCAAAGCGATCGAAGGCGCCGAAAAAATCGCCCCGAACTCCGCCCAGCTCTTGTATTTGCAAGCACGCCTCTACGCGATCCAGAAAGATACAAAGAAGGCGATCGCGAACCTCGCCAAAGCAGTGTCCACTGAATTCAGGTTCTCGGAGATCCTTGACCCCGATTTCCTCTCCATTCGAGGAGACCCTGAATTTGCCGCGACCATCGCGCGCAGGCCCGAGGGTCGGCCAGATTCACAGCGTTGACCTGCCTTACGGATTGAACCAGTAGGTGAGCTTGATCGAAAAGACGTTGTCCGGTCTGTCTCGGAGCAGTGTCCGCACATCCCGCCCGAATTCAAACTGCCCGCTGTTTTCGAAATCCACTTTCTCGTTTGTCCAGACAAAGTAGATCGTCGAACCGGGAGAGTATTCCCAGCGGAAGACTGCGTTTGCTCGGAGAGATTTGTAGTTAAAGTCAGGATTCCAGATGCTGAAGCTGGATGCCGGTCCCGGTCCATCAGGATCAATGGTGTAGAGGTTGTCGACGAGCGAAACCGTTGATGCACCTTCACCGTACCGATTGAAGGAAAAGGTGCTTGGCCGGGCAAGCTCTTTGATCCCGCTGTAGGCTCCAGTGGAGAGAAGCGGTTGGACGTAAAGCTGGAAGCTCAGCTTCGGCGTGAACGTCCAGTTCACACGGAGGGTGGCAGAGAGCTGTTTTTGATCAAGTGTCCCGAAGACGTAGCGGTAACCGTACGTGTGCGTGGCAAGTGCATCTTGCAGGATGGTGACGTACTGAGCAGCGGCGTGATTGCGGAAAAAGTCGGGGCCACCGCTGACGGTGAGTGTGTTGGAGATTTTCCAGTTCAGGCCGAGTCCGAAACTGGAGATCCAGCCACCCGACTCTCCCTTCGAATAACTTGCTGAGAAGGAACCGTACAAGGGTCTCCGGGAATCGCTCCACACCCCGAAATTCCCGAACCAGCTGGGCAGGTACTTCATCAGCGGTCCCCCGCGTGTCCGCTGATCATCATATGTCTCTGCGTTGTACCCGAAACCAAGGTTTGCACCCCAATAGCTCAGCAATTGGCCGTTCAGGAATGCCTGATACGTTTCCCCCGTCTTGTACCCTCCGAAATTGTACTCTCGCACCACCGCGGCCTTAAGGCCTTTCGTCCGGAAGATATCATCAGGCTCCCACCATTCGTATCCGCCATAGATGTGCGCGTTGATATAGTCAGCGTTCGTCATGAACCCAGCGTCGTTTGTCTCAAACTTCGGATGGATGGCGCCAATCGCGGCGTTGAAGATCCAATTCCCAATGACCTTGTCAAGCCATACACGCGATGACCATCCGGCCATTGAGGTCGCGTTCGGATCCACCTCCACGTGACCGGCATCCGGTCGCTGGAAGTAGTGCTGCGGTGAACGCTGGAGAGCGAGGAGGCGATCCGCCGATCCGGAGACATATGACGCGCCGGCCCACCCTGTTATGACCCAAACCTTGTTCTCGTCCAGAAACGTCCAGCCGTCTATGCCCAGAGAGAGTGCACGATTGTTCAGAAGGTTTTTCAATCGGGGATCGCGTAGATCACGCTGGACCATTGTGCCGAGCACGCCGATGGCCTGGCGCGCTTCATTGAATTCCTTCAATGTCCGCACGATCCCGTAAAACGTCAGAGGCTCAATCTCATCCCTGAATTCTACACCTGCAGAATCCACCCGCCCATATTCCCGGTCTGTGACAGCACTGAGAGCTGCGAACGACCACGTATCCGTAATCTTCCCACTCACCTTCGCCGCACCGAGAATGGTCGTGCGGTCCGGGATTTCCCTGAAGCCCGGATGTGTCACGGATCCTTGAGGTGCCCGGCCGATCCGGCGGCTATAGAAGAAGCTGGGATCGCGCCAATTGAAGTCCTGCAGGGTCGAAGCGCCGCCTCGACCGAATCGTAGGATGTTCGATCCTTCGATGAAGAAGGGGCGCTTCTCTTGATAGCGAATTTCGTACGCCGTCAGATTGACAACGGCGGGATCAACTTCGACCTGAGCGAAGTCGGGATTGAGTGACGCATCAAGCGTCACGTCGCCGGCGAGACCAATCTTTGCATCAGCGCCGATGTTTACAGGATAGTCTCGTCGGAGTTTGAACGGATCACTCCTTCCCTCATTGAACGGATCGATGGGCGGAGGCTCGATGAATTTTCCGGTTGTGGTAATGTACGGAAGAAGCTCAACACGGGCGGGGGGCTCGATACCTTCGATGCCACGGATCTCAATCCAACGCGAAACCCGTACTCCACCAGGGTCTGTCCGTGGATGCAAAACAAGGTAGGAATCCTCGTTTCTTCTTTTGATCCTGCGGTAGATTTCAACTCCCCAGACGTAGTGATCCCGCTTCGGAAAACGGAGTTGCGAGTACGGTATGCGAAACTCGGCGCTCCATCCTTCGCTATCGATCTGCGTGCCAACGTCCCAGACACCGTCCCAGTCCGAGTCAGTCTGAGTGTCGTTGGAGAATGTCCCGTCGGTTATCGCCCCTGCGGGATTGACAATAAAGTAGTGTGCTGTCCGTTTGTCGCGCGCAGCATCAATGCCCACGCCGACTTCATCAGATTCCGAATCCTGGTCCCTCCGCGAGACCCTTCCGATGATCGAGTCCGGATGAGCATCAAAGAGCCGCACGGCAACATAGAGAGCATCGCTGTCGTACGCAATCCACGCTGCGGTGCGCTGCGATGACTTGGCACCCTCATCCGGCTCACGCTGGACAAACCCCTCCTCACCCTTTCGCTGCCAGATATCCTCCATCAGGCGGCCGTCGACGCGAATCGGCTCAGTTGCTCGGACGGCGATGATCACACGACTGGGATTTGGCTGCTGTTGGCACAACGCGTGGCTGTGAACCGCAGCGCAGAGTAAGGCAATGGTGGTGGTGCGCAGGTAAACCATAGGCGCCAGGAGCGGAAGCTTCCTCCTCGGACTGCAATATTCGCAGGAATATTACGAATACGTTGGCGAAAAGCAAGGAGAATGTGGCACCCAGTCATTGCCCCGGCGCAACTGTTTCCGAGAATTGCATCTGGGAAGTACTGGATTGAGACACTCGCTGTAGGGAGGGCTTCAGCGATGGCACTGCAGATATCACAGGGCGGAAAGAATCTCCGGAATGATCTCGTACTTCCTGAAGGGAGGCATGAGATACGCACCGGACACCATTGTTTTCGCTTCTTTGAGAAACCGCGTGGCGAGCCTCACACCTTCGACGGATGCTGAATCACCGGCAGTGCGGAGCTTTTCGCGGATGGAATCAGGAATGGACATACCGGGGATCTCATTGTGGAGGAACTCAGCATGCTTGTAGCTCCGCAGCGGAAGGATGCCTAACATCACGGGCATGCGCCATTGCTCAACTCGGCGGATAAATTGCTCGAGCGTCCGAAGTTCGTAGATCGGTTGCGTGAAGATGATATCCGCACCGACTTCAATTTTCATCGCCAATCGTTTGATCTCAATATTCATATCCTCGGCTCGCGGATTTGCAGCGCAAGCGATCAAGAACGATGTCCTCTGCTCGATGGGATTGCCCATGAGATCACGCCCTTCGTTCATCGATCGTACGGTGCGAATCAATCCAATCGAGTCGATGTCAAAGACTGCTGTAGCGTGCGGATAGTCGCCGACGCTCGTGGGATCGCCGGTGATGCACAGGATGTTGCGGAGGCCAAACGCGTGCGCGCCCAGCAGCTCCGACTGAAGTCCGATCAGGTTGCGATCACGAGCAGTCAGATGCGTCATCGCCTCGATGCCGACCTGTTGCTGAATGAGAAACGAGATCGCAATCGAGCTCATCCGCAGCCGTGCTCGCGCACCATCCGT
>Ga0315279_10007271_pt1 | contig 13740 bp, 13 predicted proteins | sample YL17G06_20_MG_FD_203694 | JGI IMG/M metagenome (GOLD analysis project Ga0315279, IMG submission 203694) | Sediment microbial communities from Yellowstone Lake, YNP, Wyoming, USA - YL17G06_20 | ecosystem: Environmental > Aquatic > Freshwater > Lake > Sediment | place: USA: Wyoming | collected... | reverse complement strand
TCGGCTGCTTCCAGGCTCTGCAGTCGCCTCCATAACGGTATTACCTCGGGTATGGCATCCACGAAGGCGATTTCTCTGGGCAGTTTGTAGTCGGCCATGCGACCCTGGCAGTACTGTCGTATCTCCTGTTCGGTGGTCTTTTCTCCCGGCTTCAATCGTACCAAGGCTTTGACCGTCTCGCCCCGCACGATGTCGGTTACCCCCATTACCCTGGCCTCGGCTATCTTGGGATGGGCTGCCAGGACTTCTTCGATATCACCGGGGAAGATATTCTGACCTTTCAGGATAAGCATTCTTCTTTTACGGCCGGTAATGAAAAGGAAACCGTCTTCGTCAATCCGGCCGATATCGCCGGTGTGGAGCCAGCCGTTTTTCATAATTCTGGCTGTAGCCTGTGGTTTATTGTAAAAGCCGGCCATGACTGGCCCCCGGACAACTATCTCTCCTTCCTGTCCGGGAAGAAGCTTATTATCGTATTCGTCGAAAATTTTCATCTCCCAGCAGGGCATGGGCTTTCCGGACGAGCCGATTTTGCCCGTGCCATCGATGGGCATGACGGTGATGTGACATACGGACTCTGTCTGCCCGTAGATATCGATGATGTTAAAGCCGTAGTGCTGTCTAAACTGATTTATGACCACAGGCTCCAGGGGGGCGCCACCGCTGACGCAAAGTCGTAGCGAGCTTAAATCGTGTTTGATACCCTCCCTGCGGGCGACATTTATCATCAGGGAGTAAATATAAGGGACGCCCATGTAAATCGTGCCCCTTTCCCGTTCCACGGCTTCCATGAAGCTATGGATAGACCGCCCGGAGCCCGGCACCGCCACCACGGTATTGCTTTTATATATCGAAGCCAGCAATATGGCCGTTAGCCCGAACTGGTGGTACATGGGCAGGGCAAACTGCATCACCACGTCTTTTTCGGTCTGCTGGAATACCCCGGCGGAGTTGATAGTCTCGATATAGACGCTCCGGTGTGACAGGGTGACGCCGTGCGGTTTCAGGGTAGGCCCGCCGGTATAGGATATGATGGCGATATCTTCCGGGGCAATAGCCACGTTTACGCCTGACGACGGGTTATTGGCTATGATTTTCTGGTAGCTGTTAAACTGCTCATCGTATTCGGTATTGACCGTAATGATATGCTTTATAGAGTCGAATCTAGGCAGGGCTGGCAGCAGCGATTCCAGGGGTGGGTTCTCGATAAACAGCACTTTAGGACGGCAATCGTTGAAGAGACTGACCAGTTCATCCGCGACATAGCGGGAGTCGAGCGGCACGGCGATACCGCCGGCCTTGATTATCCCGAAGAAGACGGAGACAAACTCGGGGTTGCTGGACTGCATCATAGCCACGCGGTCGCACTTTTTTACCCCCATTTTTATGAGGGCATGGGCGACCCTGTTGGAGTCATCTTCAAGTTGGGCAAACGAAACATGGCGCTCGCCCATGATAATGGCCGTTTTATTAGCAAAGCGCGCTGCGGTATTCTCCAGTATCGATTTCAGGTCCATCGGCAGTCTATTTACCTTTCCTCACAAATTGTCAGTTTTCGAGCACCACCCGGGCATCTACGGCTACGGCGTCCTCAGGACTGGCAATTACGGGATTGAGGTCGAGTTCTTTGACCATCGGGTATTTCACGGCAAAGTCGGAGACCGCCAGCAGCATGTCTTCCAGTTCGGATAAATCGGCCGGCGACTGGTCGCGGTATCCCGTAAGCATCCGGTAGCCCTTTATCTCCTTTATCATCTCGCCGGCATCTCTTCGGGTGACGGGCGTTACCCGCAGGGAAACATCTTGAAGCACTTCTACCCAGATGCCGCCGAGACCGAACATGAGCACCGGGCCGAACTGGGCGTCCCTGTTTATGCCGATAATTACCTCAATGCCTGGAAGTGCCATCTTCTGTACGGATATGCCGTGGACTATAGCCTGAGGATATTTTTGCCGGACATTTCTCAGGATATCGTCGTAAGCCTGTTCGACCTGCTCCGGGGTTTCCAGCCCCAGCTTGACACCGCCGGCATCGCTCTTGTGAACGATATCGGGCGAGGCTATTTTCAGGGCTGCAGGGAAGCCGAGTTGCCTGCTCATAACGACTGCCTCCGAACGTGATGCGGCCAGCTTGGTAGGGACGACGTTTATTCCCGCCTGACCGAGCATTTCCTTGGACTCTATCTCGGTCAGGACGACTCTTCTTTCATTTCTGGCTTGCTCTATTATCGGGTGCATGGTCGGTAAAAAAATATTTATATGGCAGACGACTATCCAGAATAAGTCCAGTATAACAGACCTTAATCTGGTTTGAAAAGGGTGGCGTAAATTCTGGAAAATATATTCGCAATGATATTAATTATCATGTATAATCAATCCGAAATATTTGCTTTCTCGTTAAAGATAATTACATGGAAACAAGCCTGTTTTTAATCGCCCCAATCATACTGATAGCCCTGATTTTTGATTTCACCAACGGTATGCACGATGCGGCCAATTCCATTTCTACTGTCGTCTCCACCAGGGTTTTAACGCCCCGAATAGCTGTAGTCTGGGCAGCCTTTTTCAACTTCGTGGCTTTTCTTATTTTCGGTACGGGGGTCGCCAATACAATCGGCAAGGGAATGATTGATATTACCATCGTGACTTCTACGGTCATTCTGGCGGGTCTTATCGGCGCTATAGCCTGGAATGTCATCACATGGTATTTCGGGCTGCCGAGCAGTTCCTCTCATGCGTTAATCGGCGGATATGCTGGTGCCGCCATAGCCAAAGCCGGGTTCGGTGTGATTATTACGGCCGGCTGGTACAAAACACTTATTTTTATTGTCCTGGCGCCTTTAATTGGCCTGGTTCTGGGTTTTTTACTAAAGGTTGCTGCCTCGTGGGTTGTACGTAAGAAAAGTCCGGCAGGCATAAATAAATGGTCGCGGGTTTTTCAGATTTTTTCAGCAGCCGCTTTTAGTCTGGGCCACGGCGGCAATGACGCGCAAAAGACCATGGGTATCATCACGAGCCTTCTCTTTGTCGGGGGTTTAATCAATGAGTTTCACGTGCCTTTATGGGTTGTTCTCAGCGCCCACGCCGCCATTGCTCTGGGTACCCTCACCGGTGGCTGGCGGATTGTGAAAACGATGGGACAAAAAATAACCAAATTAAGGCCGATTGATGGTTTCTGCGCCGAGACAGCCGCCGCCTCCAGTATTTTCTTATCCACGCATCTGGGCATTCCGGTCAGCACTACCCATGTTATCACGGGGGCGATATCGGGGGTGGGTTCTGTGCAAAGACTTTCTGCCGTACGCTGGGGCGTGACTCTGCGTATTGTCTGGGCCTGGATTTTTACGATACCGGCATCCGGTATTATTTCATTACTTATTTTTTACCTTATCAGGCTGGTTTCCTGATTTGTTGGATTATTCACTCAGCAGAGCGGTTATTTCCCTGGCGCTCAGCTGGCGTATCTCTCCCTCTTTCAAATCGCCCAGCTTCAGGTTACCGATGCGGACGCGTTTTAATGCCAGGACGGGATGTCTCAGCCTTTCAAACATGCGGTGTACCTGCCGTTTTTTGCCCTCGTGTATGGTGATGCTGTAGTTAAAGGGTGACAATGTAATCTCTTTAATTACCGCCGTATCGGTCACGCCGTCTTCCAGCCGGATGCCGTGCTCCAGCCTCTGTTTTTCCGCTGCTTTAAGGCTTCCCTTGATATGTACCAGGTACTCCTTCTCATGCTCGAACCTGGGGTGGGTCAAATGGTAGGTCAGGTTGCCGTCGTTAGTAAGTAACATAAGCCCGGTGGTGTCTTTGTCCAACCGACCGACCGGATAGAGCCGGTAATGCTGGTATTTACGGGGCAGGATGTCCAGGACCGTGCGGCGCCCTTTTTCATCCTTCACCGTGGAGACGATACCTTCGGGCTTGTTGAGCATGAGGCAGATTATCTCGTCGGGCACGAGGTTGACCGCCTGGCCGTTGAGCAGGACATGGTCTTTCTCGACATTCACCGGATGGTTGAATGATTCGGCTGTTTCCCCGTTCACTTCGACCTTTCCCTGCTTGATGGCCTCAGCCATGCGGCGCCGTGAGCCGATACCGGCTTCGGTCAATGCTTTCAGGAGAGGTTTTGTGGGCATGTTATCTTATTCCTCAGATTGATTTTAGATAGTGTTGACTTCTAAATTTTACACGGATGGAATTCCGGTTTCACAGGGAACTCTTATCTGGCAGAGGGCACACATGGGATGACCGCCCTCTTCGATTTCTTCATTCAACTCACGGGCCAGTCTCGGCAGGTCGTTATGGGCATAGAACAGGCACTTCTTACCTTCGAACGCTTGAACATTGACGGCTCCCGAAGGGCAGTGCTTGGCACAGCTCTGGCAAGATCCATCCCGGTAGTAAAGGCAGTAAGCATGGTGGTTGTCATATGTTCTGGGGGTGGGTGTTAGTGCCAGGTCGGTTATCACGCTGCCAAGATGGACAGGCACTCCTGCCGGGGTGATAAGGCTGGTGTTCAGACCGAAAGTGCCGAGTCCGGCGGCGTAAGCGATATGCTTTTCCGACCAGTCTGTATAAGGCAGGCCGTCAGGAGATACCATGATGGACATGGGCCGGGTACAAACCGGGGCTATGGCCTGGTATCCTGAAGTTTCCAGCAGAGATACTACATAACTCAAAGTCTCTGACATGAGGCCGAAAGCCCGTCCGTAGGCATGACGCCATCTGGTTGCCGCCATTCTTGATTTCGGGCGGTTGCTTAGGCGGGTGTTTTTAGGAAAAGTGAAGGCGACCGATATCACGCTGAGCGCAGAAGGTTGCTTTTCGCTGGCATTTTTCTTCTGTTTCTTGAGGTGCATTGCCAGGGCTTCCCCGGGGGATAAGTGGAAATTACCAATTATCGATTCTTTTTTAAAGTCCTGGAAGATGGGGTCGTAGCCGTCGGTGATACCGACCAGTGGTTCATTGATAACGGGTTCGTTGTTATAGTCCGGCAAGCGGTTTGTCGGACTGGTGGCAATATGCTCGTTTATTGCTGTCTCGAGAAACAGGGTAGGGTTTGCCTCGAACCTCTGCCGGTCTTTCTTCAAAATCTTCATGAATACCCCGCCTTTTTCGTGTTTGTTAATCGTAAATATCTGAGAATTAAATAATCACATCAACTTTTAACGACTTGGCAGAGCTGCGATTTGCAGGGAATGAATCCGGAAATCGGGTCGAGGGTTCGGTCGTCGACCAGCGAGTTGACATTAGCTTCGCCCGGCCAGTGGTGCGGCATAGAAACGACGCCGCTTAGAATCGTATCGGTAACATTAGCCTTCATCCTGATGCTGCCCCGCGGCGAGCTGATTGTTACCGTATCGCCTGTTTTTATGCCGCGTGGGGTGGCATCGGTGGGATTGATATCCACCAGCGGGTCGGGCATTAGTTTGCGCAGTCGCGGAATATTGCGGAACTGCGAGTGAGTATATGCCATTACCCTGGCCCCCGAGGTCATTACCAGCGGGAAGGACTTCGCCAGGTCGGGCCGGCTGAGCGGACTCTCCGGCGGCTCTTTATAGGTCGGGAGCGGGTCGAGGCCGTGTTCCGCGAGCGCGGCGCAGGCTATTTCCACCTTGCCGGAGGGCGTTTGAAATCCTGCCTTTTCGTAGCGCTTTTCCTGAATTGTTGGACTCGGTAGCTTTATGCCTTCAGAGTGCTGCCGCAGGTCGTTAAACGTAATTTTCATGGGCTCCAGTATATAATTGACGCACTTCCCGAAATCGCCGTTCCAGAATAAATCCCCGAAGCCCAGCCTTTTAGCCAGTCCGGCATAGATATCCCATTCTGTCCGGCATTCGCCCACGGGGTTGATGGCCGGCTCTATCAGCCTGACATAGCCGCCGTAGTCGGTCAGCAGTATATGCCTTTCTAGCCAGGATGCTATGGGCAGTACGATATCGGCAAGCTGCGTGCCGGGAGTCTTAAAATATTCGGACACGGCAATAAAGTCTAGCTTCTTGAGGTCCTCAGCTATCCGGCGTGAATTGGCGAAGAACTGGATATCCAGTCCCGAGGAGAAGAGGGCTTTGATGGGATAAGGCTGGCCGCTCTCAATCTGGTCGGCGATGACGTTAGATTGCATTTCCCGGTAGCGTTTCGTCCATATCGGGAACCGTTTTGACCCCACTCCCGGCGGCATATCGGCGACTCTTTCGTGCAGGGTAATGTCATTCGGTTGGTGATTGGAATGGGCGCCCGACCTATTACCGCCGGCGATGTCAATGTTACCGGTTATCGTAGCCAGTAGAATTACCGCCCGGTGGTTCTGCACGCCGTTGGCGTGATGGGTGGTGCTGTTGCCGCTCAGGTGGAGCTTGGCCGGTTTCTGAGTGGCGTAGAGCAGGGCTGCCTCTCTGATTCTGGCGGCGGGCACCCGGGTTATCTTCTCGACGCGTTCGAGGGGATATTCCTGTGCCAGCTTTTTCAGTCCATCGAAGCCGACCGTCCACTTCTCGACGAATTCTTTGTCGTATAAATTTTCGTTGATGATGATATTCATCATACCCAGCGCCAGGGCGCCATCGGTGCCCGGACGCAACTGCAGGTGGATATCGGCTTTAGCGGCAATAGCGGTACGGCGGGGGTCGACCACGATAAGCTTGACACCTCGCTCTTTGGCCTGCAGGTTTTCCTGCCAGACTACCGGTGAGGAAATGACACCCGCACCCCATATCAGCTTGCATTTAGTTTCCGGTTCTAAAGTGCCGCTTGAGCCGGCCATGTAAGAATAATCGGGGCCGTAGGTCAGGTTAGAGGCTATCCAGGTGCCGGAAAAACAGTTGCTGCTCTCGGTGCAGTAGTTAGGTGAGCCGAAGGCGTGAGTCAGGCGGTGAAAATAGGGGCGTGGCTCCTTGGTGTAGGCAATCCAGAAAACAACCGATTCTGCCCCGTGTTTGTCTTTAATCGACTGCAGATTACCGGCGACGTTGTCCAGCGCTTCGTCCCAGGAAACCCGTTGCCACGTGCCGTTTCCCCGCTTGCCGGTACGCTTTAGAGGGTATTGCAGGCGGTCGGGATGGTAAACGAAGTCCAGCTGTGCCTTCCAGCGCGGGCAGTGGGCTACCCTGGGGTCGGCAATATCAACCTTCACGGCTTTACCGTTCTGGACATGGATTTTCGTCGGGCAGGTCATCGTGCACATGTAGCAGATACCGTCTTTTACTTCCATTGACTTTGCCATCTTGTCTTACGCTCCTCTTTTAATGCTATCAGTTAAGTTGATTTTGTGTTTTTATTCCGGTTTTCCTTTATTATAACAGTCTTTTTACGGAGTATAAAATATAATGATACCTAGATTCGGTTTGCATTTGGTTGGCAGAATATAACCTCACCCCTTTATCCCCTCTCCAGCCAGAATCAATTGTAAGAATCCACAGATATTAGTGGCTGGAAAGGGGAGTTCAGGAGAGAGGGGGCGAAGCCCCCTCTCAAATTCTTTCCCCCCTCTCAAACATGATAAATTGAGTACTAAAGATACACCTGTTTGAGAGGGGGTTCACCCTGAAGGTTCTCCCTGAAGGGACAAAAGGGGGTAAGTATATAAAATCAACCATATACAAAAAGTAACGATACCTGTAGGCATATGGTATAATTTAAGAAATACTGTAGGGAGACTTGAAGGCTGGAAGCAATAGAGATAGCCCGTAGAGCTGTAGAAATCGCCAGCGATAAGCAGGCTAGTAATATCGTGTTGCTGGATATCCGTGATTTATGCAGTTTTACGGACTATTTTGTTATCTGCGCCGGTGAGAGCGCACGGCAGATTAGTACCATCAACGATGAAATCGAGAAAGACTTGAAGAAAGAGGGCGTTAGACCACATCACCATGAGGGAACGCTGGACTCGGGATGGCTCCTGCTCGATTACGGCGACGTTATAGTGCATATTTTCGGCGCTTTAGAACGCAATTACTATAAGCTCGATGAGCTCTGGAATGAAGCTAAAGCGGTGCTCAGGATTCAATAAATTTCGGCCTGACCCGTTTATCCAAAAACCTCTTTTTTCGTAAAAAATAGGGCTATCTCTTTTTCCGCGTTTTCCGGCGAGTCGGAAGCATGTGTGGAGTTCCGCTGGACATCCAGTCCGAAGTCTTTCCGTATCGTTCCCGGTGCGGCCTTGGTCGGGTCGGTGGAGCCCATTAGTTTCCTGATTCTCTCCACGGCCGCCTGGCCCTCGAAAACTGCAGCCACAATCGGGGTGGATATGATATATTCCACCAGGTCTTTGAAAAACGGTTTCTCTCTATGGATGGCATAGTGCCGCTCCGCCAGGGCTTTATCCATGTGCAGCATCTTGAGCGCCAACAGCTTTAGTCCTTCTCCCTGAAGGCGCCCGATGATGGTCCCGGCCAGTCCTCTCTGCATGGCATCGGGCTTGATAAGAACCAGAGACCTTTCCATTATCGACTCCTTATGACGAATATTATGAAGGCTGTCCGCTAACCTGCCTTATCTGTGCGGAAAAGACCGGCTAAATCGGCGATGGTGACCGCCTCCAGCGTGTCCACGATAAGGTCGGCCTTCTTCAAGCTGTTTCTGGGGTGGCTGTTGGTAACCGCGGCGCATTTCATGCCGGCCCGTTTGGCGGCGGCCACTCCGGCGATGGCGTCCTCGATGACGGCGCAATTACCGGCCTGTACCCCGAGTTTTTTCGCCGCCAGCAGGAATATCTGTGGACTGGGCTTGCCCTCCGCTACCTCCGTGCCCCAGGCTATGGTCTGAAAGTAGTCTTCTATGCCCAGTCCCCGGATAATAATTTCGATATTTTCCAGGGGCGCCGAGGAAGCTATAGCCGATTTTATGCCATGCTCTTGGAGCGACTTTATCAGTTCTATCGCTCCGGGCAGAGGCCTGATATTGTCAGCCACGCGGCGGCGGTAATTTGCCTGTTTTTCTCTGGTAATAGCCTCGAAATCCTCTGGTGATATGTTTTCGCCGAGGGCAAATCTGATGATGGTATCGTGTCTCTGTCCGAAAAGGCGCATGAAGTCCTCTTTACTGAAGTTCACGCCCCTTTTCCCGAAAATATCCACCCAGGCCCGGTAATGATAGTCGGCGGTATCGGCGATGACGCCGTCCAGGTCCCAGAGTACCGCTTCAAGGCGGGCGTTAGACATGGTTCCGGTTCTCCCTGACTATATCAACTTCCCCCGCCTTGTTTTCCGCGATAAACTGCTTGGCCGTGCTTTCAGCAATTACGGTGCCGTCTTTCAGGCATGCCTGACCGGCGGTCTCGATGAGTTTTTTCCTTTGCCGGGTTACCCAGGCGGTAATGACCAGCGGCACCTCAACCTTGACCGGCTGTCTGAGCCTGATTTCGATGCTGGCGGTCAGGCAGGTGTTGCCGGTGGCATAGGCGATATTGCTCATCGCTTCGTCCAGCAGGCAGCCCAGGATACCTCCGTGTAAGAGCCCCGGCCATCCCTGGTGGGCTTTATCCGGCGTAAATTCGGTCCGAATTACATCCCCATCTCTGGTGAAATTCAGTTTCAGTCCGATGGGATTATTTTGCCCGCACCCGAAGCAAAATCCCTCGTTCAGGTCGGTATTGAGAGTGACTTTCGGTATGAACGCCATGATTGCGTCTCCAGTCTACTTAAAAGTGTTGCCATCCTGTCCTGCTTATTTTAACGGGTTTACCTTTGGCGTCGAACAGGCTTATTTTACCCGGTTCGCCGTCGGTGATTTCACCGATGGGGGTTACCGGACATTGCATTTCATCTTTAATATTGTTGATAATCCCGACATTCCCTGTAAAAAGCAGCTCGTAGTCCTCCCCCCCTCCCAGCGCCATTTCCATAGCCTTTTCCCCGAAGTTGGCTTTCACCGCGGTATGAATCGGCAGGCGGGCGATACCCACGCGAGCGCTGACCTGGCTGGCTTCGCAGATATGGCGCAGGTCGGAGAGCAGTCCGTCGCTGATATCTATAGCTGTCGTTATCCCGTGCTTTACCAGTAGCTGCCCCTCGACAATGCGCGGTACGGGATGAAGGAAAGCCTCTCTTAAGTATTGGCTATCCTCCGGTTTGAACCTGAGCTTCTTTAGCAGCATCTCCAGTCCGGCTTTAGCGCTGCCCGGATATCCGGTAACGGCTATGGTATCGCCGGGTCTGGCTTGAGAACGACGCAATATATTGTCGTTCGGACTGCTGCCCAGGACGGTGATGGTAATCGCTACCTGCGGCGAACGGCTGATATTGCCGCCCGCGATGGCTACTTTGGATTGCCGGGCCAGTTCAATCATCCCTCGGTAAAGTTCGGCGACATTTTCCACTTCCGTGTCTTCCGGCAGAGCCAGGTTCACCAGGGCATATTCCGGCGCCCCGCCCATGGCGGCGATATCGCTGAGGTTGATAGCTAACGATTTCCAGCCCAACTCTTGCCAGGTAGTCGTCTCCAGAGAAAAGTGGACATCCTGCACCATGGAGTCCACGGTGGCCAGCTGAATTGAGGCGGCGCAGCGCCAGGCGGCGGCATCATCGCCGATGCCGATAATGAGGTCGGGGGCAAGCCGATTAATTTTTGATTCGGCAATCATTTTAGCCAGGAGGTCAATCAGCCCGAACTCTCCCAGCTCCGAGACTTTCATAAGGGAAATTATAGCATATTCGGGGAGAGTATGGCTTTTATGAGATGGCCTTTGCTCTTTCCTCTCCTTTAAACTATAAAAACCAGGTACTTTTAGCTATAATGGGAGTGCCACGATGACCAATCAAACCTCAGACAAGGGTAAATATATCGCTATCGGCCTGCTGGCGGCGATGATTATTGTAAGTGTCGGCGGCTCTGTTTTGCTCGTTCAACATTGGAAATACATAACAGAGCTTGAGCGGCAGGGTTACCTGGGACTTTTTGTAATCTCCATATTCGCCGGCTCGCCGATACCTATACCCACCCCGAGCATGATACTTACCTTTACTCTCGGGAGTATTTTAAATCCGGTACTCGTGGGGCTGGTTTCTGGTGTGGGCAATGGTATCGGGAACGCGCTTATTTTCTGGACCGGTCGTGGCGGGGTCCTGTTTTTCAAGAATATCAATACCTCAGTCGTGACCGATGAAAATCACCCCTCACGCCTGGGGCGGTTTTTGAGGAAGTTAAGAATGCCCCGGATGGCGGAATTTGCCCGGCGAAGGGCGTTACTGGCTGTTTTTTTACTGTCTATCTATCCCAATCCTGTCCTTACGCCCCTGATTCTCGGGATGGGGGCAGCGCGCTTTCATTTCTGGAAATTCTTTCTTGTCTGCTGCGCCGGTAAAACCGTCCAGAGTATGGCTCTTTCCTACCTGGGCTACTTCGGTTTACGCTCTCTGCTGCGTTTTTTGGGCGTATTCGAAGCACCGTGAAAATTAAGTAAAAGTGCCCCTCTTCCCATATTCCCCAAAACCTGCTATATTATTTCCAAATGCGTTACGCTATTCTGGCGGATATCCATGCCAACCTGGCGGCGCTGACCGCTGTGCTTGATGATATTAACGGGAAGGGCGGAGTGGATGAAATCTGGTGCCTGGGGGATATCGTCGGTTATGGACCGGAGCCCGGCCAGTGCATCAAACTCCTGCGGCAGTACAATCCCGTCTGTGTCGTCGGGAACCATGACCTCGGTGCCATCGGCAAGCTTGACCTCTCTTATTTCAATCCTGCGGCGGCTGAGGCCTGCCAGTGGACGGCCGAGAAATTGAACCCTGTGGATGCCCGCTACCTCGAAGACCTGCCCGCGACTGTTCAGAAAGGGGATTTTCTCCTGGTACACGGTAGCCCTTCAGAGCCAATCCTGGAATATGTCATGTCCACCAGCATTGCAGAGAAGAATTTTTCATTTTTCAAGTCGCATTTTTGTCTGGTAGGCCATACCCATGTCCCGCTGGCGTTCAAAGAAGAAGACAGTGCGTGTTCGTCAATTTCGCTTTCACCGGGTATCGGCTTGGTGCTCGGCAGCCATCGGATGATTATCAATCCGGGCGGGGTGGGACAGCCGCGCGATGGCGACCCCCGCGCCAGCTATGCCATCTACGATAGCGAAGGCAGCATGCTCAGGCTTTACCGCATCCCTTACGATATCCGCGCTACCCAGGATAAAATGATGCAGGCCGGTCTGCCCATACAACTCATTACACGACTGGAAGCCGGCAGGTAAATAGAGCCAGGCTTGACAAAGCCTCGCCTACCCTTTACGATTTTTATTGAGGTCGTGCTAGATGGGGAGCCAGCGGTGCCCTGTACCTGAAATCCGCTATAGCAGGGTCGAATTCCTGTTTGAGGCTTTCGTCTGGTGGGACTGCCCGGGTTAAGTGGTGTTGAAGGCTGGGTCCTGCGCGGCAGAATGCTATGAACCCCGTCAGGTCCGAGAGGAAGCAGCGGTAAATAGTTTTTTCTGGGTGCCGCAGGTTCGCCTGGCTGGAGCCGGCTGGCTCAGGCAAGCCGTTAGGCGGGGTCGAGGGCAGGTGCACGACCTCTATTATTCGCATGGATAAAAACCTGTCCAAGGGCGGTTCCAATACGCTGCTGGCGCAGACTAGGAAGATGCTGCGCAAGTTCGACCTCAGGGCGAAAAAGGGGCTGGGGCAGCACTTCCTCATCGATGACAATGTCCTGGAGGCTATTCTTGACGCCGCCGAGCTTTCCCCCACCGATACCGTTATCGAAGTAGGACCGGGGCTGGGTCTTATGACCGCCGAATTAGCCAGGCGGGCCGGTTGGGTCATCGCCATCGAGCTGGACAACCGGCTGGCGGACATTCTTAAAAAGACGTTATCTCATGATAATATAGTTATACTCAATAAAGATGTCCTCGGCACCGACCCCGCGACTTTATTGCAGGGGCGGGCGCCCAGTTTTCCGTCGGCGTTACGCCCGTACAAGGTCGTGGCTAACCTGCCGTATTACATTACCTCTCCTGTCCTCCGTCATTTCCTCGAAGCATCCGTCAAGCCGGAAGTCATGGTGGTCATGGTGCAGAAAGAGGTGGCTAAAGCTATCGTGGCTGAAGCCGGCCAACGGAGCGTGCTCAGCATCAGCGTGCAGTTTTACGGCAAACCAAGCATCGTGACCCTTGTACCCGCCGGTGCTTTTTACCCGGCGCCGGAGGTTGATTCTGCCGTTGTCAAAATAGACGTCTACCGCCAGCCGCCGGTCGCTATAAACAACGTCGAGGGGTTTTTCAAACTGGTGCGCGCCGGTTTCACCGCTGCCCGCAAGCAGGTAGCCAACTCGCTATCGCAGGGACTGGGCCTGCCCAAGTCTGATGTTTTGGACTTGCTGGAAAAGGCAGGTATCGACCCCCAGCGGCGGGCGGAGACGTTTACCCTCGAGGAGTGGGCGGAACTATGGAAGGTGTTCAGCCAAAAACGGATTTAAAGTAAACACATACGGTTTCTCGCCCCCACTCCCCGCCTTGCTACATCATTTTTTATTCCTTCTTATATTTTCCTACCCGGTGCCATCGTATCATTCTTTGCGTATTCCGTAGACTTTATCCCTTCCCCCACAGGGGAGTGCGTAGCGAGAGGGGGCGAAGCCCCATCTCAAGTTCATCCCCCTCTCAAACAGCACAAGAATCGAGTGTTGAGGATAAATCTGTTTGAGAGGGGGTCAGGGGGTGAGTATAACAAATATAACTTTTTCTAAAAATAGGATAAAAAGTATATAATGGTGATGCTAATGTTGACTCTTAAAGATCCGGCCAAGATAAACCTGACT
>Ga0315279_10007270_pt1 | contig 13741 bp, 15 predicted proteins | sample YL17G06_20_MG_FD_203694 | JGI IMG/M metagenome (GOLD analysis project Ga0315279, IMG submission 203694) | Sediment microbial communities from Yellowstone Lake, YNP, Wyoming, USA - YL17G06_20 | ecosystem: Environmental > Aquatic > Freshwater > Lake > Sediment | place: USA: Wyoming | collected... | reverse complement strand
GCCACTTGCCCCCGTTAGGGGGTCCGGTAATCTGCCGAGGGCGTCGCCGCCGTAGGTCAGTTTTTCGAGCGTAACGATAAAAGTGTCAACGCTCATCCCAGGCGCAGATTCCAGAGTTTATCCAATACAGTCTCCAGCCGAGCAGCCAACAGGTCAGGCTTAGCGGTGGTCACGTCGTCTTCGTTTTCGAAAACAGCAAAGGGTACAGAGATATCGCGAACTCGAACAAAGCCGCTTTCGGCAGGCGCGAGCGCGGCCCAGTCATCATCTCGATAGAGCCGTTCCATCTTCTCGTCGGATAAGCCGTGCTCCAGGATGCTGTCTGGGCGTCGTAACCTCCATGCTCACTGCCGCGCGAAAACTCGACCAGCGCGGTCGTGTGATCATGGTAGGCCGGGTTATCGCGCTGGCGTTTTTGATAATCCAGGCTGAGGCGTTCGATCAGCAGGTGCCAGTAAACGGGATGCTTGAAGTAGCCGCCCTCGTCGGTGTAGAGACGGAGTTGTCCCAACTGCTGGCTCAAGATGCGGTCTTCCTCGAACCAAGTCCACAGCATGGGAAAGTCGTCCAGGATATCCAGTTCGGCAATGTGATAACGGCCGCGGCGGACATCTGGCGCGGTGTGCTTCAGGAAATCAATGATCTCGCTTTTTCCCGAGGCAGGGCGACCGATCAGGATGAGAACGTCGAAAGTGTCATGGTCCATCGTGGAAAATTTGTGTCACTTTGCCGTCTCGCACCGGAGCGCCGCCGGTGTTCGCCTGTCCTGCCTGCACCTGACGCAGGCACAGGTGGTGGCCAGGCCAGGGCGGCACGCTTGCACCCCGTTCGGGCCGCGAGCCCGTCGGGGCGAGACGGCCTGCCGCAAGTGCAGGCGAACGGTGTATCCTTCGTGTTGAGACTCTTCACCTTCGAGAAAACAGAGCCTTGAGCAGCACAGCATCTATTTCAGGAATATTGCGAGGATCTGGTTCTGGAAGAGGGCCAGGATGATCATGACCATAAGGAACGAACCAGCCAGGATGCCGATGCGCTTCAAGTCGCGCTTGATGATGCTGTAATCCGGGTTGAATTCCGTCCTGCCGGACGAAGAAACGGAGGCGGATGCGGATACAGTGCGGCTGGCTCGACGTTTGCTTTTCTTGCTCATAGATTCTCCTAAGGGTTTTGAAGTTTTGCAGAGACAACGATACGCTTGTTGTCAATCAGATAAGGATAACAGGAAATCAACGTGACGGTCGCATCGCTGGTCGCGGCCATGACCTCGACTTGGGTCGGCTCGACGATCTGGCTGCCGATCACGATGTAGATATATTGGTGCTGGGCGGTGTACAGAATGACCTGGTCGCCGGGCTGGAGGTTGATGAGATCGCGGAAGATCTCGCCGAAAACGTCATCGTGGCCCGATAACACCACGTTCCCGGCCTGGCCGGGGTTGGCTGAACCGATGTGCTGGCCGACGCCTTTCTTCAACTGGTCCCAGCCGTCGCCTTGAACAACGGGCGCGTCCACGCCAATGCCCGGGATCTGGAGGCGGATCGCCTGCTCCGGACCGGGCGTCGGGATGGGCAGGTTGGTCAGCGACTGCACCAGCGGGCGCAGGTGTTCGGGAATCTCGGCCTCGTTGGGCTGCGCGCCGCCCGGCGAGGTGGGCGGTGTGTGGCCGGAGGGCAAGACGACCGCCGTGATGAGCGGTGTGGGCGAGAGCGTCGGCTGTTGCAGCGCGGCAGCCACCTCTTGATTTAGCGTGCGCAGCAATCCCATCCCATTGAACAGGATGCCGGCTAGTCCCACCACGGCCAAGATCTCCACAACCAACAGGATACGATCCATCCAGCGGCGGCGCGGCGAGCGGACCGGTTCAGGGGGCGGACCTCCATCCAGCGTCTCGTCCCCGAAGTTCGGTGGCTCGAGGGCTGGCTCGGTGCGCCACTCCTCCAGGGCGGCTGGCGGTAGATCTGGAGCCAGCATCACCGCCCGGCCGGTGCGGCGGAAGCGTTCCAGTCGCTGCTGGCGGGCAACGCGACGTTTATCCAGCAGCAGGCGGCGCAGTTCCTGTTCCGAAAGCTCTTCAGGCGACTTGGGCATAGCAGCAGGGGGATTATACCTCGACTAAGGCAGGGATTCTTGGCGGCGTTAAATTAACCCTTGACTGAACATTTTCCCCCATGATAAACTTGGCCCATCTTCAAAGAAAGGAGGCGCACTTCATGGTAAAAAGCTCGTTTTCAAGTCTTCGCACCGATGCCGCCAGCGGTATCTTTGTGCATCCGCGGAGTGCGCCTGTTCACCGGTAAGTTGCATCTCTAGCTTATTGCGGCCACGGTGCGCTCCCGCCCGTGGCTATTCTTATTTATTTGCGCGGCCATGGGCGCATCCTGTGGCCGCTTTGTTTTTCCTCTCGCCGCCGGGTCCATCCTGGAGGTAGCCATGACAATACTTGCACGCCCCTACCAGGGCGAACGATACCTAAAAAAGAATGGAGAATGACACATGACTACACAATCGAAGCAAAAAAACATCGTTTTGTCCGAGACCCCGGCCATCCCCGGCCTGACTTTTCGCGGCTTCCGGGGCGAGGAGGATTTTCCGCTCATGCTGGCCGCGATCAATGGCAGCAAGAACGAGGACGGCATCCAGCGTTCCGAAACGCCTGAGGAGGTCAAGAACAATTACCAGCACCTGGTTAATTGTGATCCCTACCGGGATATGCTCTTCGCCGAGGTGAACGGTCAGGTGATCGCCTATAACCGGGTCTTCTGGGAACAACTGGAAGATAAAACCCGCCTTTACAATCTCTTTGGCTTTTTGCTGCCCCAATGGCGGCTGAAAGGGATTGGCACAGTCATGTTGCGCCACGCCGAGCGCCGCCTGCGTGAGATCGCGGCCGGACACCCGCAGGATGGGGAACGTTTCTTCCAGTCCTTTGGGGCGGATACCGAGAAGGGTGCGCTGGCCTTATTGGAATGCCAGGGTTACAAGCCGATCCGCTACGAGCTTGACATGCGGCGCGACCTGAGCGAGCCTTTCCCGGAGACGCCCATGCCCGAGGGACTGGAAGTACGCCCGGTCGAAGAGGCACACATCTGGCCTATCTTCGACGCCATGAACGAAGCCTTTCGCGACCATTGGGGCTACCGTCAGCAGAGCCGGGAAGAATTTGAAGGCTGGATGAAAAGCCCAACCTTCAATCCCAAGCTCTGGAAGGTGGCCTGGGATGGCGATCAGGTTGCCGGCATGGTGATGAATTTCCTCAACCCGGTCGAGAATGAAGAATACAAGCGCAAGCGCGGCTACACCGAGGGCATCTGCGTCCGCCACCCGTGGCGCAAGCGCGGACTGGCGCGTTCGCTCATCGTGCAAAGTATGAAGATGTTCAAAGAGATGGGCATGACCGAAACCGCGCACGGCGTGGACGCCCAGAACCTGAGCGGCGCGCTGCGCCTCTATCAAAGTGTCGGCTACCGCCAAGTCAAGCAGCGCACAATTTTCCGCAAGCCATTGGAATAAGGAATTTGTCCCATCGTAGAATCAGTGTACAATCACTGGAAGAACACAAACGAGGACGGACGAAAACCATAGTGATTGATCTCCGTCCGTCCCCGGCCTTCCGTCACGAAAGGAGACTTTTCAATGAACCTGCGTTGCTCTTATTGCCAGACCATGTTCGCCTTGAGCCGTGAGACTATCCTCGTCGCGCTCGAACAGATGGAAGCGGAGGGTTTGCATCACTATGATGCCCACTGCCCAAAGTGCCGCCGCGCCAACAGTATGTCCCGCGACCGGTTGGAGAAGGCCTATCCCGGCTGGCGCGAGGCGCTCAAAGAAATGCAAAAGCAGGCTGCGAAAGCCGAGAAGGAAGGAGCCGCGGCGGTCGAAGAGAAACCAGCAAAGGCAGTGGCGAAGCCAGTCGCCGCGAAAGCTAAATCCCCAGCCAAGAGCGAGGCAGCCAAAAAGCCAACTGCGGCTGCCAAAGCCAGTCCTGCTCCCAAGACCGAGAAACCTTCCCCGAAGGGAAATAAACCCGCAACCGGAACCAAGTCGAAATGACCATACGCGCCGTATATTTCGACCTAGGCGGCGTCATCGTCCGCACCGGGGACCGCGAGCCGCGCACGAAACTGGCCGAGCGCCTTGGCATGAGCTATGAGGAACTAGCCAAAGCTGTCTTCGAGAACGAGAGCAGCCTGCGCGCCAGCCTCGGCGCAGTCAGCCCGCATGAGCATTGGGCGGACGTCATCCAACGCCTGGGCCTGCCGCTCTCCGAAGCTGATAGCGTGCGGCAGGAGTTCTTTGCCGGTGACGCTCTCGACCTCGACTTAATTACCTTCCTCCGTTCCCTGCGCCCGAAATATCGCACGGGGCTGCTCAGTAATGCCTGGTCGGACATGCGCGAATACCTCGTCAGCCAGAAAATTGACGATGCCTTCGACCAATTGATCATCTCTGCTGAGGTCGGCATCATGAAACCCGATGCCCGCATTTACCGGCTTGCGCTGGAAAAGCTGGGCGTTGCCCCTGCCGAAGCCGTCTTCGTGGACGACTCCATCGTCAACATCGAAGGGGCGCACACAGTCGGCATGTACGCCATTCAATTTACCCGGCCGGATCAAACGCTGGAGGAACTGAAGAAACTTCTAAACGATCACAGGTGAACACACCTGACTAGATAATTGAGAATCAGTACTTCACGAAAAAGCTCCGTAGTGGCGACTTCCCTGGCACCGCCCGCCAGGGCAGGTGTAGTCGCTTTTTGGTCGAACGACTGAAGTCGTTACTACGTTTTCGTGATCTACTGAGAATGATCACTCAGGTGACTGTCACTGTTTAGCGACAGTCACCTCTCAATGTGCGACTTTGAAACACGCAATATGAAACTCATGCAAGTTTTCCTCTCGCAATTTGCCCAAGTCCGCAGGCTGAACCGTCCGGCCAAGCTCTTTCTGCTGGCGCTCCTGTTCGATGGCTTCCTCTTCAGCGGCTGGAACCTGTTCTTCAACTTCTACATCCTGGAAACCGGATTCAGCCGCGAGTACCTGGGGCTGATCAACGCCATGCCGTCCATCGCCGCGCTGATCTTCGGCGTCCCGATGGGCATGCTCTCTGACCGGATTGGGCGCAAGCGCGCCATGATCCTGGGCTTCACGGCTGCGAACGTAGCGATCATCGTCATGTGCAGCGTGCACCAGCCGCTGGTCATGCTGGCGATGGCCTTCGTCTGGGGTGTCTGCGGTCAGCTCTACGTGCTCAGCCATGCGCCGTTCATGATGAAGGTCTCTGACGACTCCAGCCGTGACCTGCTGTTCAGTGTGAGTTTCGGGGTCTTCCCGCTGGCCAACACCTTCGGCAACGCCGTTGCGGGCCTGCTCCCTGGCCTGTTCAGCCGCCTGTTCGGCGTGGCCGATCACAGCGCCCTGGCCTATCAGGCTGTCCTGCTCACAAGCGTGATTTCCAGCTTCCTGGTGTTGGTGCCGATCGCCTTCATCCGCGAGCCGCAGACCCGGCTGGAGGCCGAGCGAGCCATGTCGCCCCGTGCAGTCATGCAACCGGTCTGGAACGTATTGATCCGCCCCCTGACCCTCAAACTGGCGCTGCCCAACCTGATCACCGGCTTCGGCGCGGCGTTGCTCATCCCGTATCTGAACCTCTTTTTTGTTGAACGCCACCATGTGACCGACCAGACTCTGGGGCTTCTGTTCAGCGCCTCTGCCTTGCTGATCGGCGTGGCCAGCTTCATCGGGCCGCGGCTGGTCGGCAACCTGGGTGGCAAGATACGCATGATCGTGCTGGTGCAGTCTGCCAGCCTGGCCTTCCTGCTGGTGCTCGGCTTCTCGTCTCTCGTCTGGCTGGCGGTGGTCGGCTTCCTGGTGCGCGGCACGCTGATGAACATGGCCGCGCCGCTCTTCGACGCTTATGCCATGGAACTGACTCCGGAGGCCGAGCAAGGCGCACTCAACAGCATCCGCTCCTGGGCTTGGAACTTTGGCTGGGCGGTCGGCCCGTACATCTCCGGAGTGGTACAGCAGCGCTACGGGTTCACGCCGCTTTTTATCAACACGGCCATTCTATATGCCATCGCCATCGCCGTCACCTGGCTGTTCTTTGGCCGTAAGCGTCCTGCGACGGTTGCGGCTGTTCCAGCGGCCTGACCAGGAACCCGTTTTCCCATAGAAAACGGGTTCTTTTCGGTTAGAATCAACTCGATGGGTACTCTCTACCTGGTCGCCACGCCGATTGGCAATCTGGAGGATATCAGTCCGCGCGCCCTGCGCATCTTGAGCGAAGCGTGCCTGATCGCGGCGGAAGACACGCGCGTGACCCGGAAACTGCTTGCCCATTTCGACATTCATACCCCCCTGACCAGCTACTACGAGCATAACAAACTCAGCAAACTCAAAGTGATCCTAGATGCCCTGGCCGGTGGCGACGTGGCACTGGTCTCGGACGCTGGCACGCCGGCGCTGAACGATCCCGGTTATGAGTTGGTGCGCGCCGCCCTGGAAGCTGGCTACAACGTCAGCCCAGTACCGGGTCCGTCTGCGCCGGTGGCCGCCCTCACCGCTTCCGGCCTGGCGACGGACGCCTTTCTCTATCTAGGCTACCTGCCGCGCAAAATCTCCGAGCGGCGTGCGCTGATAGATCAGGTTTCAAACCTGACCTACACCCTGATCTTCCTCGAAGCCCCCCACCGTCTGCTCGACTCGCTGGCCGACTTGCAAACCATCCTCAGGGAGCGTCCGATTGCTATCGCTCGCGAACTGACCAAGCTCCACGAGCAGATCTGGCGCGGCACGCTCAGTGAGGCGTGTGAATACTTTACCCGGCATGAACCGCGCGGCGAGTTCACGCTCGTGATTGGCGGAAAAGAGCCTGCCCTTCGCGCAGTGGCGAGATGGTCCGAAGAGCACATGATGTCCGCGCTGCTGGCTGGACCGGAGACGGGGGAATCCCCAACCCAGTTAGCGTCTCGCCTGGCTGCTGAATCAGGCTGGGCGCGGCGCGAAATCTACAAACTGGCAACCCTTGTCAAATCGAGGCTATCATGAACCTCGACAACTTCTCATCCTTCAAATCCATCGATCCCCAGAACATGCTCGGCGAGATTGACAGTCTGCCGGAGCAAGTGCAGCGGGCTTGGAACTTGGGGCTATCGCAACCTTTCTCGCTCACGGACAGGCTTAGCCCGTCCGCAAGCATCCGGCAAGTGGTCATCTCCGGCATGGGTGGATCGGCTATCGGCGCGGACTTGCTGGCTTCCTATCTCGCGCCAGTATGCAAAATACCTGTCTTCGTCCACCGCGACTATGGCCTGCCCGTCTGGGCACGCGGCTCGGAAACGCTGGTCATCGCCTCGTCGCACTCCGGGAACACCGAAGAGACGCTGGATTCCTTTGACGCTGCGCTGAAAAATGGCTGCCGCCTGCTGGCGATTTCCACCGGCGGCGAGCTGGCGAAGCGTGCCACCCAAAAGGGCATACCGCTGTGGATATTCGAGCACAAAGGCCAGCCGCGGGCTGCGGTTGGATTCTCATTTGGGCTGCTGCTGGCGGCATTTTCACGGTTGGGTTTAATTGCTCCTTCAGAGAAAATAACGACTGCCTGCCCTGGCGCCCAGGCCAGGGAAATCGTCACTACGGTTGAAGCAATGAAAAAGCAGCAGGAGAATTTGCGCGCCGAAGTGCCGGTGGTCCGGAACCCGGCCAAGCGCATGGCCGGGCAACTGGTGGGACGCTGGGTGAACGTCTTCGGTTCGGGCTTACTGGCGCCAGTCGCTCGTCGTTGGAAGACGCAGATCAATGAGATCGCTAAAGCGGGAGCGGGCTTCGAATCCCTACCCGAAACCGACCACAATACCCTGGCTGGGCTGTCCAACCCCAAGGATGTCCTCAGCCGCACGTTCGGCATTTTCTTGCGCGCTCCATCCGAGGCAACGAATTCAATCCATCCCCGCAACCGTCTGCGCGCCGACCTGACGCGGCAGGCCTTCATGCTCGAAGGCTTGAACACCGATTTCTACGACGCCCAGGGCGATACCCCGCTGGCGCACATGTGGACCGCACTGCACTTCGGCGATTACCTGGCTTATTATCTGGCCATGGCTTACAGCGTGGACCCCACCCCCGTTGAAGCGCTGGAAAAATTCAAAGCCGACATGAAGGCGGCGAAGTAGACTAAACCTCCCGCAGGCTTTGAGCCTGCGGGAGGTTTTTGTCTAGTGCACTTGCAGCGCGATCACGCCTGCGAGTATCCCCAACGCGCCTCCCGCGACGATATCCGAGACGTAATGCACCCCCATCGCCACGCGCGCCAGAGCCACGAGTGGCGCCCAAACCCACAAGAAGGCAGCCAGCCAGCCGGGACCGAAGCCGGTCGCCAGGATGGCGATCAAGATCACTCTGGCGGCATGACCGGAGGGGAAAGAGTGCGGGTCAGTGTTGCGGTAGAATGCGCCCCATTCACCTTCCGGCCGGCGGCGGCGGATGAGGAACTTGACCGGCAACACGATCAACGCCAGGGCAATAATGCTGACCAGCACAGTCAACGCCCAGGCTCTCCAGAAGGCATCCCCGCGCCACCAGAGCAGCGCCAGCCCGGCCCACCAGAACCAGGAATCCCCGGAATGGGCCAGGAAGGCAGCCAAAGTCCGTATAACGCCCGGACGCTCGGCCACCCGTAGTTGCGCGGAAAGGCGAGCGTCCAGTTCTAGCAAACGTCTCAAGTTCACTTGGCTTTTTTCTGTGGTTTCCTGGAGGTCGCTTCTTTCACGGCTGCCTTCTTGGGAACGGTTTTGTTCTTGCGCCGCTGCGCCTTAGCCAGGTCAGCGCGCAGGATCTCGAGTTGGTGCGGCTTGTCAATGTCCATGCCGATCTCGGCATACGGGCAAACGATGGCCCGGCCAGTGATCTTGAGCCGCTTCATGATGTTGGCAGCCGCCTTCTCCAGGGTCAATTGACGGAAGAGGAGCAGGAAGAGCGTGTCGAAACCGATCAGCCCGGCCTGCATGAGCGGGTTTTTGCGGGCGTTGGTGATCTTCTCCCACAGGTCTGTATCTTCGCTGGTGAGCAGTCCGAGCCGCCCCACGTTCATGTCGCCGCCGCACACTTCCATATCCTTGAGGCGGGTGTACGTCCGCTTGGAGCTGGGGAAGCGCTTCTCCATGACCTCGCGCTGGATGATATTGTAGTAGATGTCCTCGTCCGTTTGCATGGCTGTGTTCACCGCCCAGTCCACCATTTCACCGCTGATGGCCGGGATATCCGACGAGACGAGAAGCACGTGCCTGGCCTTTTTATTGATTTCCAAGACCTTCTCAGCCCCAGCGCGCAGATTCTCCAACATCTTGCCCTGGTTGGGAATGAAATAGAGGGGTTTCCCACACGTGACGTCGCTTTTTTCGCTCAAGCCGACGAGGATCACGTTCTCGATGACACTGGACTGGGTGAGGGCATCCAGCACCCACTGGATCATCGGTTTGCCGGCAATATCCACCAGGGCCTTGGGGTGGCCTTGCGTTGCCGGGTACAGCGGTTCTTCCGGGAGGGGGATTCCGCCCGCAGTCACAATCGCATCCATAATTATTCCTTCCCCCCTCTCCCACTCGCCCTGCCTGCCCTCCCGCAAGGACATCGGGACGATGTGGCGGTCAGGCCAGGGAGCGAAGTCGAAGGGTTGGGAGAGGGGACGGGGGTGAGGGTTAGTTCAATTCCTGCAACGTCGGCTCGAAGCCGAGCTTGTCGAGCAGCTCATTATATTCGTCACGGGTCAGGGCGCGCTTCTTGCCCGAGACGGCGATCAACGCGGCTTCCATCATGTTCGTGCCGAAGGAGCGGCCTTCCAGCACCGGCGTGGTCGTGACCAGGTACTTGACGCCGCATTTCTTGAACAGCGCTACGTCTTCCTGCGTGGTCGTGTTGGTCACGACGATCTTGCCTTTCATATCATCTGGCATATAGCGCTTGATGTAATGGCAGTCGCCCGCCGCCACAGTCGCCCACAGGAAATGTTCCGGATGTTTCGGCTTGCGCTCTTCCTGCTTTTCGCCGGTGGGATAGACCCACTCGAAGGGCAGGCGTCCGGCAATTGGCATCAAGAACCCTGCCAGGGTCTTGAGTTGTTTCTCGGTGTGGAGAGCAATCGGAATGCCGAGCGAGAACATCAGGTCGCCGAAAACGCACTCGTAGCCGTCTTGCACAAATCCATGCGCCAGCCCCCACCGATCCGCACCGGTCATGACGAAAGCCTTCTTGCCGCCCATCTTCTTGACGTAATCGCCAAGCCGGGCTTCCACGAACGGCGCAGCCTTTTTCTCCAGCGTGTTCTTCAAGCCAGCACCGTCCACGACAGGCGTCTCCTTGATGAAGCGTACCATCTTCTCGACCGAGTAGAGCCGGTACCACTTGTCGTCCACCATCAAGCCCAGATCCGCGCCGCCCACACCAAAGGCGTCCACCTTGCCGTCCAGTTCCTGGTATTTGCGTGCCGCGGCCTCCATGTCGCCATCGGTGCCGATGCGCTCGATACTGACTTCCTCGCCCAGCAATTTAACAGTGACGGCCTTATCGCGCTTGGACGAGCCGATGCTGATGCTAACTGCTCGTTTCATAAGGACAACCTCCTCCGGGATTTGGTGAGGCGAGTATACACCCAACTACAGGGTACTGCGTAAATATCTGAACCAAAAGTCCATGAATTGCGAGCAATTCGATAATAGCATATTCACAGATTTATACAAGAAGCAGTAAATGTTCTGAAAATAGGATGGGGAAACCTGCCCGTAAGCTTCAACCCCAATCAGCCCGCTGCGTTTCGGACCTGGGCCTGCCGCGCTCACGAGAAGCATTCCCGCCCCGACAAGTTCCCGCCAAAACGCAGGGTTGTATAATTGCTTTGCACTACGCTATGATAATTCTTGCCCCCAGGAGAAAACAATGACTCGCCGTATCACCATCCCCTTGCTCATCCTGTATGCCTTGTTGACCGCTTACCCGCTGGTCAGCCTCGCCCTCGGCGCCTCGCCGATGGGCATTATGACGCCCATCACCACCCTGGCGGGTTTCACCTTCGCCCTGTTGCATGCCGGTCAGCGCGAGGGCTGGACGCGTGCCTTGAGGCTGCTGGCATTGGTTTTCGGCGTAAGCCTCTTATTCGAAAGCGTCGGCGTAGCCACGGGACTGATCTACGGCCCCTACCATTACACCGACAAACTCGGCCCGCTCTTTCTGGGGCTGGTGCCGATTCTCATCCCGGTGGCCTGGTTCATGATGAGCTATCCCTCGTTCGTCATCGCCGATTGGCTTGTTCCCGCGGGCTGGAAGCGCTGGCCGAGACTGCTGGCCGTAGCCGCCGTCGGCGGGCTGGCCATGACTGCCTGGGACCTGGTCATGGACCCAGTCATGGTCGCCGGCGGGCACTGGGTATGGGACACGAACGGCGCTTACTTCGGCATCCCTCTGCAAAACTACTGGGGTTGGTGGCTGACTGTCTTCACCACTTTTGCCCTATATTTGCTGATTTCAGGTAAGGCGGAAAAACCAGTCGAAGCCCGCTTCGACCGGCTGGCATTGACGAGTTACCTGGTCACCGCGCTCGGCATTGTGGCTGTTTCGCTGGTCTCCGGCGCAGGCGCTCTGGCGCTGATCGGCTTATTTTCGATGCTGCCCTGGGTGGCGGCAGGGTGGCTGGAAACGTTTGCGGGTTAGCACGTTGGCTGTTTTTGAGAGAAGCCCGCCTCTACGTCAGACGGGCTTTTCGTGTTCCTTCGTGTGACTTCGTGGATTACTTCGCCAGCAACTCCGCCAACACCTTGTCGGATTGTTCTTCCACTACCTGGTGCAGCGACCCGCCGTGCGCGTCCATTGTCACCACCACCGGGAGTTCCTTGACCTCGATCACCCACATGGCTTCCGGCACGCCGAAGTCCAGCTTGTACACACCCAGCACTTTCGTCACCGATTGAGCAATATAGGTCGCTGCGCCGCCTATAGCGTGGAAGTAAACAAAGGGCACTTCCTGGCAGCCTTTCAAAGTCTTCGGCCCCATGCCGCCCTTGCCGATGACACCCTTGACGCTGAAGTGCTTCATCACGTCGGCCTGGTACGGCTCCTCACGGATGGAGGTGGTCGGCCCGGCGGCCACGAACTTGTACTTCTTGGTATCCAGCCCGGAGACGACCGGGCCGCAGTGATAGATAATTCCGCCTTCGAGCAGGGGCTTGAGCGCCTCATAAACCTCCAGGTCATCGCCCTTCGGGGGACGCGTCTTCTTGATAAACATCTCGATCAGCCACTTGTGGACGGTATCACGCCCGGTGACCATGACGCCGGTCAGCGCCACTGGCTCACCGACCTTCAGGCTGCGGATGGTTTCATCGCTTATGGGAATATTAACTTCGCGCATTTTGTGCTCCTCCGCTAAACACGAAGGACACTAAGGAACACAAAAGATTTCCTTCGTGATCCTTGGTGTCCTTTGTGTTAATCGTAAATCACCTCGTCGCCGCGCACGCTCATCTTGCGCCGCCGGTACGCCCAGCACATGTACGAGACGGAGACGAAGTACGAGGCCGGCAGGCGCGACAGGCCGGTGACCTTGGTATCCAGCACGGTGGTCTTGCCGCCGAAACCCATCGGGCCGATGCCGAGGGTGTTGGCTTCTTCGGTCAATTGCTTTTCAAGCGCGGCAAGCTTCGGGTCTTTGCTGGGAGTGCCCATTTTCTTGTACAGGACTTCCTTCGAGGCGATGTACCCGGAGCCGCGGTCGCCGCCGATGGAGACGCCCAGGATACCCGGCGCGCAGCCCTGACCCTGGGCCTTCTGCACCGCATCGAGGACGACTTTCCTCACCCCGGCCAGGTCGCGGCCGGCCCCGAGGCGGTTATCGGGCAGGGAGTACTGCGCCCCAACGTTCTCGCAGCCGCCGCCCTTGAGCATCAGTTCGATGGTCAGCTCCTCGCCTTCGACTTCCTCGAAGTGGATGTAGGGAAAGTCGTCGCCGCCCAGGTTGTTGCCGCTGTTCTTGTCGTAGACCGCATCCACAGCATTCGGACGCATGTAGGACTTCTTGGTGGCCTCGGCTAGCGCCGTGCGGATTTGCTGCTTGAGTTTCAGCGTGCTCCAGCCTGCGGGGTACTTGACGTAGAAGATGGGCGTGCCAGTATCCTGGCAGATGGGTGAGGAATTCTTGCGGGAGAGTTCCACGTTCTTGAGGATGGTCTCCAGCGCGCCGCGCGCCGCTGAACCGGGGACTTCCTTTTCGACTGCCGCGCGCAGACTTTTTTCCACGTCCGGCGGCAGGTTAGAAGAAGTGCGGCGGAGGAGTTCAAGGATTTCGTTGGTCAGGTCTCGCATGGTTCCTCCATTCTCGATGAGGTCTAACGCTTTCTCTATGATACCCCGAAAAGATTAAAATTCGAGTAACAAAGCGCGACGATTAGAGCGAGCAAAATCCTGAAGTGTTACTAAACTACGATATACCCCTGCTTTTCCAGGTGTGCCATGATCTTACGGGCATTCTCTTCAGGTGTGAAGTTCACGGTGTCGAGCGTGATCTCAGGGTTGACCGGCGGCTCGTAGGGATCGTCCACGCCGGTGAAGCCTTTGATCTCGCCTCGGCGCGCGCGTGCGTACATGCCTTTGGTGTCGCGCTGTTCGCACACCTCAATGGGGGTATCCACAAAAACTTCGATAAAGCGACCATCACCTACTATCTTCCGGTTCTCGTTGCGGGCGGCGCGATAGGGGCT
>Ga0315279_10007269_pt1 | contig 13741 bp, 10 predicted proteins | sample YL17G06_20_MG_FD_203694 | JGI IMG/M metagenome (GOLD analysis project Ga0315279, IMG submission 203694) | Sediment microbial communities from Yellowstone Lake, YNP, Wyoming, USA - YL17G06_20 | ecosystem: Environmental > Aquatic > Freshwater > Lake > Sediment | place: USA: Wyoming | collected... | reverse complement strand
CCAGAGATGCGAAGTCATAGGACAAGGAGAAGGTTCTTCTCAAGATAAATCTAGTTCATTCTGGACATCTGATGAGGATGCAATGGATATAGTTAACGGGTTCATAGAAGATATTGTCACGCAAAAACAAATATCAAATCCTATGTTGGCAAATCGCTATGCAAAAGTAAAACTCAAATTAGATGCAAGCCCAACAGGAAAGAACTCAATTGATTGTCGTATTTCGAAAGATACATATACAAGTTTTGATTATGCAACCCCAGCCGCTACAAATATGTATAATGTTGGGGATGATGTAACTATTACTGATTTTCTAACAAATATAAATGGTAGTTTCAGAATTTGGAATAGTAAAACAGTCATTGAAGAATCTGGCGAAAAGCCAACACTAACAATTCAAGCACCATTACTTGACATTAAAAACATCTGGAAGGAAATTTGGAAGGAACTAAAGAATGTAGGTATAGTCGGTGGTATAGCTCAAGATTGGGCTGGACAAGGTACACAATCATCGAAAATGGCGGCAGAAAAAATAACCTCACTCTTTGATGTAACTGGAAAGAATGAAGAAACTGATACTGAGAATAAAAGTAGCACAAAATGGTGGGAAACCCCCTCTCCCGACTACGGTGCTGATTGGGATGCTGAAAATCAAAATCTAGTAATTTATGGTGGAACAGGTGGAATAGGTGAAATAGAAGTTGAGGCTAGATATGAACCTATTACTGGAAGTCCAGACGGAGCGGTTGCTTTGCCAGTAGACATTTCAATGAGGCAAGAACCAAAGTTTACTTGTGAATTCACAATTTGGGAACCAGATAGTGTTCAATCTGCAAGTTGGTCCAATTGGGTAGATGGAGATAGGGCTGAGTTTGGAATCTTCAACTGCGAAACGACTAACGGCTTCAAATTTAGAATAAAGAAGGAAAGTAGCAATTTTATCTTGTATGCCGTTTATGATGTAAAACACCCAACAGATGCAAACGCTACAGAAATAGAAAGAAAAATTTGTAATCTTACTACATCAACAAGAGCTACTGTTGGTTACTTTACTAAATACAAAGTTGAAATCATTACAGATTTTTCAGAACCAATAAGTTCCGTCACATTTAACGTGTATAATGAAACGGAAAACTGGGATACTCCAATAAGCGCGGTTTTCACAAAAATAGAAGACCTTAGTGTTAGACCAATATATGTCCACGCTTATGGAGATGGAACAAGTGCTAACACACGATGCATTATACACTTCTATAATTTAAAGTGTGAAAGACGGGTGATGCCATAATGACTACAATAACATATGACATTGATATATTGCTCAAGAAATTTGGGGTGTTAAAAACCGATAGTATAGACATTCTTCTCAAAAAATTAGGAGTTACTACTACCAACTCAATAGACGTATTGTTCAGTCAACTAGGACTTACTTCTGTAAATGAAATAGATATTTTGCTTGAAAAAGCAGGACTAACAAAGACAGATTCTATAGATGGGTTGCTGAAAAAACTCAATATAACAAAAATTGATAGTGTTGATGTTGTACTAAAGAAATTAGAAATATCTGTAACATCGAGTATAGACGTTATGCTAGAAGCATTAATTCCGCCGACACCAGTATCAGACGTACCAGAAACTTTGAAGATAACCAATGGAATTTATACTTTGTGGGCTAGACCCATAAACTGGAAAGAAAATCAAAGTTGTAAGCCAGCTATTAGACCTGTTCCTTTATCTGAATCTGAATATCTTGATTCTGATACTTGGATTCTCAAGCCTAGAACAATAGAATGTAAGTTTAGATTGAGCGATAGAGAAAAAGATGTGCTTGAATCAATCTATAATCATCCATCAACGTTGCCATCGAGACTAACGAACGCAATAAATAATTATTTGGACTTTTATCTACTTTACAACGATTTTGTGAATAACACTTATATTGCATCGTATACGTGGCACTATCTTGTATGGATAAGAGAGAAAAGCTATAAATTTGAGTATGAATACCAAAATAACAGATATGTTCGTTGGTGGACCGTATCATTGATATGTGATGTCCAAAGTTTTGCGGGAAGTAGTTTTACATTACCAACTTGGGATGATGACAATCAATCAGACACTTTTGGTTATACAACATATACCGAAGACCCTAATTGGAACATATATCCCTATTATGACCCTATTGCTAAAGGTGTAAAAATACATGACCAAAGATTAGACCATGTATTAGATTTCACGCGGGATGACCAACATCCACCTATGATTCCTAAGTGGATTAATCAACTTGCAGAAGTTGACAGTTACCTTTGGAATGAATGTGTTCTCGATACTTCTTATACTTGTAGAATGACTAACGCCGAGAAATATCATATGGACTTACTTTTACAAGCTCATTCTAAAATATTGTATGAAGACTATATTCATAATCTTTTCTCAAAGGCGACCATAGCTGGCGGTGAATACATAGTTAACGGCGGCTTCGAGGATGGATTCAACAACTGGACTCGGACTAATCCAGACTATACTCTACTGGATACTACTCACCAAAGAACAGGACTAAAATGTGTCAGCATGGATGGTAACGTAGGCGGCGCAGATATGTACCAAAATATTACTCCTGTTCCCGTTTCTGCAATAAAAGCAATAGGTGTTTGGGCAAGAAATTGGGATTCTGTACATAACTACATTGAGTTCAAAGTGCAGTTCACAGACGATAGTTACGAATTCATTCAATTCGAATTGACTTCTACGGAGTACGTCTATTGCGATTTCATGCCAATCTTAGAATACTATCCAACGAAGAGCATTAAGAAAGTCAATATCGCGTGTTATGGAGATAGTGGAATTTATTTTGATGACGTATCTCTTAGTGTAGAATCAGAGGGAGCGTGGATTGCCGAAGTTGAAGCTCAATGGGACCCTGTTAACTGGATTAAACCGTGGAAAGTTTCAATCGCGCTTAAAGCTAATAATAGTGAAATAGAAAGTAGAACGGCAGACTTGGCTCTTGATAGTACAACCCATTTAGGAACTTTCTATTTAGATGAAATAGCAACTTCGATAACTGGTATGTGGATTCCGTTTTCTACTGATGCTAATGTTGGAGTTCACAAAATCTATTACTTCCAACCCGCTGGCTCAACATGGGATTGTTGGACAATAACAGGCGATGCCATAAAATTGATTTCGCAAGGAGACAGCGCACATGGAATTGCGGGGGAACATATTCTTACAGTTCTTATATATGGGGATTGCACAATTTATGCAACACTTGTTGCAATTAATCCATGTATTGAGTTTGCTGGGGAAAATATAGTCAATGGAACATTTGATATAGACCTTTCTAGCTGGGTTGTTGTTGGTGACGCATGGCAAGGGGGGTCTGGTCAATGTTATCTTGGATATTCTGGCGGTGGCGGGTCTGTAGAACAAACTTTGGTTACACCAGTTCCAGTTAGTTGTATCGATTCTTTCAGCGTTACCGTTAACGACTCGACATGTTGGGCTGGGGACCTCACGGTAACGATAACCTATACTGATGATACAACAACCATTTGTGACCCGCCATATACCAAATTTGAGAATTTTGTCATAGATTTGCTTCCATATTGTGTTGGTGGAAAAACCATTAAGAAAGTAAAATTCGCTGGGACACAAGCAGAGGGTACGTTCTATATTGACGATGTGACCATGATATGTTGAGCATAGTTATCCCAGTAAGAAACCCGAATCCAAGAATTTTGGATACATTCATCGAAAAAAACAAATCATATCTCGCGCTCAACAATACCATAGTAATTGATTCGGGTGGTGGAGAAATTTTAGAACCTCACGTAGCCAAATATATTAAAAAAGACATTGGATTGTGGGACGCAAGAAGATTAGGTTATAGTTTTGTCTCAACTGAATTTGTGATGAATTTAGACTGTGACGTAATCATCCCAGACTATTATATACACGATGCTCTGGAATTGTTTCGCCATAATGCCAAATTAGGATGTGTCTCAATTTTCTATGAAGACGTTACGCATAATGCTGGGATACTTGAGTTTGGAATATCAATTTGGAGAACAGACATTCTCAAAAAACTCTACGATTATGGTCCTCAACCATCAGAGATGAGACAAATTATCAAAGTTTCCGATAACGTGTTCACCCATGTCAAATATCCGTTTTGTGAATGCTCATACATGTGGCAAAAAGTAGGAATGGCGGGATATAAAATAGAGACTCTACCAGTTAGAGCTATACATTTAAGTGGAAAAGAAATAACCTAGAGCGTTATCGTCATTGTCTTAATTTCTTTCTCATAGTCCGCTTCAACGCTCATCGGACGCTTTTCTATAATGCTTTTCTTTAACTCTTTTAGGAATATTTCTGGTCGGTCAACTTTAATGTTTTTACCCATTAATGAATACCACTTCTCGTTATCTAAAGACCACTCAAATCGCGCGTGAGAAACGACTTCCCAAGTAATAGGAATGCTTGTTGATTGGGCAGACTCTTTTTTATTAAGCCCGACCATTAAAGTAGCAATACACTTCTTGCATATTGGGTGCATATCTTCTGTAAGAAAATCTGGCTTGCCGCCGCAATTTGGACACTTCTGTTCGCCGACCCACTCATCTGGCGGCAGAGGAAACAGCTTCATTTTGAATTGTTTAGTTGGCTTGAACATAACGTTTGAAACTGTCCCTAAATCTGTATCAGCGATTCGAAGTTCTATTTTCATGGCTCATCCCATCGATAATGACATTCTGGATTCTGACACTCGAAAGTATGACCAGCTTTTTTCTCAAACTTTTTCTCTCTTGCATTGTCTGAATAATCACAAGCACCCATTAATTCCCAAATGTCCCCGCTTCCGCATTTAGGGCATTTCTTACCTTTGTCCATAGTAACTCACAAGTAAATGAACGGTTTCCTCTTATATAAACTTTGCGGTTTTACAAATTGATTGTTGGTTTACGCCTTATTCCTTTTGGAATCCACACAAAATCATCGTTGTCTATATTTTCTTCAATCTTCTCTTTTCTGACATTACCTAATATAACCAATTTTTGAACTTCTGGGTCATTCAAATGTAACATTCCAACCTTCTCATAGAATGGAACGGCATCGTCTAGTGAATCAAGTAAAAGCGGCAATTTACTTTGTTGAGCGATACATTTGAGGGCGGCAAACAATAGTCGTCCATATCCACATTTTTGATATTTATCATCTGTATTAACGTTGCTAACCAAAATTTGTGTATCGTCAAAAGTGAACAACGCCTTTGCTACCTCTTTGTCGTCAACCATAACCACAACGGTCTCGTTCTCCATATCCGTAATTATGGACAGATTCTTTCTAACCCGCCTCATAATATTCACCATATAAGCCATTATCATCGCACTATATAAGTCTTACGAACGTTCTTAACTGATTCCGTAATGTTTATAAGCTAGACCTTCCTTACCATCAGCATCAGTTAGGGGTGTTTGAGGGGTAAAACCCAATTTTCGTGATTTTTTAATCAACTGATTAAATGGAAACGTAAGGTTTATATAGTTGTAATACAAGTTGTACGTAGTGAACGCAAATGCTCTACATCGTTTCCGCTGATTATGACTACTCATTGAACTGTATAGTTCTCAAACTGTATAATACAGATACGGGTAGACTCGAATACTACTATGATGACATATTCAAAGCCTACTTTTATTCCAAAGAGAAACAAACCTTTGAGGGAATCATTAAGCAAGAACTGGTTGAACGATATGATGCGCTCCACGATGAACAAGTTAGAGTTTGGAAAGTTACGGTTAAAGGTCCAGACGTAATTAGAACCTTCAACAAAAAAATTGAGTCTTGGGAAACTCAAAATATTGAAATCTGGGAAAATCACATCAAGTTTGTTATGCGTTACATATACGATAACGACATCAAAATGGGTATGCCCTATTTACGAGAAAGGGGGATGCTTCTTCTCAATACAAATAAAGAAGCAGAAGAACGAGTCAAAGAACTAACCGAACTGGTCAAACCAGAAACTTATAATCAAATTATCTGCGAACAACTGGCTAGACTTCTTGAATATCCAGCACCAGATTTCAAACGTGTGTCTCTCGATGCCGAAATTCTTAATGAGGGAAATAAAATCCCAAGTCCTTCTAGTGCTAACTTACCAGTAATATGTGTTTGTATGATTTCAAATACTGGCGAAAAACACGTCTTCGTTTTAATTCAGGAAGATAAAGAATTCACCTGTCCAGAAGCAGACTCAGTTGAGTGGTTCTCGGATGAGGCAGAACTTTTAGAAGCTGTATTCAAATTTGGTAATCAATTTTCTTTTGTTATTACTTTCAACGGCGATGACTTCGACCTTCCCTATCTAATGAATAGAGCAATTAGACTCGGAATCCCAATAAAAGAAATTCCGATAACGCTCAACCTCAAAGAGAAAATCGCCTACTGGAAGGATGCAATTCACATCGACCTGTATAAGTTCTTTTCAATTAAGTCGATGCAGAACTACGCATTTCAGCAAAAGTATAAGAACGTCACCCTTGATGAAGTTGCTGTCGCTCTTTTGGGAGAAGGAAAACTTAAAGGAACCCATGAGTGGGTAGGCGATATGACATATGAAGAACTTCTTACCTATTGTTTAAAAGATGCGGACCTCACGGTTAGATTAACCACATATAGCGATAACGTAGTAATGAACCTAATTCTTGTTTTAGCTCGGCTAAGTTATATGCCTATCGAAATGGTAAGCCGCAAACCTATCTCTCAATGGATTAGAAGTTTCATTTATTATGAGCATCATAAACGAAATATGATTATTCCTCGAACAGAAGATATACAAGCAATGAAGGGAAAAACAACAACCACCGCACTCATTAAAGGAAAGAAATATAAAGGCGCAATTGTTGTAAATCCTGTAGCTGGATACCACTTTAATGTTGCAGTTGGCGACTTCGCCAGCCTATATCCATCAATAATAAAAAACTGGAATCTTGGGTATGCCACAGTCAATTGTCCACACGATATGTGCAAAGGTAATACATTTGCCGATATGAAACATCATATTTGTCTCAAAAACAGGGCAATAGAATCGCAATTGATAGGAACTTTGAAGGATTTACGTGTAAAATGGTATAAAAAATTAGCAAAAGATAAGAAAAACCCACTAAAGCCGTGGTACTCGGTAGCCGAACAAAGCATAAAAGTCATCTGTAACGCCTCATATGGAGTATTCGGGGATGAAAAATTCGTCCTATATTGCCCACCTATGCCCGAATATGTAACAGGTATTGGACGATGGATAATCACCCAAACTATAGAACATGCTCAGGAATTAGGATTAAATGTTATAGCTGGGGACACAGACTCAGTATTTTTCAAGAATCCAGCCCCAGAAGTATTGGACCAGTTACTAACTTGGGCGAAAGGTCAGTTCGACATTGACTTTGAACTCGATAAAGAGTATAGATATGTCTGCCTTAGCGAGCGCAAGAAGAATTATCTGGGTGTTTTGAAAGACGGGTTTGTTGATGTTAAGGGTTTGACAGGCAAGAAAAAACATACGCCTAAAATAATCAAGACCCCGTTCGAGGAAACAAAGAAGCTATTAGCTCAAGTTTATACTGAGGCAGATATTCAAACAACAAAGAAATCCATTTTGAAATTAGTAAAGACTACCTATACCAAATTAAAAACTCGTGATTTTGGCAATATGGAAAACTTGGCGTTTCATATAACGGCTTCTAAAAATATTGAGGATTATGACGGCGACCCACAACACATTAAAGCGGCTAAACAACTTCAAGCGGCTGGTTTCGATATAGGAGAAGGGTCCGAGATTTCGTTTGTAAAAACGAAAGATAAGGTAGGGGTAAAGCCTACACAATTAGCCAAACCAGACGACATCAATGTTACAAAATATATTGAATCTTTTAAAAATACCTTTATTCAGATACTTGAACCGCTAGGCATTGATTGGGACCGAGACATCATGGGCATATGCCAAATGGACAGATTTTGTGTCAAATGACCATAAGGTTTATATAGTACATTCATCATTATATGTCGTAGTGTTGCCTATGCCTGAAACACTCTATCAAAAAATATATCGTAAAAATCATCCTGATAAAGAAAGGGAGAAATGTAAACGATGGAGATTAAACCATCCAGATTACAAACAAAAACTTCGATTGAAAGTTCTCATTCATTATAGCGGAACCCCACCACATTGTCAATGTCCCAAATGCAATGAGAGAGAAATAAAATTCTTAACTATCGACCACATAAACAATAATGGGGCAGAACATAGAAAGACACTCAATCTAAAGAGCAGAAGTAGCGGGGACATCTATCATTGGCTTATCAAAAATAATTTTCCAGAAGGATTCCAAGTTCTCTGCTACAATTGTAATTGTGGGAAAGCCAGAAACAATGGGGTTTGTCCACATATTAATTCTGTTAAAACTTAACGTAACCTTTAAATACTAGAACAGTTATTGTTATACTTGGTGTTAATAGTCTATGTGTAAACCACTATCTAGGGAGCATAAAGCCGTAATCTTGGAAAAAATAGAAGAAGGAGTAAAAAACTTAGAAAATCACTTAGATGGAATTTTGGGCAATGAAATAGTAGAGGTTAAACAATGTCGAACGGCGAAAACGGGAAAACGGCGAAAAACGGCGAAATAGACCGTCTTCTCAAACTCATTGATTCTGTTGCTCGAATAGATACTAAGATAGCTATTTTGGTTGAACAACAAAAAACTGATGTTGATAGAATCAAATCACTTACAGATGAGTTGGAAAGAAGAACTGGCGAATTAGAAAAATATGGGGCACAAACTATTCGTGACCAAATAAAAGACATCAAAGACGATTTGGGAATTTGTAGCCAAGATATTATGGATGCTGAAAGAAGACGAAACGAGGTTATCAAACAAATTGCAGATTTGCAGAAGGAGTTTGACAGATGGAAGATATACTTTGGTTTGATAGCATTCATTGGTTCTCCCGCAATTACTACATTCATAATTTGGATAGTTACAAAAATACTAGGTAATGTTTTTTAGGGTGAAGAAATGGACCCGATAACTATTGGGATTATGCTAATTGTTATAGCGGTCAATATTATAGCCACTCTCAAATATAGAAAACGAGCAAAGAAATATAAACATCTTTACGAAGAAACACAAAAGCCTAAACTCCCAACTAGACCACATATGTCCGAGAAAGCCATACAGAAGAGAATGGACCTTCAACATTACTTGAAGATTCGAAGTCAAGTTTTGTTGCGTGATAATTTTAGATGCCAAAAATGCAATTACTATAAGCATCTCGAAGTTCACCATATTATTCCCAGAAGCAAAGGCGGAAGTGACGACCCTAAGAACTTAATCACTTTATGCCAGAGATGCCACGCTAGAAAACATGGGTTCAAAAATAGAGAAAACAAAAGAAAGAGACATAGTAAACGAAACCGAAGAAAGAAATTCAAGCGGTATCTCAACAAACACAAAGATACTGCTAGAGAAACTTTGATTCCGATTCAATCAATGGAAGATATTCATCCTCATCAGGAAGACCACTCACCAGATGTAGAAGCTAGACGAAGAAAGCTCTATGAAAAGTGGCAACAGAACGAATTGAACCAGCTTACTAGAAAACCAGATACCCACAGTTAACGGTTAAAACAGTAATATATTGGATTGGTCCACCACGGATAATGCTCTGGTTGGTATAATGGGTATATTGGATATGGGTCATTTATTGGTATCCAGCCTCTTCCATTACATCCATGACAAATTTTTGTAGCACCAGTACCGTCTTCTGTTGGTAATATTCCTTTTCCACGACAAACTGGACATATTTCTGCATGACTCATGATTCTCACCGAATGATAATAATTATATAGAACCAGCTATATAAAGTTTTCGGTTTAGTTAATCAACTGATTAAAAAAATGATTTTTGAACGTCTGGCACGTCAACCAGATGATGTATTTAAAACTTTTGCTAAGATTTATCAAAAATAGTTTAAGAGCGAGTAGGCGGATTTGAACCGCCGCATAACGGTTTTGCGGACCGCCCCGTTAACCAGACTTCGGCATACTCGCGCAAAGTTAATGGCGGTAGGTGAGAGATTCGAACTCTCGGTTCCATATTGGAACGCTGGTTTAGCAAACCAGTACCTTAAACCACTCAGCCAACCTACCATAAAATGGCGACAGGGAGAGGATTTGAACCTCTATTCCCACAAGGGAACACCGTTTTCAGGACGGGTGCAATACCTGATTCTGCCACCCTGCCACAAACGGATAAAAAATTTATGCTGACGATTGGGACTGACATCTGGACTGACTGATACCCAAGTCGTGACAATTAGGAAGAGTTTTGAATATCATATCAATCACGTACCCTAAATATAATGTAAATCAGGTATATAAATCTTATGGTCTCAATTTCATTCTTAATGTATCTAAACAAGTAAGTTCATGAAAAGTCCAAAGTATTTTACATCCCAATTCGCTTTCCCACATCCATGATGGTTTTTGAAATTCGAACATCCAACATAAAGGATTAGGAATAACTAAACGGCAATGTGATTCTTTTCCACATACTGGACATTTCATATTTATCACCTTGATTTGGTTGCGGGAGACAGAGTTAAACTGTCGCTGATGGATTATGAGTCCAACTGACTGTCGTTATCTTATCCCGCATTATTTTAGTTAGTGGTACGGGCGGGGAGATTTGCACTCCCACAGCACAAAGCAAGGGGTTTGCTCTTTCTGGGAATTGAATCTTAGCCATCCAGACTTGGATTTGAGCCATCCAGATTTAAGCCATCCAGACTTTTTGTTCTCTGGGTTTTCTGATTCCCTACGCCCGCATTTGACAGATGGAAGAGCGAGTGAATATGGACTCCACCCTTAGCTACCTAGACGGTCATTGAATCTCTTCTTTCGTCATTTTCAGCATCTACTACGCGAGCCGACCACATTCATAACCTCATTCCGCGTAGTCGCCATCGATGAATATTATGCACAAACTCCTATATAAACCTTTTGGTTAATGGCGGATACGGCGGGAGTCGAACCCGCACCTTTAGCGTGACAGGCTAATGTGTTGACCGTTACACTACGCATCCATTACTGGTCCCCTCACTTGGAATTGCACCAAGACCAGACGGGTTACAGCCGTTTATGCTACTATTACACTATGAGAGGGCGATTGGTGGGGATAGAAGGATTTGAACCTTCACCTGATGGTTCCAAGCCACCGATGCTACCAAGTTACACCAAATCCCCATATTGGTGGTCCGTAATGGAGTCGCACCATTCCTAAGACTTTGTAAGAGTCTTGTGCTCCCTGATACACTAACGAACCGTGGTGGGGTAGTAGAGGATTCGAACCTCTGTTTCTGGTTTTGGAGACCAGAGCCTTCCTATTGACAGAACACCCCATTTTATGGCGGGGACAGAGAGAGTTGCACTCTCATCTTACCGCTTCGAAGGCGGGCATTCTAATCTATTAAACTATGTCCCCAACGCCGCCTGTTGGATTTGAACCAACGTCACCCAACTTAACAGGCTGGTGCTCTAACCACTAAGCTAAAGCGGCAAGTGCCGACTAGCGGAATTGAACCGCTGTCATACCTAGTCTTCAGCTAGGCGAACTCCCGTTGTTCTAAATCGGCATGGGGCTTAGGGACGGAGTTGAACCGTCTAAAGTGGCTTCACAGACCACCTTATCGCCGTGATTCCCAAGCCACGAAAGGACCATACGGGATTTGAACCCGTGTCCGAGGATTAAAGGTCCTCTGCACTAACCTTACTATGCTAATGGTCCACGAGTGCACCTATTGGGATTCGAACCCAAGTCTAGGGATTAAGGGTCCCCCGCACTAACCTTACTATGCTATAGGTGCTCATTTGGTGCTCGTGGAAGGATTCGAACCTTCGATGTCCGTCTTATAAGGGCGGTGCATTTGACCAGACTATGCGACACGAGCTTTACTGGTGCGGGTGTCGGGAGTCGAACCCGAAACATAGGCTTGGAAGACCCGTATGTGACCGTTGACACCACACCCGCATTACTGGTGCGAGAGGCGGGAATCGGACCCACGCCCTAGACTCGGCAAGTCCATATGCTACCACTAACACCACTCTCGCATTCATTGGTGGAGTCTCTGGGAGTCGAACCCAGACCTTCTGTTTGCAAAACAGAAATGCTACCATTGTCACCAAGACCCCATATTGGTGCTTCCGCCCGAATTCGAATCGGGACTCAAAGGCTGAGAACCTTTGCTCCTTACCAATTAGATTACGGAAGCAAGGTGCTCCCGCTGGAAGTTGCATCCAGACTCAGAGGGCGAAAACCTCTGCTCCTTGCTGTTAGATTACGGGAGCGAAAGCCGCTACCAGAAATTGCATCTGGACCCAGAGTTTACAGAACTCTCATGCTACTCTTAACACCATAGCGGCATGGCACAGGTAAAGGGAATCGAACCCCCATCTTCTACGTTAGAAGCGTAGTGCTCTATCCGTTAAGCTATACCTGTATTTGTGAAGTCAGTTGTCGTCAATTGGTAGTGGGTGGAAGATTCGAACTTCCGCTACTAGCTATCTCCCAAACGTTCAGAGGCATAGACCCCTTAACGAGTGTTCAAGGGCTAGTCTCCTTGACCGTTTTAGATTAACCCACTATATCAAAATGCCAATGCAATCGGACCACGACAAGACACAGAATGATGGCAATCAAATCGTGATAATCTTGACGGGTCTTACTGTTGCTGTCCGCGCTTACCGTGGTCCTCTGGTTTGGCGACTGTCGTATTAAAATACGGTTCGAATCTTGCTATACGACTGATTGCCATCATGGATAAGACCACGTATTACCTTAATATAATGCTAATCAACTATATAAATGTTTCGGTAAAAAGAACATGCTTAATTGGGTCGGCTTGGGCGGATTGCTCCGCCTGTAGCACAATTCCCCGTGACGGGTTATGTGCCTACTCCGCTACCATACTATGCTTACTCGCGGAAGGTCAACGCCGCCGCGCCCAGACCTACATAGTCCATACGGTCTTCAAGCCGTCTATAGTGTCATTAGACTATCCCAATCAAGCCAGAGTCCTATAGGTCGCCCCGCAGACAGCTTGAGAGTGGTAGCCGATGACTGTGAAACGTCTTGGGCTGAACAGGTAGGACACCTGTACGCGGCTTAGTCCTATTGCCGCCTTTCAGCCCTTGACTGTGAATGAGCAAGACGCATACTTATTACCCAAACAGTACCGTTGCTTGCTCGCGTTTGGGTTACTGTGAGATGTCTTGGGCGGACGCTCTGAGGGCATAGCTGGCGGGACCGCCCAGAGTGTATCCGAGCACCCCCGTAGCGTATGCCCTCTGCTTTCCGCCCGTGACTAAGGCTGAGAACAACCGTAGTTCCAGCGGTTAATTACTCCGCTTTTCCTACGGCTTAGAGCTTACGGGCATAAGGTCTTCCCGATTAACAGCCAACGACCTCTACTATGATTTTCCAACGTCCTTAACCAAGATAGCACGTCTGCCGCTTGGGGAACGCTGGCGATAATAGTTCCCACGACACACCATTCGACCAGTAGGGCTATGTCATTCTTCGGCTTGCCCGTCTATAGCTTCCTTGCTGATACCATACAGGTAGTCTATGGGTACTAATATAATGCATCAAACAACTATTTAAACTTTACGGTAGAA
>Ga0315279_10007268_pt1 | contig 13743 bp, 18 predicted proteins | sample YL17G06_20_MG_FD_203694 | JGI IMG/M metagenome (GOLD analysis project Ga0315279, IMG submission 203694) | Sediment microbial communities from Yellowstone Lake, YNP, Wyoming, USA - YL17G06_20 | ecosystem: Environmental > Aquatic > Freshwater > Lake > Sediment | place: USA: Wyoming | collected... | reverse complement strand
CGAACGGCCGAAACTTCACCCGCGGGTTCTCCTTCGCTAACACCCGCGTGATCGCCGCCGTCAACATCGTCTTGCCATGATCAATGTGCCCAATCGTCCCTACGTTCATGTGCGGCTTCGATCGGTCAAATTTTTCCTTGGCCATGTTCGTATGTCCTCAGTCGAGAAAGATTCTCGGGTATTTCTGTCTCAAATCCTCGGAAATCTGCCCCACCTTTCGCAAGTAATGTCGCTTCAAGCGTTCACGCTCCACCTCCCCAAGCGCGTGGTAGAAGCTCAACGCATTTGTGGGGACCTTTTCACCAGGCCTGAAGGCTCCGCCTAAGTGACTCGATAAATCCGGCAAAACGCGCTCGAAGTCGCGAATCCGAATGTCCCGTGATGTGAGATCTCGAAGTGAGTACTCGATCGCGTAATCGCCCAGAAAATCGTCGATGGCTGCCTGGAGTCGTTTGAAGTCCTTGCTATCTGGCATCAAATACGAAACGGCTGCTTCTTTCAATTCCAGCTTTGGAAAACGAATTGGGTCCCAATGGCTTGTGCCCCCGCTTAAAAGTTGGAAATCCAGAAACTCTCGAACGACCTTCCTTAGCGTGTCTTCGTCGACATCACCATTTCTGGCCCACCCAGGAAATCCCACCTTGTCCGACAGCGCAAGCTTTTCGCGCAACATATTGAGAGCAGCCAAGGTTAATTCCACGGACACGCGGCACTCCCTGGTGCCTGACTCCAGTACAGCTTCGAACTCCAGTGCCGCCTTCAGGCCGCCTGAAACACCACGGGCGGGCCCAATGAAGTTGATCTCCTTCACTCTCCAGACAGCCCTGACTATCGAGTCGACCCGAACATCTCTCTCCTCCAATTCTTCCTTGACACTGCGAATGATTCGCTCCGCAACAGCCAGTTTTGATCCGTCATTGAGCACGATTTCGGCAAAAAAGCCGTCCAGGAGGTCTAGGAATTGGGACTTCTCCTCATTCAGAGCAGCGGCAAGGCCAGCTAGCTCTAACTTGTCCCGGAAAATCGTTTCCAATTCCGCTGTCCTCATAAAGTTTCCATCTTCACACTACCGAGCCTCCAAAAGGCTCTCTACTTCCGAAGCGTAAGACTCAACCTCCGCCTCCAGGCGGCCTTGGTCTTCGCGGGCACTTAAACGAAACTTGTCCAAATCACCTTGAAAGAACTCAGGGTCATCATAATCAGCCTTTTTGCGCAACAACCAAAAGCCTTCAACCCGGTCTCCAAATTCTTTGCCTCGCCTGCTCCGGATTTGCTCGAACAAGGGCTGTCGATGTTTGCGCCTACTCAGAGGAACGTTCTTCATGGCCAGCCACGCATGACAGGCGTGAAACAACGCATAGTAAGAACGTGACAACGCGTTCCTTACCTCAAATTCGTCCGAATCGTCTCGAATTAGCGCTGTCGCCATGAACCCATTCGCCAATCGGTGGTGTCGTCGAACTTCCTGTCGGCCCGGCATTCTCCATCCCCAAAGACTTGACAGGTCCTACTTCCCCACCACCCGCCCCTGCACGCGGGCGATAACCTCCTCGGCAATGGATGCCGGCGCCTCCTCGTAGCGATGGAAGTGCATCGTGTAAGAGGCGCGGCCTTGGGTGCGCGAGCGCAAATCCGTAGCATAGCCAAACATTTCCGCCAGCGGTACCACGGCGCGGATGATCTGGGTTGAGCCTCGCCTCTCCAGGCCCTCGACTTTCCCACGGCGGCCGTTGAGGTCGCCGAGAACGTCGCCCATGTACTCCTCGGGAACTACCACCTCCACCTTCATGACGGGCTCGAGTAAGACCGGCGTGGCTTTGCGCACCGCTTCTTTGAAGCCCAGCGAGCCCGCAATCTTGAAAGCTATTTCGGAAGAATCGACCTCGTGGTAAGAACCGTCAACAAGCGCAACGGAGACGCCTCTCATTTCGTACCCCGCCAGCACTCCCGTCTCCATAGCTTCGCGCACGCCTTCATAAGTCGCGGGGATGTATTCTCGCGGGACTACGCCGCTCACAATTTCATCTCGAAACAGCAGGTTCAGGTCGGGATCGAATTTGTTGGTGGACTTCTTTCGGGTGAAATCGGCGATGGCATTGAGGTCGGGGTGAGGCAGGGGCTCGACGCGCAAGTGGACGTGGCCGTACTGGCCGCGGCCACCGGTCTGGCGAATGTACTTACCCTCTGCCTCCGCCGCGCCCAGGATCGTTTCGCGATAGGCGACCTGCGGCCGGCCGACATTGGCCGTCACGTTGAATTCGCGAAGCATGCGATCCACGAGGATTTCCAGGTGCAGCTCGCCCATGCCGGAAATCAAGGTCTCGCCCGTGTCGGGATCGGTGTGCACCTTGAAGGTCGGGTCTTCCTGCGTCAATTTGGCCAGGGCGTTGCCCAATTTCTCCTGGTCCGCATTAGTTTTGGGTTCGATGGCGACCGAAATGACCGGGGCGGGAAAATCCATGGCTTCCAGAACGATGGGGTCGCTTTCGGTGCAGATGGTATCCCCCGTGGAAAAGCTCCGCAGCCCCACCGCCGCCGCGATGTCTCCCGCATAAGCTTCGGTAATCTCCTCGCGCTTATTGGCATGCATTTGGAGCAAGCGCGAGATGCGTTCGCGGCGATTACGGCGCGGGTTATAAACCGTGTCCCCGTGTTGCAGCGTCCCCGAGTAGACCCGCAGGAACGCAAGCTGGCCAACAAACGGGTCAGTCATGATCTTGAACACCAGCGCGGCAACCGGCTCATCATCAGCGGCGCGCCGAACCAGCGTCTCTTCTCCACCCGGCACGGTGCCTTCCATTGGGGGAATATCCACCGGGGAAGGAAGATAGTGGACCACCGCATCAAGGAGCGGCTGGACGCCCTTGTTCTTGAAGGCGGCCCCGCAAAGCACGGGAAAGGCTTTCAGGGCGATAGTGGCTCGCCGCAGGCTGGCCCGGAGGTCGTCCTCCGAGACGGGTTCAGCATGGACGTATTTCTCCATCATCCGGTCGTCGACCTCCGCGAGCGCCTCCACCATCTGCTCGCGGCCTTGGCGGGCCTTTTCCCGGTAGGCCTCCGGGATTTCCAGCTCATCGAACGCGGCGCCGAGCGTCTCTTCCTTCCAAACCACCGCGCGCTGTCGAACAAGGTCAATGATGCCTTGAAAGTTCTCTTCCGCACCGAGGGGCAACTGGACGGCGATAGGATTAGCGTGGAGCTTGGACCGCAACTGGCTGACACACGCCGCAAAGTCCGCTCCGGTCCGGTCCATCTTGTTGACGAAGACGATGCGCGGCACGCGGTATTTATCCGCCTGCCGCCAGACCGCCTCGGTCTGAGGCTCGACGCCCTCCACCGACCCCAAAATAGCAATCGCTCCGTCAAGTACCCGGAGCGATCGTTCCACCTCGGCCGTGAAGTCCACGTGCCCGGGCGTGTCAATAATGTTGATGCGAAAGTCGTCCCAAAAACAAGTGGTCGCCGCGGAGGTAATGGTGATGCCGCGCTCCTGTTCCTGCACCATGTAATCCATGACTGCGGTACCGTCGTGCACCTCGCCCATCTTGTGCGTTCTCCCCGTGTAATACAGGATACGCTCGGTCGTGGTCGTCTTGCCGGCATCGATATGAGCCATGATGCCGATGTTCCGAGTTCTTTCGAGCAGCAGTTGTCGCGGCATAAATGGTTAAACGAGCATACGCGGCCCCGATCCCGCAAAGCGGCATCCGGAACCCCCGCAGTCGGTTGAGCAATGGACCCCGCCCATGCGGGGCACAAGGCGGATCGCGGACCTGGGTGGAACCACATCCCGCCTTGCTCAAGGTTATCCGCCGAGGCGGACTACCAGCGGTAATGGGCAAAAGCCTTGTTGGCTTCGGCCATGCGGTGCGTGTCGTCCCGCTTCTTGATGGCGCCGCCGCGGTTGTTGGCAGCATCCAACAGCTCCGCGGCCAGCCTCTCCACCATGGACTTCTCGCCGCGCTCCCGCGCATAGCCGATAATCCAGCGGACACTTAACGAGGTCTGCCGATTCCGATTGACTTCTACCGGCACCTGGTAATTCGCGCCACCCACGCGGCGAGTTTTCACTTCCAGGGTCGGCTTAACGTTCTCCACGGCCTTCTTGAAGACCTTCAGCGGGTCATCGTTAGCCCGCTGCTTGATCAATTCAAAGGCATCGTACACAGTCGACTGCGCCACACTCTTCTTCCCTTTCACCATGACGCAGTTGACAAACTTCTGCACTAGCGGACTGCCATGCAGCGGATCCGAACCCGCCTCTCGACGCTCTACAGTACCCTTGCGCGGCATAGTCGTTCAGCCAGCTTTCTGCCGAAGCGTCTCCGCTTCGCTTCTGAAGGCTAAGCGGCCTTGGGCCGCTTGGCTCCATACTTCGACCGGCTTTGCCGGCGGTCACCCACCCCGCCAGAGTCCTGCGTACCCCGAATCACATGGTAGCGGACCCCGGGGAGATCCTTCACGCGGCCGCCCCGGATCAACACAATCGAGTGTTCCTGGAGGTTGTGCCCAACACCAGGAATATAAGTGGTTACTTCCATGCTGTTGGTCAACCGGACGCGCGCAACCTTCCGCAACGCCGAGTTAGGTTTCTTGGGGGTCTGAGTGTAGACTCGGATGCACACCCCCCGCCTCTGCGGGCAACCCTGAAGCGCCGGGCTGGAGGTCTTATAGCGCGGCCGTTTCCGGCCCAGGCGAACCATCTGGCTAAATGTGGGCATCCAAGGGCCTCCCGCACCCCCGTACCAATTTTATCGTGCGCGCATGGTTATACGGGGCAAGATTTGGCAACAGCCAAATCCTTACAAATTTAACAGATAAGCCAAAAAACTGTCAAGGAGAGACTTCAAGGGGAGAGCGCCACCGTCTACCGGATCTCCAGAATCTCCCGCTCCTTCGCCTTCCCCTGAGCTTCCAGCTTTTCCATGAATTCGTCGGTCACCTTCTGACTTTCCTCGAGCCCGCGCCGCTCGTCATCCTCGGAGATTTTCTTCTCCTTGAGGAGCTTCTTCATGGCCTCATTAGCGTCGCGGCGAACATTGCGAATGGCTGTCCGATGGTTCTCCAGCACCTTGTGTAAGTGTTTCACCAGATCCTTCCGCCTCTCTTCCGTGAGAGGAGGGATGGGCACCTTCAGGATCTTTCCGTCGTTCACCGGATTGAGACCGAGATCCGACGAGCGGATAACCTTTTCGATGGCTGGCAGCAAGCTCGGATCCCAGGGCTGAACTGTCAGCAGGGATGGGTCCGGGACTCCGAGAGTTGCTACCTGATTCAAGGGCGTGGGGGTGCCGTAATACTCGACCTTGAGATGTTCCAACAAAGAGGTCGAGGCCCGCCCTGTCCGCACGGCGGCCAATTCCTGCCGGAAATCTTCCGACGCCTTGATCATGCGGATCTTGGCTTGTGCCAGGCTTTCTTTAATCATCGGACCCGCCTTTCCGGACGGGGAATCCGCGGGCGACCAGCGAGCCGACCTTCTCGCCCAGCACCACCCGCTTCAGGTTGCCCGGGACGTTCAAGTTGAACACGATGATAGGCAAGCTGTTGTCCATGCACATGGAGATGGCTGTCGTGTCCATGATGGCGAGGCCCCGCGAGAGGACATCCAGATAGTTGATCCGCGCGAAGAACTTGGCGTCCGGAAACTTCTGCGGATCCGCATCATAGATGCCGTCCACCTTGGTGGCCTTGAGAATGATCTCCGCCCTGATCTCCATGGCGCGCAGCGCTGCCGCCGTGTCCGTCGAAAAGTAAGGGTTGCCTGTCCCTCCGGCAAAAACCACTAAACGCCCTTTCTCCAGGTGGCGGACCGCCCGGCGGCGAATAAAGGGCTCAGCAATCTGGCGAATCTCAATCGCCGTCATCACGCGCGTGAACGTGCCGCACCGCTCGAGCGCATCCTGGAGAGCGAGGGCGTTAATCAGCGTCGCCAGCATCCCCATATGGTCTGCCACCACGCGATCAACCCCCTGCGTCGAAGCGGCCACGCCGCGGATAAAGTTGCCGCCCCCCACGACTACCGCCACCTCGACGCCCAGTTGGCGCACGTCGTGCACTTCCTGGGCAATGCGGCCCGCCACTTCCGGGTCCACCCCGAACCCCTGAGACCCCATCAACGCCTCTCCGCTCAGCTTCAGGAGAACACGATGAAAAACGGGCTCGCTCATAGTTTCATCTCAGCATCCCGAACACGCCACGCCCTCTGAAGAAAGAGCTTCCCTGTCAGCGGGCCGGCGCAGGCTCCGCAAAAGGCTTCGTCAGTCCCTCACCCACCTTGAACCGGCTGAACCGGCGGACCGTAATGTTCTCGCCGAACTTGGCGATCTTAGAAGCGATCAACTCCCCGATCTTCACGGTGCCTGTGGGGTCTTTGATGAAGTGCTGTTCGTAGAGGCAGGTGTCGTCGAAGAATTTTCCCAGCTTGCCCTCTACAATCCGCCCCAGAACAGCTTCCGGCTTGCCTGAGGCAGTCGCCTGGGCAGCGAGGACTTCTTTTTCTCGCTCCAGAATTTCCGGCGTCACATCCTCTTTACGGATGAAGCGAGGATCCGTGGCGCAGATCTGCATCGCCAAGTCATGAACCAGTTGTTGGAACTCCTCGTTGCGGGCGACGAAATCCGTCTCACAGTTGACTTCGACCAGGACGCCAATCTTACCGCCCGCGTGGATATAGGATCCCACCACCCCCTCGGTGGTTAGGCGACCCGCCTTCTGGGCAGCGGAGGCCATGCCGCGTTTGCGCAGCAAGGTGAAGGCCTTCTCCAGGTCCCCCTGCGCCTCGTCGAGGGCCTTCTTGCACTCCAGCATGGGTGCCCCGCTCATCTCGCGCAGCTTCTTGAGCAGTTCTGGGAAAACGCTCATCTTCCCTCAGATCCTCCCGACACGAAAAAGGTAGGCGTTGCTCGTGCCGTTCCAATTTCGTGAGGCTAGCTAGCCCACTTCTGTTCCGCGCAGCATCTACACGCCGTCGGGGTTACGCGGATTAGTCGGAATAAGTTGGAACGGCACTCGTCGCTTCGCCTACCTCAGGTCTTCGCAACGCATATTCGGGCATCAGGAAAAGTCCGTCGGGGGCGACTCATCGCCCTCCTCAGCCCGGTGCGGCCGACCCTTCACGTCCCCCACCCTCCGCCTGATCTTCGGCACACGCACGCGGCCGTCAGCAACGTCTTCAGCCGCCAGCACGGCGGGAGAGAAGCCGGTTCCCACCCCTGCAGAGGATAACTCCCCGGCGACCTGAGCCTCCGGGGGCAACATTTCGCCCGCCGCGATGGCCGCTGCCAAGCGTCGCTGCTCCAACTCTTCGGCGGCCTTCTCTGCCGCAATCTTTTCGGCCTCAAGCTGCTTTTCGATGGCCTCCTGACGACCTTCGAGCACGGCGTCGGCAATGCGCGACGTGAAAAGACGGATGGCGCGCAAGGCGTCATCGTTTCCCGGGATTACATGGTCCACCAAGTCCGGGTCACAGTTGGTGTCCACAATGGCCACCACGGGGATGCCCAGCTTGCGGGCCTCCCGGACGGCGATCTCTTCATTGTGGGAATCCACCACAAACAACGCATCCGGCAGCCCCGGCATCTCCTTGATCCCCGCCAGGTTTTGATCCAAGTGCTTCCGCTCCCGTTCCAACCGCTGGACCTCTTTCTTCGAGAGAAGCTCGTAGCGACCATCCCGGCTCATTTCTTCCAACTCTCTCAGCCGCTGAATCGACTTTTGGATGGTGGCGTTGTTGGTGAGCAACCCGCCTAGCCAGCGATGATTCACGTAATACATGGCGCACCGGGTGGCTTCCTCGGCGATGGCCTCCTGGGTCTGGCGCTTGGTACCCACAAAAAGGATGATCTTGCCCTCCCGGGAGAGCTCGGAAACGAACTTGGCGGCTTCCTTGAAGAGCTTGAGGGTCTTTTGCAGGTCAATAATATAAATCCCGTTGCGTTCCCCGTAGATGTATTCCTTCATCTTGGGGTTCCAGCGGCGCGTCTGGTGGCCGAAGTGGACACCGGCCTCCAGGAACTCTTTCATGGTGATATTCGCCAATAACCCTCCTTGCTGAAAAACCGTGACCAGTGACGCGTGACCAGTGACCAGCAACAAAAAGAAAGCTCGTCGCTGTTCTTAACGCTTCGAGAACTGGAACCGCTTGCGCGCCCCCTTTTGCCCATACTTCTTGCGCTCCTTGGCGCGCGGATCGCGCGTAAGGAATCCGCCTTGCCTCAGGCGCCCACGCAGGTCCGGGTTAAAGATGACCAGGGCCCGCGCGATCCCCAGCTTGGTCGCGCCCGCCTGCCCGTGAATGCCACCGCCGCACGCGTTGACCACAATGTCGAACTTCCCGGCCAGCTCGGCAGCCACCAGGGGCTGCTGGATTTCGCTGCGCAGTGCCTCGGAGGGGAAGTAGCTCTCCAGCGGTCGCCGATTGACCACCACCTTACCTTCCCCCGGCCGCAGAATGACTCGCGCCACCGAGGTCTTGCGACGCCCTGTGGCTCTGTATTGATCAAGCTCGGTCACCGATACTCCTACCTTTCCAAAGGTACCCCAGGACTCAGACTACCGCGCCAGGGAAAGCAATTTAGGGGCTTGCGCCGCATGCGGGTGGCTGGACCCTGCGTATACTTTCAGCCGCCGCGCCAGGCGATCGCGCCAGCGATTCTTGGGGAGCATGCCGTAAATGGCTTCGCGGATCAGGCTTTCCGGATGACGCTGAAACAAATGGCGTGCCGTGATTTCTCTTAACCCACCCGGGTACCCAGTGTGGTGCCGATAGATTTTCTCCTCGAGCTTCTTGCCCGTCAAGCGAACCTTTTCGGCATTAATAATAATGAGCCCGCGGCGATGATCCGCGTGCGGCGTGTATTCGGGAGAATCCTTGCCGGTCAGGACGCGCGCGCTTCGGGCAGCCAGCCGTCCGAGCACCCACCCATCCGCGTTCACGACCTGCCAGCAGATTTTCCCACGGCGCGCCTTCGCGAGATAAGTCCCCACTCTACTCTCCGTCTGAGCGTTCAGGCTGCAAACTTATATCTATACTTGACACCTGTTTTTTTGTCAACCTCCTTCCTCGCCTGCGCGGGCAGTGACCCCTGAATGCCGCTCGTGTCTCGCCGCAACCCAAGCTCAAGTCACTCCAAAAGTGAATCACATTGTGATATATTTGGAATATGATCCACGGTGCGCCCGCAGACCCGCCACGGCCCGTCGTGCCCTCCGGAGTCCGTCGCGCCGCCTGGTTTCGCTATCGGCTTCGCCGCTTCCTGCGCTTCAGCGAGCGCGCTGCACGAGCCTGTGGCGTAACCCCCCAGCAGCACCAGTTGCTGTTGGGCGTGGCAGGCTACACCGGGCGCGGGTGGGCCACCATCACCGAACTGGCCGAATTCCTCCAGGAGCGGCACAATGCCGTGGTGGGTCTCGTGCAGCGCGCTACGCGGCGAGGGCTCGTTCGCAAGGAACAAGGCGCGCGCGACCGGCGCTTCGTGCGGGTCCGCCTCACCCGCCAAGGAACCACTACGCTGCATAAACTGACCCGGCGGCACTTCAAGGAACTCCGGATCCTGCAAGGCCAAATGTTTACGACTTCAAAGGTTCGGCCGCAGGCCGCCGCTGCGACGTGTGGCGCGCCGGCTGGAACGGCCCCAGGTCATGGCAGAACGGGCTAATTCATAGCCTCAATAGGTTGGAACGGCACTAGACCGCGCGTTTATTGCGGCTGTCCCGGCCCGCGCCAGCCATCCCGGCAGGTCGGGCGGTATGCGCTGACGCTATCGCCATAGCCCTCCACCCCGGCGGAATAGAGGGGGAAAATTGCGCCAAGGACGCCGCCCGCGGCGCAACTCGATCGGCAAGACAATTCCTCCGCCACGCGCTTCCTGCTAAAATGACTCAAGGAGGGATGGCAAAGAAGAGGCATGGGGAAAGCTTCTTGGAGCGCGGAGGTGCTGTTGGCCGGGAGCTGGCGGGGGGCGACCTCAGCCCTGGTTTCCAACGGCCGGCACCACATCATTGTGGATACAGGAATGCCCCACGAGGCCCATCTGTTGGCTCAAGCCGTGGAGAAAAGAGGCCTGCATCTTTCCGCCATCCGACTCGTCATCAATACCCACTTCCATGTGGACCACGTTTCGAATAACGTCCTCTTGCAAAATAGCGTGATTTACGGTTCGCAGGAATCTTATGAGTGGTGTCGGTCCCTTTACTCCGACCTCCTGGACGAACAAAACTGGGAGAAGCTGGCCTTGAAGTATTACCCGGAGACCTTTGATTATGCGCATGCCAGGGAGAACATGCTCAGACTACGCAAGTTCGCCCTGCGCTGGTGGGACCACCGGCGGTTAGGCGACCCGTCCCAATTCCACTGGATTGAAACCCACCCGTTGCCGGAAGGCCTCGAAGGCTTTGTCACCTCAGGCCACGTGCCGGGCCACACCTCGGTGATTATCCATGGCGCGCACCCGGCGGTGGTCGTTGCCGGCGACGCCCTACTCACGCGCGACCACGACGAGCAAGTGCTGACCATGATTCCCCACAACCGTGAACAGTTCCATCGTGACCGGGCCCGTATCCTCTCCCTGCCCGGCCGAATCCTCCCGGGACACGATCAGGAATTCTCCATCCCCCCGCTGGGGACCGGGGCGCGTAACGGCTGAGCCCCGATCCCGAAGCTCATCCGCTTTGATCCTGGAAAGCGCGCCATTTACCAAGACACTGGGAAGTCGAACTTCGGGATCCGGGCTGAGTGGAACCAGGCCGAAGCGCGGATAACCTTGCGGGGTGGCGGTTCGAACGAAAGTGGGGAGGATCGAAGCCTCGGGCCACCGGGCTAGCCCTCTGAAAATCGGCCTTGACTTTTCGCTGTGCAAAGAGTAACTATTGACTGAAGTGAACGGTCGGTTCCGGGGGGTAGCCGGAACCCAGGCGCCTCGGCCCGAACCCGCCCCCTCCCACGGAGGACCGCATGAATGTCAGTCCCACACGTCGCAAGGTCCTAATCATCGAAGACGAACCTTCTATCCGCAACGTCCTCTTCGTCCTTCTTGCGGGCCAGGGTTGCCACAGCGATGTGGCCTACGGTGGCCGCCAGGCGCTGGCTATGCTGCAGAAAGAAAGCTTCGACGCTGTCCTTCTGGACCTCCGGTGCTCGGAATTGCAGGCTGAGAAAGTTGTCTCCGAGATCAAGGAAATTCGCCCGAACCTGGTGGGACGAGTCCTGGTAATCACAGGCGAGGTTACCGACCCGGAGACTCTGGAGATTATCGAACGTAATTGCCTCCCTCACGTCTCTCAAAGTCGCATGATGGATGAACTGTGGACCCGGCTGCGGTCCCTCTTGGGCTTTTCCCACTCGCCGGCCGATTCTTCTTCTTAATCAGGGAGCACAAATTGACGTTCCCATGGACGCCGGTTGAGCGGCCCGGCGCAGTTCAGGGGAAGAGAGTGTGGACATAGTCAGCGAGGGCATCCTGCCACGGGCGCGGCAGCGTGAAACCGGCGTTCCTTAAGGCGGCCATTTCCATCACGGCATACTTCAGCCGCGGGGCGCGACGGCCCATCTGGGCTGCCGGCTTGCCGATCACCTTACATGGGTCCAGGCCAGCAAGCTCCACCGCGTGCCGCGCCAGCTCGAAGCGGGTACAAGGCCCCTGGTTCGAGAGGTGGTAAAGGCCGCAGCGGCGCGCTTCGACCACCTCCATGATTTTCTGGCCGGCGTCCAGGGTGTACGCCGCCAATCCTAACTGGTCGCTGGCCACCACGTATTCCTCGCCAGCCGCAATCTTTCGCAAGCCTTTCTCGACAAAGTTCGTCTTCCCCGGCCCAAACAACACGGAAACCCGGAAGATCCAGTGATTCGGCAAGGTCTGGACGATTTCTTCGCCCTGCGCCTTGGTGCGGCCGTAAACGGTAATGGGCTGAGGCTGGTCGGACTCCGTGTAAGGCGTTCGCTTCGTGTCCCCGAAGACCGCGTCGGTGGAGATGTAGGCGACACCCGCGCCCACTGCTCGCGCCGCCTCCACTACCTGCCGCGTGCCGTGGACGTGCACCAGGAACGCCCTCGCAGGATCGGCGTCGCAGATGTCCAGGTCGGGGATGCCCGCGGGATGAACGATGACGTCAGGCCGCAGCTTCTCGAAGGCGGCGCGCACCATCTCGGGGTTGGTGATATCGACGTCAGCCCGCGCCAGAGGGAAAACTGTGTGCCGCGTGGAAAACGCCGCCACCAAACCGTGTCCCAATAGTCCTGCCGCGCCGGTGATCGCAACTTTCATTCTAGCTTCTGACTTCTGGCTTCTAACTTCTGCTTCCTGGTTTCTGCTTTCTGCCTTCTGGCTTCTAGCTTCTGATTTTTAGCCTCAGTGAGTTGGAACGGCACTCGTCTTTTCCAGTTCGCTCACGTACTGGCGCAGCTTCGCTGCGATCTTTTGAGCAAGCTGGTCGGGGGTCAAACCGCGCGCAAAAATCGTCGTATGTGGACCCGCGGGGGGGTTGGCTTCGTCTTTCTTCTGCTTTCGGTCAAGGATGTCGGCTTGCCACAGCACTTCATTCGTGACCCAGTCAGTCACGCTGATGGAAGTCACGCGGATTCCCTTGCCCTCCTTCCTGGGACTAGGCCGGGGGAATCGCCTGCCCTCGTCTCGGGGCTGCGGAACTCCTCCCCGCATCACGAGCTCCATGTCTTTTTCCGGGCTTACGGCATTGATGACCAGATCAACCCCCTCAGGGTTGCCCGTCACTTTGTACTTCCCCCATTGTTGGAGGAAGTCCCCAATCCACCGATCGAGGTCGGAGGGTATGGGTGCCACGTAGACCAGCTTGCCGACGACCAGCTCGTTGGGCTTCTTCGGTGCAGTCTGCTGCCCCAAGGCAAGCGCGGTCGCCAAAACAACAATAAACACGACCCCTAAACGCACCATGGAAGACCCCTTCCTGCCATCCTGGAAGGTTCCAACAGCTTCTCTGCCTACCGAGGAACAGTATACACCGCGAGAGGCGAACATTACCCTCCCCGCTCGCCCTCCCACCGAAACTTTTCGTTGCTCCAGGCGTTTAACGGCAATGACAGCAGGAGCGAGCTAAACCAGGAGGATTCATGAAAGGGGACCTGCGAAGCTTCTTCCTGCCGACAACCTTGGCGTGTTCGCTGCCTGTGGGCACCAGCTTGACCCGGATTATTGATGAAGCCTCCACGGCCAACAGCGGCTCTGGTCGCCGCGGCGACAAAGCCTCGGGCCTTCCGCGGCTTCTCTCTCCTGACTCCAGCTTTCTGCCTCCCCTCACAGGAGCTTTTGCACATCCGCGTCGAAACTCACATGGGTAACCTCGTACCCGTTGATGAGGTAAACGCGCGCTCCCGAGAGATAGGGCGCGAGCGCTTCGTCCCGCTCACGCGAGAGCACCATATAGCGGCTGATCTGGTAATCTTCATCTAAAGCCGCGATGAGTTTCTCCGTCTCTGTTTTCGAAAGGCCGAACTGGGAAAGGTGGACGGAGCGCCCAAACCCTCCCGCAATCTCCAGGTATTTCTTTACGAGGGCGGCCAGATCCATCTCCAGGCTCTTTTCAAGGCGACTACCGGCCTTCGGCCCTGGATTGGGCGCTTCCGTCAGGCAATCGTCGAGACAGCTAGCCCGGATTTCTCATTAAAAAATTGAAAAAGGCTGTCTCTTCTGGCATAAGCATTTTGGGAAGAATAACTTGCGCCAGAGAAGGGAGACAGCCTTTATGACTACAGAGTGTACCGAAAAACTC
>Ga0315279_10007267_pt1 | contig 13745 bp, 8 predicted proteins | sample YL17G06_20_MG_FD_203694 | JGI IMG/M metagenome (GOLD analysis project Ga0315279, IMG submission 203694) | Sediment microbial communities from Yellowstone Lake, YNP, Wyoming, USA - YL17G06_20 | ecosystem: Environmental > Aquatic > Freshwater > Lake > Sediment | place: USA: Wyoming | collected... | reverse complement strand
GGGTTGACCACCAGCTGTTGACGCCGACACCTAGCTGGTTTACCAGGTGTGTCCAGTTTCCGGTCGCACCGGCTTCAACTGGGACGTTCTTGTAAGCCTTAAAACCTGTATAGCACCACAATGGGACTGCGGCACAGTGCTGGGCGAACTTGACTTGTGTGTCCAATGTAGCTGCCTTCCCCTGTTCGAAGCTTGTGGCAAACTTTGTTGAAGTGAGGTCAGCGTTTAGGTCCGTGTAGTTGATACCGTCGTAGTTTGGTGGTGAGCCTGGGTGATAGTAGTTGCTGCCATCGTACAAGTCGTACAGATAGTCTGGGTCGGGGCCGATGCCGTTCCAGCCGCCAGTGTACAGGTTAAAGTACTTCTGCGCAAAGACTGGGCCAGTGACTTCAGATCTCGGCACATTGCTGTGATAGGTTGTGCCGATGCCGGCAGCGTTCATTGCAACGTTGAGGTGGTTACCGAACAGTCCTCTGTCGCCCGCTCTTGAGTAGAATATGAGGTTAAGAGTTGCGTTTCCATTGTGTGAATCGAGTCTGACCGTGTGTGCAGGGTTCCATGGAAAGCCGCCTGCGTCGAGAATAGCGTTTGCCAAAGTGAGGTTGCCAGTGTAGCCACCGTACGTGAGTGCCTCGAGAGGCTGGCCCGGCGCGATGTCCGGGTTGATGTATCCTCCCATGTAGGGCGGTACCATAGTGTACATTGGGAGTGCAAAGCCTCCTGTAAAGGCCACTACGTCTGACCTGTCACAACAAGCCGCTATAGCCTGTCGCAAGGCTAGGTCGCTAGTCGGGTTGTAAATGCCCGGAACGGCGTCATCAGGTGTGTAGGTAGCGTTGTTGTTGATGTCTAAGAGATAGTAGCCGTTTTCACCGCCATATTGTGCCTCGGTGATTGGACCATTCGCCGTACTCCACGCGGTTGCATGAGGAGCGTCTAAAGCCCAGTCTTCCAGGTCCAGTTGGCCAGCGTCCATGGCGTTCCATTCAGCCGTGGGAGTCGCGTAGATCTTTATGACTATACCCTTAACGTGGGGACCATAGAGTTCGTACTTGTAATCTTCACCCGCAGGATTCGGTGGTGTGACCCAACCATAAGTTGGAACAATCGTAACTGCGAGGATGCCAAGCAATAAAACACTGAGTAATGCTCTCCTCATGGCACTCGTTGCTCCCCACGTCTAACGGCTCGTTTTGAACAAATAACACTTGTGGAGAATAATTCTAGTTGCCCAAACAAAAATGGTGGCAGGCGACCGAAAATCGAGCACCTAAGCTGCAAATCATCTACCCGCAGATGCAGGAACAACCTGCTGTATCCCCCGCAAAGCCCGAACCACGGTGCACCGATTGCTGTGTAGTTTGTCCATGAAATTTCGAAGGGGGAAACCTCGATATTGGGGATCAAGTTGGTCACATATACACTTTTTGTTGGGTTTCCAGCTGTGCCGAACGCCCTTGCCGGCGGATTGGTTATAGAACATAGTTTCTTAAAGCTTTTTATAGGTTTAACTGATATTGGTTTCTTGGGGTGAAGGGGTGTGGGGACCACGTCTAGGGGTTTGGCTGTATTTTTGCTTTCGTTGATTCTCATGCAAACTATGGTTAGTTGGTTTGGCGGCATTGTGTTTGCTCCCATTTCTTTGCCCCACAATGCAGACGCCATGTGGGTCGAGCCCACATCCTTCAGCTTCAACGCGACAACAATGCCAGTAGGGACCACGTTCATTGCTACGGTGGCCCTAAACATGACAGAGGACACGTTCGCCTGGCAGGTTGTGCTCTACTACGACCACAGCATGCTGAACGCTCTGTCTGTTGATAAAACCGCAGCCCCGACCAGCGAATTTTTTGCTGGCCACGCAACCACTTGGGCGCAAGCAATCAACCCAAGGGCCTACCCACCGATTGGCAACCTTCAGGCGGTACTGGTCTATGAAACATTGTTATCGTCAGACTCCCAGCCGGGACCGCACTGGGGAACCCTATTCAAAATATTATTTGAAGTTGTCAACCTGCCACCAGAAAATGAATCTTTCACGAGCAAGTTTGATATAAGCACGGAGTATCCTCCCCCCCGCCAAAATACGTTCGTTGAAGCTCCGAATGGGGACTACCTCAGCTTCACTACTTATGACGGCACTTACAGCTGTATAAACCCTAAAAGTTTCGCTACCACAAGATATTCTTGGCCCATGTTCCACCATGACCTCAAGCACACGGGCTATAGTGAAAGCCCAGCGCCAAACACAAACCAAACACAATGGAACTACACAACAGGCGGCAGCGTGATTTCTTCTCCTGCTGTTGCTGGCGACAAAGTCTACGTGGGATCAGGTGATAACAAGACTTACTGTTTGGATGATTCAACTGGAGCGAGTATTTGGAACTACACAACAGGGGGCTGGGTGCAGTCTTCTCCTGCTGTTGCTGATGGTAGAGTCTACGTGGGATCAGATGATGGCAAGGTCTACTGTTTGGATGCTTCAACTGGAGCGCACATATGGAACTACACAACGGACAGCTCGGTGTCTTCTTCTCCTGCTGTTGCTGGCGACAAAGTCTACGTGGGATCGTATGGTGGCAAGTTTTACTGTCTCGATGCATCAACTGGAGTACACATATGGAACTACACAACATACTACCAGGTGTTGTCTTCTCCTGCTGTTGCTGATAATAAAGTCTACGTGGGGTCGATTGATTTTAGGGTCTACTGTCTTGATGCTTTGACGGGGGCGCATATATGGAACTACACAACAGGCAACGAGGTGTTGTCTTCTCCTGCTGTTGTTGATGGTAAGGTCTACGTGGGATCAGGTGATTGCAAGGTTTACTGTTTGGATGCCCTAACTGGAGTGAGCGTTTGGAACTACACAACAGGCAACTCGGTGTCTTCTTCTCCTGCTGTAGTTGATGGCAAAGTCTACGTGGGATCAATTGATGGCAAAGTCTACTGTCTCGATGCATCAAACGGAGCGCACATATGGAACTACACAACAGAGAGCTGCGCACAGTCTTCTCCTGCTGTTGCTGATGGCAAGGTCTATGTGGGGTCAGATGATAACAAGACTTACTGTTTGGATGCTTCAACTGGAGCGAGTATTTGGAACTACACAACAGGGGGCTGGGTGCAGTCTTCTCCTGCTGTTGCTGACGGCGTGGTCTTCGTAGGCTCATTCGACGGCAAAGTGTACGCGTTTGGAAATGTTGTTAGGTCAGAAGATTATGAGACGATACAGGAGGCAATAGACGCGGCCAGTCCAGGGGCCACTGTATGGATTGCACCTGGCATCTACAACGAGTCTTTGGTCATCAACGAGACCATAACACTCATCGGCAAGCCTGGGAGCGAACCCATCTTTAACGGCGGTGGAAGCGGAATCGCCATCACTTTGTTGCCCGGCGCCTCTGGATCCATCATCGCGGGAATCGTAATAACCCACTGGGACCAAGGCATACTCATTATCGATGCCACAAACGTCAAAATTTACGACAACATAATGTCTCTCATGAATTGCAACGGAATTACCCTCGAAGGTAGCAACGCCGCCGATAACCTTATTTACAGCAACATATTCCAAGAGAACACCGTTGCCATCAATTTAACCACTTCTGCAACCAGCAACACCATATACAAAAACATCATCACCTTGAATAACATCGGTCTCAGCTTAAAATCAAGTGGAAACAACATCACCGCAAACATCATAGCAGAAAACCACGTCGGAATCGACTTATCAAATTCTAACAACAACATCATCTATCATAACAACTTTATCAGCAACGACATTCAAGTATCCATTTCAACGTCCACAGGGAACACTTGGGACAATGGTTGTCCATCTGGCGGAAACTACTGGAGCATCTATACCAGCGTAGACCTATACCATGGTCCGAGCCAAAATGAAACGGGCAGCGACGGCATCAATGACACCCAATACACGATTGCTATCAACAATATCGATAGGTATCCTCTGGTGCATCCTTTCAGCGCACACGACATAGGGATACCAAATGTCATCACGGCAAAAATCGTTATCGGGCAAGGCTACACCTCAAGCATAGACCTAAAAATCCTAAACTACGGCATGTACGACGAAACCTTCACCCTGATCCTCTATGCAAACAAATCCATCATAGCCATGCAAACAATCACCCTAACAAGAAGAAACTCCACCATCGTCACCTTCGTATGGGACACTTCTGGCTTTGCTAAGGGCAAGTATACGATAAGCGCGTGTGCTTGGCCTGTTCCAGGCGAAACCGACACGGCAGACAACAACTTTACGGGCGGGTGGGTCAGGGTGTCGATGGTTGGAGACCTGACGGGCGGTACTCCTAGTCCTTGGGGCTTCGTTCCAGACGGGAAGGTTGACGGCAAAGACATAGCAATAGTGGCTTTGTGCTTCGGCTCAGCCCCCGGATGCTCACCGCCATACATATGGAACCCCAACAGCGACGTAAACAACGATGCCAAAGTAGACGGCAAAGACATAGCAACAGTAGCCCTACACTTCGGACAAGCAGACCCGTAAACCCCTCTTTTTTCTTTTTCGAAGAATCAGCAAGCCAAAAGCGCGGGCTTTTTGATGAGCTTTCAGCGTGCGAGACAGACCCAAGGTTTCCTCAAGGAAGTTGGAACGAAAAAAGACACAAGCTCATTTTGAAACCACTCTGTTTGACATAGCAGTGAAGACTTATCTGTCAATACTTCTCGAAAAATCCCAGTGTATATAGTGATCAGTGAGTTGGACGAGACCACCGCGCTCATCCTGATCACAAATTGGCTAGAGTTTGAAAGCGCGCGCGCTCATAGATCTCTTCTAGCGGCAATCCTATTGCGCGTTCTCGACCCTGCCTTTTGGAAGTGCGAACTTTGAAGACAACGGCGTCAACTTCACGGTCCATCAATAGAAACTTTTCCAGTTTGACATCTGTTCCTTTAGGGCCCCCAGCAACGCTGTCGTCGGCAGGATTCTTCCTCCCAACAACCTCGCTGATTCTTCCAGCAAACAAGTAGACTGCCATCAAGCAATACCTGATCTTCTCACATTGTCTTCGTCACTCCCATGAGCTTTTCATTTCTACATAACCAACTCTCCCATGACTTCGCTGAGACACCCTCCATTCCGAGGGCGCATTAAACGGAAACAACGTTGAAAATTGAACCACATGACCAGCGCTTCCGAATTTTTATATTCTAGATATACCAAGTTAATATTGTACCATGACATTTAGTGATTAAATTGAGAACAGACAAGGAAATTTTGCTTTCACTTTTAATTTCGATTTATCTCTTGCCATTCGTCCTTGGCCTACAGATGGGTGGCACTAAGATTGTCGGGGTTAAAGAAAATTACTCGACGGCTCGGGAAGCTATTAATGCTGTAAATTCAGCAGGCGTTGAAGTGTTTCAAAAGAATTTAACCGGGAACTTCCAAGGAGGGGGTCAAATGTTGAATTTTTCTTCTGTTTCTAGTTCTGCTTCGCCTACTCGACACCTAATGTGTAGGGATTATAACCTTTCTTACTATCCGATTGAGCCCACGACAATTTTTAGACCAAGCGACACTAAGGCAGTATGTTTGATGACTGTTTCAATGAATATAGGTGATGTAATTGAGTGGAGATGGTATTACAGGAACGATTCACCTGAGACTTGGGTTTTTTGTCCCCTTCCTTATGAGAACAGATCCTACATTGCTCGATATTGGAGTGGAGAACACGTCATCGCGGGTTATCTGAACATAGCTGGATGTTGGCTATACTACCCTAGGGCATATAAAGTTGAAGTTTACTACTTAAGTACCTTTCTTTTGTTTTCAGAGTTCTTTGAAATAACCAACAGTGGGTTAAACAGCCCTCGCATGTGCAAAGGTATTGATGCGAGTGGAAATCCGGTTAATATGACGTCACGATTTACAATAGGTAATGACACTAGAGCGTACCATTATTTGAGATTTGACAACATCGCCTACTTCAACGAGGAGCTGAGAGTCTGTCACAATTTCACAACTGTTTGGATTCAACCAAACGGCAGCACACATAAGACATACTCTGGTAGCTTCCGTGATTACAAGGATCCCAGTGCTAATGGAAATGTCACTTGGAACTATTGGAAATACGGAGCCGTCTCCGACGATTACATCGACATTAGTTCAGACACTCCTGTTGGAGACTGGAAGGTGGAAGTCTACCTCGACAGCTATCTCAACAATAGCACATGGATGCCTTACGGGCCCATCGCAACTACCCCGTTCATAGTTGGAAACGAAACTGTCGCAGACTGGACATTCATGGTTTATCTTGACGCAGACAACAGTCTAGAGAGCGCCGGCAGTGATATTTTCCTGAAAATGGCCAGTGTGAATTCCTCATCCCAGGTAAACGCCGTTGTACAAATGGACAGAATACCTGGTTACGACGATCGATATGGCAATTGGACGGATTGTAAACGTTTCAACATCACCAAAGGTGTGACTCCTACCCCCGAAAACGCAATTCTAAACTTGACGGAGGTTGACATGGGAGATCCTAATACACTAAAGGATTTCGTCAACTGGACAATAAGCAATTATCCAGCGAATTATTACTGTTTAGTGCTCTGGGATCATGGAACTGGCTGTATGGGTATCTGCTTCGATGTTACAAGTGGAGGTAACAATTTAACCCTTCCAGAACTCAGCCAAGCTTCAAGCGGACTCCCCTCAATCATGGATGTAGTACTCATTGACGCTTGCAGCATGGGCATGGCAGAGGTAGCTTATCAGATCAAAGACTATGCGAACGTGCTAGTTAGTCCAGAAGGAATTGGTTGGGCACCGGCCCCCTATGATACTTACCTTTCAAACTTGGTCAGCGACTCTTCAATGTCGCCAAGAGATTTTTCTGCAAAAGTAGTCAACGACTATATCGATTGGTGTTGGAGCATCGATGTCAGTCAAATTCCAAACGCGACCATGTCGGCAATCGACCTAACTAAGATTGCGGGTTTGACGGAGACGATCGACGACTTTGCCATAAATCTGAGGGAAAAAGAAACTCTTTGCCATGAACAGATAAGCCAGGCCAGAAACCTGACTCAGGGATATCCGGGTCCTTTCGCAGGCCAGAACGGCTCCTACATTGATCTCTACCATTTTGCTCAGCAGCTAACCCGTCAAGATCCTCTTGATGAAGAACTCAGGAATAGCGCCTACGATGTGATGGCTGCGCTTTCAATTGGGAGCACAATAATCACACACGAAGAGAAGGCCGATCCAGATTCTCATGGCTTGGCAATATTCTTCCCTGATGAAAAGGGAAAATATTATTCCTTCAAAAGCACGTACAACAAGACAGCCTTCTCGATGGATACCCCATGGGATGAATTTGTGGAATATGATCTCTCTGGGTGCGTCTTAACGATTCAGACGCCTTATTCTGGCATCCCAGTAAAGGTTAACGAAGAGTCATATACGACAGATGCATATAAGAAAATTCAAGTGTTTGTAGCGCCTGGTTCTTACACCGTCAATGTCACGACCGTTATTTCAACAGAGCCTGACTCGCGAGGAGTATTTGCCAAATGGAACGACAACATCACGTCAAATCCAAGAACCCTTCTTGTGAGCACAGCATTAACATTAGAAGCTGAATACGAGACTCAATATCGACTGATCATGGATGCAAACCTCGGCACGACAAATCCGTCTGCGGGAGAATACTGGTACCGAGCTCATTCAACCGTCCCGATCAGCTCAACAACTCCAATCACGACTTCAGGTGAACGATATGTCTGGCTCGGGTGGACTGGAACAGGTACCGGAAGCTACAACAGCACTGACAACCCAGCTTCCATAGCTTTAGACGGACCTGTCAACGAGACGGCTACTTGGAGACACGAATATTACTTGCTCGCAGATTCACCCAACGGTTCATGTACGCCCACAAGCGGATGGTTTGAAAGTGGAAAGTCCATCAACGCGTCAGCCACCTCGCCAGTCTCAGGGTCAGCCGGCACCCGGTGCGTGTGCATCGGGTGGACCGGAACCGGAAGCGTCTCATCTTCTGGAACAGCAACATCCGTAACCTTTACGATAGACAAACCCTCAAGCGTAACGTGGATTTGGAAGACCCAATACCTGTTGGTTGTACACACTGATCCCGCCGGATTAAGTCCGCAACCAAACGTCTCTTCGGTGGGGCCATGGTACGACAACGGTACAGTACTGTTCTGCACTGCCCAAGAAATAAGTGAAAAAGTGCTTGACCACTGGAGTGTTGATGGGGCAAACTGGGATCGCGGCATTAACCCGATAACCGTCACTATGGACGGGCCACACGAGGCTATTGCCCACTATGTGGCCGCGCCTGCCTCATGGCAGAGCTTTTTCCGTCCTGAGATACAGGTTATCCTAGGACTTATAGGACTAGCACTCAGTATCGTTCTGGTTAGAACAGCATGGATCAGAACTCTCAGAAGAAGAGACATTATGAAAGCGCGTGCTGAGCCCAGTGCAGTTGAAGTGCCAGAAGTTGTTCTTCCAAGCCGCATTACGACTGGATATGGAGATCTTGACAGCTTGTTGCTCGGCGGGATGCCCGAAAATTACGCAGCCATATTGGTCTCACCTGCATGCGACGAAAGAGACTTGCTGATTAAAAGGTTTCTTGAAGCAGGGGCGAAAGAGGGCCAAATCACGTTTTACGTTACCACAGAGGCGCATGGAATAGGAGCATTAGCGGAAGAATTTCAAGCAAGGTTTTACGTTTTCATATGCAATCCCCGGGCAGACGCAATGATAAAAAGCTTACCTAACGCGTTCAAACTGAAGGGCGTGGAAAACCTTACCGAAATCATCATTGTATTGACCAAAGCTTTTCACACATTAGACAAGTCGCTGAGTGGCCCGAGGAGAGCTTGCATTGAAATCGTTTCAGACGTTTTGCTGCAGCATCACGCCGTGCAAACCAGAACATGGCTAATCGCCCTTGTTGCAGAGCTAAGATCCTGGGGCTTTACTACTTTGGCCGTGATGAACCCCCAGATGCATTCGTCGGAGGAAGTCCATGCAATTCTAGATCTTTTCGAAGGAAGGATCGACATTTACGAGAAAGAAACCGAAAAAGGTCTGGAAAAATTCCTAAAAGTCAAGAAAATGCATGACCAAGAATATTCAGAAAAAGAAATGCCTCTGAAAAAAGAAAGACTGGAAACGCGAAAGAAAAAACAGAGCAGCTAAAAGTCTGAGCCTTAGAAATCATTGCACATTAACACATGCTATGCTATGTGTGAGGATATGTTAGGTTTTTCAGGTCTACTTTTGCCCAAATAACGGCGTATTTGGAAAGACCTCGATACCGTTCTGATCTATTGTATATGGCACGAGGCTCGGATTGACCTTGGCTTCTCTCATCTTTTCAACTTGTATCGCTCTCGTTGTACTTCCTCCTGAGAACAGAGTCTGCATCATGATAACCCCGTGAACCAGAAATTCTTCTTCCAAGGCACTTCGTTCAAGGCCCAAGTGCCCCAGTTCGGTGGTTACAAGGCTTGTAACATGTAGATCTGCCAGTGATTCGATCAGGTCTACAACTGCAGTCCTTCGTTCTATAGGATCTGGAAATCGGTACAAGAGTGCTGCCAAAGTGTCCACTACAACCCTTTTCGCCTTCGTCAACTGGATTTTTGCCTGCAAGTCTTCGACAAGTTTATCGATAGATAGTTGCTCACCTCGTAAACTCCGGGACTCTTCCTTGTACAGCTTCTCTTTTAGCATCGCCACTCGCGACATTCGTGTGGCGTCTACGAAGGCAAATTTCCTCTGCTCCTCAGCTTTCTGGAAATCCCATCCGAATTTTTGCATTTCAGAGTAGAAATGATCTTTAGCTTCGTCTAGGCTGACGAAAACTCCACTTTCTTGATTTTCATAGATTCCTTGATACAAGAACTGGCCGCAAAAATGGTCTTTCCAGTACCTGGTCCTCCGATAACCAAAATGACTCTTCCTTCTGGAAAACCACCGCCAACCAACTCGTCCAAGCCGCTAATTCCAGTTGCAACCTTTTTTGACATTTTTCCTCACCTTAGGTAACCTCAAGGGATATGTCATCGGTATCTATGGCTTACGCAACGCTGTAACAAGCACTGAGCGCGCTAGGGCGTTGCTAAGTCGAATTGTTTGTGTCAATTTCTGCTCACCTTCTAAGCATAGTTGCATTCTCCTAACACTTCCACGTACAAATCATGGGCGTCTAGCCAAGCCAAACCATGACCAAACAGGTTCAAGTCAATCCACCGAATTCAGCAACACGCTAGCGCGCTACAACATGAGCGCGAGACCGCGCCCACACGAAATAGAAAAAGGGAGTTATGGAAAGATTGCTTCGCCAAAGTGTAGGGTGGCTGTGGCTATGTCTTTGCCGTCCACTTTAAAGTCGCCGTTGAGGTCGCCCACGGGCAGATGCTCGATGGGATAGCTGAACGTTTCGCTAGTTGCCACGATTCCAACATGGTCATATGCATCGATGAAGAACTCGACCGTTGATGTGCTGTTAGATTGGCCGGGGATCGTTAACTCCCAGAGCTGTCCGGTAGAATTGTAGGTCATTGTCGTGTTCCACCATTCACCCGCATCAACTCTGTAGTGAAGCAGCACTGAGAATAGGTTGTATACGGTTTGGCTGATGTTCATGGTGACCTGAGTTGGCTCGTTAGCCCTTGTGTAGTTAGAGGGCAAGTAGGGACGCGGGCACGTTGGCTTCCCTGAGATGAAGTGGTCGATCGACAACGGTGGCGTGGTATCTGTAACCACGTAGCCGTCGTGAGGAGTGAAAGAAATATCAGCGAGTTCGGGGCCTAACACGAAGTTATTATAGCCCCCCGCACTGGTTTCCGTTGTCAGGTCAAGCGTGCTGTTTCCAAGAGTCAGAACCTCAAATTCGGCCCAGATTAGGGTTCCAGAATGAGGCCCAGCGATGAAGTCGAGTGACAAGCAGCCCTCGTAGGCGAGCAAGCTGCCGTTTCCTAAAAAGCTTGTATCGATCCTTGGTGAGTTTGATGGGATGTCAACGCCATGGCCCTCGAAGTAGTTGCCTGTGCTTGTGTGGTTCGCACGAGTGCACATGAGATGTGTGCGATTGTAGAGAAGTGCAACCTGACAACCAAATACATCCTCGGTTATGTTGAGCCATACGGTTACGTTGAACCTATTGCCTATTGCGCATGCGCTCTGATTGGGTTCAATCCACATGGCGTTAGCAGCGTAGAGGACTGTTGGCTTCCGCGTGTCTGAAGCTCCGACTTGCAAGTTGTTTTCGACTTCTGATTGGCTTACTGGGAGCCTTGTCAAGAACAAAGTTGCTGTTAGACAAAACATAGTCAAAACCGAAATGATTACATCCCTTCTGTTTACCATTTAGATCATTTCCTTTGCAACATCCAATTCAGTTCGCTGCAAATTTAAGATTTGCCGTATCTAGCTATAGGGGAGAGTTCCATCTTCGAACGCGCGCTAAAAAAGAGGGGTTACGGGTCTGCTTGTCCATAGTGTAAGGCGACTATGGCTATGTCTTTGCCGTCTACTTTGGCATCGTTGTCTACGTCGCTGTTGGGGTTCCAGATCCAAGGCGGTTGACACCCTGGGGCGGAGCCGAAGCACAAGGCGACTATGGCTATGTCTTTGCCGTCGACCTTCCCGTCAGGAACGAAGTCCCATGGATTAGGAGCGCCGCCGGCATGCTGCCCCGGCACCAGCGGGCAAGCTCATCTGGTTGGTTCCGTCTTAAAATGTTTATTCTCGTCGTTCTAGGTATTTTCAAGCGCGTTGCTCTCGACAGGTCATACTGCAATAACAATGTTATAGAAGATTTCTCCTTAAGTGTTTATTACCTACGGAATTGTCATAGGGTTTTTCAGGAGAAGGGAGATGTTACCAAGGAGACTAGTCTCTGCAATAGTGTTAGCAACGATTGTCGTAGGCGTTTCGATGCTTGTCTTGGGGTCTAAGCCTGCGAGAGCGAGTGAGCTTGCAGGGGATCTCAACGGCGATGGCAGAGTCGATGGCAAAGACGTTGCCATGGCCGCGAAGGCCTTCGGATCATATCCAGGACACCCAAGATGGGACCCTATAGCCGATTTGAACGTAGACAACAAGGTTGATTCGCTAGACATTGCTATCGTCGCAAAGAACTTTGGAGAGAGCACTTAATAACCCCTCTTTCTTTTTTCTAATACCCGCTAAGGCTTGTCTTTGTAGGTTCAAGTGTGACAATGGCTCCTGCAAACCATTTTTCAATAGTGTTAAACAGGTTGGGCCGAAATCAGAATATGATCGCGCCCATGCGTTGGCAGTGAGCCCAGGAAGCAGAAAGGAATGAACCAGGGTGGGAGGCTGTTCCTAAGCGCGCCTGTGACTTTAAATCAAACGTGTAATTCATGTTGTAATGTAAGGTGAGGATGCAAATCTGATGCATTTGTTGAAGCGGTCTGGCTTAGCAGGAAGGCTAAGAGCATGGTCTTTTAGCATTTGGCGAGAGAAAGAGGGAAGCCAGAATAGAGCAGGAAGCTAGGTTCTTGATTTTGCCCCAGATGAACCAGCGCTAGTTTCTTCTGTCACGGCTCCCTCTTTTTCTGCGCGATGACTTCGCCTACGCGCTCTACTTTTCCTGAATTTCATTATTGCCAAATAGATAACGATTAGAAGCCATGGAAAGCCTATGTATGGCACATAAGCAAAAAGCGCGCGCGTCCAGATACAGCCCCTTTAATCGGGATACTACTCCCGCAAACCCCATTTTTTCTTCGTGTTGAACGTCTGCGCTCAGTACCCCTTTTTGTCGGCTCAACCAGACGGGGCTTTTCCAAAACTGTCTTTTGGTCTTGCTGATTCTTCGAAAAAGAAAAAAGAGGGGTTTACGGGTCTGCTTGTCCGAAGTGTAAGGCTACTGTTGCTATGTCTTTGCCATCCACTTTGCCATCGCCGTTTACGTCGCTGTTGGGGTTCCATATGTATGGCGGTGAGCATCCGGGGGCTGAGCCGAAGCACAAGGCGACTATTGCTATGTCTTTGCCGTCGACCTTCCCGTCTGGAACGAAGCCCCAAGGATTAGGCGTGCCGCCGGTCAGGTCTCCAACCATCGACACCCTGACCCAGCCGCCCGTAAAGTTGTTGTCTGCCGTGTCGGTTTCGCCTGGAACAGGCCAAGCATAAGCGCTTATCGTATAGTTGCCCTTAGCAAAGCCAGTAGTGTTCCACGTGAAGGTGATGGTTGTGAAGCTTTCTTTTGTGAGTGTGAGTTCCTTTGTTTCTATTGCGGTTGTGTTGGCGTAGACTGTGACGTTGAAGGTTTCTGTGAAATCGCCTTTGTTTGTGACGGTGACGTTTATTTGCGTGACAAATCCTTGTCCGACAACGGTTTTGAGGGGAGTTACGTTGGTTGTGGTTATGTCGTAGGCTTCTGTTATGGCTCTGTTTGTGACGTATGTGAAGACTGGTAGCCAACGTTGGACTACTGTTTCAATGTTGGCTGGGTCTGGGTTGAAGAATTGGAAGACGCCTCTTTCCCAAAGTGTGTCTGGTTCTGGCCCGGGTTCGTATTGCCAAGCGCTATTGTTTGTATAGATTTCGCACGTTAAGGCGAAGGTGCTTCTGTTGGCGTACATCCAGTCATCCCAAGAACCAGACAGTGTGTACATACCCAAAGCGCTTTGCCCATATGGCGCCCCGACCAATGCTGAAAGGTTTGAGGCAACTTGTCTGAAGA
>Ga0315279_10007266_pt1 | contig 13746 bp, 12 predicted proteins | sample YL17G06_20_MG_FD_203694 | JGI IMG/M metagenome (GOLD analysis project Ga0315279, IMG submission 203694) | Sediment microbial communities from Yellowstone Lake, YNP, Wyoming, USA - YL17G06_20 | ecosystem: Environmental > Aquatic > Freshwater > Lake > Sediment | place: USA: Wyoming | collected... | reverse complement strand
TGCGGCAAAGGCAGGCCGAGTTTCGCAGCAAGGCGCTGCTCCTCTGCAAGGCGGAAGGGCCCGAATTCATTGAAGGAAAAGCACTTCTGGACCACCCTCCGCCCTTACACTTTTGGGATAGGAGCCTATGTTCTTTCCACTGAGAAAAATTCAGTCTACAGATTGATAGGTATGCCATAGAATCTTCCGCCTGCTTTTATAACTCCGCCGATCAAGGATCGCCCCAAGCCGACCGGGGTCAGCCACCATTTCTCGAAAAGCACCTTGCCCAAGTGCCACGCCTTGCCGATTTGCCGCAGTTGCACATTCGGCGCTGGCTCGGCGAAGAAATTGCCAAAGGCGAAGCCGGCCAGATCCTCGCCAGCTTCCAGCATGCAGTACCCGTCTCCGCAGAACATCGCCTGGCAGGGACGGCCGGTAACCTCCGCGACTATTCGCTGGGCGACGACCTCCGCCTGCGCGTGAGCGAACACGCCGGCCTTTGGCAACATCAGAGGCACGTCTGGCTTCCATCGTCCCGGAATCGGAATCGCCGTGATATCGCCAATGGCGTAAACACCGCTGTACTTCGTGGCCAGTGTGTTTGGGTCGACAGGAATCCAGCCAGCCTGGTTGGTCAGCCCGGCCTCGACAACAACCTTCGGCGCCCGGTGCGGAGGTACCGCAACCAGCAGGTCGTAGCGGAATTGCTGCCCGTTATCGAACGTCAGTTCCCGCGCGCCCGGCTCGACCGCAGTCAATCCGTGCAGCGGGTGAAACTCTATTCCCTTGGACTCAAGCATGCCTCGGACGGCCTCTCCGAGCTGCGGACCGGCCACCGGCATAGGCTGCGGCTCGGGTGTGAACAGATGGATTTCCACGTTGCCGGACAGGCCACGCCGGCGGAAGTAATCCGCGATCAGCATGGCTCCCTCGTGAGGAGCTCCGGGACACTTGTAGGGAGTCGCCGAAACCACGACGGCAATACGCCCGCCGGAGAAAGTTTTGAGGGCGTCCCTGAGGCGGGTGGCACCCTCGAATGTGAAAAATGTGTGCGAAGCTTCGGCCAGCCCCGGAATGGCATCTGGGACCAAATCCGCCCCGAGCGCCACAACTAACCGATCGTAAGCGATTTCCGCCGAGCTGGTCCGAACGATTCGGAGTTCGGGATTAATGCCGATGACTTCCGCCTGGACGAGTTCGACGCCCTTGCGCAGCAGTCTCGACACCGGCTGGCAAATCTGTTCGGGTTTGCGGTCGCCGGTCATAACCCACAGGAAAGAGGGCTGGAATGCATGCCTGGCGTTCTTCTCCACCAGTACCACCCGGTGGGCAGCGGGCAATTGCCGGCGAATCTCGTTGGCGGCCACCATGCCGCCCACGCCTCCGCCCAGCACTACGATCGTCTTCGACTGCATCTTGCCTCCTCTGGAACTCACAAGGATCCAGCCCGAAGCCGCTCGACAGCGTCCGCGACCGCGGCCACGGCGGTGTCGATATCCGTCTCGCTGGTCATTCGTCCCGTGGAAAACCGCAGAGTTCCCCGTGCCCACTCCTCGGGAACGTGCATGGCCTGGAGCACATAGGAAACACGGATCTGGCCCGAATGACAAGCGGCTCCCGCCGACGCGGCGACCTTCCCTTCGATAGCAGCGAGCAGAGCGTTCGCATCTACGCCGTGCACACTGACGCTGAGTGTATTCGGAAGTCGTTTATCGGGGTGACCGTTCACCCTGAGACGCGGTACTTGTTCTCGGAGCCCAGCTTCCAGTCTGTTCCGCATCCGTTCGATATGGTCGCCGTTCGTCTTGAGGTCCCTGAGCGCGATCTCACAAGCCTTTCCCAAGCCAACGATTTCGAGGACGTTTTCCGTTCCCGGCCTTCTGCCGCCCTCCTGACCCGCGCCGTCCATCAATCGCTCCAAGGTCAACCCTTCGCGGATGTACAGTGCTCCTACCCCCTTGGGCGCGTACAGTTTGTGGCCGGCGATCGAGAGCAGGTCCACCCCGAGCGCAGTGACGTCCGTCGGAATCTTGCCGGCGGACTGGGCCGCATCGGTGTGAAAGGCAATGCCCGGCGAGTTCGCCAGCCGGGCCACGTCCTCGACCGGCTGAATAGTCCCCACCTCGTTGTTTGCATGCATCAGCGTGATCAGGATCGTCTCCGGCCGAATGGCTTTCTCCACATCGCCCACGCTCACCAGGCCGTGTTCATCGACGGGCAGGTAGGTGGTCTCGAACCCTTCCTGCTTGAGCCGCTCGCAGACTACCGTAACAGCGGGGTGCTCGATCTGGCTCGTAATGATGTGCCTGCCCTGGTTTTGTCGAGCCAGAGCGGTCCCTCGAATTGCGTAGTTATTGGCCTCAGTTCCGCCGCTGGTGAATACAATCTCCGCCGGTGTGCAGTTCAGAAGCGCGGCCACTTGTGAGCGCGCCTGCTCCACGGCATCTCGAGTCTTCCGCCCATACCAGTGGGAGCTGGATGGGTTGCCAAAGTGCTCCTCCAGGTACGGCCGCATGGCCGTAACGACGTCGGGATGATGCGGTGTCGTTGCGTTGTAGTCCAGGTATATCGGCCGGCTGATCTCGTTCACCAAGGGCTTGCTCCTTTGAAATACCGAACTTGTCTCTGACCCATTGGCAAGACCTAGTTCGCCTCCCCAACGCTGATCGGATAGCCCCTCGCTTGCCAGTCTTGAACCCCGTCCTCCAACCGAGATGCGGTAAAGCCTCGGGCCTTGAGCATCTCCACCGCCTCCACCGCCAGCACGCAGTAAGGTCCGCGGCAGTAAGCTACGATCTCCCGGTCTCGTGGCAACTCTGAAAACCGGCGCTCGAGTTCCTTGAGGGGGATGGACAAAGCTCCTGGCAGGTGCCCGGCGCGAAACTCCTCGGTCGGCCGGACATCGAGCACGGTTACCGCACCGTCCCGCACTTTGGCCATGAGCTCCTCGTGATCCACTGGCTCCAAACCTTGGCGAGATTCCAGGAAACGGCGGGCGATTTCCCCAACTTCAGCCAAGCGTGTTTCGGCCAGCGACCGAAGAGCCCGGAAAAACTGGCACACCTGTTCGTCGGCCAGGCGATAGGTCACGAACAGGCCGGTCTTTTCGGCCTCTAGCAGCCGTGCCTGGCGAAGCGCCTTGAGGTGCTGAGAAGTGTTAGGTAGGCCGAGCCCTGCTTCCTTGGCCAGGGCTTCCACCGTACGCGGGCCTTGGCAGAGAAGGTCGAGAAGCTCCAATCGGCTGGGGTTGGCGATGGCCTTCCCGATCCGGGCGAACTGCTCGTAGATGGCGGTCCTGAAGCGACGATTCCCGCTTACCATAGCTGTGCTTCATAATATATTGAAATCCTAAACTATTGTCAAGACCAAGTCTCCGCCCAAGACGCAACGTATTGATTTCTAGGAACTTAAATGAGCCATCGCGATGATGAACTGGCGCAACCTTCCCCTGGCGCTGGCCAACCTGCTGTTTGCCTTGGTCGGCGGAGTAGCGGCCGCGTTTTCACCGCGAGAGGCGTGCTGTCAACCGGCATCGCGCTGCTGGTGGGCGCGGTCCTGATGGCCTCCACCGCCATGGCCTTCCTGTTCTCGCCCAGCGGCGTCAAGAAGCTGTAGCGGCGGTCTTTAGACCGCCATTGGCGTCGGCAAGCGACTGCATTGGCGACCTGAAGGTCGCCGCTACAGGCGCCCGAATGATTTTTTCACGGCTTCTCACGCCCGCGGATTCGTTCCGGCCTCACACGCCGCCGAACAGGCCCTTCCAGGTGACTTCTTTCCGGGTGTAAAGAGCTTCACGGCCAAGCAGCGCGATCATGGTGCTGCGGGCCGAGCGCTCGGCCACGTTCTCGACGTCGCCGGCCAGAATGCGGTTGGTGAACTCTTCCATGGCGTCGGCGGTAGGCTCACGCGACTTGATGTTCTCGACGTCGCTCGGCGCCGGGCCCTTGGTGTGGATCAGGCCGGCGCGCGAGGTCTGGATGGTGCCCTTGGTTCCCGTGAATTCCTCGCCCACCTTGCTGTAGCCGCGCGGCGTCAACTGGTTGGCCTCGAAGGCCACCTGGATGTCATTGGGCCACTCGAAGGTCAGGCTGAGGCGGTCGAGAAGGTCCATCGAAGTCCGCACCTTGCGCCCGCCGTAGCCGACAGCCCGCAGCGGCAGCCCGCCCAGGAACCAGTGCAGCACGTCGAAGTTGTGGCAATCCTGCTCCACGATGAAATCGCCGGACAGGTCTTTGAAGCAGAACCAGTTGCGGATCTTCTCAATCTTCGGGTCCGGATAGGGCACGCGCTTGAAGGGATCGGAGCCGATCCAGTAAGCGCGGGCTACGGCCAGTTCCCCGATGTCGCCGCCGGTCACGCGCTTGTAGGCCTCTTTATAAACGGGGCCATAGCGCTGCTGGAAGCCGACGCTGATGCACTTCTTGGGGTCGGCCATGCGCCCGGCCGCGATGACACGCTTGCAGCCCGCCAGGTCCACTCCCATCGGCTTCTCGCAGAAGGTGTGCTTGCGCGCCTGCACGGCCGCTTCCAGCATCGGCGGATGCTCAAACGGCGGCGTGGCGATCAGGACGGCATCGACGGCGGAAGCCAGCACTTTTTGGTAGTCCGTGTGAACGGCGGGGCGGTCGAGCTTGAGCTTCTGCATCGCCGCCTCGGTGCGGTCCTCGAACAGGTCGCACAACACGGTGATGGCCGCCTTGCCGGTGCCGATCAGCAAACCGGCGTCGTGGGTGCCCCGGTTCCCGCAGCCGATCAGCCCGACGGTGATCTTCGAATTGGCCTGAGAGCCGCGAACCAATTCCGGCTTCAGGATGGTGAATGCGCCGGCGGCCGCCACGCCGGTTTCCAGAAACCTGCGGCGCGAAACTATGGATTGATGATCGTTCACGAGAGCGCTCCTTTCCTGGATTCTTGGTCGAACCATCTTATCGCGGCATGGCAAAAGGTCAAGATGGCGAGAATCCCCCGCCCTTCCTTTTCCAGCCGGACTGCCGAAACCAAGGCCGCACCTCTATATCACTTCTGTATCACCTGCCCCCCATGAAAGCCGGCCGGAGAAACGTCTGAGGCGATGTATCATTAAGGAATCGGGAAGGACGCCCATGCTGAGAGACGAGGCACTACAAGCCAAGCGGCAGGAAATACTTCGGATCGCCACGCAACATGGAGCCAGGACGATCCGCCTGTTCGGCTCGGTCGCGCGTGGCGACAGCCGTCCCGACAGCGATGTCGATCTGCTGGTCGAAATGGAGCCGGGGCGCAGCCTGCTTGACATAGGCGCGCTTCTGATGGAGCTGCAGCAGCTCCTCGGGCGCAGGGTTGACATCGTCGAGCCCGAGGGACTGCATTGGTACATCCGCGACCAAGTGCTGCAGGAGGCTGTGCCACTGTGAAGGATGACCGGCTGTACCTGCTTCATATCGTGGAATCCATGGAGCGGATTGCCGCCTACACGGCTGGTGTCAGGAATGGGGCCGGGCAGCGGTCTTCGCCGAGGCCTGGCGGAGCTCAGCCACACTCTCACGGGCCCGTTCCAGCAGCAGGTTATGCTCGCCGCCGGCGCCCACAAAGCGCATGCCACGCTCGATCCAGGCGGCCGCCTGCGCCGTGGTGCGGCAGTGGATGCCCGGAACCACATTATGGCGCCGGCACGATTCCATCAGCGCGGTGATGGATTCGATCATGATCGGGTGATCCACCTCGCCGGAAACGCCCAGGGCAATCGAGAGGTCGGCCGGACCAACCATGGCCACGTCGATGCCCGGCAACGCCAGCAGTTCCTCGCGGCGGTCCATGGCCGCGCGGGTCTCGAACTGGACCACCACCAGCGTGTTCTCATTCAGGTGCCGGGAGATGGCGGGCATGCTCTGTGGTTCGTAATCGATCTGCGGCGGCAGCACGCCGAAGCCACGCTTGCCCTGGGGCGGGAACTTGGTCCAGCTCAGCGCCTCCCGGAGCGTTTCGGGAGATTCGACGCGCGGAAAGATAATGCCCTGGGCGCCGGCGTCCAGCGCGCGGGCCACCAACGAATACAGCAGCTCGCCCACCCGCACCACCGGCGTGATGCCGGAGCGCACGGCCGCCGCGATCATGTCCTGGACCGTCTCCAGGTCGAACGGGCCGTGTTCCATGTCCAGAAAGGCGTAATCGAAACCGGCCGCGGCGAAGGTCCGCGGAATGTCGGCCGAGCGATAGTGCTGAATGGCGCAGCCGATGGCCACTTCGCCTTTCGCCAGCCGGTCCTTGGTGTGGTTCGCGCGCATCCTACCCTCCGGCAAGAAAGGGCCACTATACGTCCGCGCGGCGCGAGCGGGCAACCCCAAAACCGCCCCGGCCAACACCGCGGGTGCGTGATGCCCGGAACCTGATATGGTAATCGCAGGAGCTGTTGCTTTGAAGAAGCGGCCTTCGGCTTTCGGCTTTCGGCTGTCGGCTATCGGAAAGCCGAAGGCCGAAAGCCGACGGCCGAGAGCCGAGAGCCCAGATAGCGAGCATTCGGCATGATCTTCGGCATTACCATGGGCGACTCGAGCGGGGTGGGCCCGGAAATCCTGTTGAAGGCATCTCGGAACGGGGAGCTTCGGCACCCGTTCGTGGCCTTTGCCGATCTGGCGGCGCTGGAGCGCGCCAACCAGTCGCTGAGCTATGGGGTGGAGTTGCGGGTGATCGGGCGCGCGACCGACTACCGGCCGGGCGCGCTCAATATCGTGAACCTCGAGCTGCTGGCGCCCGGCGACCTGTGTCCCGGCCGGATCAGCCGCAAGTCGGGCGCGGCGGCCCGCGAGTACGTTGTGGCCGCCACCCGCGCGGCGCTCGCGGGCGAGATCGCGGGCCTGGTCACCCTGCCCATGAACAAGGAAGCCACCCGACTCTCCGATCCCGGCTTCGCCGGGCACACCGAGCTGATTGCCGGCCTGTGCGGCGCCGCCGACGTGGCCATGATGCTGGCCTCCGAGCAATTGATCGTGACCCACGTGAGCACGCACTGTTCGCTGGCGACGGCGATCGAGCGCGTGAAAAAGCAGCGCATCGAGGGGGTGATCGAGCTGACGTGGCGGGCCGTGTCGCGGTTGAAACAACAGCCCCGCATTGCCGTGGCCGGGCTAAACCCGCACGCCGGCGAGCACGGCCTGTTCGGCCGGGAAGAGATGGAAGAAATCGAGCCGGCGGTGCGGGCGGCGCGCAGCCGCGGGCTGCCGGTGGAAGGCCCCTTCCCGCCCGACACGGTGTTCTACCTGGCGGTGCGGCGCAAGCGCTTCGACGCCGTGGTCGCCATGTATCACGACCAGGGTCACATCCCCGCCAAGCTGCTCGATTTCGAGGGCGGGGTAAACGTCACGCTGGGCCTGCCCATCATCCGCACCTCCGTGGATCACGGAACTGCGTTTGACATCGCCTGGCGCGGCGAAGCTTCCACCCGCAGCCTGGCCGCCGCCCTGGAGATGGCGGCGCGCCTGGCGGACACCAGCGGCTGACGGCCCGCTATTGCGGCCAGCGCAGGTGGCGCTTCAGAAACTCGAATGTCCCCACGCCGTGGATCTGGTGAGGGCCGTCAAAAAACTCGATGGCGGTGCGCTCTCCGATTCCGAGCGAGACGTAGAGGCGCCGCACCCGGGCGTACTCGTAGGCCACCCACTCGTCGATGCCCACCCCGTCCCGGTGTCCCCGCTCGACCATGAACGGGCGCGGGGCGATCAGCGCCGCCATTTCCGCGTAGTTGAAGGTGTTGCCCAGGTCGAATTCCAACATCTCGTACTCGCCGGTGTACATATAGCTGAACGGCCGGTCATAGCTGGTGTTCTTCCAGATCCATTCATTGAAATCGCCGGAACAGATCGAGAGCGCGTAGCGGGGAAGCACGGCCGGGACGCGCATAGCCGTCTTGCCGCCGTAGGAGAGGCCGTAAAAGCCGATGCGGTCGGGATCGACGAAGGGCAGCGAGGCCAACCACTCCAGCGCGCGCTGGTGCTGGCCGATGATGAATGAGAACAGGCTGAGCTTCAGCGGATTGGCCTTTCGCTGAAGCTGCCGGAAGCGGTTGCCGAAGATGTAGGGGTTCTGCGGAGCGTAGGTGACGAAGCCCTGCTCGGCCAGGCGCGCGGCGAATTGGGCGTAAGTGGCGGCGCGCCTGGCTTCGATCACATCGGCGGGACGGCCCTCCAGACCGTGCTGGCATACCACCACCGGGCGGCGCTCGCCGGGCCGGATGTCTTTGGGCACCAGCAGGATTCCGTAGGCCGGAACACCGGGCCAAACCGGCAGCATGACCTCGTAGCCAGTCCAGCGCGGCTCGTCGTACACGCGGCGCGTTTGTGCGGCCAAGGGTTCAGAAGGCTCGGGCAGCCTGCCCATCACCTCCTCCCAGAAATAGCGGCGATACGATTCGGTTTGCGCCGGCCAGCGCTCCGGCGAAATGTCCGACCAGGGCCAAAACGCGCGGCGCGCGGTCTCGGAACGCCGGACAACATCCTGGGTGAATTCGACAAGCTGATCGAATTGCCGGCGCAGCCGCACCGCCGGGTCGAAAGCCGTGCGCAGGTCCCTGGGCGCGGGCTGCGGCGGCTTCCATGCCGTGCGTACGCCGAGCGCCCGGACAAAGGCGCGGAGCGCAGGCTCGGAACCGGGCCGGCCGCGCCCGTCTCGGCTCACGACCAGGGAGAGCCGGTCGGCAGCGCCCGCTTGTTCAAAGTGCCGTCTGGCGCGCGCCACTTCGGCCTGCACATCGGCGAGCGCGGGCGTGGCCAGCCGGCCGGGGGCCGCGCCTCGCCGCTCCTTGGTTTCCGGCGCAGGACCGGCCACTTCCGGAGCGCCCGCGGCTTCGATAATCAGCGCGCGCGGAGCAATCAGGCCGGCCACGCCCGAGTCGCCGAAGTCGCGCAGCAGCGACCAGACATTGCGGTAAATCGGCTCCTGCCAAACCGCCTCGCGCGGCCCGAAATAGCCGCTCACCGCGGCGGCCTGGATTCTTTCGTCGGCCGCGGCGCTCGATAGCGCCAGCAGCCCGCCCTCGCCGTACCCGATGACTCCTGACGGCAGGACGGGACGCGCGGCCGCAAACCAGTCAATGGCGGCCAGAATCTTCTGTACCTCATAGCCGATGATGTGCCGGCCCATTTCGTAGGCCATGCGATAGATGAACTCGCGGTGCGGCTGATTGGTGGAGCGGGCGGCGCGCGGGTTGCCGGAAAAAGTATCCCGGCGGTCAATCAGGACCGGCACCAGCACCAGGCATCCGTTTTCCGCCAGCCGCCGCGCGAACTGGGCTTCCGGCGGCAGGCCTACGGCCAGCCCGACGAGCATTTCTGGAGTCCAATCGGCGTCGGGAATGGCCACCACGCGCGCCACGGGCGGGCGCGCCGGCTCCAGCATCAGTCCCTCCGCCTCCACGCCTGGCATGACGGCCCAGCGAACGGCATGCACCCGGTAGCCGGCGCCCTCGGCCACCAGCGAGGGGCGGCCCACGGCGGCATCGAAGGCGGGCGCCGCTGCCGGCACTCGCTGGTCGAGGAGGCCGATGATTTTGCGGAAGCGCGCGCCATCGGGTGCCGGCCGCTTCCCGGCCGCCTCCCAAGTCAGGCGATCGAGGAATCGATCGATCCCTTCCACCATCCGCTGCGCCGGGTCGCCCTGCTCCACCAGCGGCGCGGTGCCGGGCATTCCCTGCCCCAGCGCCGTCGTGCAGGCCAGCAGAAGGCAAAACAGGCTGCAGGCTACAGGCCGCAGGCTACAGGTCGAACGGCTATAGGTCACGGCAAACAGAATACCCTATGCGGCCGGCCTTTGGAGTCCGGCCCCAGCCTCCCCGGCCTGCGGCCTGTAGCCTGGGGCCTGCAGCCTGATTTTTGGGCGGGAAAACGAAAAGTGCGAAGCGGGGGAAAACCGCTTCGCACTCACGGGGCGGAAAAACAGAATCAGTTGGTCCAGGAGCCGTGCTTTTCCTGACAGGCGATGCAATACTTGGCCCACGGCACGGCCGCCAGGCGCTTGGGCGATATGGGCCGGTCGCAACCGGCGCACACGCTGTATGTGCCCTCGTCGATACGCTCCAGCGCTTCATCCACCTGGCGCAGCAGGGCGATGTTCTGGGCGTTGCGGTTCAGGAACAGCCACTCCTCGTGGCTCTGCCCGGCCAGGTCCACCATGTCATGGGGCTCCTGGCGGCGCGCGACGATCTCCGAGGCGGCCAGAGAACTGATCTTGCGCCGCAGTTCCTGCCCTTTCTCGCGCAGAACTTCCCGGTACTGTACCGTCTGCTTGTTCTTGGTCAGTGTCTTTGCCATGTTCCTTCCTCCGTCGGCCTCTTCCGGGCAACGGGCCGCTGAATTAGATGAACTGTGTTGACCGCGGATTCATCCAGTTCGCCCTTCTTCTGGCTGCCGCCCGCTCCGCGCCCGCCCGGCCTGACCGCTTGCTCGTTCTCAGCCAATTGCATTAGACGTATGCCCGCACCTCCCAGTTCCACGGAGCCATGTCATTGCTGCCAAAGCCCTTGAACCCCGCTACGCCGCAACAGAACACCCCGCTTGGTCTCGCTTCCGCAGGCGAAAGCGCCGGACGCCCCCTAAGTTATAGCGGCGGGACCGGGCAATTGCTTTAGACCGAACTCCCAACGGATCGTGAGCAATCATCTTGCCAGTCGGTCCGCCTGGCTGTTGTGCCCGGCTCAGGGGCCACGCCGTCCACGCCGGCGCCTTTACACCCGTCCCGCAACCATAGCCGCATCAATAAGATACGGCGCTCCTGGGCCCCCGCCGCCAGGGTCCCCGAGGAAACGCGCAAATCTAGCAGATTAAGGAACGGCCTGTCTACAAAAAAATGCACGATTGGCGTTTTTTGGGGCAGGCAGGGTACCACACCGGCCACGGACCCCGGGGAGGGCCGCCGCGCCGCACCGCATTCCCCGGCGCAACACCATGAAGCTTCGCAACTTTACGCACATCAAATGTCTATGGGGATTGCGGAACAACGCCGCGAATTAACGCGGCCTCAATCGGTGTCTTGATTTGGAATCGAGTTCGGATTGATAATACTGAGGCCCATGAGGAGGGATACGCAGTGATTAAGCTCGACATGATCAACGAAGTCGTGAACCGCACCGGGATCACAAAAACGAAGGCCGAGCAGGCGGTTGAGACGGTCTTTGAAACCATGAAGAGGGCCCTGGAGCGCGGCGACCGCATCGAGCTGCGCGGCTTCGGTGTCTTCAACGTAAAGCCCAGGAAGACAGGGATCGGCCGGAACCCCCGGACCGGCGACGTGGTCAGTATCCCTCCGGGCAGGGCGGTTCGTTTCAAGCCCGGCAAGGAGCTTCAAGCGCTGTAGACGAGTCTGGAGCAGCGCTGTGCTCCGGTGCACGCTGGACTTGCGGCTCCTCGGTGGCGCCCCCGACCGCGACCCTCGATGATTTCCCATGAGTGACCCTTCCTACCGGCTGCAGGCATTTGAGTGCGAGTTTCCGTCCGCCCTGGAAGTCGCCCGTTCACCGCTCCGGCGCCAGCGCACCTGGCTGCATCTTCTCCTGTTCGTGCTGACGGTGGTGACTACGCTGGCCGTCGGAGCGCAACTGGCATTCAACTACGCGCACAACCTGCCGGCGTTTGACCTGGAGCGCAACCTGAACCCCTTCTCCGTGGTGTGGGGGCATCCGGAACGGCTGCTGACGGGGCTTCCCTTCTCCCTGACCTTGCTGGGCATCCTGCTGGCCCACGAAATGGGCCACTACCTGACCTGCCACTACTACGGCATCGCGGCCAGCTATCCTTATTTCATTCCCGCGCCCACCATTATCGGGACCATGGGGGCCTTCATTCGGATTCGCGAGCCGATTGTCAGCCGGCGCGCGCTGTTCGACATCGGCATTTCAGGGCCGCTGGTGGGCTTCGGGGTGGCCCTCCCGGTCCTGCTGGTTGGAATCGCATTCTCGCGGATCGTGCCGGCCATGCACTACTCCGGGACGCTGACCATGGGCAATCCCCTGCTGGTGCGCTTCCTCGAGCACCTGTACTACCCGGGAGTCGGAGACCACAACATCTATTTGCATCCCATCGCGCGGGCCGCGTGGGTAGGGCTGTTTGCCACGGCCCTGAACCTGATTCCCATCGGGCAGCTCGACGGCGGACACATCCTGTACGCCATGGTCGGGGAGAGGCACCGGCTGCTGTCGCGCTTGTTTCTACTGGGGCTGCTGCCGCTGGGCTACCTGTTCTGGTACGGCTGGCTGATGTGGGCCACGCTGCTGTTCTTCCTGGGCATGCGGCACCCGGCCATTTTCGACCCCCTCCCGCTGGACCGCCGCCGCCGCTGGATGGGCGCCATCGCCCTGGCCATCTTCCTGCTCTGCTTCACTCCCGCGCCGTTCATCGCGCACTAGTAACATAGCCTTCAGGCTGTGCCGCCCTTTTGTCGCGCATTAGTAACATAGCCTTCAGGCTGTGCGGTCGGTGCGGCCAATGTTGAAGTGTTGTCATGGCACAGCCTGAAGGCTATGCTACATCAGCGTGAAGGGATCCACGTCGATGACCAGCGCGGTGGCGGGCCACTGCTCGGCGCGGGCAAAGGCCTGGCAGTCGCGCAGCAGCTTGTGGAGCGTGGCGCGGCCCTCGGACTTGATCAGGAACTGGTAGCGAAACTCCTGCTTGAGCCTGGCCAGCGGCGCGGCCGCGGGCCCCAGGATGCGCACCCCCGCCCAGTTGCCCGCCGCCAGGCGCCGCGAGAGCGCCCCGCTCCATTTCACCGCCAGTTCCAGCTTCTGGCTGCGCAGCAGGATGTTGGCCAGCGCCGTAAACGGCGGATAGCGCATCACGCGGCGGAAGCGCAGCTCCTTCTCGTAAAAGGCCGGATAGTCGTGCGCGGCCGCGTAGCGGATGGCGTAGTGATCCGGAAAGTAGGTTTGAATGATCACCGAGCCGGGGATGTCGCCGCGGCCGGCGCGCCCCGCCACCTGCGTCAGCAATTGAAAGGAGCGCTCGGCGGCGCGGAAATCCGGCAGGCCCAGGGCGATATCGGCCGAGACCACGCCCACCAGCGTGACCCGGTGGATGTCGTGGCCCTTGGCGGTCATCTGCGTGCCCACCAGGATGTCGTACTTCCCGTCGCGGAAATCCCGGAGGATGCTCTCGTACTGCTGCTTGCCCCGCGCCGTGTCGCTGTCCAGGCGTACCACGCGGGCGTTTGAAAACTGGCCGGCCACCAGCGCCTCGATCTTCTCCGAGCCATGGCCGAGGTAATACAGGTGCTCGCTGGAGCACTGCGGGCAAACCTGCGGCACCGGCGCGCGGTAATCGCAATAGTGGCAGATCAGGCAGTTCTCGCGCCGATGGTAGGTGAGCGAGATGCTGCAGTTGACGCACTGCGCCGTGGTTCCGCAGGAGCGGCAGGTGACCACCGCGGAATAGCCGCGGCGGTTCAGCAGCAGGATCACCTGCTGGCCGTCCGCCAGCCGCCGCTCGACCTGCTGGACCAGGGCCCGCGAGAACACCGCCTCCTTCTTGCGCTCCAGGAATTCCTGCCGCATGTCCACCACCTCGATCTGCGGCAGCGGGCGCTGCTCGACGCGCTCGCCCAGCTCCAGCCAGCGGTACTTGCCGGCGGCAGCGTTGTAGCGGGATTCCAGGCTGGGCGTCGCCGAGCCAAGCACCGCCAGCGCGTTGGCGTTGCGGGCGCGCACCAGGGCCACATCCCGGCCGTTGTAGCGCGGCGTTTCTTCCTGCTTGTAGCTGGGGTCCTGCTCTTCATCGACGATGATGATGCCCGGCCGGTCCAGCG
>Ga0315279_10007265_pt1 | contig 13747 bp, 11 predicted proteins | sample YL17G06_20_MG_FD_203694 | JGI IMG/M metagenome (GOLD analysis project Ga0315279, IMG submission 203694) | Sediment microbial communities from Yellowstone Lake, YNP, Wyoming, USA - YL17G06_20 | ecosystem: Environmental > Aquatic > Freshwater > Lake > Sediment | place: USA: Wyoming | collected... | reverse complement strand
TGCTTGAGCCAGAACAACGCAGAACTGGAGTTCAGCAGTCCCGCCATCGTATGGTAGCCTTCATTTGTCCAGCCATCCGGAAAGAGGAGAACCGGCGCCTTCTCCTTGAAAAGCGTGCGCCTGAAGTCCACGACAAAATGGGCGTGAGTTGAGATATTCGGGTACGCGAGGATAGGGCTCCTGCCCTGCTTGCTCCACACCACGATCGAGTATTCATACCATGCCAAGCCCCGTTCTTGTGGAGTTCTGCCGAAAGCAATGCGATGACTGAGATGCTCCTTGAACTGCCGCAGCCATAAGTACGGCTTGTCGTCGGTACTGAAGTGTATAGCCTTTCCCTTATTAGAGTAGGGCCATATCGCAACTAGTGGCGACATGTACTCCCAGTCGCGGATGTCCTCACCCGTCGTGTACGCCCTTAGGAGCTCCCCGCCAATCCTGTGACGACGGGCAACGTCAGGCTCTAACACAAACAGCTCGTCCGCGCCGGTATATAGCAAGACACCAGTAGAGCCGTCCAGAAAGTCTCGGAGAAGCCTGTTGCCTTCCTCGATCGCGTGGCGTGTTGACTCTGAGCTGGTATCGAAGTTCCACGGCCACGTGGCCATCTCGGAACGCGGGCGGTCGGCGACGATGATCCGGGCGTCGGCGTAGCCGGGGTGGTCGTGGTGGGCCGCGATGGTGGCCCAAAGCTCAGAGCGCTCGGGCGGGGTGCGCAGGTCGCCGCCGCCGGGGAGGGTGGCCACGAGACGCACCTCACCCCCAGACAAGTTTTGATTCTCCACCACATCATAGGGTGAATCAAAACCTGTCTGCCCGGCCCCTCTCCCGGCCGGAGAGGGGCGCTGGTTGCGGGCGAAGAGGATGCAGGTGGGCATGCCGTGGCCGGGGAACATGAGGCCCGAGCAATCCACCACCTTCTGTAGTTCGACGGTGGGGAAGAAATCCTCCACCAGGGGCCGGCCGAACTCGCGCTTGGCGAAGGCGTTGGAGACGATAAAGCCCAGGTGCCCGCCGGGGCGGAGCAGGCCGAAGGAGCGCTGGAAGAAGGGGGCCAGGAGCTGGAACTTCATGTGCGCCGTCTCCGGCCAACGCTGGCGATATAGCTCCCTTTTCTCGGGGTTGCGCGCGGTGACGAAGGGCGGGTTGCCCACGAGGAGGTCAAAGCCGCCGTGGGGGGCGCCGGCGGCCGATGGTGAGGGCGAAAAGACCTCGGGAAAGTCGAGCTCCCAGATGAAGGTGAGGGGCTGGTCCTCGCTCGATTCCTCCAGGCGGGCGAGGCGGGCATCCTCGGCCTCGCCAAGCTCCCTGGCCCCCAGGAGCGGCTGGAGCTGAGCCTCGGCGGCGCGCACGACCTCAAGGGCAGCGTCGAGCCCGGCCAGCTCCTCCTCCCGCGCGCGCAGCTCGGCCTTGGCGCCCTTCTTGGCGAAAAGCTCCCCCTGAGTGGCCGTCTGCTGGCGCAGCTCCTCGCGTTGGCTCTGCAATTGCAGCCGGGTGAGGCGCGTGCGGTGAGTTAACGCCTCCAGGCGCAGGCGGCGCTTTTCCGCCGGGTCCTGGGCGCTGAAGAAGCGCTGCTGCGCGGCCAGCAGGGCCTCGCGCTCATCCTGCATGGCGGCGGAGTGGGTCAGCTCCTTCAGGCGGAAGGGGCGGTCGTGCACCAGGTCGAGCAGGGAATCGCCACGGCGCACCTTGAAGGAGAGGTTGGGGAGGGCGGGAATCTCGCCGATGGCACGCTCGAACTGGTGCTCGGTGCAATAGTCCAGGTCCACATCCACCTGGTAATCCACGATGAGCGAGAGCCAGAGGCGCAGCTTGCAGATCTCCACCGCCTTGGCCTGCAGATCCACCCCGTAGAGGTTGCGCTCGATGATGCCCTTCTTGAGCTCAAAGGCCAGGTTGGGGCGGCTGAGGCGGGGGTCCTTGCCGCGCTCGGCCATCTCGCAGAGGATGTGCAGGTTGACCAGCTCATGGAGCAGGCCCAGGGCGAAGGCCCCCGAGCCGATGGCCGGGTCGCAGGCGCGCAGGGCGCGCAGGTGGGCGCGGGCCTCATCGTCCAGCCCGGCGGCGGAATCCATCTCCATGAGCCGGGTGAGGCGCTCCTTCGAAAGGCTGGGGATGCGCTCGCGGAGATAATCCACGAGCACCTCGCGGACGATAAAGTTGACCACGATGCGCGGGGTGTAGTAGCTGCCGGTGGCCTTGCGCAGGGTGGGGGCCTGCCCCCGATCCAGTCGGGGGTCGGCCCCCTCGCTGGTGAGCACCACGGTCTCAAAGACCTTGCCCAGCATCTCGGGGTCCACGGCCACCTCCTGGTTGAGGGGGGTGGACTCGGTGACGGTGAAGTTGTAGCGCCGGAGGAGGCCCTCGTCGCCCAGGATTGGCTGGAAGAGCTTGTTGGGCAGTTGGAGCGCTCCGGGGGCATCCAGGGCGTCCGTGGGGTCAAAGAGGCCGCCGTTGAGGAAGGGCACGACGCCCAGAGTGTGGGCGCGCTCGTAGCGCGCGGGGTCGTCCTCGCCGCTCGGCGGGCGGTTGAGGGCCTGGAAGAAGAGCGGATGGAGGTAGTGGGCGTAGAACTCCTCATGCTGGGCTTCGGCGTTATCGAAAAGGTCAAAGAGGTAGCTGCCGCGCGGGTGTGAGGCGCCGGGGGCCTTGAGCCAGCGCTTCTTTTGCAGGAAGCAGAGGAAGAGCAAGCGGTTGAGCAGCCGCTGGGTGAAGGCGTGGCGGCTGGCCGGCTCAGGGATCACTTTGGCCAGGGACTCTTTGAAGCCCTCGAAGAGATCGCGGAACTCTTTGAAGAACCTGTCGGTGACGGCCTCGACATCAAAGGCGCGGTCCCACTGCTTCAGCCAGGTTTCGGCATCGGCCTCGGCCTCGGGCCAGGCCAGGGCGGGGAGGTTGTGCTCGCAGAGGGTCCTCATGCCCGGCTCGTCGGCCTGCCAGCCGAAGGTGCTCAGGCGGGCGGTGGCCGCCTTATCCCCGCGAAAGTGGGCGAAGGTGAACTGGCGATAGTCGCAGGTGGCGATGAAGAGCAGGTTCTGGGCGGGCCAGGCGGGGAGGTTGGCCCGTTGGCTGCGGGCGGCGGGGGCCAGGCCGCGCAGGACGCGGCGCAACGGGGTGCCACTGAGCTTGGGGGTGGCCGTCTCCAGGAGGAAGATGCCCCAGGGCTGGCCGGCGGAGAAATTGGCCAACTGACGCACGCGCAGACGCTCGGCGGTTTGCCGATCCAGGCGCAGCTCGTCGGCGTTATAGTCGTAAAAGAGGTCGTCGGCGGGGAGCTCCGGCGGGGCGGGCCAGGATAGCTCGTCGCGCAGGAAGGCGATCAGCGTGTCGCGGCTATGGATGCTGCGGATATGCCCCTCGTGAATCAGTGTCATGGGATACCTCCCGACTCCTTTGCCGGGCTTCTGTGCAGTGCGTCATTTTGCCACCAGGATGGTGGTGCGCGCCGGACCGGCCGGACTACGGCTATTGACATTATGGATAAGCTGTGTTACTATGAAGGTGCAGTTAGGTGGGAATCTGGCTTCGAGCCGCACTGATGGGCGGCAGAGATGCCGTTACTCCCCTTCACAGGGCAAAAAGCCGCAAGGCTTTCTCCCGCCTCGCGAAAAGTCGCCGAGTGTGGCGGCCTGCCCCCCTCTGGAGTGGCTGAGGGATGGGGCTAGCGAGGCGGGTTTTCTTATCCGCTGAACTCTCGTCGCCAGCGAAGGTCAGCGCAAGCATCTCAGTTGAGCTCCATCCAGGCTTTGAGGGTGGCCCGAACCCCGGCGTCCGCCTGCACGGATCTGAGGTACGTGTTCACGATATGCCTCTCAACTCGCTTGCGAATCTCGCGCAGCGCTTGCTCGTCCAGCACGCAGCGGCGCGGGGTGGCCACCTGGCAGCGGATGAGGGCCTCGATCGCCTCGGCGTCCTCCAGGATGCTCTCCGTCTCCATATCGTACAGGTACCAGCGGGTGAAGCCGGCCTGGTCGGTCCAGGTGCCCGTGGCCATGTCGCGCGCGGGGAGGGTGTAGCAGAAGAACACCGCCCGCGCGCCCGGGGAGGGGTGCTCGCGCCCGCTGAAGACGCGCAGGGGGAAGCTGGCCAGCGACTGCTCCAGACCCGGGTGGTCCTTCAGCAGGTTCTTGTAGGTCAGGCGCATCTCTTCCGCCGGGGAGGGGCTGCGCTCCCAGGCCTGGTTGAACTCCCTGAGGGCGTCGTAGTCATCCGCCGGCGTGAGCAGCTTCCTGCCCTCGATGCCAAACATCTTGGAGATGCGCAGCGTCTTGTGGGCCACCGTGGCGTAGAGCGAGAGGAGCGCGTCGAGCTCCTCCGGGGGGAGGAAGTTCCAGTAGCGCACCAGGCCGCGGGCTGTCTTCAGCTCGGGATGTTCGGCCAGCAGGCGCGCTTCGGTCTGATCATCCAGGCGGCGGTCCACGCGCCCGATGCGCTGGATGAGGCGCACCGGGTTCCAGTGCAGGTCGTAGTTGATCAGACGGGTGGCGTCCTGCAGGTTGAGGCCTTCGGCGAGTATGTCGGTGCTGACGAGGACACGGATATCCTCTTTCCCCTGGGCGGCCAAGTCGACGGAGCTGAGGCCGTTGTAGTAGGGCGAAAAGCGGCGGATGACGTCACTGCGTTGCTGCTGGCTGCTGCTGCCGTCAATGCGGTGGAGGCGGGAGATCCCGGCGCGAGTGAGTTCCTGCTCGAGATAGCGGGCGGTGTCGGCAAACTCGGTGAAGATGATGACCTTGTGCTTCCTGAGGACAGGGTCGGTCTGGAGCAGCTTGACCAGCGCCTTGAGCTTGTCGTCCTGCTCCGGCTTCACGCGGGCGACCTCTCTCAGGAAGTCAGCGATCTGCTCCAGGTCATCGAAGGTGTCGTCGAGGATGGCGTCCACGTCGAAATGCTGGGGATCAAGGCGCTCAATGGCGTTGAGCACATCCTCATCGAGAAAGTCCTCGACCTGGTCCTCATCTGCTTCCTCGGGCCAGAGTTCCTGCTGGTGTTCCTGCACGTAGCCGATGAGTTCGGCATACTTGGTCTTCCAGCGCTGCAGCCGGCGCTTGTCGTGGTCAGCCTGGGCATGGACCGTCACCCAGGCGAGCAGCTTTTTCAGCAGGCGCCAGCAGGAGGCCTCAAATGCCTTGGCGGAGCTTTCGAAGCGTTTGAGGAACAAGGTGCGGATGAGGGTGACGACCTGCTTCTGGCGGTTCTCGTCGAAGGACCTGAAGTCGGGGCTGTCCTTGTCGCCCTTCCAATAGGCCAAGGGGTAATAGATGCCGAGAACAAAGAGCGGGTGCTGCTTGTGGAAGGCTGTGCGCACGCTCTCCAAGAGAGCGCCATAGGTTGATTTGATGCTGTAGGGCACGACCTGGGGCAACTCGCGGTCGGGGAAGATCGCGCCGCTGCCGCCGTGTAGGCGCTGGCTTTCCTTCACGTAGGCGCGGCTGCGCTGCACCACCAGGGCATCGAAGACGGTGTCGGTGCGCAGGAGGCGCTTGGCCTGGCGGATCTCCTCCTGGAGTAGCAGATCCAGTTGCTGGGCCTCGGGGAGCTGCCGCAGGATGGCCTTTTCGAGTTGGATGAAGTGGGCGCGCAGGCTGTGAATGCCGAGCGTCGCTGCGAAGTGGCTCTCGTTGCCGCCGGTAAACAACTCGATGATGTGGCGGAAGTCGTGGATGGAGTTGTTGACCGGGGTGGCCGTGAGGGAGAAGAGCTGTTTGGGCCGTTCGCTGGACTGAAGGTAAGCCTGGAGCTGTCGGTAGCGCGAGGGGGCCTTGACGCCCTCGCCCCTGATGCCGGGGTTGCGGAAATGGTGAGCCTCGTCAATGATGACCACGTCGGCGTCGCGGACGGTCATCTCGATCTCCTGAGGCCAGTGGCCTTTGCGCTGCAGGTCGGTGTGATTGTAAGTCTTGAGGTTGACGAAGCCGCTGAACACCTTGGGCAGGTAACGTCTGAGGGCAGGTTCCCAGACGTCCTCTTGGGTGGCCTTGGGGGCAAAGAGGACAACCTGCTTGCCCTCCTTGAAGACCAGCCTCTCGATGAGCATCAGGCCCACGTACGTTTTCCCCAGGCCCACACCATCGCAGAGGAACGCCCCGCCGTAGCGGTCGGCGATGGGCATCAGGTTGCGGTAGGCATCGCGCTGGTACTTGTCGAGCACCTTGAAAACGGTGGACTGCTGCTCGTCCCAGGCATCCGGCTCCAACTCGCGGCCGCGGAAGAACTCATCGAGCGCCTTGAACCAGATCTCGAACGGGGTGTAGGGGCGGGTGTGCCGTTCCAGGGTGCGGAGGATGTCGGGGGTGATGTCCTCCGCGTCGTTCCAATAGCGTTCGTACCAATCCTGCACAAGCCTGACTTCGGGCCCGCTGACCTGGACGTTGAGCTCGACATTCTCGCTGAGGCCCGGGTGGGTGAAGTTGGAGGAGCCGACGAGGGCAAAGGAGCCGACCACGGCTGCACGGCCGTGAGTGATGTAGGCCTTGGCATGGAACTTGTCCCGGCGATAGACGCGGCACTGGATCTTGCCAGAGCGGATGGCCTCGACAACGGCGGGAACACCCTCGAGGAAGTCGTTCTGGGCCTTTTCACGGTCAAGGCTGTGCTCTAGCTGGCCCTGGATTCGTTCCAGGCCCTGGGCGAAGGCGCGCTTGGTGCGGAAGGATACCTCATCGCCCATGAGGATGCGCACCCTATCCAGCTTTTGCCACTGGCCGTCGAGGGCCAGGAGGGCGCCGACCTCAAAGTAGCCGGTGGCGATGTCCAGGGCGCTGGCGATGTCGCACCATTGGGCCAGGTACTGCTGGACCTTCCAATCGGCGTCGCTGTTATCTACGATGAAGAGCTCGGCGGGCTGGGAGGGGGGCATGGGTGCCTCCTTGGAAAGCATGGCTTAGGGCACGGGCGGCTTAGGGGCCCTCTTCCATGCGGCGTAGACGGCGTCCCTCTCTTGCTCCCAGAAGAGGCGTTCGTCGGCAGGAGTAGTGCCCTGGAGCTTGCCAAAGTGCCGGGCGAGATCGAAGAAGCCACTCCCAGGGACACCGGTGGTCACTGCAACGACGAGAGCGGTCAGAATGGGACGGCCGCGCTGGTGTTCCTCTTGGGAGATCTCGCCGAGGAGGTGGCCGACCTCCTTGGCCATGTGGTGGCCGCTGGGCGGCAGGCCCATGATCTGGGCGATCTCCTTGTAGTTGAGCGTGCGGCGACAGCGGGCGGCAGCGATCAGCTCGGGGTAGACCAGAAGGTACTCACGTGTGCCACGGTACTTGGGGGCGTAGGTTATCATGGATTCCTTTCTTTGGCATGGAATCAACGCCCAACTGGTATCACGAGTGTATCTGGCAATGCCGGGTAACAAAGAACAATCCGCGCCCAGGTGCGTTTGCACACAGGCGCGGATTGGTGTAGGCTGTGATGGCCTGGGTGGTGAAGACACCTGGGTCGGGCCTCGGGGTGCTGGATACACCGCCGGGGCTTTCTGTTAGTGCACATTATAGCACTGTGGGCGGGGAAGAAGCAAACGGGAGGGGACCACAAAAGGCACGAAACGACGCGAAGGAGCGCAGCCACCTGGGGCTGCCCCAACGGGGGCGAAGAGGGGGATACAGGAAAGGCGCGAGAGGGGGCGAATGACGCCAAAAAGGGAGGGGCCCGCGGGGGACCAGGCGCGGTCGCCGGAAGGCAGGGGCACACTGCCCACCTGGAGCCATTATAGCGTCTTGCCTACTTGCCAGTAAACAGGTCTGCCGCGCAGCGAATCGGGGCCATGGCCCCAAGTCCCAGGAGGGCCGCCACCATGAGCCATTGTAGCGCAGGGGGCGAGTGGGTGAAACGTCTCACGTTGCGCCATCCTTCTGCGTGGCGCTCGCCAGCACCCGCGTTGTTATCTTGTAGGCCGGCTGTCATCTGGCTGTTTCGAGGGGTCGTTTCAGCACGTAGGTGAGTGTGGCCTTTCCAGCCCGACCTTCCCCATACTCTAGCGCCACTGGGACTACACAGACCGATTCCCATCCCTCTTGCCCTAGACCGTTTAGTCGCTCTGTAACCGATCGCTGGTCATTTTCGTCATCATCCCAAACCCACTCGCTCCGTCGGAGCTCAGCCTTCTCCCATGTGCGAGTGATGGCAAGGTATCCCCACTTTTGCATGTCCTAGCCCTCCTCCTTTGTCCCTGGTTTGCCTAGAGCCTGTTCGACAATACGTGAGTATCGGTCTATAGTCAGTGCATGAACAGCTATCAGATTGGCGGCAGCTTCAGCATTCCCGATGAACTGTGGGCCAGGAGCGAGCCCTTGATCCCGCCCCCCAAGCCCAGGAAAAGGCCCGACCGTCCTGGACGGCCACGTCAGGATAACCGTCAGATGCTGACGGCGATCTTCTATCTTCTGCGTACCGGGTGCCAATGGCACGCCTTGCCGCGACATCTCGGGGCTCCAACCACGGTCCATGACCGCTTCCAGGAATGGCGTGCGGCGGGGGTGTTTGAAGCCCTCTGGCGTGCTTCCGTGGAGCAAACGCAAGGCCTGTGTCTGGACAAGGGCTATGACTACCCGGAAGTGCGCGAGATCCTGGAGCAATGGGGCTATACCGCCCACATTCGGACGCGAGGCGAGGAGGCGCGTGACAAAGCGTGCATGCCAGGTTATCGCGCACGGCGCTGGGTGGTCGAGCGAACTCATGCTTGGATGAACCGCTTCCGTCGCCTGTTGATCCGTTGGGTGAAGAAGGTTGAGAACTACCTGGGCATGCTGCACTTCGCTTGCGCTATTATCTGTTTCCGAGCCGCCGGGATTGTCGGTCAGACTCGATGTTTGTGCGTTTCAGGATAGGCTCTAAGCCGCGAGCCGGACGGACGCAACTCCTGCTGGGGCCTCGCCGAGCAAGGTCGTGACCGGCCGGATCGTCGGCTTCAGCGTCTTGCTAGACGGGCGGCAGGGGCGACGTGATCAGCATTGGTAGAAGGTCGCGGTCCGTAGTCCTTCGTTGGGACGCTACGCACCCCTCGAACCCGGGTGGCACCTGCAGCGGTAGTGTCCGGCCCGATGGATCGGGCGTCATCCGTGGCCGGACGAGAAGAGACTCTCTCAAGTTAACGGCTCATCAGGCTTCGATTAACTTGGTCTTGGTTTCCTCGCCACCTGCTTTGATGGCGACCTTCACAGCATCTTCCATCGGATCTTTGAAGGGCACCTCGATTCGGAGCAGGCCGTGCTCGTAGATCGCTTCGGCTTTGTCAGGTTTCACCGGCCAAGCTAAAGCCAGTGCTGAAACATACTCGATGTCCCTTGCTGGCGCTGTCAGGTGGACGCTGTCTGGCAGGATCTTCAGATCGATGGTATCCGTTGGCGCTCCTGGGATGGCGAATTCCACTACTAGCCTGTTTTTCCCCTCGTCAGCATACGCTACTGTACTGGGGGCAACCCTAATCCGATTTTCAAGCATCCTGGCAACCTCCTTGCTCGTCTCGTGCAGTTGACCCGGCGTAGTTCAGATTACCGGGAGATTGGCTGAGAACAGCTCAGACTCACTGAGCATTGTAGGTTAGTTGGCTTTGCAGGTCAAGTACACCCCAGATTCGTGACTGTTCGCTCGTTGGGAAAAGGGGTCCGCCACCACAGCCGGTGGGCGCAAACGCCTGGCCGTGATACTATGGGCAGTGGCTCGAAGGCGCTTTCCCAATCTCCGAACAGTCACTAAGCCGTCACTTGCCGGCAAGCAGGTTTGCGGCGCAGCGGATAAGGCCGATCGGCCAAGGACCGGGAGGGCCGCCACCGTGAGCCATTGTAGCGCAGGGGGCCAGTGGGTGAAACGTCTCACGTTGTGCCCCTCTCTGCCTGGAGCAACTGCCAGGCCCAGGTCAGATCATCTTGCGCTAGGGGGAGGTGGAAGGGCGCCCGGGCCAGGGCCCTGAAATCGCGCTCAATGCTCCGCTGGCTGCACCCATATTCCTGGGCCAAGTCCGAGGCCAGCAGCGCCTCGCCGTGGCGCAAACGCTCCATGATATGCACCAGACGCACAGCGCGCCCTATGGCCGCGCTCATGGCCGCGAGTCCTTTCTCAAGTAGGGCACATGTAGGCCCCGGAGGGCCTTGCGCCGCGTCTCTTCTGGCCGCCGGTCGTAAGCGGAGTAGGGGACACAAGGGACGGGCTGGGCTTGCAGCTCAGTTCAGCAGCGCCCTCCAGGATCTGATCCGCACTCAGGTCATGCCCCAGGCGGAGCACGTCCTCATGCAGTCTGGCTCCACATCCTGCGCACGAAGCGCACCGCAGCCTCAACGCCCTCTCTGCCTCGCCTGGACGCTTCCTCGATGCAGATCCAGCCATCCCATCCGGCCTGATGTAGCCGGCCGAACAAGGCGGCGAACGGTGTGACGCCCGTGCCCAATAAGACCGGCCGCAGCTCGCCGCGCACAGCGGTATCAGCCGCATGGACGCTGGCTACCCGCTCAATGACCCGGTTCAGCAGGGCCAGAGGATCTTCGGCGAACGCGGTGGCGTTAGCTGTATCGAAATTGATCCCCAGGCCGACGTCAGAGGTTCCGCGGGCGATCTCCAGGAAGATATCAGGCGGCTGGGAGAAGTCAGTGTAGCGCCAGGCGCCGGGCTTGCCGTGGTTCTCGTAGACCAGCCTCGGCCCCAGGTTACCGACGGTCTCGACCAGCTTCCTCAGACCCTCGGTCGCCCAGGCGATGCCCTCTTCGCGCCCGGTCTCTGGGTGCGCCTGGCCGGCGGTGACCCGGACCAACCTGGCCCCCAAAGACGCGGCCATCGCAACCACCTGCTGTTCGAGGGCCAGCTCGCGCTCACGCTGCTTCTTATCGGGATGGGTAAAATCCGGGTAGCTTGTTACCATGGCCACTCGCATCCCCGTGACCTCGAGGTCACGGCGGAGCGCTGATAGGGCCTGCGGCGAGGGATCGGGCACAAAGAGTGTGCTCAGATCAATGGCGTCAAGGCCAAGCTCAGCGCCCATACGGGCCCACTCGCTAATGCTCATGCGCCCCTCGATGATGTCGGCAAAGAAGGAGACGGGCAAGCAGCTTAACTGCATCGTTGAACCTCCGGAGATAGTGTGCATTGTGAGGAGCATAGCGTAAGCAGGGAGCTATGTCAATCTTGACGACTGAGTATCGCCCTGGTATACTCCACCAAGAAGATGAAATCCAGGTTTCTTGAGCTGGGAGGGAAGCAGAGCAGAATGAAGGCTACGCAGCAAAAGGTCGAGGTAGAGGGCACGATCATCGAGGCACTCCCCAATACGCAGTTCCGTGTTCAACTCGACAATGGCCATGGGGTACTGGCCTACATCTCTGGCAGGATGCGCAAGTACTATATCCGCATCCTCCTGGGCGATCGGGTTCGCGTTGAGCTCTCGCCCTATGATCTGACTCGTGGGCGCATCGTTTACCGCCACAAGCCACACGGGGGATCTGGGGAGGAAGAGGAGACAGGGTAAGGGATTGAACGGACGCATCATCGGTTTACCTACCCATAGTGCTTCCGATGGTCAGCCCGAGTATGTGATACGTAAGGCCTACTGTGAAGCCATTGTGATGGCCGGTGGGATACCTTTGTTGCTACCACTGCTCACCAGTGAGGGCTCGCTGAAGGAGCTCTACGGCCTGCTCCACGGCTTGCTTCTGTGTGGTGGCGGTGATATAGCTGCCGAGCATTACGGTGTTGCGGATTCGGGCAAACTCACTTTTGTTGATCGGCAGCGCGATCAGGTGGAGTTGGCCCTCGCACGGTGGGCACTGAGGGATGGCATACCAATTCTCGGCATCTGTCGGGGTATCCAACTCCTGAACGTCGCCGCCGGGGGGACGCTCATACAGGATATTCCCAGCGAATGCGCTGGTGCGCTCAAGCACCGCTCCAAACAGCGCTTGGCTCACGATGTGCTCGTGCAACCAGGGTCTCTTCTGGCTGGTCTTTTTGCTGATGGGGAAGGCTTGGGGAAAGAGCATAGAATCAAAGTGAACAGCCGCCACCATCAGGCGGTCAAGGAGATTGCGCCCCGCTTCATCGCCTCCGCGCACGCCCCTGACGGCATCATCGAGGGGATCGAGATCGCCTCAAGGGAAGATGGCTTTGCCGCTGGCGTGCAGTGGCACGCTGAGGACCTCGTTCCTGAAGATTCCGCGATGGTGAACCTTTTCCGACGCTTTGTAGAAACCTGTCAAAGACGAGGGTGCGACAATGAATACCGGTCGGCTACAAGATCCTGCCAGTGCCCCGATAGGGGTGTTTGATTCGGGCGTAGGAGGGCTCTCAGTCGTCAGGGAGCTGCTAAAGCTCTTGCCTGACGAGGCTTTGTTCTATATCGGTGATCAAGCAAACTGCCCCTACGGGAATCGGCCAGCCGAGGAGATCATCGCTTTCAGCCGGGAGATCAGCCGCTATCTGATCGCGCAAGGGGCCAAGATCATTGTCGTGGCCTGCAACACAGTCTCGGCCGTGGCGCTGGCCCATCTGCGAAGCATTTTCCCCGAGACGCCCTTTGTGGGGATGGTTCCAGCAGTCAAACCCGCGGTGCAGATCACGCGCAGTGGTGTAGTGGGAGTTCTGGCAACGCAGACGACCATCGCCGGGCGCTTGTACCAGGAGGTTGTCAGGCAATGTGCTGCTGGGAAACGGGTCATTTCTCAGCCCAGCTCGGGCCTTGTGGACCAAGTGGAAGCCGGGGACCTCGATGGCCCCAAGACTATGGCTCTTTTGGAGACCTACATAAAGCCCCTCCTCGGGGCTGGAGTGGACACCTTGGTGTTAGGCTGTAGTCACTACCCTTTCCTCATCCCAGCGATACGCCGCCTGGTGGGGGATTCGGTGCAGTTAGTTGATGCCGGTGAAGCCATCGCTCGCCAAACAGCGCGCGTCCTGGATCGTGAGGGCTTGCGTCGGCAAGGGACAGCGGCTCCAGAAGCAGTGTATGCTACCACTGGGGACCCGGGGCGGGTTCGCTTTGCCTTGGAGCGCCTACTCGGGAAGCCCGGCAAGGCACGCGGGCTTCATTGGCTGGATGGGACGATCGAGGACTGGGGCCAGGAAGCAGAGCAGGCTGAGCTTTGTCTGCATAGCCGTGCTGCCACTGAGGTTAAGGCTCCATAGGGCTTAGGGCCTCCTCTATGCTGACAATGGCTTGTTGCGCTTTGGTGACTTCTTCCGGGCCAGGGGCTTCCGGCGCGTATCGCGCCAGTAGATACATGGCCGTGAGGGTGGCCAACGCCGCTCTCTGGCCAGGTATCAATCCCAGTAAGAGGCGTTGATAGCCTGTTGGTGTAAGCCCTGGGGGGCGGGCATATCCCAAGTCTCTAGCCCTGGCGAGGAGCCGCTGATAGAGGAGGCGGATTACCTGCCGTGGCTCCTCGGGCTGGGGAAGCTCCAGGAAGAGTAAGGGCGACTCGATGCTTGGCCTGCGGCGCAGGAGATCGCGCAACTGGCGAAGCAGCAACTCCTTTGACCAGATGAGCTCGCGCTGCTCGCTAACGTCGTCCTTTGAGCGGCTCCGACGTCTTTGCCAGACCAGCAGGAAGGCTAAGATCATCCCAGCCAGGATGGCCAGCAGCAGTGATATGCGTAGAATCTGGAGGAGTGAGGGCGAGAGCTTGAGCACAGTCTCCACAGGAGGGAGTTGCTCTAGGGGTTTAGGCTGCTGAGGGCGCAGAGGTTCCGGTGATAGGCGAAACCTGGCCTTTAGCGCGTTGAAAAGCGGTATCAGAAGCAGGGCAAGCAGGTAAACAACCCCGGTCAGGATATA
>Ga0315279_10007264_pt1 | contig 13748 bp, 16 predicted proteins | sample YL17G06_20_MG_FD_203694 | JGI IMG/M metagenome (GOLD analysis project Ga0315279, IMG submission 203694) | Sediment microbial communities from Yellowstone Lake, YNP, Wyoming, USA - YL17G06_20 | ecosystem: Environmental > Aquatic > Freshwater > Lake > Sediment | place: USA: Wyoming | collected... | reverse complement strand
TGAATTCCTCACTTCCCACAAGACCCTCAATTCAAACAGGCCTTAAACACAGGCATAACCTGGGGTAAAGATTTTTATGCCCTCTCGCAAACCCGCATCTGTACTCATTTTCCGAACATCGCAAATAGCTCTGCTATGGGGAAATCTGTAACAATATCACACTGTCCTTCAGATTTTGCTACCGAACAGTCGCTCGATGGCTAAATAGCAAAAGATGCAATTCTTGTCAAGTAAAAAATTTGACGCTGTGTTAGCGAAGTAGAAATGTCCCCTTAACTGCTTAAGTTAAAATGTCCCCATGGAACAGGAGACCTCCCGCCGATGCGTCCTCATTTTGAAGCTGGCTTTGTATTTTGTTACCGAACAATCACTCGCTCATTTGAGTATCAAAAGATGGTTTTTTGTCAAGATAAATATCTCCATTGTAGACGCCACGTGATAATGTCCGGTTTGTGCCACATATGCCGCAAGCCGATTGGGTGAGACTGTCTTAGAGAAAGAAGCCGATGGAGCGGCATAAAGGAGCTTGTGAAAAAAATATGGTAGCAGAGATAAAAAAAGGAATTAGCCCCGCTGGCTAATTCCTTGATTTTATTGGCGCGCCTGAGAGGATTCGAACCTCCGGCCTACGGATTAGAAGTCCGTAGCTCTATCCAACTGAGCTACAGGCGCTTAATTTCTAACTATATGACTTTCTTGGTCTTTGGTCAAGGTCAAATTGGGTTTCAAACATCTATCTGTGAAAAAATTATCTAATTAGACATATCTCATTCAATGAATGAAATTTTGGACCTTACCTGCGTTTTTGACAATCATTGGGTTGATCGGTCAATGCATTGATGCGTAGTTGGGTAAAGGCATTATAAAAAACGTCCACGGACTCATTGGCCATTGGTTAACCGGCCATAGTCATCGTCGAAGCGCTCAATGTCATCTTCTTCCAAGTAGTCACCATTTTGAACTTCGATGATTTGAAGGGGCGCATCTGCAGGATTCTCCAGGCGATGCCTTGTCTGTTTTGGTATATAAGTGCTTTCGTTCGTCCGAACCAAGAAGGTTTGATCTTCTTTGGTGACTCTGGCTTCTCCTGCAACCACAACCCAATGCTCACTCCTTCTCTTATGAAGTTGAAGACTTAACTTAGCCTTAGGCTTGATAACGACCCTTTTAATCTTGTATCCTTGCCCCTTCTCCAATACCGTATAACTACCCCAAGGCCTTTCGACTGTTTTATGGATGAGATGTTCCTCCCGGCCACTTCGCTTCAACACCTCCACAATCTTCCTGACCTCCTGAGCCCTCTCCTTTGGAGTCACCAGGGTTGCATCCGGGGTATCCACCACGACCATGTCTTTGAGACCAAGGGTAGCAATGAGCCTTTCACCCGCAAATACAATTGAGTCTTGGCTTCCGATATCAATCGTATTTCCTCTTAGGATATTCCCTCCATCATCTTTTACAATCATTTCGTCTAAAGCGCTCCAACTTCCCAAATCAGACCACTGAAACGTAGCAGGAACCATCAAGGTTTCATGACTTCGTTCCATAATGCCATAATCGATAGAAATGTTTTCCAGACAAGAGTAACGATCTCTAAAACGGTTAAGAATGTTTGGATCGTTACGAACGTTTAGATCGCTAAAAAGGAGAACTTCGATTTCCCTCAGAGTTTTATAAAGGGACGGAAGATGTTTTTCGATTTCTGAGAGGATTTTGGAGGTCTTCCAGACGAAGATACCAGAGTTCCAGAAGTAGTTGCCATCAGACAGGTATGTTTTTGCAGTTTCGAGGTCAGGTTTCTCCACAAAGCATTCAACTTTGAGGAGCCCCTTCACTTCAGTTTTTGAGGAACGATTCGCTTTGATATATCCATAACCGGTCTCTGGTCGGCTGGGTTTGATTCCAAAGGTAATCAGATAGTTATTTTTGGCTCCCTGGATGGCTAATTCCAAGTCGCTCAAGAAATTTTCCTTTCCAGGGATGGCATGGTCAGAGGGCATTACAACCATCACAGATTCAGGGGAAAGGCGATGGAGGTAGATAGCAGTCAGACCTATGGCAGGAGCTGTGTTTCTTCCGATGGGTTCTTTTATAAATTGAATCTTTTCGGCTATCGATCTTAAGGACTCGATATGAAAACGGATATCCTGAGCCTTGTCTTCAGTCGTCACGATCCAGATATTCTCCGGAGGAACAAAACCATTGATTCGCTGGATGGTCTGCCGGAGGAGAGTATCTCCTCCTACGATCTGGAGCATCTGCTTAGGAGAGCTTTCACGACTCAAGGGCCAGAAGCGAACACCAGACCCCCCAGCAAGGATGATGGCGTAAATATTGGGCCTTGGGTTATTGTGTTTACTGCGTCGCAGAGTCATGCCAATATGATTGCGTCGTTGTGTAACCAAGTCATTGGGTCATTGCATTAATCGTTAAGATCTTTAGTTCGTTAGGATCGTTTTATTGAATTATTTGAGTTTTTTGGGTTTCTCGCTTTTATAAAATTTGAAAATAAGAAACAGAGTTAAGATGATTCCAATAAAACTGTCAATTCTTAAGTTGGTCAAAGAACGAAAACAACCTATGGAATTACAAAATGCTAAACAAGATCTCCAGTTCATATTATCCTTTTTCTCAGAAGCTTTTCAAGACCTTCATCCAAGATTTTTTCATCCTTTATGATCGACTTCATCCAATTGAGCAAAGAAGTCCACACCTCCTCGATAGTTCAGCTCCTTATCCATTGCTTTCTGCAACGATCTCTCTCCAGCTTCACCCGATTTTTTGGGAAAAACGCCTGGTCCATGGGGGAGTTCGCAGAGACCGCTTTGGACCAGTTCTTCTCCACCTTGTGGATCAAAGCCCATTCTGTACTTCTTCTTATCGAGTAAATTAATAAAAAGGACCGGGACGCGAGGATTTGTGAGTTTTGCCGAAAGAGTAATTTAATAGGGAGAGAAGGTTCTCCCCACCTGTTGAGTTGAGAGGATTTCAGATAAACGAAAACATTACATTCTTATCTTTTCCGAATCTTCCCCAAGCATCAACTTTAACCCGTAAAGGAGTTGGGCCTTGGTAAAGGGTTTGGTCATATAATAATTGGCCCCCAGGTCGTATCCTTTGAACATATCAGAATCTTCATTTTTAGCCGTGAGAACAATGACCGGAATGTCCTTTGTTTTTGGATCTGACCTCATCTCCTTCAATACCTGCCATCCATCCTTATTCGGCATGAGGATATCGCAGATAAGGAGGTCAAAATCGTCCTTGCCCAATTGTTTCAAGGCCTCTGCTCCATCCGTGGCTTCTTTTACCTCATACCCCAATTTGCTGAGATGGATTCTTAAGAACTTCCGAATCACCTCTTCATCGTCTGCGATCAAGATCTTCTTTCCCATCATTCATCCCTCCTGATTGGAAATTTAATGGTAAAGGTTGTTCCTATATTCTCTTTGCTTTCGACATCGATGGTCCCCTCATATTTGGTCACAATGCGGTAGACAATATTCAAGCCGAGGCCCGTCCCTTCACCAGGGTTTTTGGTGGTGAAGAAAGCATCAAAAATTTTGTTAAGATATTTTTGAGGAATGCCCATCCCACTATCCGTCACTTTGACCTCGACCGAATCTTTTGATGATCGGGTGGAGAGGACCAGGGTTCCCCCTTTTCCATTCATCGCCTGAAATGCATTGGTAATCAAATTGGTAAACACCTGCTGAATCTCACCGATGTTGGCCCCTATTTTTCCAATGGATTGGAATTTCGTGATCACTTCAACCGGGGTGGTTTTGATCACCAACCGCACCATCTTTAGAGAATTTTCAAGAATCTCATTGATATCCACAAGGCTCTGTTCTTCCTTCTTTGCGATTCGAGAGTAGGACCTTAACCCTTTGGTAATTTCACCTATTCTTTGGGCACAGTTAAAGATATCCGTTAAATGACTTTTGATGTTGGATGGATCTTCCTCTTCCATGGCGATTTCTGCCATCCCGATGATTCCACTCAGAGGATTGTTGATTTCATGGGCTACCCCAGAAGCCAATGTTCCTATCCCCGCCAACTTCTCTGACTGGATCAGTTGTTCCTGAAGTCGCTGTTCATCGGTGATATCCTTTACATGTTCAATGACAGAGAGCAGATCCCCTTTCTCGTCAAAAATGGGGTAGGAGAAGATCCGCAAGGTGGTGTCAACCTCAGGGACCTTCAGGATGGAGGAGGCAGGTTGTTTTGTTTCGATCGTTACCGATACCGGACACTTTTCACAGGGGATGGATCTCTGAAAGTAAGCTTCATAACATTTCTTTTCAATCAACTCATTAAAAGTAGTGTGGTAATTTTCTATGACTGCCTTATTGACGCGGAGAATCCGAAAGTCGGGACTCTGGAGGGACAGTTGATCCCTGATGCCATCGAAGATGGCTTCAAGATTCCTTTTACTTTGCCTTATTCTCTTTCCAAGCTTCCTCTGCTCTGTTAAGTCACGAAAGATCACCTGATAGAAGGACTCGTCTCCTAAATCGATTCTTTTTGTGGAAAGATCCACCTCTAATGGCGTTCCGTCTTTTTTCATTAAGGAGAAGGAATCCGTCCTCGCCTCCCCCTTTTCAAGCACCTCCTCTAAATAAACCAAGGCGTTTCTTTCCTCTGCGGGTATGAAGAGGCCAACAAAAGCCTTCTGAAGGAGTTCTTCCTTCTTGTATCCGGTTAACCGCTCGACCTCTCTGTTGGTATCTGCAATGAGAAATTGGGAATCTCTCAGGATGAAGATTCCATCATTGGCATTTTCAAAGAGACCTCGATATTTGTCTTCTGAGAGGGTAAGTTGTTGATGTTTCTCTATGGTAAAGGTTTGAACGATGTACCCGTAGAAGGCGGTCATGATGAAGATGAAGGGGACACGAAGGGTATAACTGCCACTATTTTGCGAAATTAAAAGTCCCCAGGAATAGAGGAGAAATCCATAGAGTAGTGCCGTCACACCTCCAATCGCCATTAATAATTTAAAATTGCGACTGATCGATGCAAAGATGATGATCAGGAAAAAGACGAGATAAAAATCGCTCGTCATCTTTTCTGAGAGGTACATTCCGAATGAGACGATCCCAGTGTCAATGATGACTAACGAATAGAAGAGCTTTTGATTCCAAAACCATGCCTTCGGGAAAAAGGTGAGTAAAAGATTTGATAAGATATATCCGAAAATGAGTAGATAACTTAGATGTAGGTTCGTGACCCTACCCCTGCCAAGCAGGATAAGGTAACAGGTTACAATAATTACGGTCCATCTAAGTGCTAAGACAACTTTTTTTCTATCTTGGTTTTTTATGTTTTCCATAAAGATATTAAATTGCAATAAGCATACCAAATAGAAAAATTGGAAGGTAATACTATCCGAACAATTACTAACTATTTGGAATTTTTCAATTTATAAGAATTTCAACACTTGTTGATTTTTCTCTATTTTAGCGGAATGACGTTCGATTTTTTCCCATTGCTTGACATTTTGTCCAGAATTCCTACAAAAATAGAGAGAGGATTTCGGGTAAGGAAGACTCAAGCTAGGAAAATTATTCTCTTGGGAAAATACTCAAAGGCTGGAATAGAAAGAACTACTCCCCGCAGGAGCTCGGCCGTTAAATCAATCGTTGAATTGTTCTTAAAAAATAATTGGTCGGGGCGAGCCGATTTGAACGGCCGGTCCGGCCACCTCACCCTCTCGGCGGCGTGGCAAAAAGTCGCTCCTTACTCGTCGCGACGCCACCCTCCTGCTCCCCGCAGGAGCTCGGCCGTTAAATCAATCGTTGAATTGTTCTTAAAAAATAATTGGTCGGGGCGAGCCGATTTGAACGGCCGACCTCCTGCTCCCAAGGCAGGCGCGCTAACCAGGCTGCGCTACGCCCCGACCGCCTTGTTTAAAGGAAATGAATCACATCGTAATAACCAATTTCCAATAACCAAATTCCAAACCTGTTCCTGATAGGTTCAGAAATAAATTCTAATTAACCAATATCAAAATAACCGAAACGCGTTTGGTGAGTATCCCACTAATAGTACGCATATATTAATAACACATAATCAATAATAGAACGAGTTTCCTGGCCATCTTTAGCCCCTGAAGCCATCGATCAACTTTCTTATTTTCGTTAAAGCCTTTCCTCTGTGACTAATCCTATTTTTTTCTTCGAGGGTAAGTTGAGCCATTGTCTTTCCATATTGAGGGAGAATGAAGAGAGGATCATATCCAAACCCTCTCTTTCCTGCCTCACTAAATCCGATCCTCCCTTTACATGATCCTTTTGCGACGACCTCTTTTCCCTCATCGGATACCATGACAATGGCACACCTAAATCTTGCTCCCCTCTTCGAAAGTGGAATTCCCTCCATCTCACGAAGCAGCTTTCGATTATTCTCTCTATTCGAAGCCCCTTCCCCAGCAAACCTTGCAGAATAGATCCCGGGCAATCCCTTTAAAATATCAACTTCTAATCCAGAATCATCCGCAATGGTCAATTTCCCAAAGTATTTTGAATAAAATCGAGCCTTCTTTAAAGCATTCTCAGTAAAACTCTTCCCGTCCTCTTCGATCTCTGGAGCATCTGAAAAATCGCCTAATGAATAAATTCGAAGCCCCAACCCTTTCAAGACCCTTTTAATTTCACGGACCTTTCCTCGGTTTCGAGTTGCAACAATCAGTTCTAATTGTTCTCTAATTTTATCCCTTCCAAACACTTTTTTTGGATTCTCGTGAGTTCTTTTATCCCTTTCTGGGCAAGGGCCGTCAACTCATCCATCTCCTTTCTTGTAAAAACGGCCTCCTCTGCGGTGCCCTGGATCTCAACAAACTTTCCATGACCTGTCATCACCACATTCATATCCACCTCAGCTCTGGAATCCTCCTCATAATTCAAATCCAATAACACCTTCCCTTCCACTTTCCCCACACTGATGGCAGCGACAGAATCCTTGAGAGGAACTTTTTCAATCAACCCATTTTTAACCATCTTTCGAAAAGCATCCACCAAGGCAACATAGGCGCCTGTGATCGAAGCGGTCCTTGTCCCACCATCGGCTTGAATCACATCACAGTCAATCCAGATCGTCCTCTCTCCGAACCCGCTGAGAACGGTCACAGACCTTAAAGAGCGCCCGATTAATCTTTGGATCTCAAAGGCACGGCCACTTCCGCGACCCGTCAGCGAATCTCTAGAGGTACGGGTGTGAGTTGACCGAGGGAGCATGGAATATTCCGCTGTGATCCAGCCTTTTCCAGTATGTCGTAAAAATTGGGGGACCCTCTCTTCCACACTGGCTGAGCAGATGACTTTGGTATCCCCTATTTCGATAAGGACCGAGCCCTCAGCATGTTTCATATAATGCCTCGTAATTTTTACCGGTCTCAAAACTCCAGGCTCTCTTCCATCTGACCGTTTCACAAGAACCTCCAAAAATATTCTCCCAAAAAAATCCTAAAAAGTCAAAAAAGCTTTCTGGACTCTTGCTGTTCCTTTACTGCCCGAGAGGCACTCTTTCCTTCCCTTGTCCAAGAGATGAGGATCGCACTCAGCCCGATGATGAGAGCCAACCTCCAAACATCCTGGATGCTCTCGAGCGAAGGGCCACCTCTTCCTGTGTCCAATGGGGTCGTGGGCGCTCTGAAAGCAATGACCATCTCTGCAAAGGCAACACCAATTACCATCCCCAGATTCCTTGAGAGAGCCAAAAAACTCGAAGCGAAACCTATCCTCTCCCGGGGCAGAGAGCCAATGATGGCACTATTGTTGGCGGGATTGAAGAGCGCAATCCCAATTCCCAAGACCACTTGCCGCCACACAATATCATAATCACTCACACCGGTCTTCAGAAAAATGAAGGAGAAGATGGTGAGCGAGGTAACGGTTAAACCAATGGTGGCTGGAATTCTTACCCCGACCCGATCGGAAAATCTCCCACCCAGAGGTGCCATCACCATCACAGTGAGGGCGCCAGGGAAGATTAACATTCCTACCTTCGATGGCGAGCATTCCAAAATATTCTGAAGGAAAAAAGGGACGACAAAGGTGTGGGCACCATTCATCCAAAAAGAGAAAAGGCTTGCCCCAATAGAGGAGATGAAGAGTCGTCTCTTGAAGAGTTGAAGGTCCACTAAAGGGAAAGAAGATCGATGTTCCACAGCAATGAATGAGCTAAGGCAGAATAGACAAAGGATGAGCCACCCATAACCCACGCGGTTAAGAAAAATAAGAAGAGAGGCAAGAAAGGAAAAAAACAGAAGGGCTCCCCAGAGATCCAACTGGACTTTACCCGTTGGTTCCCCCTCTTCCAAGACCCTTGAAGAGAGATAGATTCCAAAAGCTCCAATTGGAAGATTAACAAAGAAGATGGATCGCCACCCAAGATGTTCTACCAGAAATCCTCCAATGAGAGGCCCTGTTATAAAACCGACAGCGACGATGGAGGCAACGATCCCAAGGGCCTGGCCCCGGTCCTTTTCCGGAAAAGCAGTCATGATGATCGCTGGGCCAATGGCCATCAAGGCAGAAGAACCCAAACCTTGGATGATCCTCGAACCGATCAGAAAATGGATCGTTGGGGAAAATCCACATAGGGCCGATCCTATCGTAAATGTTATAAAACCCAGGATATAAACCCTCCTTTGTCCGAACAGATCGGCCAATCTCCCCATCAACAGAAGGCACCCTGTGATGACGATGAGATAGGCCATCACCACCCAGGCAACAGCCTTCAGATAGGTATTCAAAGCATTTGTGATCGTAGGCAGGGAGATGTTGACGACGCTGGCATCCAATGTGGACATATAGATGCCAATGGAGATGTTGAGGACCACCCACCAGCGCCGATCCATTGCAGGAAGGGACATCTGACTCAGTGCCTCATAATGAGATGCTTGATGATATCCTTGAGACCATCGTTTTCCTGCCCAAATTTAAACAGATTTTCAATGTTTACGCAAGGCGCGATTTAATTGTAGATTGCGGGTTGCAAATTGCAGGCCTGCCCTGTCTACCGCAGGCAGGCATAGGCAGGGATTGGATAATCTGAAAATAGAAATCAGTTTGGTCCGGACTCCGAAGATGAAGTGTGATTCAGACAGTAAGACTATAGACCTCAGACATTAGACTAAAGAGGGGAAATGGCCAGAGATTACACAAAAATAAAGGCCTGGCAGAGAGCAGAGGAACTGGCACTCCGGGTACATGCAAAAGAGTTTCAAAAGAGTGAAATAGAGTTACTAAGGAGTCCATAATAGGATAGACACCGGAAACTAAATCCCTCCTCCCCTCCCTTTACAAAAGGGAGGAATTACCCCTCTTTGGCAAAGAGGGGCGAGGGGAGATTTTCTGAGCAATATGTCTACTCAATTATGGACTCCCTAGTAATTCCCTATATTAGAGAAGTCTGATGTCCAACGTCTGAAGTCCAGTGTCTGAATTGCTGCGAAGATGAAAGCGGATGTTGAAAGATGATTAAAAAATAGTTATTATTTAACATTAAAAATTCGCCCGATATGAAAGAGATTATCTTTTTCAAGTCTGGAAAATATCTTTTTGTGAAGGAGCCTGACCATGGATGAGGAAAATCAAGTAAAAAGTTTTAGTGGTGCTTCAAAATATGTGCTGGATGATGAGCTGGCAGGAATCGTCAACATTTCGATGGCCCTGGAAATGCCCCTCCTGCTCAAAGGAGAACCTGGAACGGGAAAGACCATGCTGGCCCATGCCATTGCCGAAGCCTTTAGCATGAGGCTGATCGTTCTGAATGTTAAATCGAGCATGAAGCTCATCGATGCCCTTTATCAGTATGATACACTGACCCGTTTAAATGATAGCCGCTTTGGAGATTCCAAAAGGGATGTCAGCAATATCGAAGACTACATCAGAATGGGTAAAATCGGACAGTCCTTTGTATCCAAAGAGAGAGTGGTCTTGCTGATTGACGAAGTCGATAAGGCGGATACCGATTTCCAGGACGATATGCTGGATGTCTTGGACCAGATGGAATTCGATATCATTGAGATTGATAAAACCATCAAGGCAAAACACAGGCCAGTCATCGTCATCACCTCCAATGCTAAAAAAGATCTCTCCGATCCGTTTTTAGGTCGCTGCAATTTCCACCACATTGCCTTCCCGGAGCCGGACATGATGAGAACGATCGTCCAGGTCCATTTCCCTGATATCAACAAGGATCTGCTCGATAGTACTATCAGAACATTTTACCGCCTCAGAGAAATCAGAGGCATCGAGAAAAAACCAGCGACCAGAGAGTTGATTAACTGGATCAGGGCTTTAAGAGCAGATACCGACTTCAAAGTTAAGGACCTCATTAAAGGGGAGGTCCCTTATTTAGGCGTTCTGTTTAAAAAAAGCCCCGATTATGTCGTTGCTCAGAATGCTGTTACCAGGTTCAGAGCCTGAAATGAATAATCCCCCCAAACCCCCTTTACAAAAGGGGGGATTCTAATGGATGTGATAGAGTTCAATTATGTTCGTCGACTTTTTTTACTTATTGAAAAAAGTAGGTATTCCGGTATCCCCCACCTCCTTCTTAACGCTTCAAAAAGCCTTGAGCATGGGATTGATCAACTCCGTTGATGACTTTTACACAGGTGCCCGTTCAATTCTGGTCAAGAGCGAAAGATATTTTGATCTCTATGATCAGGTTTTCGCTCATCGATTCCAGGGCATTGAACTTAAAGAACCGACCGAATTTGAATTATCAGAGGTGGCCCGTGCCCTGCTCGATGAGTGGTTGAAAGACCCTAAGGGCCTGGCGGATGCTCTTGGAATCAATGAAGAAGATCTGAGCAAATTGAGTCCTGAGGAATTAATCCAGTACTTTCTTGACCGGTTAAAAGAGCAAACCGAGGCACACCATGGAGGGAGCAAGTGGATTGGAACAGGCGGGACTTCTCCCGTGGGGCATTCCGGATATCATCCGGGCGGGATGAGGGTTGGGGGAATTTCGAGAAATAAGTCGGCCGTTAAGGTGGCCATGGACAGAAGGTATCGCGATTACTCACAGGAAGGCTTATTGACCCAATCCCAAATGGGTGAGGCCATGAAAAGATTGAGAAATATGGTGCCCTTTGGTCCCAAGGATAGGATCAACATCGATCAGACCATTTACCAGACCATGAAGAATGCGGGAGAAATAGAGATCGTATTTGATCGGAGCCTCAAGGACCGTTTAAAGGTAATATTGGCCATCGACAATGGCGGATGGTCCATGGACCCTTATGTCGATCTCGTGCAAACCCTTTTTAATTATGCCCGGGCACAATTCAAGGATCTCAAGACCTTTTTCTTTCATAATACCATTTACGATTATTTGTGGGAGGATCCTCCGAGGCATTCCAAACCTCATCCAGTAGACGAACTGGTGCGCCTTGATCCGGAAACAAGGTTTATCATTGTGGGGGATGCGAGCATGGCGCCTTATGAGCTCATGGCCACAGATGGCTCCATCCATATCGAGGAGAGGTCAGGAAAGCCTAGCTATATGAAGCTACAATTCATTGCCAAAACCTTTCCACATTCTGTCTGGATCAATCCAGTGCTTGCCGAGCACTGGGCATACACTCGAACCATCAGTCATATCAGGGAGATCTTTCCCATGTTTGAGATGACCCTCGACGGCCTGGAGAAAGCGGTCAGCACCATGATGCGGAAGAATTAATTCTACTACCCTCAATCAAAACCCATCTCTCCTTTGCTGAAAGAGTTATGAAAGGAGACTAATTATTATCACGTTTCATGCCTGCCTGCGGATTAGTGGCTCAGTAATTCACAAAACAAAATTGACTAATTTGTTGTTTTCGATAAAATAAGGCCATATTCAACTTCTTCTTAAACATTTCTCCCTAACGGTTTATAAGGATGTCCTATGATGGAGAAGCTGGAGAGATACACTCCCCAGGCGATTGAACCCCTGATTCTCACCGTTCGTGGCCAAAAAGTGATTTTAGACGCAGAGTTGGCGCGGATATATGGGGTGACAACAAAGGTTTTTAATCAGGCTGTCAAGCGGAACAAACGAAAGTTTCCCGCAGACTTCATGTTCCAGTTGACAGCAGAGGAATACGAGGGTTTGAGGTCACAATTTGTGACCTTGAGTCGTGCATCCAACCGGTCACAATTTGTGACCGGTTCCCAAAAGCACCGGAACCCCAGATATCTTCCTTATGCCTTTACCGAACACGGCTCAGTCATGGCCGCCAATGTGCTCAACAGTGCAAAAGCGGTGAAGATGAGTGTCTTTGTCGTGCGGGCGTTCGTTCTGATGAGAAGAGAACTTATCAGCCGGTCGGAGTTGGAGAAGCGTCTGCTCAAAGTTGAAAACATCCTTCTTGCGCATGACCACCATATACGGAATCTTTACGAGAAAATTCGCCCACTGTTTCTTCCACCCCCGGAACCCAAACCAGAACCGCCAAAGAAACGGATAGGTTTTTTGGTCGAAGAACCCCGCGTCCCTTACAGATCATCAAAACGATCTAAAATGGAGACACAACGATGAGCCTTTCTCCGAAAAAGTGTACAAAAACGGCATAGTCGTTTTTTACTAATTTAGTCACAATAAAACTTGAAATAACTCTTTTCGAGGTTTTGTTATGTGAACACGAATGCCTCACAATTTTGCTTCGAGGTAGGCAACCGATTATTGTTTGTCCTGCTCGAAGCTTGAAGAGACTGCGGATGAAAACAGAGTATAAAAAGCCGATAGAAAAAGGACGACTGTTACTACTTTCACCGTTTAAAGAAAGCCAGAAACGTAACACCATCGAGACGGCAAACGAACGCAATCGTTTTGTGGCGGCGCTCGCAGATGCAGTTTTTGTTGCCCATGGGGCGTCAAACAGTAAGACGGAATTTTTTTGTCGTGAGGTGTTTTCTTGGGGAAAGCCGCTTTATACATTACAAAGCGATGCAAACAAAAGCATTATCGCTGTAGGCGCAAAACCGATTGTAATTGATGACCTCGTCCGTTTTTTATCAACCTAATAATTCCCGGGAAATGGGCTTTAAAACGGAAATGACCTTCCCTAAGAGGGGCAACGGATCAACGAAGTGTTTATCAAGGCCCAATTCTTCCGACTTCAAACCGAAGGCCAATCCCATTAACTGGGTGAAGTAGATGATGGGATTTGAAAGGTTTCTTTGAACTCTTCTTCAATCTGTTTCTGGCGGGCATCTAAATTGACATGGTAAAGGGGACAGGCCACAACGATCGAGGCAAGGCTTTTCTTTTCATGACCCAAAGGACATTGTAGGTGAGCCAATTGAGAGTCGCCACCAGGCGGCATTGGCAAAGAATCTTTTCGCCAGATCCAACGCGGTCTGCATCCCAGCAATGCCTCCACCGACCACCATGACTGAACCCACTCTCGGCTGTACCATCGTTTGTCACTCCTGAAAAAACAGGATGAAAACTATTTTATGCTGGTATTTCTATCTGCTCTGTCTGTAATTGTTCGACCTCACTGATCGGTATCTTATTCATCTTTAGTCCGAGGGTCTCAGAATTAATCCCCATACTCAGACCCAGAAGCTGAGGATAGAGAATGGAGGGAAGAGGATGGTTTAACCCCCGTTGAGAGAGAATCATCTGCTGAACGGTATCGAACTGGATTTGGCAATAGGTACAGGCAGTGCAGAGATAATCCGCGCCCGACTCTCTCCCGTTTTTTAGCTTTTTTAACGTAATCTCCGTTGATAACTCATCATGGA
>Ga0315279_10007263_pt1 | contig 13750 bp, 11 predicted proteins | sample YL17G06_20_MG_FD_203694 | JGI IMG/M metagenome (GOLD analysis project Ga0315279, IMG submission 203694) | Sediment microbial communities from Yellowstone Lake, YNP, Wyoming, USA - YL17G06_20 | ecosystem: Environmental > Aquatic > Freshwater > Lake > Sediment | place: USA: Wyoming | collected... | reverse complement strand
CCCCCAGGGGTGTATCAGCTAATTCCCCCAGGGTCAGTGCCAAGTATTGCCCCCACCCTGGAGGCTTTTTGGATATTCTACACGGCTCCCACCTCCTCTGCAACAGCGTTTTTGCGGTTCTGACACCTGTATTGTCAAATCTTTACTCTTTATAAACCTTGAGCATGGCTTTTGCCGACTTAATCACTTCCCTGCGGAGTTCGTCTGGCTCCAGCACTTCTACCTTCTCTGCCCAGCCCAGTATCCAGGACTGAAGCTCTATTGTGTCAGTAACCATCAGCGTCATTATCACTGAGCCATCGTGTTGTTTCTCTAACACTTGTGAAGGATGCCATATCGTCTCTTCCATTATCCTGGCTATTTCAGGGTCAAACCTCAACTTGATGGTTCTTACCTCACCCTCTACGACGATGCCCCAGGAAGAGCCGAGAAACTCGTTGGCATCAAAGTCAGGGGGTATGGTATAAGACTCGGAGGTTGCCTCAATAGCCTTTATGCGCTCGATCTTGAAAGTTGTTAGAGAATTGGTACGGTAGCAGTAGGCAAAAACATAGCTGGAATGCCCGGCTGCCGCTGGTTCAATAAAGTAGGGCTCAATAATCCGCTCCACCGCCTTCTCTGCCGATAACGATTGATAAGCTATCTTGACCTGGTGCCGTGACACCCATGCCTCGGTCAGGGTTGCCAGGGTCCGCAGATACTGCTCATCCCTGGGCTGCGTCTGCATCCAGTCCATGGTCTTTTGAATTTGTTCCCTTAGTATAGGCGGGACTATGGAATTCAGCTTCATAAAGGTTGAAGCCACATTCGGGTCATAGCGGTGGGCATAATTAAGCATTAGCCGTGCAGCAAGGAAAATATTCAGTGCCTCTGGCAGACTAAAACGGATAGGAGGCAGGAAGTAGTCCTCATCAATGCCGCGTGTGCTACGTTCTTCCCAGATAGGAAGCCCCAGTTTCGACTGGAGGTCATCGAGGTCGCGGTATATTTGCCTTACACTGACATTACAAATGTGGGCTATTTCCTTTATCTTCAAGCCCTTACGGTTCTGGTAGAGAAGATGCTCTATCTGCGCCCAACGGGCGGTGCGGTCTTTTGTCTTGCCTCTGCCCACTTCATTTCTCCCTCTCGGATAGCTTTTGTCAATATTATAGCACTTATCCCTAAAGATATATTCGTAAAAAGTGAAAGGAACATGCAAAATTGTGACATAACTGCTGTCAAAATCCTGTGTTACCCTAATCTTAGATAAAAAGTTATCAGACGTGAAGGGAGGTGAGCAAGAGATGGACGCAGAAGAGCGTTTCTTAGAAGCCGTTACCGAAGAAGACGAAGAGGCTGACGGTTACTTGGTACATGACCAGTTTACCAGCAGGCCTGACAGGTTACAGCACAAGAACCAATCTTCCATCGACGGTTTTCTGGGAAATGGTAAGAGGATGGACGCGGTAATTATCGTGCCGAGGTATTATGGTGAGCTTCTGACATGGGCGCTTCACCGCTACATTGAGAAAGAAGAGTGGCGGGTGATTAGAACTCTCGGGTACCGAAAACCCGAACCAGTATATATAGACGTCAGTACCGACCATGATAAATGCGAAAACCTGCTGATGGACGGGCAGTTCCTCATAGAGAAAGATGATTTACGCTTCGTCGTGACCGTGGACGTAAACCTGCGCTGGCGCAACTCGGTTAGGCTTGAAGGCTCAGCCAGCAGAAAACAGGAAATGGACAGATTTGTCCAGGGTGTTAGGACCATCGCCAAAGATGACAACATCTACCGCAGTAAGAAACTAGAATTTGCCGGACGTATCCGTTTCCTGAACCTCTCCGCCCGCCTATGGGACAGTATAATATTAGACCCAGAGGTAAAGATGGAGGTAAAAGCCAATACCGTCGACTTTCTAAGCAAAAGAGACCTGTGGGCAAAATATGGCATCCCGCCGAAGAGAGGAGTACTTTTAGCCGGAGAGCCTGGCACAGGGAAAACAGTAATCTGCAAGGCTCTATTGGCAGAAGCCGATAAAATAACTTGCATTACCACCAATGCCTACGCACTAGATGCAGATGAGTACATAACCGAGCTTTATGAGCTTGCCGAGGATTTGAGTCCCAGCCTGGTGTTCATAGAAGATATAGACCTCATCGGGCAAAATAGGATGGAGTTTGGTTACCATAAAAGGTCGCCTTTAGTCTCCTTACTCGCCATACTGGATGGTATTGAAGAAAAGAAAGAGGTAGTAACCGTGGCTACCACAAATTGCCTGGATGTACTTGACAAGGCTATAAGCGAGCGGCCTTCCCGGTTTGACAGGGTAATAAAGCTGTCTCGCCCCTCACTGGAGCAGCGTAAGGAACTTTTAAAGCGGTTGAGCCAAAAGATTCCCCTGGACGAAGCTACCCAGGAGTACATTGCCCGTCAGGCGGCAGATTGTACGCCTGCGCAACTACAGGAAATTGCCTTCAGTCTGGTGATAGAGCGCTCCGGTGACTTGCCTGATATTCAGCCACCATGTCTGAAGTTTAGCAAGGATGATATTGATAGCGCTATCTCAAGGATAAACAGCAAGAATAGACGCCGTATTGGCTTCGGTATTGAGAATAATCACAACGGTCATAAACCAGACCAAATAGCAGGTATAGGAGGACGAAGATGAATCCAATTGAGTTTCAGGAGTTACTCAGGTTAGTAAAGAAGCTTGGCGAAGAGATTGAGCTGACACCGGAGGAAGCAAGGGCTTACCTACCAGATATTAGCGGGGAAGATGACATCAGAGATTTCTATCTGCCAAGAGTTCCGGCGAATTTCTACTATGACCCGAAGGTTTTTAGAAAGCTGCTGGGGATCAGGTAGGGAAAGAGATGAATGTACTAAGCGAAGCAACCGACATTGTCAAGAGGAAGTGGAGAAATAGTTGTAGCGGTTGGAAAGCTGCCCTATTTGTTGGCTTAATTATCCTTGCTATCCTGGCGGTTGCAGGACTCGCCTTATGGCTTGTTGGCAGGTTGATAAAAAGCCTGACAGCTGGTGGGTTCAGAAATAGGGATTTGTATATCCCGAGAACTCGATGGTGGTGAGGTTTAACAATCAAGCATGTCCGGAGTTATCTTGTGGCCTAGATCTTCGAGCCATAAACTAATCAGCCCCGAAACCTTAACCCAATCATTATCTGTAGCTTTGGCTTTATTTATCAGGCACTTCAAACAATAGGCACTACCATCCGGATGAACTATGAGAATCTTACCTTCTTCCCCACATTCGCCACACTTCATGTTCTTACCTCCCTTGACCTGTTTTGTACTTTACGGCAGTATGACACATTTTGAGTTTATGTGACTTTCTCACTCTATTGATTGAGGCAAGAGAATAGCGCTGGATAGAGGTCAGGACGGCTGACTATTTCATTCTCCGCAGGCTAGTCTATCACTTCTCATAGCAGTAGGCATATCACCAGCCATGCTGATTTTTGAGGGTATCTTACTACCAGTGGTAACACTTCCTTAAACTCTTATCTCTCTCGCGGGACAAAAACAGAAAAGCCCAACAGAAACTGAATCTATTATAATTAAGGGTGTGAATCTAAAAGGAAGGGGGTTGAAGTCATGCCCACACTAAAGCACTTGATTGAGGAACTCAAGAAACTTGCGGTAGATCCCGATGAAGTCAGGCTGCCCGGCACACTCTACGATGACTTAGTTGAGCAAGCTGAAGACATCGAAGACGAAGAAGAGTAGCCTCAATCCCTTCATGTTTGAGCCTTGCTAGCAGGCTCGGCTTGGAGGGGCTAGTTCAAGTTAGTCCAGCTATCTAGCGGTTTCAGTACCCTTTCAACTCCCTACTCCCTAGGCCAGCACTTGAACTATTTTATACTGTGATTGTCAATACACTTACGACACAGTCGTAATTAGTTTATGCCACAATTGCCTTCAAGATAAGCCGCCGCCTAGTTTTTTACGGCGGTTAGAAAAGCTTTAATGTAATCCCTTTTCTGTCGCATTAACGACGGAAGTCACAGCCCTTTTTGCGATTACTCCCTTCGCTGCCTGCTTAGCCTGAGCTAATCTATCATATACTGTTCTCAAATTTTCGATTTTGTCATTTTTGAACTCGTATATGCACATGCCTAGCACTTCCCACTTCATACCATCGGTGGTTCCAGCTAAATTATGCTCAATTACGCCCGTGTTCCCTTGTACTATAATCCCAATCCCAGTCTCCGTAATCTTGTAGTCTTTAACAACTTGGCTTATCCAGGTCAGGTAGCTTTTTATCGCAGAAGCGCCTTTGAACGTGCCCTGTGGTGTTACCCACACCGCATTCTCCGTCATGAGCGAGAGAGCCTTAGTCACATCCCCTGCCATCAATGATTTGAGAAGACCACGGATCGCACCTTTGATCTGTTCCTCGGACATCTTACACCTCCCATAATCGTTTATACTTTCATTATAGTGCTATTATGGTTATTGTCAACAACTCGCAAATAGAGGCGAATCCCTGTACATGCAGTTACTACGGCAACTTTTTGAGCTTGTGGGACTTAATAGACAATTTGCTTAACAAATAGCCAGTTTGTTCAACTTCCAATGAACAGGTCGAGTCTCACCATCAACTCTAGCCGGTCACATCCCGCTTACGGAACAAATAGAAAGCTACAATGATGAATGCGAGGCTGTAAATGGCAAGTGTGGTAAAAGCATGAGGCAATCCAGGCATTTGGCTGGAAGCATTACCAACCCCCATTCCTGCCCTAAACCCTTGTGGGAGATTGGCCAGGGATGTAATCGCATTGACATTTGCGGTGAGCAGGTAGTTCGGTATCTCAGCTATCCAGCCGCCAGCGAGTCTCATTAAGGCAGTAACAATGGATTCCAGGAAGAATACGCCTATGCCCAGAGCAATACCCGGCATGGCCGAGCGTCCGACTATGGCAAAGAGGAATCCGAGCAGCACGTAGGGTATTAAGACATAAAATGTACGCCAGAACTGGAGGAACTGGTCCCACAGGTATCCGCCGGTGGCGAAGCTGAAATCAAATGCATACCCGCCGATGGCCGTGGTAATCAAACTCATGATGAAACCAGTGGCTAGGCCAACGACCATGCCTATTAGAATAAAGATGCCTGCTGATATCAACTTGGCACTCAGCAACCTGAGTCGACCTTCGCTGCAAATGAGCATTGTTCTTATCGTGCGCCAATTGTACTCATTCCCAACTGAGCTGGCGATGAGTATTACTGCCAGGACGCTGCCGAAAGAGGACAATATGGACAAGGCAAAGGGGAGAGCTACCGGAAGCCCAAGCAGATTCTGTATGGCTCCAATCTCCGGAGGGCCATGGGCAGGTATTGTTACCTTGGATACGGCGAGCAGCAGCAGATAGAGGAGGACCATAATGCCGACCAGCACAAACAGCAGCACCCTGGTCATAGAGCGCTTCCACAGCTTGAAAAGCTCGGCACTGATTAGTCTAGTCACCGCTCTCACCGCCTGTTAGCTGCAAGAATACGCTCTCCAGACTGACGTTACGGCTCGTCAGCTCCGAGGCGAAGATATTGTGTTCAGCAAGAGCTTTGTTTACCCGGGAGGCGCTCTCTCTCGAAGCATCCACGATGAGATAATCGTTTTCTCTTTTTACCGATTTTATCCAGGGCAAGCCACTGAGAATGGCAACGGCCTGCGCCGGGTCGTCTACCTTGATTTGAAGCATCTGGCCTTGCGCTAATAGCTCCTGAACTGGGGCGCAGGCGAGCATAACGCCCTCCTTGATTATAGCTACCCTATTGCACACCTGCTCTACCTCGTGAAGAAGATGGCTGCACAGAAAGACGGTGCGATTTTCATGCGCCAGCCTTGGAATCAGGTCGCGCACTTCCTTAGTTCCAGCAGGATCGAGCCCGCTCGTAGGTTCATCCAGGAGGATAAGTTCCGGCTCCCGGAGCAGAGTCGACGCTATCCCTAGCCTTTGCTTCATTCCTAGGGAATAATGGCCATACCGGTCTCCGGCCCGGTCCAGCAGATTGACCCGCTCCAGCACCTCGTCTATCTTGGCCCTGGGAATGCCTCCGATAGCTCGAGCCAGTACCTCCAGATTGTCCCACCCAGACAGGTAAGGATAAAAGGCAGGTTCTTCGATCACCGCTCCTACACGTCGGAGTGCTGCCCATTGGTTACCTTTAAGCTTGAGGCCAAAAAGCTCGATGCTTCCTGCTGTAGGAGCGATCAGCCCCAGAATCATACCGACTGTTGTGCTTTTGCCTGCGCCATTTGGCCCCAGGAATCCGAAGACCTCGCCTCGGCGAAGCTCCAGGTTGAGGTCCTTTACTGCCTCCAACTCACCGAAACGCTTGGTCAGACCGGTGGTACGCAGAACAATGTCGTTGTGTTCCCCTGAGCCGGGATGAGGTGCTACAGTTGTTTGAGTGGTCATGCCGCCTTCTGTATTTGCCCGCCAGCGAACTGGGGGGCTTCCTGCAAATCATGTCTTGGGTTGCTATTCCCTATGCTACGCTTCTTGAGAGGTCCACGTCAAGCAGAGCTGAAACTGCCTAACGCCGTGAATTCAACAAAACATCGTGTTGTTGCCTCTGCCTCATAGGTGAGTTTAGGTTTACCAAAAGAAACGGCTAGAGGCGACTCTAGGTTTGCCAGTATAGACGGTCCAGGTTTGCCGATGCAGACAACCCCAGGTTTGCCAATGATGATTAAAAATCATGGGATATGCGGTATGAGACTAATAATAAAGTAATAATGGCTATGGCTTATGAACTGCCAAGTACTGGTTGTAGTATTTGAAGCGAGTGGACTTATGCATCCCCAAAGCCTTCACTCCAGGACTGGAAGGTCCATTACCCTGGGCAAAAAGCTGAAAGGCCCTTGCCTTCTTGCTATTTCCCTTTCTCTCTTCTGAAAGTGAAGCTTTTTGTTCTACGTCGAGTTCACCTGATTCACTTTTGGCGATGTCTGCAATCTTTTGGGTCATAATACCCATACTAACCATCTCATCAATGCTACCTATACCTCTCAGATAACCAGCAAAATCATCCGGTATATTTACTTGCTCATTAAAGTTTGGGGTTTTGTAAGTAATCATGCCGTCTGTGGCTGCCGTAACTGTGAAGCCATCAGGCTTTGTCTCACCGTTGAGTAATCGCTCCAGAAGCGCTAAGGGGATACTCCGCCAAAATACATAGCCGCCCAGGTCCTCGGGTGCAATCACAAGATAGTGGTAGCCAAGGAATTCTGATTCCTTTAATAGGACAGAGTAACCTTTTTCTTCTCTCCGTGGTAAGTCGAAAATATTGCCATCAAGTTCTTTTTGCCCTGGCTTTAACCAAACTGCTATCTCGACAACAGCGAAGACATCAAACATGAAATCGAGGCATGGTACACCCTCGAGGCTGTACTCAACTGAAGGTAAGAGGAAATAAGACCTCCGGCATTTACTGCCAATGAATTGACGGAAATCGCTGGACACAATCTCATCTAGCTTCCTCCTGCTGATATCAACAATTGTTTTATCAAAACACTGTGCCTCTTCATTTGGTAAAAAGTAAGCAAAACTCTGACCAGTATATCGGCTGTCCTCGATTTGGTTCTTGAAGTAACTCTCGTGGTCTTTTCTATCGGGACATAGCAGTGCCTTAAGCCTCCCCCTTTCCTTGTTAAGATACTGGTTATATTCCTGTGCTTTCAATTTGGCAGCGATTTTCCGGCTCTCCGTCTTTTTTCTGTCGCTAATCATTTCCAAATACCGGCAATAGTCATAAGTTCCCACATTATGGAGATATTCATCGCCTTTATTCATATGGGCTTCTATGGCCTCACCGACAGCTTGTATGAACTTGTCGAATTCCCCAGGTTTGTTGAGACATCTCTTGGCATCGTCTATGGGCGGATTAACTGCTTCATACGCAGCCCGCCGCCTTTCATCCTCCGCTTTTCTTCTGTGTTCAGCTTCAGCTTGTTCTCTCATTCGTTTTTCTGCCTGATTCCGTTCCATCTGCTTTTGATTGGCCTTCGCTATCTTGCGTTGGTGAACACACTTAAGTAATAGCTGGATCCTGCTTATCGGTAATAATGAATCGACTTGAAATTTAATTAAACTTAAATCAATTACGGCATTAGTCATAAGGTCGTTAGAAGCCTCGTACTTTTTCATACAGGTAGCCAGCCCTCTGGTAATTTCATCCTTATATTTCATGAACTCTAGCTTTTCATCATCTGATAGAAAGGTATTAAGGTCATCATCACTAAGTTCTTCTAGCGGCACCTCAAACTGAATCTCAGTTATCCGGGCTTTGAGCCACCTTACTGCCTCAGGATGCAGTATATTTTCATCCTCGGGTTTTAAGCTAAGTATCCTGGCCAATTTCCACCTCCTACTAGTGTCCGGTCACAATTACTTAGTCGTTAGTGAGAAACCTAGCTCGAAAGTTCTGCGTATTGTACACGGTGGCCCACCAAAGGGGATTCGAACTCAGGCTGTAAATGCAAAAGTTGCGGAAAAAGTTCTACCTTTTATCCAGCGCGGCTCACACTCGATTTTTGCAAAGGCTAAAGCGATACGGCTGATTCAGGCTGCGGTCTCTAACCTTATCCCGTTTTCTCCGACCTGCTCTACCAGCCGCTCATGTAGTTCAGGGCAGTAATTAGTGTATATGTCGGGCATCTTGAGGTTAACCAGCCTCTCCCCGTCCGCTATGCACAGCTTCACTTCATCTTGCCCGGGGAATTCTCTGATGGTGTCAATCAGTTTACGCAGGGCGGCTACATCCCCCGCCTCATCGCTGGTCTGACTGAGGCTAATTACCACACGGCGAATGGGCACAGTCTTATCTACTCCCGGCACCTCCTCAGGCTGAGGAGCCTCCACCGCTTCGCCCGGAGTTGTCTCTGGTTCGTAGCGGCGCACACTATCACAGCTTAGCTGCACCTGGTCATCCTTCAACCTCACCTTGCCCTGAACCAGCAGAATATTCCCTTCCTGCCACAGCTCCTTGGTATCAGCGTAGACTCTGGGCCAGACCATAACCTCAACACTGCCATCAAGGTCTTCCAGAACAGCACTGATAAAAGACTTACGGTCCCGGGTAAGCAGGTAATGAACCGAGGCTACCATGCCGGCTACGACCACGCTCTGGCCGGCCATTTGAGCGTCAATCTGACCGCACAGCGTATTATTCTCTGACGATGTATTATTGACCAAAGAATTGAACGGGCGCTCAGAGAGACATACCCCCATCAACTCTTTCTCCCAGGCCAGCTTCTCCCTAATCGAGACTTCATCCTTTTGCAGGTCAAGGCCGGGCATGGGAACCGGCGTTGCTTCCCCCCACAGGTCGAACATCGTAGCCTGCCCCGTCTCCCGCAGACGCTGTCCCCTTTGTGCCAGGGCCAGTATACGAGCAACGTTCTGGAGCAGGCTGTTGCGGCTGCCCAGCGAGTCTAAGGCTCCCGCTTTAATCAGGCTTTCCAGCACCCGCCGGTTAACCCCCCGCAGGTCACAGCGGCGGCACAGGTCTTCAATAGATTTAAACGTGCCCCCCTTATTTCGCTCAACGATAATGGGCTCCACCGCCCCCGCCCCCACATTCTTGATAGCGGTCAGCCCGAAGCGGATAGCTTGGACGCTGCCTTCATCCTCCTTTTCTATCAGAAAGCTAACCTCGCTGCGGTTAATATCAGGTGGCAGCACGCTGATGCCCAGGCGGCGGCACTCAGCCACAGCACTAGCCACCTTCTCTAACTGGTCAGTGTTGGTAATCAGTAGCGCCGTCATATACTCTGCCGGGTAGTTTGCCTTGAGATAGGCAGTCTGATAAGCGATAAGGGCGTAGCTAACACTGTGCGCCTTATTAAAAGCATAGCCGGCAAAGGGTTCAATGAGGGCAAAAACCTCATCGGCTACTTCAGCGGGGAATCCTTTCTTCCTGGCACCAGCCACAAAGTTTCGTTTTTCTTTCTTCATGACCTCGGGGATTTTCTTGCCCATAGCCTTGCGGAAGATGTCTGCCTGTCCCAGGCTATAGCCAGCAAAGGCGCGCACAATAAACAGCACCTGGTCCTGATACACAATCACCCCGTAGGTCTCCTCAAGGATGCTGGTCAGGGTGGGATGGGGGTAGCGGATAGGCTCAAGGCCATGCTTGGCTTTGATGAAGGTTGGGAGGTGCTCCATCGGGCCCGGGCGGTACAGGGCCACCATTGCCGCAATATCACTGAACGTGGTCGGTTTAAGCTCCTTAATGAAGCGGCGCATGCCCGCTCCTTCCAGTTGGAACACGCCGGCCGTTTCCCCTGAGGAGAGCAGGGCAAAGGTCTTGGCATCATCAAGCGGGATACGGTACAGGTCAATATCAACGCCGCGGCTCTGGCGGATAATCTCCCTGGCCCGGCTCAATATGGTGAGGTTGGCCAGACCAAGGATATCCATCTTGAGTAGCCCAATTTGAGCGATTTCCTCCATGGCGAATTGGGTCATAAATGTGCCCTCACCGTTACCCTTGCTCACCCGTTGTAGCGGCACGTATTTGGAGAGCGGTTCTTTAGATATGACTATGCCCGCGGCGTGTGTGCTGGCATGGCGAGCGATACCCTCGACCCGCATCGCTGAGTCAACCAGATTGCGAACTATCTTGTCCTGTTCGTGGATACTTCTGAGTTCGCGGTTCTCCTCCAGGGCGCGAGACAGCGTCATACCCGGGGCGAAGGGGACAAGTCTGGCGACACGGTCAACATCACTGTAGGGCATACCCAGAGCCCGACCCACATCCCTGATGGCGGCCCTGGCGCCCAACGTACCGAAGGTGATAATCTGAGCCACGTGGTCTGGCCCGTATCTCTGGGAGACATAGCTGATGACCTCATCGCGGCGGTCGTCCTGAAAATCCAGGTCTATATCGGGCATCTCCTTGCGCTCCAGGTTGAGGAAGCGCTCAAAGACCAGTTTGTTTTTAATGGGGTCAACCTGAGTGATACCCAGGCAGCGCAGGACAATGCTGGCGGCAGCACTGCCTCTCACCCCAAACAGAATACTGCGCTTCTTAGCGAAGGAGACAAGAAAGTAGTTAGCAAATTGGGTTTTTTTAATTACCTCCAGCTCATAGTTAAGTCGCTCTTCTATCTCAGGGGCAGGCTCAGGATAGTACTGGCCTAAACCCTCACGACAAAGCTCGGCGAGGAACTCGTCGGCGCTCTTTGCCTCGGGTAGTTCTATCTCAGGCAGGTGAAGACGGCCGAAACCAAGCTCAAGGCGGCACATTTCAGCGATGCGCTCGGTGTTCTCCAGCGCCTGCGGAATATCCTGGAAGAGATCGACCATCTCCTGAGGGCTCTTAAGATAAAAGAAGTCGCCGGCCATCTTCATTCTCTTGTCATCGTGAATAGAGGCATTAGTCCCGATACACAGCAGCAGGTCGTGTGCCGAGGCGTCTTCCTGTTTAACATAGTGGACATCGTTAGTCGCCACCGGTGGTATGTCGAGATCGCCGCTCATAGAGATGAGGGTCTGGTTTACCTGCTCCAGTTCCGGGATGGGGTGTCTCTGTATTTCAAGGTAGAAATCGCCAAAGGTCTCTTTATACCACAGGGCAGCCTTTCTTGCGTCGTCAAGGCGTCCGTCCAGAATGAGATGGGGCACCTCACCAGCGATACAGCCAGTGAGAGCCACCAGACCCTCATGATGCTCCTTAAGGAGCTCCTTGTCCACCCTGGGCTTATAGTAGAAACCCTCAAGATGGGCTTTGGTGGTAAGCTGAATCAGGTTACGATAGCCAGTCTGATTCTTGGCGAGCAGAATTAGGTGGTAGCTATCTTTACCCTTGGCACTATGGCTAAAGCGGCTATCTGAAGCGACATAAACCTCACTGCCAATAATGGGTCTTATCCCGGCCTCTCTGGCAGCGAGGTAGAACTGAATGACGCCGTACATAACACCGTGGTCAGTAATGGCCAGGGTACTCATACCCAGCTCTTTAGCTCGTGATATGAGTTGAGGCATGCGGCACATGCCATCGAGCAGGCTGTACTCGGTGTGGACATGAAGGTGAGTAAACATCGTCCCCTTTTACCCCGGAGTTTGACTAATTATAGCACAGGGCTAGTTTCAGGGGCATTCTGTGGACGAGACTTTAACCGTGGGTAAGCCTATCTGGCATCACTTATTTACCCTATCTTCACAGGGTAAGTCTCTCTTTTATGACTTATTTGCCCTTCTCTTCACAGGGCAGCCTGAAATGGCAACACCCATCTTGCGAAACCATTTACCCCTCACCTTTAGCAGATAAGTCTGAAGGGGCGTCACCATTACTATACAACGATTTGCCTTATTTTCTAGCAGGGAGGTCTGAAGGTGCATAGCCTATCTTGCATAACCATTTTACTCTATCATTTGACGGGAAGTCCGGAAGGGGCTATTCCCCTTTTGTATAACCATTTGCCCAGTCTAAGCGGGGATAAAGGGGATAGGGTTACCTAAAAACACTATTCTTTTTAGCCCTGACAGTGTAAAATCTGGAGGAATTGGAGCCAACCTTGAGTATTCTGGCTACTATCGCTAAATGGCTATTTATGCTCTGCCTGCCCGTCTTACTGCTTACGGCCAGCCTCGGCTGGGCAGTAAATAGCCTCTGGCTTTATCAATATGGCTCTCAAAAATACGGTGTCAGCCAGACGTTGGCTAATTCGGGACTGGAGCTATCTGATTCGGCGCTAGTGAAGGTGTATGCTGGGCTGATTAACTATTTCAACTCTGGTGAAGAGTATATTAGCCTTAACGTAATTAAGGACGGCAAACCATTTAGCCTGTTTACTCCGGAGGAGACTATTCATTTTAGTGATGTCAAGGGGTTAATCCGGCTGGATTACTCCGTTCTACTGGGGACACTGGTTTATACTCTGGCTTATGCCGGTATTAGCCTACTCTGGCGGAAGAGAAGGTACTGGCGACAACTGGCACTGGGAGTGGTTGGCGGCAGTGGTATTACGCTAGCTGTGATGCTGGCTTTAGCGCTGGGGGTAGTCTTTGATTTTGGTCCGATGTTTTACCAGTTTCATTTACTATTCTTCCCCAACCTGTACTGGTCAGCCGAAGGTTTCATGCTCCTGCTCTTCCCCGAGGACTTTTTCCGTGACGCCGCTATAATCTGCGCTCTGGCAACGACAGCAGGGGCGGTGGTTCTGGGTGGGGTGGGCGGGTGGTATCTACTATCTAACAGAAGGAAAGCTGTACCTTAAAGAGGATTGCTCAAGGAGTCACGGAGCAGGATTCAACCTGTTATCTTGGTTGCACCACGCCCAGCCTATTTAGTCTATCCATCGCCTCCTTCTTTTCTCCAATCCCCAGCTTCGTTCTATTTATCGCCTTAGCCAGCGGCTCAATGCTCTGGTCGTAGGTCTTTCTATCAACGGGGTAGGGGATGCCGTCCTTGCCGCCGTGGGCAAAGCTGTAGCGGGCGGGGTCGCGGTAGCTGGGGGCAACCCCATAGACCAGTTCAGAAATAAGGCTCAGGGCGCGGATGGTCTTGGGGCCAACACCCTGTAGCCCCAGCAGCGCTGCAAAGTCCTGCGGCTGGCGCTCATACGTGCTGAGCAAAATCTTGCTCAGGCTATCGGGATGGAGGTCAGCGGTGCTCAGGTAATGGTGTGCGGGCAGGGTTAGAGTCTTTATTCTCTTTAGCTCAGCCAGGACGGTCTCCGGCTTTTCCTTCGTGGCAATATCAGCAATGGTGGTTCGGGCGGAGTCGCTTTCGC
>Ga0315279_10007262_pt1 | contig 13750 bp, 6 predicted proteins | sample YL17G06_20_MG_FD_203694 | JGI IMG/M metagenome (GOLD analysis project Ga0315279, IMG submission 203694) | Sediment microbial communities from Yellowstone Lake, YNP, Wyoming, USA - YL17G06_20 | ecosystem: Environmental > Aquatic > Freshwater > Lake > Sediment | place: USA: Wyoming | collected... | reverse complement strand
TGCGATGCCAGCCGGTTCATCGCCGGCACGCGGAAGCGCGTGTTGCCATAGGCGCCCATGGTGTCGAAGCGCTGCTGGTCGGTCCATAGGAACAGGAGGTTGGGCTTGTCGCCGGGCCGGCGCTGGCTGCGAACAAGCGCAGGCGCCTGGGTCATGGCGCCGGGTAGTGCGGCGGCCAAACCGCCGGCGATGGCGCCGGCAACCGCTTGAAGTGTTGCGCGTCGTGTGATCATGTTCCGCCTCAGCAAAGCCGCTCCCCCGCCTCCGGGGGTGCGCCCGGAAGTATACCCCATTGGCGCGGCGGGACGCGAAGCAGGAGGCTAGGGACTAGGGGCTAGGGGCGAGGGGCGGGATTGCTGCACGCCGCTCCCTAGTCCCTAGTCCCTAGTCCCTAGCTTATTCGCCTTTGTTCGCCGGCCATCCTCGCGATAAAGTAAACGCACTGACCCAAGGAGGAACGGATGCGTCTACTGGGAATCTGCCTGGTTTCGATGCAGTTGGCGGCGTGGGGCGCGCCTGCCGGCCACAGTTGGGAGGCGGTGCGCGGACGCCTGACTCCCGATAACGCGGTGACCCGCCAGAACCGCGCTTCGCTGCGCCTGGAGCCGGCCGGCGACTCCGATGCCTGCGCCCGCTCCGAGCCGCTGCGCCTCACGGCGGGGCGGCAGTACGAGTTGAGCGGCTGGGTGCGCACCGAGAAGCTTGAGGCGCGCGACCTGGATCGCACGCCCATCGCCACCGGCGCGGCCCTGGCCATGGAGTCCATGCCCTTCGACGTGCACTCGGAAGCGGTGGCCAGCACGCGCGACTGGACGCGCTTGGCGCTGCGCTTCACGGCCACTCGCTCCGAGGACCGCATCCTGCTGCTCGCCGGCGCCGGCGGCGCTTTCCGGGGCAAGGCCTGGTTCGAGGGCGTGAGCCTGGAGGAAGCGCCGGGGGCCGCGGCCTGGCCTTCCCGCGCCGCGGTCAAGACCTTCGGTCCCGCCTACCGCTACCCCATCGCCGGCTGGATTTACCTGCACATCGAAGGGGAGCCGTATGAGCGCGGCTACCAGCACGGCTGGCTCATGGCCCGCGAGATCGAGCGCTACCTGGACCGCTGCGCCTCGCAACTGGACTCGCAATCGCGGCGGCGGGCCTGGGAGCAGGGGCGCACGGCGGCCAATGCCATGTTCCTCCGCGGCTTCGACCAGGAGATCCTCCAGGAGATGAAGGGTATCGCCGACGGCGCAGCGGCGGCGGGCGCCAAGCACGACGAGCGGCCCGTGGACTTGGCGGACATCCTGGTGGCTAACACCATGGACGACCTGGGCACGCTGCGCAGCGCGGCGCACGTCACCCCCAGCGGTCTGGAGATGCTGAAGCTGGTGCGCCCGCCGTATTTCGACCCTAAGCGCGACGTGCCCGCCGGTGAGCGTTGCTCGGCGTTCGCCGCCACCGGCAAGGCGGCGCGCGACGGTCGCATGGTCATCGCCCACATCACCATGTGGTCCCTGACGCTGGCTGAGCAAACCAACATCCTGCTGGATATCCAGCCGGTGAAGGGTCACCGCGTGCTGATCCAGAGCTTCCCCGGCGGCATTCAGAGCGGCACCGACTGGTACCAGAACGACGCCGGCGTGGTGCTGACGGAAACCACCATCCGCCAGGGACCCTTCAACATCGAGGGCACTCCGGTCGGCTACCGCGCCCGCCGCGCCATCCAGTACGGCGACAACATCGACAAGGTGGTCGAGCACCTGGCCACAAAAAACAACGGGCTGTATGCCAACGAATGGCTGATCGGCGATTCCCGCACCAACGAAATCGCCATGTTCGAGCTGGGCACCTACAAGACACGCCTGTATCGCAGCTCGAAGAACGACTGGTTCGGCGGCGCTGAGGGCTTTTACTGGGGCTGCAACAACGCCAAGGACCTGCAGGTGCGGCTGGAGTACGCGCCCGACCCCAAGGGCACGCCGGAACACCTCCCCTTCTATCCCTCGCTGCGGGACATCAAGTGGCAGGACCTGTACGAAGAGTACAAGGGGCGGATTGATGAGCAGTTCGCTTTCCTGGCCTTCCGCACGCCGCCGCTGGTGAACGCCTCCTCGATGGACGCCAAGGTGACCACGGCGGAGATGGCCTCACGGCTGATGATGTGGGCGGTGTTCGGCAAGCCCAACCAGCGCGAGTGGGTGGCGCCGCCGTGGGCCAAGCAGCAATATGCCGGCAACATGGGGCTGTACTCCTCCGGATACCGGTTGATCGAGGGCCAGGCCTCGGACTCGCTGCGCGTGATTGTGGCCGAGAACGAAAAGGTTCGCTTGGCCGGCAAAGGCGCGCAACCGCCCGCCCGGCCGGCAGCCCCAGCCGAGGCGGCCTCCGGCCAGCCGGCGGGCGCCGGACGCGGTTTCCCAAGGCCGGAAATCGCCGGCGCTTACAAAGACCGGCTGTGGAAAGGCTGGATTCTGCCCGCCTCCGATGCCGATATCTGGCTGAGCGCCGGCTCGGCTGCTTACTACCGCGCGCTGTCGGGCGCCGACCTGGAAAAACGGCTGGAGGAATTCCGCGCCGATTATCGCGCCGCCGCCCTGGAGCATGACCAGCCGCTGGCCAGGCTGCGGTTTGATTTTCGCTCCGACACCTGGTTCCGCATCGCGCAGGCCAAGGGTGCGCTGGCCCTCGACGCCTTGCGCCGGGAGCTGGGCGACGATCAGTTTTTTGCCATGATGCGCGATTTCTTCGAAGCCAACACCACCAAGAGCGTGACTACCGCGCAGTTCCTCGCTGCCGCGGGCGAGAAGGGGAGACCCGTGATCGAGAAATGGCTCTCCGGCCCGGGCTTGCCCGATTCGGGCTTGCCCGACCAGAAGCCGGTCCCCATCTACCGGGCCTCGGTCATGCTTCGCCGCGCTGGCTCGGCGGTGATCGTGTACGGCACGGTGGCGGAGGCGGGCGCCAACCGCTACGCCGCCGAGCAACTGCAAGGCAGGCTGCTGGATTCGTTCGAGAGCGCGGCGCCGGTGCGCAAAGACTTCGAGGTGAGCGAGGAGGAATTGCGCAGCAAGGAGGTGGTCTTCATCGGCCGTCCCGAAACCAACTCCGCGCTGGCCGCCTGGGCCAAGCGCATCGGGCTGGAGTACGAACAGGCGGCGTTCCGCATTGACGGGCGCGACCATGCCTCGGAGAACGAAGCCCTCATGTTTGTCGCCGCCAATCCTCTTGATCAGCGGCACGCGGTGCTGGTGATGGCCGGCAACAGCCCGCTGGAAACCGTGCGCTTGGCCGGCATGTGGCCGCCGCCCGCCTCGCAATACGCGGTCTTCGACGCCGGCCGGGAAACCTCGTCGGGCTTTCAGAAGTGACAAGTGACGAGTGACAAGTGACGAGAGGCCGCACGGAGAAGTGACCCTTGTCACTCGTCACTGGTTTTTTCCGGCCACCGGTGGCGCGGATAACGGCGATGCAGCTCGCGGCGCACCTGCGGATAATGGCGCTCCCAGAAGCCGGCCAGGTCGCTCGTGATCTGCACCGGGCGCTGGTTGGGCGCCAGCAGGTGCACCACTAGCGGCACCTGCCCGCCCGCGACCCGCGGCGCGTCCCGCATTCCGAAAAAATCCTGCAGGCGGGAAGCGATCCAGGGCGGCTGGCCGGGCGGGTAATGGACGCGCGTCTGGCGGCCGCCGGGCAGACGGATGCGCTCCGGCGCGACCTGCTCGAGCAAGCGCCGGGAATCGCCCAGCGGTTCTTCCAGGGCGCGCCGCAAAGCCCCGTGCCCGGCGGCGGCCGCCAGTTCGCCGAAGCTCCGCAATCCGCTGCAGAGCGAGGCCAGCGCCGCACGCAGGTCTTCATCCCCAAGCGCCCGGATTGCGGAATGCCCAGCCGCGAATGCCACGCGACCGAGGAACTCCTGGGTTTCATCGGCGTCGGCGAAGCGCGCCAGACCGGCCTCCCAGGCCTTTTCGGCCAGCAGCCGGGCCGCCTCTTCGGAATCGACCGCGCCGCTGCGCGATTCCTCAATCACCAGGCCGTCGTAAACCAGGGCGCTGATCGCTTCCACGCGCTCCGCCGCGCGGTTCCACTCCACGGCATGCGTTTCTGTGACCCGCTCGGGAAACAGGTCCAGCAGCCAGTCGGGTTCGATGCCGCTGGCCATGCGGATCAGGGGCAGGCCGCGGTCGGGCCTGTCCTCGATGTCTGCCGCCACGATCCATTCGCCGCGAACCGAGCTGGAAGCGTCGAGCACGGCGCTGCCGCCGGAAGCCAGGGCGAACTCCGGCTGCGATGGCGCCCGCCGGCGGGCCACACGGTCGGGAAATGCGGCGAGGACCGAAACCAGCAGTTGCTGCTCTGAAAACACACTCACTCGGCGAGCGCCGAACGAACCGAGCCGCGACCGTAAGGGAGCGGGTGCCACCGCAGGGCAACCGGGCGGAGGCGCTGCGCGGGCACCCGCTCGCTTACGCTCGCGGCTCTGTTGCAGCGCGGAAAGCTGCTCAAAAATGCGGCGGGCGGCCGGCGACCAATCAGATTCGAGCAATAGCAGCAGGTCACTGGGGCCGGGGCGGGCAGGGCAGCCGCGCTCCAGGCGCTCGCCGGCGCTGAGCAGCGCGGCCGCGGCGCAGCCCGCTTCGCCGGCCTTCCGCCGGCGCGCTTCGACCACCAGGCGCGCCAGGCGCGGATGCAGGGGCAAGGCCGCCATCTCCCGGCCGGTTTGGGTCAGGCGGCCGCCGTCGGCCGCTCCCAGGCGCCGCAGCAGTTCCTCGGCGGCTTCGACGGCCGGCGCCGGCGGGGCCTCGAGCCACTCCAGGTTTTCGGCCTCCATCGCTTTCAGCTCAAGCAGGGTCTGAGAAAGCTCGCGCCGCGTGATCTCCGGGGCGTCGTGTTCCGGGCGGCCCGCGAAATCCTCGGCACTGTACAGCCGGATCACCCTGCCCGGCCCGGTGCGGCCGGCGCGGCCGGCGCGCTGCGCCGCCGAGGCCCTGCTGATGCGGGACACCTGGAGGCGCGGCAGGCCGGTCCAGGGCGAGTCGCTGGCCACGCGTGCCAGACCGCTGTCGATGACCGCCCCGACGCCCTCGATGGTGATCGAGCTTTCGGCCACGTTGGTCGAAAGGATTACCTTGGGACGGTCCGCGGGAGCCACGGCGCGGTCCTGCTCTTCGGCGGACAGGTCGCCGTGCAATGGCAAGAGCAACAGCCCGGCGCGCTGGGCCAGCGCCGCACAGGCGCGGGCCGCCCGGCGAATTTCGGCCGCGCCGGGAAGAAACACCAACACGTCGCCGGGGAGGCTTCCCTCGTGCAGGGTGGCCAGCGCGCCGGCCACCTGCTCCTCCAGCGGCTTGCCGGAATACGGCGCGTGGAAGATATCCAGATCGAAGATGCGGCTCCCGGTGCGCACCACCGGGCAGTCGCCGAGGAACCGAACCAGCGGGCCGGCCTCGAGCGTGGCCGACATCACCACCAGGCGCAGGTCGTCCCGCCGGCCCCTTTGCAGGCGGCGGAGCAGCGCCAGCGCGAGATCGCCATCGAGGTGCCGCTCGTGAAATTCATCCAGCACCACGGCGCTGGCGTGGCGCAATTGCGGATCGGAGAGGAGGCGGCGGGTCAGCACGCCCTCGGTCATGAAGCGCAGGCGGGTCCGCGGGCCGGCCACTTCTTCGAAACGCACCTGGTACCCGATGCTCTGCCCGAGCGGCTCGCCGCGCTCGAAGGCCACGCGCCGGGCCGCCAGGCGGGCCGCCAGCCGCCGCGGTTCCAGCACCCACACCTGGCCCGGAAGCACGTCCAGCAGCGCCGCGGGAACGCGCGTCGTCTTGCCCGATCCCGGCGGTGCTTGCACCAGCAGGCTGCCGCGAGTGCGCAGGTGTTCCTGGATGCGGGGAATGGCGGGGTCGATCGGCAGCCGCAGCATGCATCTCCAGCATAACCGAGCGCGGCACGTGCGCCATCGCGATGCCTGCGGGTTCAGCGTCGGGCGCCGGGTGCGACTCGCCTGGGCGGCCGGGGAGCGGTCACAGTGTCGATCACGCGCCAGATGCCCCAGGCGATAGACATCATCACGAGCAGGGTGAAAAGAACGAAAGCCGTCCGCTTTCGTGTCCTCCTGCCGAAGGAGAATCCGTAGAAGCGGTGGTGGCATTCACGGCAGCCGAAGGGGCGCCGGAACATGAGGGGCAGAACGAAGCTTTCCCAGAAGCCTTTGCGATGGGAATTGGTCACCCGGCTGCTGTTACACATTGGACAACGGCGCATTGATCTTCCGACCCCTCCCTTGTCCCTGTCATGACCAAGGAATAGCTCAGGTGGGCTGCACAGTCAATCTGAATGGTGTTTGCCTTGAAGAATGGCCGCCATGCATCGGCGAGGCCGCCCTGGTTCCTGGGGCGCTGCTTTGTTCTCAGGAAAGCGGAGCAGGCGTTCTTCTGCGGCTGGCACAATCGGAGCAGGTATCCGCATACGGCCGCATGAGCAATTGGCCCCGGGGAATGACCAGGAAGCAACCGGCGCAGATCCCGTAAGTATCGTCGTCGAGCCGGCGTAGCGCCCTTTCCACTTTGTCCAGGGTGGCGATAGAAAGAGCGGGATTCGGCGGCACCGGGCGCGGGCCGCTCAGTTTCTTCTTCAAGCGCACCAGCGCCGAGCGGAACTCGCCGGTTTCGTCCACTTTCACCTCATCCCTCCAGGGAGCGTGCCACGGCCTGCAAGGTCTGATGGCCCACCAGTTCCACGATCACCTCGTTCCAACCGGGGGGGCCAGCCTTTCCTGCCAGGCGGGCCGCCGGAAGTTCGCTGAGCAGGCGGGCTGTCTCCTCATGACAGCCGGCCGGCAGCACAACCGGGAGGCTGGCCTCCCGGAGAAAGGCGAGATGGGCCAGGCGCACGCCGACCCCTACCGTCCGCAGTTCGCCCCAGGCCTTGCGGTACAGCGATTTCAGCTTTCGGAATGGCTGCCGCTCGTCTTTGTTGCCGGTCAGATGGTAGAAGCGTCCGTGGGGCGTGCAACGGAATCCTGCCCGCTGCAACCTGTGGAACAATCGCGTCCGTGCCGCCGGGTCCGGATCGAGGATGCGAAAGGGCTCGCTGTAATCCCGCAACTTGGCCAGACGCGCCTCCAGCAGCGAGATCTTGTGCTCGGTCGCTACCTCGTCCACGGAAAGCTCATCGAAGCCGACAACCGGCACCCGCTCTTTCTGGGCCGCCTGCCGCAGCGCTCCGACCACTTCGGCGTAGGGTGCGCTCAACTCGATGACCTGATAACCGCCGACGGCGACGGCCTCCGGGAGATTGAACGGAAAGTACTTTCGGGGAATGAAAACGGCGCCTCCATCTTCACAGACAAAAGGCGCCCGGATGCGCAGGTCCTGCTGGAACAGCTCGATTTCCGCGCGTGTCCGGCTGGAACATAAGATCAGAGGCACCCCTTCGCCGCGCAGCAGGTCGAGCGCCTCCGCTGCGCGCTCGAACGAGCGCGTCGCGCGGTCCAGCACCGCGTCCTCAACCGCGGTAAACACCACGGTTCTGTGATCCGTGCTCATGAATCAATCGGCACAGGGTGGGGGCTCCCCCCGCTCACCGTCCGGCGAACCGCAAGGGTCCCCCTCAGCCCCCCGGGCGGACTCTATGATAACGCCCCTTCGGGCGGTATCGGTCACGGACAGGATTTTTGGCGGAAAAGGACTGTACTGGTTCTGGCCAGCCGGGCTGCGCGACCGCAGGGGTCGCCCCGGCAGCGGCGTTGCAGGGGCGGGGCCGCCGCAGCGCCCGCCCTGGCTCTCGACAGTCACTTTTCCAGATGGTCAGGGGCGTAGTCGCCGGCCGCCAGTGGCATCAAGGCAGCAGCGCCGACAGGCGCTTCACCTCTTTTGGCGCCTCGGCAGCGATGTTCTCATTCTCGAGCGGATCGTTCTTGAGATCGAACAACATGGGCGGCGGCGCACCGCCTGCGGCTGGCTCCTCGCCCCGTTCCGACCGCTGGGCCTGGGGATCAAAGCCGGTGACCAGTTTGTACCGGCCGTCCATGACCAGGCGCCACCGCCCGAGGCCGGAACGGAGGTACTCCCGGTGCGTCGAAGTTCTGCCCTGGAGCAGCGAACGCAGCGTGCGGCTGTCCATTTCCGGCGGCCTGGGGGCCCGCGCGTAATCCAGGAAAGTGGCGGCCAGGTCCATGGTACTCACCAGGGCGTTGCTCGTCATGCCCTGGCGCACGCCGGGACCGGCCACGATCAGCGGCACGCCGATCGATGGCTGCCACGGCAGGCTCTTGCCCCAGCGCGTGTGGTCGCCCAGCATTTCGCCGTGGTCGCTGCTGAAGGCCACCACGGTGTTTTCCAGCTCGCCGCGCTTTTCCAGTTCATCGCCATAGATGCCCACCCAGCGGTCGATGTTTTCAATCATGGCCGCGTAGTTCTGCCGGATGGCGACATGCGTCTCCGGCGCGTACTGTTGGCAGCGGTTGGGCTGTGGAAACTGGCGGTCGCGGCAGAGTTTTTCCATGCGGGCGGTGATGTCCATGGGCGGATGCGGCCCGGTGAAATTCACGACCAGGTGCCAGGGCTGGCCCTTGGGAAAGCGCTTCATCAGTTCCAGCCCGTTGTTGGCCAGCCAGTTGTCGCAGTACGCTTCCTCGGGAAGCGGGGTCGGGAAAGTGGCGGGATAGCCGAGCTTGGCGCGCTGGCGGAAATCCTCGACGTGCACAGCGGCCAGCTTGCGGGCGTGCAGATAGGCCATGTAGGGATCTTTCGGCTCGACCGCGCCGCTGCGCACGGCGTCCGCCTTGCCGGCGTTGTCGATGCCGTCGGAAAAGCCCCATTCCGGCAGCAGGTGTCTGCCGTCCAGGCCCCAATCCTCGGTGCCCTTGTGCAGGTCGAACTTGCCGCATCCGGCCACCTGGTAGCCGGCGGCGCGCAGCAGCGAATAATAGGTGGTCTGCCGCAGGGGATAGTTGTCCGCGTTGCTGCGGACGCCGCAGCGGTCGTATTCCTTGCCGGCGGCCAGGCAGGCGCGCGACGGCGCGCACAGCGGCGACGGCACCACGGCCTGTTGGAACAGCACGCCGCGCCGCCGCAGGCGCTCCAGGTTGGGCGTCCGCACCGGGACCTGGGGGTTGCCGATCCAGTCAAACCGAAGCTGGTCCGGAAACAGCAACAGGAAATTGGGTTGCGGCGCTGCCGCCGAGAGCGCCAGGCCAGCGGCGTGCAGGGCCGGCGGAAGGGCGGCGGCCCTCCGCAGGAATTCGCGTCGTGTTGTTCGCCTCATGTCAGGTGTCGGCCGCCCCGTGAAGGCGATAAAATACCGGCATAGGGACCGTGGCGGGTCCCATTGGCCTCCCAGAAGACCGCTCCGTGCCGCTACTCGATGCGGACCCGGGGGCGGTAGCCGCTGCGGGTGCGGACCCGGTACCTGCCCATGTTTTCCCCGGCCAGTTCCACGCTGATTCTGCGCCAGCCCAGGTTGGCGCTGGCCGCGGGATAGTAGCTCAGCAGGTACATGTTGTCCAGATCCTCGCGGATGGAGCGGAAGGCATCCGTCTCGTTGCGCCAAGTGCGCGCACTGTAGCTGCGGCCGCCGGTGCGCGAAGTGAGCCGGCGGAGAGCGATCGAAGTAATCTGGTCTTTCTCGAGGTCCTGGGTGCTGATGATGTAAATGGGGATGCCCTCGGTCTCGGCCACCTCGCGCACCGCCTCGGGCGACACCATGCTGGCGTTGTCGGGCCCGTTGGAGAAGACGACGATGACTTTGCGGCCCGGCGCCTTGGCCGCATCCTGGAGGGTGAGCAGCAGGGCGTTGTACAGGGAGGTGTCGTCACCGGCCACCAGTTGCCGCAGCCCGAGCAGCGCCTGGCGGCGTTCGGTGGTGAGCGGGCAGGCGCGCAGCAGGTTGCGGCTGAAACTATAGAGCGCCACCGAATCCTGCGGATCGATGCCGCGCAGAAACTCGGCGATCGCATCCTGGGCATGGACGAACCCGCGGTAGACGAAGTTGCTGGTGTCGAACAGGATGAAAACGCTGGAGCCGGAGAGCAGCTTGGGCAGGTCCCGGCCGGCTTCGGCCACAGATTCCGGCCTGCCGCCGCCCTCGCTGAAGACCGCCAGCTTCTGCGGGATGCCGTCCTCGAAAATGCGGAAGTCGTCCGGGCGCAACCCGCGCACGTAGTGCCCGCCGCGGTCGGTCACGGCCACGTTCAGCAACACCAGGTCCACCTCAATGCGGTAGACCGGCTCACGGCTGCGCTCCTGGACGAGCGCGCCGACAGGCAAAAGCGCCAGCAACAGCAGTGCGGCCATCACACGCGACATTGGTCCCCCGTAAGAGCGACCCCTATGGTCACCCATCCCTCATATGCACGGGCGGCCGCCGGGCCCGCCCCTGTAACGCCCGGCCCTCTCGCCTGCCGGATTCCTCATCGATCACTCACCACCTGGGACCGGAATTCCTCACCGGTCGCCAGCATGGCCTGGAGCAGCGCGGGCCAGTCCTCCAAGTCGTTGGCGAAGACACGCTCCAGACTGCGGCGCGTGAGCTGCGGGGCGAGCCGGTTCAGCTCGCTGGGATGCAAGGCCAATTCGTCCGCCAGCTCGGCCCAGTACAGGTTGGTGGATTCCCAGGTCTCGGCCAGCAGGCGGCTGGAGTAACCCATCAGCGCCGGAAACAACGACACCTGCAGGAGCTCCGGGCGGTAAGAGCGGGTGAGCTTGGGATGGGGCACTCCGTAAGCCGCGCTCACCGCCGCTTCGCAAGCTTCCGCCGGGAAATCCCGCTCCATTTGCTCGATGACGGCGGCCAGCGGGCCGGCGCGGACCGCGGCGGCCTTCAGCCCGCCAGCCGGCACGGCGGCGGGCGCGCCCGACAGCGCGGTGCGTGACAGGCGGTACAACTCCGCCGGGGTCACCAGCCGCCAGGTGTGCGGGAGGTCTCCCCGTGCCAGGTCCCCTTCCACCTGCTCGCCTCGCAGCGGCGGCAAGCGCAGCCCGCTGACCACCGCCCGGCGCGTCTCCGGCGATGCGGCCGCCTCCGCCAGCAGGTCGCGGCCCAGCCTGAGGTTCAGTGCCGCCCAATGCTGCGTCCGCGGAGACACGTGCCACCAACGCGGCAGGCTGGAGCCCAGCAGCAACTGGGGCACCAGCTCGCCCCAGATCAGCGACTGCGTTTGCTGGGGCACCAGGAAATCCTTCTCCGCGTCTGCCAAAGCGTAAGCGATTCCGGCCAGCGAGCCGGAGAAGCGGCCGCCGGCGCTCAGCGGCCATCCGGGGCCGGACACGCGGCCCGGGCCCCAGATCTCGTTCCCCGTTCCTCGGCCCGAAATGCCGAGAAAATCGTGCGAGCGGACAAACAGGGGGTTGTTCAGCAGCAGCGCGGAACCGGGCGGCGCGTAGTAGGCATACACCAGCCCCACCAGCGTGTCGCGCAGGTGCGGAAGAAGCAGGCCGCGCAGCTCGCCCAGCTTGGCGGGCTTCTCCTTCCGCACCAGCTTGTCCAGGTTGTTTTCCCGTTCCGCCATGATGTGCCGCTCGGCCCAGTAACCGAAGAAGGCGGCCTGCTTTTCCAGGGTGCTGGGAAAGATATTGGGCAGCCTCAAGCTCTGGATACGCTCGGCCAGCCGGCTGAACTCTGCTCCCGGCGGGGTACCCGTGCGCGCCGCCGATTCCAGTTGGTCGGCCAGGTCGAACAGGACATCGAGGGGGATGAGCCGCTGGGCCTCCAGGCCGGTGCGTATGCGTGACACCACTTCGTCGCGGACGGGGCGCGCCTCCTCGGCGATGCCCGGCGGCGCCGCCAGCATGCCGATCATCCGCTCCTGGTGGGAACCCGTGCCGGCCGGAGCAAACGAGAGCAGCAGTTGCACCGCCTCTCGCGAGGCGGTGAACACCTGCTCGCCGTCCTCGGCGTTCGCGTAGTGGCTGAGCAGCCGCTGGTAGACGTCATCCAGCTTCGCTTCCGGGATCTCATTCTGCCGGGCCTGGATGTCGAACAAAGCGATTGCGGCCTGCAGCGCGCCGATGGCGTCGGCGCGGATCATCGGATCGCGGATGCGGCCCAGCGACTCGAACACATCGATGGTCTGCTCGATGGCCGCGTCGCTGAGTTGTGGCCAGTCGACAAAAAGGTGATAGTGCTGGCTGAAGCGCGGGTACTGCGCGGTCAGCAGCAGGATAGTGTCCGATGACAGGGGACGCGTCCTGCGGCGGTCGATTTCGTTGACCACCAGGAAAACGTTCAGCGCCCCGTTTTCCTCGCTGTCCCGCACCCGTGCGAACAACCCTTCCACCACCTGGTCGGCCGTCTGGGGGGTGGAGGTTTCTCCGGGTTTCTTGAACCCGGGCAGACGGGCCGGCCGGAGGCGGAACACGGCCTTCCAGGTGTTGACGCCGCCGGGCAGGTACAGAGCGCCGTCGGGACGGAAGCGCAGGCGCGTGGTCAGCAGCAGCAGTTGGGCGTTGGAGCGAAAGATGGGGCGTGCCGGCCCGGGAACCGCGGTCCGGCCGCGAAGCGCGCGATAGCAGCGGGTCAAGCGGTTCGGTTCGCAAAGGTAGGCCTGTGCGGCCGGGCTGGCCCAGCCCAAGGCATCGAAATAGGCCGCCAGCCAGCCCTCGTCCTTCTGCAGCAAGGCGGCGAAAAAGGCGGCCGGATGATCGGGATTGGCGCCGGCCAGTTGCCCCCAGGCCCGAGCGGCCGCCGGCCCGCCGGGCAGCACGGCCCGTCCGTTCTCCACGCGCAGCGACGAGCCGAAGAAGTCCAGAACATGGGCAAGCGCCTTCAGCTTCTGCGGCCCGATGGAACCAAACAGCAGATAGGCTGTTGCGCTGTCGAGCTGGGAAAGGCCGAGGTAGAGGCGCGCCAGGTCGCGGTCGCTGATAAATTCGTCGATCCAGTTCTCGGTGGACGGCAGCCAGGCCTGGGGTCCGAACAGCACCGGGACACGAACCGGCCGGACCGAGTGCTCGAACGGTTGCTTGCCCTGCACGGCTTCTTCAAGTTCGACCAGCGGAAAACCGGAATCAGCGGTGAGGAAGGCGCGGGTGCTGTTGTCCACTTCGATCGCTGAAGGAGGCAGAGCCGAGGGCGGTGCTTTGCGGTCGCGGGCCTGGGAATCGACGCGGCCGCCCACGCAAGGCCCGCGGCGGCGGTAGCCGAGCACGGCCAGAAGCGGTCCCGCCTCCTCGCATGTGCTGACGCGAAGGGCTCCCGGCGCACCCGCCAGCGCCTGTAACTCGCGCGCGTGCCCCAGGTACGCTTTCAGCAGCTTCAGGTACTCGGTGGGCGTGACGCGCATGCTGCGGTACGAATACTGATAGCCGAAGGTGACGATGTTGCGGGCCAGCGCGCGCACCAACTCCTCGGGGCGCGTAGCGGGCCTCAGGGCGGCCATGCGGTGGAACCCGAGCAACGGCCCCGGAATCTCGATGTAGCCGGAGGGCAAGGTGCTGGGAGCGACCGCGGACCACATCGCCAGGTCGTTGCCGCCGTACCGGCGATAGTCCTCCAGCACGCGTGCGGCCTGCTCCGGCTCGCCCGCCTCCAGGTGAAGCAAGACGAGGCGCCGGCGGGCCGCCTGCGCTTCGGCGGAACGCGCCGCGGGCGCCGCTGCCAGCACGCGGTTGTAAGCCTCCAGCCGGTTGCGTGCCGCTGTCTCGTCGAGCAGGGCCGCGGCAGCGGCCAGCGTGACGGGGTCGGTCGCGCGTTCCAGAACCTCCGTCGCGGCCGCCCGCACTTCCGCGATTCGGGCCTGCCGCTGGTCCGCGCGGGCGCGCTCCAGCGGTGTTTGAGC